>Ga0187785_10000945_pt1 | contig 10342 bp, 9 predicted proteins | sample 0815_BV2_4_20_MG_FD_132466 | JGI IMG/M metagenome (GOLD analysis project Ga0187785, IMG submission 132466) | Tropical peat soil microbial communities from peatlands in Department of Meta, Colombia - 0815_BV2_4_20_MG | ecosystem: Environmental > Terrestrial > Soil > Wetlands > Peat | place...
AGGTTCCCATCCTGTACCTCACGGAATGTATGGGCATCGCGTTCCAAAACCCCAGAGCGAAAACATGGTTCAACAGGCATATCGTGTCTCCGGAAACCATGCTGGCCGGAAAAGGACTGATCTAGCAAGGAATAGACGTAACCAGCCGTATCCTCGAGACCCGGGCATCACGTCCCGGGTTTTCTCACTGTTTCCAGCGCATCTTTAAAGGGAATTCCCAAGATTTCCCGCTGCCAAAGGCGTCCCAGATAGCCGCCGATCTGCCTGCGGTGCTCCGGCTGCACAATGAAGCCCGGATTGGGATGGGTTTGTACCAGAAACGGCGTAGGATTCAACACCTGCCCGGACCTGTACTCTGCAGCGGTCTTGGGGTCGTTCATGGCGGCCAGCAGGTAGGCGAAATTCCCGTAGAGCCCCCCGCTGTCCACATGTTCGACGATCTGTTGAAACACCCCTGCAAGGGACACCATGATAGGGTCCATCACCGCGTGGCCGCCGGCTTTGCACATCTGGCTGGACCACATGCAGCGGCATGCTAGAGGCCGAACCTGATAAACCGGACATTCGTCACCCTCCATGAGCTGACACGGTCCCGTATCCCATTTCCCATTTGCCCCGGGCGGTTCTTGTTTTCCGAGGCAATACTCCGCGAGGGCATTCATACTGATCACGTGTTGGCCCCCGGCGGTGGGTAGCTCGGAAAGAGCTTTGTTTAATAGGTCTTTCTTGCCGAGTTCTTCGACATAATTCAGGACAAGCGCCGCCTCCGCAGTGGTGGCAATGACACGGTTCGTGCAACAGGCTACACAATGACGTGTACATGCGGTCTGAAATTCCCGGACACTTTCGTCGTAGGTTTCGTACACGCACAGCAGAAGAGCTTTCTTCAGGTCGACAGTCGTCATGAAGCACTCACTCCGGAGATCCGGATTGCCTGCATGCGGTGACCTCGATGAGGACACGCAGGCCGAGAGGCAATGAAGCCACCCCTACCGTTGTCCTGGCCGGGGGATCGTTGGGAAAAAAAGTGCCGTACGTTTCATTCATGGCCTGAAAATCGTTCATGTCCGTCAGGAATACGACGCATCGTGCAACATCTCTAAGCGAAGATCCCGCGGCTTCCAAAATCGTTTGGATGTTTTTGAAGGCCTGGGCTGTTTCGGCTCGCACTCCCCCTTCTGCTACCTTACCGGTGGCAGGATCGACGCCCTTTTCAGCGGAGACGAAAACCCAATCATTCACCGCGATTGCCTGCGAATAGGGCCCCACCGGTTTTCCTGCCGCTGCCGCGGCCACGACGGTCCTTGCCATGACGCACTGCTCCTTGTCTTATAAGGAAATTGTACAGAGAGGACACTCTCCTGCTCGCCCGGATTGTCCCGAAACATGGAATTGCATATCAGGAATGCTGTCCGCAATGGGAAAAAGCGACAATAATTCCAAAACGCGGTCATTAGCATTGTTTTTCTTCCGCAATTGCGAATACAATGAAAGAGCAACCACGTTGATTGTACCACGCTGAAGCGTAAATACCAACGAGGCTGCGCCAGACCACCGGGTACGAGGGGAAAAAATGAATTCATGGCGCCAGCCGTTGAACAACCCTGGCGGACACTTGACGCGCAGCACAAAATGAACGGAGGTGAATTGCTATGAATGAAGTCATGGATCAGTGGACGAAAATGATGGAGAAAATGTGGTCTCCCTGGCAAAAGGTCATGACTGATTTTCCGTGGCCGATGAAACCGGAGACTCCGTTTCCGGGAAAATGGAGTTCCTGGTTTGCAGCACTACGCTCCAGTTACGAAATTAATCTATCCTGGTGGCAAACGTTCATGGAACAAAGCGAGGAAATGTTTTTCAAAATGTTCAAGGAAGCGCCTATTCATACGCAGGCGCTGGAGCAACAGCTCCGGGAATTCTGGGAAGTGTTGACGAAAGCGCAGAAAACGCAAACTGATATTGTCAAAGAGCAACTCCAGAGAATGGAAAACCTTCTGAAAGAAAAGGAAGAAGGTCACTGAATTCAGTCGTTGTGAAGCACGTATTGGCGCGGACGCATGAGAAAAACTCCTGAAAGGGAGTTTTTCCGCTCCTGGAGCGCGAACGGCCTCTGAAAACATCCCATTCACTGCATAACCATCTATAAGTGAAGCGCTTTCATGGGTACAGAAACACTACACGGATTACACGTTCTGCCGCTCGGAGGCCTTGGAGAAATAGGCCTCAACATGATGCTGGTCGCGTTCGGCAAAGATGCCTTTATCATCGACACGGGGCTGATGTTTCCGGATGAGTCCATGCCGGGAATCGATATCGTCATACCGGATCTCGAACCGGTCCTGCGCGGAGACTGGAACATACTGGGCATCGTGCTGACCCACGGCCATGAAGATCACATCGGTGCCCTTCCCTATGTGCTGAAGAAAATTCCGGTTCCGGTGTTCGCCACCGGCCTGACAATGGGGATGGTAGAAAATAAGCTGGAAGAGTTCGGCCTCGTGGGCAGTACGGACCGGCGGATCATGTCACCGGACCACATCGTCGAACTTGGTCCCTTCCGCATCGATAGTTTCGCCATGTGTCATTCCGTGGCTGACGGTGTTGGTCTGGCGATCCAAACTCCCGCAGGAGTCGTTATTCATTCCGGCGACTTCAAGCTCGATCCCACCCCCATAGACGGCAGGTTGTGCGATCTGGAAAAACTTGCGGCATATTCACGCAGTCATGTGCTGGCACTGTTCTCGGATAGCACGAATGTGGAAAAGAAGGGGAGCACCAGATCGGAAAGCATGATCCGTCCGGCCTTTGAAAAGATTTTTAAAGAAGCTGCCGGGAGGATCCTGATCGCCACCTTTTCTTCAAACATTCATCGGATTCAACAGGTGCTGGACCTGGCTCAGGAATATGGCAGAAAGGTCGTGCTCGTAGGCAGGTCCATGGCCTCCAACGCACGAATAGCCACAGATCGCGGCTATCTGGAGATTCCTGAAGGCATTCTCGTCGATATGAAGGAGTTGGGGAGCATTCCCGAGAACAGGCTGACAATCCTGTCCACGGGATCGCAGGGCGAGCCTATGTCAGCCTTGTCGCTCATGGCATTCGACAAGCACAAATACCTCAAAGTCAAGCCCGCTGACGTGGTGGTGCTTTCGTCCAGGTTCATACCGGGTAACGAGAAGGCCATCAACCACATTATTAACGAGTTCGCCCGTAGAGGAGCTCACGTGATGTACGAGAAGATATCCGATGTCCACGTGTCCGGCCATGCAAGTCAGGAAGAGCTGCGCTATCTTATCCGGCTGGTAAAGCCGAACTGCTTTATTCCGGTTCACGGGGAATACCGGCATCTGCTGTTGCATGCTCAGATAGCCATAGAAGAAGGTGTTCCTCCTGAGCGGGTCCTCGTGGCCCAAGATGGGGACCTGATCGAAATGAACTCTGCGGGCGCCAGAATTGTTGACCAGTTGGATGCAGGCCGCATATTTGTCCACGGAAAAGGAGTGGGCGATATAGGCCACGATGTTCTCCGCGATCGGCGCACCCTGTCCGAAGTGGGGATCGTGACCGTGGTCCTCGTAATCAGTGAAATCGGTAGAGTCCTCGTGGGGCCGGAACTCTATTCCCGCGGGGTGACATTCGACGAGGTGGAGCCTGAGCTCCTGGAAGGGGTACGCACGGAAGTGGAGGAAAAACTCAGCTACCTGGATCCCCAAACGCCCCAGGATTGGGAAGCCTCGAAAGATGAGATACGTCTGGCAGTGCGGAGAAATATAAATCGGGTGCTGGGGAGAAAACCCCTGGTTCAGACGATAATCTTGCAGGTATGACGTCCGTGTGCGCTCAACGAGATCGAGCGAGACAAAGTCTGCTTTTGTATTTTTCCGGGTATGCATTCAGTTACGGGCGAAAACAGATTGGCATTGGGAGCACTGCACAGCAATCTGCGCTTGTATATATGGAGATTGCTTCGCTTCGTTCGCAATGATCCGGCCAGAGAAGAGCATTGTCCCCCGCGTACGTGAATGGTTAGTTTGTGGCGTTCTCTGTGCTGGACTTGTTCCAGCGGTGTAGCTATATTGCTGCACATTGAAAATGGTGCTTTCCCTCCGCAGTCAGCCAGGTTATCCTCCCAGCGCAGTAAGGCAGGCCGTCCGAAGCGAAGGGGCACATGGCTGGTGGACGCATTCCCAATACGCAGCACTATAGAATGTTGGCGATTTACGAGTGTGAGTCTTTCCCGGCCGTCGCAACAGTGTTGTGCCATCACGAATAATCTTAGAAAAAAGAGGCATTCTTATGGAGTACACAAACATTCTCGTTGAAATCCAGGGGGCCATAGGCGTGATCACGCTCAATTCGCCGAAGACTATCAACGCGTTGTCAAAAAACATGATCGGAGAAATCATTGCCGCGCTGGAGGGTTTCGCCGCCAATAAATCGGTAAGGGTTTTGATCATCAAGGCGAACGGAAAACATTTCTGTTCCGGCCATAATCTCTCGGAAATGGTGGATGGCGACAAGTCGGAGTATCGTTTCATTTTCGAGCAATGCTCGCGCATGATGCAGCTTGTCCACAAAGTCCCGCAAACGGTAATTGCCCAGGTTCACGGAGTCGCTACCGCCGCAGGGTGTCAGCTCGTCGCGACATGCGATCTGGCAGTGGCGGACGAGACTGCCAGGTTCGCTACTCCGGGTGTGAGAATAGGCCTGTTTTGTACAACTCCCATGGTGGCCCTTTCCCGGGCAGTGGGCAGAAAACTGGCGCTGGAGATGCTCCTGACAGGCCGAATGGTCCCCGCGGACGAAGCAGAACGCCACGGCTTGGTCAACAAAGTCGTTCCCGAGGCAGAGCTCGAGAAAACCACGATGGATCTGGCGCTTTCCATTGCCGAAGCAAGCCCCTTGGTGCTGGCAATCGGAAAGAAAGCGTTTTACAACCAGATCGAACTTGACGAGACGCGGGCATACGAATACGGCAACGACGTAATCACGCTGAACCTCATGACCGATGACGCTCAGAACGGAATCAAAGCATTTCTGGAAAAAAGAAAACCAACCTGGGTAGGCCGGTAAGAGGAGTGTGAGTCCAAGATGCGAACTTGGGGGGACCTGTTTGCGAGAAGCTCTGCGATTCTCAATAGTTGCATCGACAGGGCTTACTTTTCCAGCGCAGGCGAATCAAACCACAAACCGGTCACTTTGAATTCTCCGTCCTTCTCGTCAAGGACCAGTTTCACGAGGACGTCGTCTTTTTCTTTACCGAATTGTGCTTTGAAAAGAGTAATTGTCTGCCCAAGCTGTCTGTATGAGCCCAGGTATTCCATGGTTTTAAATTTTCCGAGATTTTTCTGCAGATTTCTCTGCAAGAGGAGAAAGGACTCCCTGTCGTTGGCTCGTTTCATCGCTGACGAAAAATCCTGGGAATACGCTCCGTAGTCCCCGTCAAACGTGCCCTGAATAAGGTTCAGAAAGATGTGGGAAGCCTTTTCCCGCACCAAATCCGGATCATCCGCGCGAGCCGAATGAGTCTCCTGAAAGGAACTCGCCGCGAGAAAAGCGGTGAGAATACCTGCTATGAATACGTACCTACTGGAAATGAGTTTCATTTCATACCGTTGCGCTTTCAAACAAGTAAGATTGGGGGGACCCTCTTTAGTAAAGAGTGTCTCGCCCAACCCCCCTCCCACAAACTTCTATCATGCACCGGGAACTTGCATTTCACCTTCGGAAATGCAAGTTCCCGGCGAGTGCTAACAGTTCTTGAGGTGGGGTCCGGGGAGGAACTTCTTACAAGAAGTGCCTACCCGATTCTTTCGGGGACGGCAGAACTGGTGTATTGCCTGAAAGAATACAATCGAGATCGTGATCATTCAGTTATTCGGGGGGAGTGCCTAAGCTCTGTCATTGCAAGGAGTGACACGACGAAGCAATCTCGACACTTAAAAGCGAAGATTGCTTCGCTGTGCTCGCAATAACAGCCTTTTCCCGCCCGTGACTGAATGGCTTCTCGAGATCCTAAACACATGTGGGCAAGATACCGGTACTGATCTTCCCCACCTGCACGAACCGGATTTCTACTTTTTACGTTCTTCTTTAACCTCTTCGAAGTCTGCATCGACGACATCTTCGTCCCGTCTGCCGCCCTGCGCCTGCTGTTCGCCCGCACCCTGAGCATGCTCGGGTCCTCCTGCTCCGGCGCCGCCCGCGGCTTGCTGGTACATAGCCTCGGCGAGTTTGTGAGAAGCCTGCTGAAGCTCTTCCATCGAGGACTTGATGGCATCGGTGTCTGAGCCGTCCATAGCTGATTTGGTCTTTGTCAGAGCGGCTTCAATGGCGCTCTTGACGGAAGCGTCGACCTTGTCTCCGTGTTCCTTGAGGGATTTCTCAGTCATGTACACCAGAGAGTCCGCCTGGTTGCGCGCATCCACGAGATCACGTTTCTTCTTATCTTCTTCGGCATGAGCTTCGGCATCCTGCACCATGTTCTTGATTTCTTCTTCTGTCAGCCCGCTGGAAGCGGTTATCTTGATGGACTGCTCTCTGCCCGTGCCCAGATCTTTTGCTGAAACGTGCACAATACCGTTTGCGTCGATATCGAAGGTCACTTCGACCTGAGGCACTCCTCTCGGTGCAGGCGGGATGCCCACGAGTTCAAATCTGCCGAGGGTCTTGTTGTTTCCGGCCATCTGGCGTTCACCCTGAAGCACGTGAATGGACACGGATGGCTGGTTATCCGATGCGGTGGAAAAAATCTGGCTTTTCTTCGTCGGGATCGTCGTATTCTTTTCGATGAGTTTCGTAAAAACACCGCCGAGGGTTTCGATCCCGAGGGATAGGGGCGTGACGTCCAACAATAACACGTCTTTTACTTCGCCTTTAAGAACCCCACCCTGGATCGCCGCGCCTATTGCGACAACTTCGTCGGGATTGACCCCTTTGTGGGGCTCTTTGCCAAAAACATCCTTTACTTTTGCCTGCACTGCGGGCATGCGGGTCATTCCGCCCACGAGAATTACCTCGTCAATTTCGGACGGGCTCAGGTTGGCATCCTTGAGTGCTGTACGGCAAGGCCCGACAGTCCGCTCGATGAGATCGTCAACCAATCCCTCGAGTTTTGCCCTCGTAAGTTTCATCGTAAGGTGTTTCGGTCCGGCCGCATCTGCGGTGATAAAGGGCAGGTTGATGTCTGTCTCCATCGAAGAGCTCAGCTCTATTTTCGCCTTCTCCGCTGCTTCCTTCAACCTCTGCAGAGCCATTCTATCGTTGCGTAAATCGATTCCCTGGTCCTTTTTGAATTCGTCGGCAAAATAATCTATCACCCGCTGGTCGAAATCTTCGCCGCCCAGATGGGTATCGCCGTTGGTGGACTTGACCTCGAAAACGCCCTCGCCTATCTCAAGAATGGAGATATCGAACGTGCCGCCGCCAAGGTCGAAAACGGCTATTTTTTCTTCTTTTTTCTTGTCAAGCCCGTACGCGAGAGAAGCGGCGGTGGGCTCGTTGATAATCCGCAAGACATTCAATCCGGCAATACGACCTGCGTCTTTCGTTGCCTGCCGCTGAGAGTCGTTGAAGTAGGCTGGAACCGTAACAACCGCGTCCGTGACTTCTTCGCCGAGGTAATCCTGGGCGGTCTGCCGCATTTTCTGGAGGATCATGGCCGAGATTTCAGCCGGGCTGTAGTCCTTTCCCCGGACCTTCACCCATGCGTCACCGCTTTTTCCGTCCACTATTTTGTACGAGATTATCTTCAGATCTCCCTGGACTTCCGGAGAACTGAATTTTCTCCCGATGAGCCGTTTGATAGCAAATAGCGTATTTTCCGGGTTTGTGATCGCCTGCCTTTTTGCCACCTGGCCCACAAGTCTCTCCCCGGAATCCGTGAATGCTACCATTGAAGGGGTGGTCCGGCCTCCTTCAGAATTCGGTATAACGACCGCGTCGCCCCCCTCCATGACAGCCACGCATGAATTGGTGGTTCCAAGATCTATTCCTATTACTTTTCCGGGCATTGTTTTCCTCCCACCCGATATTTTTGATAAACAGTTCGACTCGTATGAGTTGCGCGCTTGTTATGAATCGCCTTTTTCCGATGCCACGGCAACCACCACCTTTGAGGGGCGCAGAAGGCGATCTTGGTACATGTAGCCTTTTTCCAGTTCTTCCACAATAAGGTTATGCTGATTATCGCCTGCGGCAACTCGTGCCACCGCTTCGTGCAGGTGCGGATCGAAAGGCTCGCCGATCGCCTTTATCTCGGTGACACCGTACCGTGAGACGGTATCCCTGAACATGCCGTATACCATGCAGATGCCTTCCACAAGCGGATCGCTCTTGCTCGACGCGTCACAGTACTTCAGAGCGCGATCCATGTTGTCCAAAATCCCTACGAGATCGCGAAGGAGTTCCTCATTTTTGTACTTCAGAAGATTACTGCGTTCGTGCATGGATCTTTTCTTGTAGTTTTCCAAGTCGGCCACAGCGCGAATCCATCGATCCCTGTTTGCTGCGGCTTCTTTGCGCGCCTCTTCCAGGGGGTCCACAGAAGGTTCTTCTTCTCCGCTTTTCTTTTCGCCTTCCTCGGAAGACGGTTGAGAAACAAGCACCGGTTTGTTTGGGGCGAGCTCCTGCAAGTCTTTTTTCGAATCGTCTTTAGACTGGTCAGACATCGAGTTCTCTATTCCTTTCCGGTCCTCTTCACCCGTGCGAATCCTGGAATATTCTCGTTTCTTAACAATCAGATGAAACCCGCCGGACCGAAGCAGGATTATGAGCACCATCCGTAAGAACAATAAGGAGACAAACCTCAGATTCCGTCCGGATTTTCCATGGTTCACATTTGGACACCGCCTCATTCCTTGTCAAGTGGTAGCGCAGTAAACAATCATGCCAATACAATCCATCGGGAGCACAGCAGTCGAAAGAATAACACACGGCCATGCAGGAGATTTTCTATGGGGCCGGGTCTCCACAATTATCTTGGTATATACTGATACAAAAAGCTTTGGCCGGGGAGGAGAACGTATATGTTTGCACAGCAGCCAAAATATGATGCAGAAGGATCCGGAGCATTCATACAGCTCGCTGAAATTCAGCCGATACATGACGGCCTCCTGAACGGATTACGTTTTGCAGTCAAGGACCTCATGGACGTGGCGGGATATAAGACTTCATGCGGCAATCCCACATGGCGCGACACTCACCCCGCTGCCGCAGGGAATGCCGTATGCGTGGATCAGCTCCTTCATTCGGGCGCAGCATGCATTGGCAAAACCGTTACTGACGAACTCGCCTTTGGTTTGGACGGAGAAAATTACTTCTATGGCACGCCTGTGAATCCGGGGGCTCCCGATCGAGTGCCGGGCGGTTCTTCAAGCGGATCTGCGTCGGCAGTGGCGTGCGGCCTTGCGGACTTTGCCCTGGGAACGGACACGGGCGGATCGGTGAGAATACCGGCTGCCAACTGTGGAATATACGGTTTCCGTCCTACGCACGGCGTCATTTCCGTGGCTGGAGTGAACCCTCTCGCGCCAACGTTCGACACGGTGGGGGTGCTGGCCGGCACGTTGCCGGTACTGGTGAAGGTTGCATCGGTGTTGCTCGGCCGCTGGATAGATGATGAAAAGGAAGTCGGAACCATTCATATTCTTTCCGACGCATTCGCGCTATCGGACGATGATGTGGTCCTGGCGTTGGATGAATCCCTGACCCGTCTGAAGTCCTCCGGAGTCGGAACGATAAAACAGACGTCCCTGCACGACGTCGATACCTCGTGCACCACAGGATTGAAGGGTTGGTATGAAACGTACCTTGTGTTGCAGTGGACTGAAATCTGGAGTTGTCTTGGCTCTTGGATTCTCGATGTGAAACCGCCGCTCGGTCCGAGGACAATGAGAAATTTCGAATTAACGCGGAATGTGGACCGCTCGCTCGTTCCCGGGGCCGTTTGCAGGCGCGAAACGTATTTCGAACTCGTGAAAGAGTTCCTTGGCCCGAACGATTTGATCTGCATTCCCACATCAGCTGCGCCGGCCCCTGCAAAAGGGACCCTCACCCTGGATAGGACCACGGGCAATTACTATCCCCGGGTCCTTTCTCTGACGAGCATTGCGGGAATCGGTCGATTGCCCCAGGTCACGCTTCCGGTGGCCGACGTGGGCGGAATTCCCGTTGGCATTTCTTTCCTTGCAGCCCACGGTCGGGACGAATTTCTGCTCAGTGCGGTGCAACGGATCGATTCATTAGGTTCATGAGGATCAACATCTTACAGGGTTTTTCAAAAGTGATGTGGGTTTTGATTACGCGAAAAGATTGAAAGATTGTCATTGCGAGGGCAAAG
>Ga0187785_10000946_pt1 | contig 10334 bp, 8 predicted proteins | sample 0815_BV2_4_20_MG_FD_132466 | JGI IMG/M metagenome (GOLD analysis project Ga0187785, IMG submission 132466) | Tropical peat soil microbial communities from peatlands in Department of Meta, Colombia - 0815_BV2_4_20_MG | ecosystem: Environmental > Terrestrial > Soil > Wetlands > Peat | place...
AGAGTTGCCCGGGAGATTTTATCGCCCTGTGATGTTGTGCCGGGTCGGAATGAATTTCCGGAACTGGCTCATGCATACGATAAAAGGAGACTTACCTTGGACTGGGTAGCAGCAACAAAAATTATCTTTAGGGTTGCGCAAAACCTACATCGAGGCGTGGACGGAACTGTCAAACTAGGTCACGCATGCAACAATCATTGTCTGTTCTGTGCGGCCGAGTGGAACAAGCGGCACGGAGATCGTGACACGGCCGCGGTGCTGGGGGAAGTGGAACGGATCTTGTCCGAGGATAAGATCGACAGGATGGTTTATACGGGCGGAGAACCGACCATTCGTCGGGACCTTCCTGAGATCTTGAGGCATGTCAAGAAATTGGGATTCGATGTGCAGCACATCCAGACCAACGGGAGAAGATTGGGCGACCAGAGTTATCTTGAGTCCCTGCGCGACGCAGGTCTGACTTCGTGCTTTGTCTCCATTCACGGACCGCAACCCTCAATACATGATGAGTTGACCCGGTCCACCGGGGCGTTTGGCCAGACCTGTCAGGGGCTGGCCAATCTTCATCGTCTGGGTATGCGCTTTTTCACCAACACGGTTATATGCAAACAAAATTACCGTCTTCTCAGTGAAATTGTATCTTTCATTGCTCGGACATTTCCGTCCGTGGTGCAAATCAAGCTGACCTACCCTCGATTGCAAGGTGGCGCCGCAGACAACCTATCCCAAGGTATTGCGCCGGTATGGGACGTTGCACCTTTTGTTCGAGCCGCGATCGACAAGGCTCGGCATTGGGGGCGAATATCGAAACCGAGTTCATGCCCCTTTGCTTGCTGGGTCCGACATGCGACAGGGCCGATAACTTCTACAGAACACGAGTCCATTTGTCGGACATTCATTGGACCGATCCCGACTACGTTAGGCCGCTGGGCAAAATATTCTATGAGGCCTGTGAACCGTGTGACCTGCGCAATCAGTGCTTTGGGATTGACACCCTTCATCACGAGGCGTTCGGCGAGAATCCTTGCTTCAAACCGGTTTCTTTCGCCGACTTGGCCCATTCAGAGGCGGGATAATGTTTTATTACGGCCTTGAGAATGACAACTTCACCCGGATCCTGACCCAATTCGATTTTGGCACCCCGGAGCCCCATTTCGAAGAGAATTTGTTCGGTCCGAACCTGCGGTTGAATTTGCTTCCGGTGGAGAGAATTGAATGCGGCAGCAAGGTGTTGCTGCTTGAAAAACATACAGGCTTGTGGTGCTTCCTCGAACCTCACGAGTACCAAGTTTTCAGGTCTCTCGAATCGGAAGAATTGGAAACCGTAGTTGCTGGGATCGCCGAACCACACAGAGCTGAACTGTCCGCATTTGTAGGTCGTCTCCATTGGCGCGGCCTGTTGAAAATCAACGGGCGTCGTTTCATTCAGCCCGATGTTTTCGACACCGGACCGATTTTTGATAGAGGCTGGCTCTTTATCCTCGTCCCCACGGAACGGTGCAACCTGGCATGCAAGTACTGCTGTGCAGACTCGAATCCGTGGAAACAGCAGCGCATGGACTGGGGAATCGCGAAGAAAGCGATAGATCTCATCGTTGACTATATCCCCGAACGCGCAACTATCGAATTCGCCGGTGGTGAGCCTTTTCTGGAGCCGGATCTCATAGAGCGGATAGTAGAATACGGCAGAGGGACCGCGGAAAAGAGGGGAAAAGATCTCGCATTTTGGGCCCAGTCCAACGGTACGTTGGTCAGTGAGGATCTGTTGCAACGCTTTGAGAAATTGAGAATCTCGGTCAACCTCAGCTTGGATGGAGATCGGGTTTCCAACGACATGACGCGAGTCTTTCCGGGAGACAAAGGAACCTATTCTGCGATAACTCGAGCCATCGCATTGATGCAAAAGAAAGGCGGTGGTAAGGCGGCGATATGCGTTGTCTCAAAGGCAAATTACCGGCGACTCGACAAGATTTTGGCCGGCTACAGGGAACTCGGCATGACCGGCATCAAATTGAACCCTGTCACCCGGAACGGCAGAGCCAGCGAGGAATGGCAAAAACTAGCGCTCGAACCTGCGGAGTTTCTCGAATTTCACAGGCAATACCTTGACATGGTATCGAATGGAGATTGCTCTATAGTCGATGAAAATACGGCTACAATGCTCGATGTCATCGGATCGCGGATGCACCCGTACCGATGCATGAGATCTCAGTGCGGAGCAGGCCGCGATTTCATGACCTTTGCCCCCAATGGAGATATTTATCCATGCTCCTTGACTCGTGCGAAACCGAAATTTCGATTAGGCAACATTCGTGAAGTCGACCGGCTGAATGACATCTGGAAAAATAATCCGATCATCGCAAAGCTGGCGGAGCGCCATGCCGGCATCGTCATATCCGAGTGCAGGGAGTGCAGCTACAAACGGTTTTGTGAAGCCGGATGCCCCACGGCCAGTTATGAGCATTTTGGAAGAACAGACGCGCCTCACCCCTGGTGCCAATATTACAGAGGCATCTATAGAGAACTCTTTCGGAGATTAGCTGAAGGAAGCCGATTCGTGGAGATTTTTTGCCCTCATGCCAAAACCTATGATAATCCCTTCTTCATGTGAGAAGCGGTCTGAAAGGCCGAGTGTCCTGTTAGTTGCCAGTGGAGGAGTGGGAGACGATATCCTTTCACTGCCATTTCTTAACATTCTCGCGGCCGAACTCAAGAATCACGACCTCCACTTTGTCATACTCCCGGGTCGGAGGGAACTTTTTGGGAGCCTCGATAGGTATCGAATCGTGGAGCCGTGGGAAACCGACAAAGTCGCAGTTATCCTTGGCCGATATCACGACATCGTCTTTGATCTGGGATTCAGCACCACGCACCTTACAAATGGCGTCTTTGAACCTGATAGTCTCCGATACGGCACCTATGTTGGATTTGCTAAGCCAACGTCAATTCTTCGCGAGGTCACAGTACCCGTCTCGCCTGATATTCCCATGTGGCAACAGTACATTTCACTGGCTTCAGCTGTAGGTATTCGCTCTGGTTCCAGACCGGAATGTCAAATTGAGACATCTGATTTTAGCAAGAGGTGTGCGGAAATACTCGTCGACCTGGAGAATAAGCTGCCGTTGGTTTGCGTGGCTCCAGGCACGGCAGGGGGACCCCTGAAGCAATGGCCTGCGGAATATTTCGCAACCTTGATCCGAATGCTAAACGCCAAAAGGCCTCTTCATTTTGTGTTGGTGGGCGAGCTGTTTGAGATGGGGCTTGGCGACACCATTGCAGCACTTGCGGAAGTAGAGATAGACAACCTCATGGGGCTGACCCCCCTGGGTTCCTTCGTCCACATCGTGAAGAACAGCAAGCTTGTGGTGGCAAATGACAACGGCGCGATGCATTTGGGTGGCCTGCTGAATACCCCGACCATAGGCCTATTTGGGCCTTCGAACCCGGTGCAATTCCAGCCCCTGGGCAAGAAGGCTGTTGTGATTCATGCGGGTTCCGGCAACATGACGGATATCGATCCCCCTTCAGTGGCAGCGGAGTGTCTCCACTTGCTGGACGCGGAGACGGCGTGAGCCTTTACAATATCGGGAACCCATATTGGAATTACGGTATGAGCTTCGTTGATCGAAACCAGTCCGATTCCACTCGGCAGGGTTCCTCTCTCCGCCAGTGCCGAGCGGTCCTCGGGGGGGGAGACGACGGACAAGTCGTTTGACGAATGATCAGTGTTCCAGGATAAAGTGTCGTGCGATTGTGTACGAGGTACTATCATGTCACCCGATCGAGTGGTTTTGGACATAGAAGAATTTAAAGGGCTCTGGGAATCGAAACAATGGAAGAACCATGAATCCATGCAAATATATATAGACAACCCTTTTTGCGTTAAGAAATGCAACTTTTGCATCTTCCAATCGACAGTAGCTCCCCCCAGTTCGGATACATACAAAAGGTACTATTTGGATTACCTGCCGTCCCAGTTGGAATCATTCGCGAACATAATCAGAAACAGCCCTGTCAGTGCAGTCTATTTCGGCGGTGGCACTGCATCCTTGATGACTCATCGTATCATGCGCCTCATCTTTGATGCTATTCCCGGTTTCCAGACAATTCCGGTAAAGTATTTCGAAACGAATCCGCTTTCATTAGACCGAACTAAGATGGACCTGCTCATTGATAACAAATTTTCTTATGTGTCGATGGGTGTGCAGAGTCTGGACCGAGAACTGTGCATTCAGCACAATAGGATTCCCATTTCACCGAAGTTATTAGCCACAAAGGTCGGTTACCTGCAGGAGAATGGCGTGCATGTAAATTGCGATTTGCTTGCCTTCATGCGAACCGGTAACCTTGTAGACCTTGATGACCTGGAGCATGATCTGAAAATCTTGGAAGAGGTGGTAAAGCCCCAGGTTATAGCTATTTATCCCATGTATCAGAGAATTTCTTTCAAGTTCGACAAATCCGGCACACAACATTATGAAGGAGACGAAGCTGAACACAACTACAATCTGATTTCGAATTTGAGAAAGCGGTTGAGTCTGTTTTGTGAGACATCGAAGATGTACCGCCCCGCATCGGAGAATATCGAAACTTTGGATCGTACCGCTTTGTTGGCCAATTCAGGAGGCGACTACTTTTTGTCTTCTTTGACTCCGTCCGAATTGGCGGTCTTAAATGCTTACGATTCCTCAGCCTATCCTCTTCACAACGCCGGTCAAAATGTGTTGGCCTTTGGGGGGTACGGACAACGCATGCCGTACTCTTACATGGGTAGAGACTCTTATTACCTGAATGTGAACTTCGCGTGGAACAGCTTCTATATGTTGGTGGCCTAACTCGATTCGACGTTCATTCCTGGGGACGTGCAAATGCCGAGCAATTCCTTATCGGTGATCCTCAACCCGACTTACCGCTGCAATGCAGACTGCGAATACTGTTTCGAGAACAGGACGTCGGACGTGATGGAATTGGAAGATTTCGAGTGCATCTTCCGAAAAATTGCCGATTATCTCAGGCAACAGGAAGTCTCGGACCTGAAACTTCACTGGGAAGGTGGAGAGATCTTCACTATGGAGCCGGAGTGGCTGCTAAGAGCTCACGACATTTCCGGAGAGATCTCGGAAAAGACTGGATTGCGTATCAATCACCGACTCCAGACCAACCTGATCGGCTATGGACCGCGTTGGCGTCGCATCGTTCGAGAGATGTTCTGCGACGAAATAGGTTCGTCGCTTGACTATCCCAACCTTTATAGGAAAGTGTTAGGAGGCGATCCTGAGTCTTTCAACACCACTTGGTTCCGCCGATATGAAGAGGCTAGAGATGCCGGTATCCAGATAGGAGTTATTACCCTTCCCAATAAGGCTTCATTGAGCGTGGGAGCAGAACGATTCTATTCATACTATGTCGAAGATCTGGGCATCGCCAGTTTTCAAATAAATACTCCGTACCCGGGCGGTCGTCCGACGCCGGCAAAGCGAAGCTTTCCACTGGACAATGAACTCCTGAGCACCTTCTATTCGGATCTCTTCGATCTCTGGATTCGCCATGGACTATGCGAGGACGTTCCCATAAACCCATTCAATGAGTTGGTACACTATTTCCGGACTGGTGAAAATAAATCGTACTGCACCTGGGCTGAGAACTGCTCGTGCAAGTTCGTAGGCATCGGACCGAAAGGAGCCGTCGGCCAATGTGAAGATTGGGTGTCCAACCATCCTGAATATGTCTTTGGGAATATTCTGGAGGGCGGAACCATGGCTGAGATTATGAATGGCCCAGTGCGTGAACGATTTCTGCAACGTCCTGCTCGCCTCTTCGATGAAGAAGATTGTGCGGAATGCGAGTATTGGAACCTCTGTCACGGCGGCTGCCCGGTTCGGGCATACAGTTCGACAGGAAACCTCTTCGCCAAGGACCCCTATTGTCAATCCAGCAAGACTCTCTTTGATTGCGCAAGGAATGCTGCCAGGGCCCTAGATCTCGTGGAGATATGCAGACTCGTTCTCGAACCTCCGGACTCCGGCCAGTGACCACGCAAATGGTCTTAAGGGATCTATTCAACGTTGAACGAATGCCTTGATGCTGCCGCCATCCTAGAAGAACCAATAGCGATGTCGTCGAAGACGGACCCATCAACCATCGAAGGCCGGTTTGAGGCCGAATCCAAGAAGGTATTTCTGGTAGCAGCAATTGGTATATGGATTGTCGTTGACCCGGTGTCGGCGCAGTTGATTCCCATCCGCACGGCAACCTGCCGAAAGATTTGCGACAAGTATCATCATGCATTGAGGACGAGTTGCTCGTGTTATGAGAGATACGGCCGTACCGTTACCCTTTCTTCACGAATTCCCTGGGACTCGGGGACCGGTGTGTACGCGAAGTGCCGTTGCGGGGCGAGAAACTCAGGATTCTGTTTATGGGTGACTCATTCGTTGAGGGCATTGGGCTAGATTATAATGAAACGTTCATCAGCAACATGACGGGAGAGTTGAGGCTGTGCGGCCTTCTGGCGGACCATCCGAGAGCCTATTCGGTGTCAAGGACCCCCCTTGGAACTGGATTCCGGGTCAAATACACCAGAATGGGGAAGACCGCGGCATAATTCCGGATTATTCGGCGTCGAGAGAAAAGAAATGTATGGTCTGGCTGAGCAGGGAGCTACAGCTCTCCCCTCAACCGGTTTTTTGAAAACGCTCAATACAGGAATATCGGCTGATAATTCCGAGACATGCAACCTGTTTCTTGACAAGACTGGGGCTTTCGTTCATCCTGGTAACGGGCGTTCGAGACAAACACAATTGCCAATTTCAAGAAAACTCAAAAACAATGCCAAATTATGAAAAGGAGGAAGACTCAGATGAAGAAACGGACAATCATTGCTCTGGCTCTATTTTCTGCAGGAGCTCTCATCACTTTGGCGCTGGCTGCCGAGGCCATCAAAGAAACCGTCAATTACCCCGAAGGCTATCGACAATGGCACCACGTGCAGTCACTGGTCATCGCGAAAGGTCATAAGGACTTCGCAATCGCCGGAGGAATTCATAATGTTTACGCCAACGACAAGGCGTTTGAAGCGCTAACAGAAGGCAAGCCTTATCCGGACGGGGCTGTCTTTGTCAATGACGTGCTCACGGCGAACGAAAAGGACCATGCTATCACCGAGGGTCCTCGAAGATTCATCGGCGTCATGCAAAAAGAGTCCAAGGAAGCAGCAGATACTGGTGGATGGGCTTTTGAGACATTCGAGGACGATACAAAAGAACGAAAGTCTCCTGATCAGCAGTTTTGCTTCCAGTGTCACAAAAGCCGAAAAGACACCGATTATGTTCTCAGCGAGTATCGAAAATAATTGCATCTTACTTTCCTAGTCCCTAGTTGCATAATATAGCGTTATGTTGTACAAATGGGGGCATGTCAAAGATACCTACCCCCGTTAGCGTTACAGAAGAAGACCTGCGGACCCTTGAATCTTGGATTCGCAGTACGAAGACCGAGCAGCGCTTGGTTTTGAGAGCCAAGATCATTCTGGCTGCTGCCGCCGGTCAGGGCACGAACATGATTGCTCGGGAGCTTGATGTGCGTCCTGCCACGGTGAGCAAGTGGCGCACACGGTTTGCGTCCCTTGGTTTGGAGGGTTTGCGGGACGCTCCCCGACCGGGAGCCACTCCGGTTTACGATGAGAGCACAGAGAAACGGATTTTGGCCATGCTCGATGAGGACCCGCCTCCGGGTTATGCAACCTGGACGGGCAAGCTGCTTGCCAAGTGGCTGGGGGATGTTTCTCGGCACCAGATTTGGAGAGTATTGCGCCGCCATGGGATTCATCTCCAGAGACGCCGTTCCTGGTGTATCAGAACTGATCCGCAGTTTGCTCCAAAGGCAGCGGACATTGTCGGCCTGTACCTCGACCCTCCGACGAATGCAGTGGTGATCTCTGTGGACGAGAAGTCTTGTATTCAGGCTTTGGAACGAGCCCAGGGATACCTGAAACTTCCCAATGGCCATGCGTTGACTGGCTTTGGTCATGAATACAAGCGTTATGGGACCACCACACTCTTCGCAGCGCTTGAGGTTGCCACGGGGCAAGTCAAGGTAGGGCACTACAAGCGGCGGAGAAGAAGAGAATTCCTCGACTTCATGAACGACGTGATCGCCGAATGTCCCGACAACGAGATCCATGTGATCCTCGATAACCTCAACACACACAAACCGAAGCGGGACAAATGGTTGGCTCGTCACAAAAACGTCCACTTTCACTTCACGCCGACGCATGCAAGCTGGCTCAACCAAGTGGAATGCTGGTTTTCCATCCTCACGGAAGCAACCCTCAGGCGGGCGAGCTTCACCTCGCCCAGGGAGGTGCGGACCGCCATTGACCAGTTCGTGAACTCATACAACCGCGATGCTGCTCCGTTTGAATGGCGCAAACGAGTTGTGCATCCTGTTAGCCCAAAAAAGCGTTACTCTGATTTATGCAACTAGGCACTAGGGATGAAAAACAAGCCGAAATTGATCGCGAGGGGGCTCAAATTCTGCTCCGAATGGCGGTTTTAAACAGCGACTTGAACGAAGTCAGGCGCCTGGTGGCATCGAGAGCCGACATCAATGAGAACACAGATCTGGAGCACCCGGTTCTGGTGGGGGCTGCGGCCTCCGGAGACTTGGAAATAGTTCGCTTTCTCGTGCGAAGCAGCGCGGGCGTAAAATGTCATTGCAATGAAACTGCTCTCCGGGCCGCTAAATCTAATCATCATCATGAAGTGGTGAAACTCCTGAAAGCTTATGGAGCGCGAGATTAGAAAATCATAATACTCCGGGACCCACCACAATCAATTCTCTCGGCCGTTTTCCTTCCGCGCGCCTACACCATTCCAGACGAGAAAAAATGGACTCACAGTGCTCCTGATGACCCCGAACACCAAAATTGAACAAAGCCAAAGAACCAATCTTGTAAGAATAATTGTAGGTTAGTATTCTTACAGAGAAATGGACACACTGGGCAAGCGTGTTACGATTTTCCTCCCTCCCATTGTACACACTTCGGTCGAAGCGTGTACAATGCGCAATCCTTCAGAACGATTTTAAGGCTGAACTAAATGCCGGTATTCTTCAACCGACCAATCTTCATACCGTTCCGAAAACTTCCTTGACAAAAAAAGATTGCAATGGCATATTGTATTCATAACGGTAAGACCGTTCCGAATTGTGAGGAAATGAGCATGATGAAAAGGGCTGTCGGTTACATCAGGGTAAGCACTGAAGAACAGAGTCGAGAGGGTATCAGTTTGGATATGCAGACCGCTAAGATCAGGATCTATGCGGATTTGAATGACTTGAACCTCACGGAGATTATCCAAGACGCGGGGATCAGCGGGAAGACCATCAAGGCCCGCCCCGGCATTCAAGCTGTCCTGGACATGGTTAGAGCCGAAAAGACTGACGCCGTGATCGTTTACAAGCTGGACAGGCTGGCACGGAACACGATCGAGACATTAGAGATGGCAAAATTGATGGATAAGGCCGGATGCGCACTGCATTCCATCTGTGAAAAGCTCGATACCCAGTCTGCTCTTGGCAGATTCTTCTTTACTTTGACAGCTTCTTTGGCTGAGATGGAGCGGGGCATTATTTCTGAGAGAACAGCCGCTGCTCTTGCCCAAAAGAAAGCGAACGGCATGAAAACTGGGGGCTCTCGGCCGTACGGGTACCAAGCCGCCGCAGATGGCAAACTAATTCCCGATCCCCATGAACAGGTTATTATTAGCCGAATAAGGGCATTCAGGACTAATGGCTCCAGCTTGAATCAAATTAAACAGGAACTGGAAAGAGAGGGCATTAAACCCCGAATGGGAGCGCGCTGGCATATCAACCAGATCGTCCGGATTCTGAAAGCGGCCTAACCTTATGAAGATTAAATGGACGACCAAACAGGGAAGGAACGACTCTATCACCAGGAAGTGCTCAAAGTCGTGGCTAATTCGGAACGATCTGAACGTCACGAGCGGCTAAAGAAGGACGAAGACATGGCGAGAAAAGCAATTGTGGATGAACGACTGAATGACAGATTGTTGCGGCTTATAGAAGAACACAAAGACCAGGATGGGAAGATCAAGGACTGGTCGAACATAATGGCGCAATTGAACACCGAAGGATTTCGTAATTCAAAGGGCCAGCCGTGGAATCGTCCAGCTATTCAAAACTATTACCAAAGGCTGAAGAATGAGGGACTCGTCGAGAGCGCCGAATTAGTTGCTGGAACACAAAAGCCTGAAGGAATTGTGGAAAGTCCACAACAGGATGAGCCCAAGGTGCCGTACCTGACAGAACATTCC
>Ga0187785_10000947_pt1 | contig 10320 bp, 13 predicted proteins | sample 0815_BV2_4_20_MG_FD_132466 | JGI IMG/M metagenome (GOLD analysis project Ga0187785, IMG submission 132466) | Tropical peat soil microbial communities from peatlands in Department of Meta, Colombia - 0815_BV2_4_20_MG | ecosystem: Environmental > Terrestrial > Soil > Wetlands > Peat | place...
CAGCGTTACGCGGATTTTCGGCTTCATGCTGCAATCTTTGCTGAGTGGAGAGGCATGCGCGCAAAGATCGTCGTACCTGCACTCGACGATTCGATTTCCAGTTGACCGCCGACGAGGGTCAAGCGCTCGCGCATCCCTGCCAAACCCAGACGAGAGGAGGTAGCAGTCGGATCAAACCCTTGGCCGTTATCTTCGATCGTCAAATACAGCGTGTCTTCTGCCGTTCCAATCACAAGACCGATGTGCGTCGCGGACCTCGCATGTTTGGCAACATTTGTAAGTGCCTCCTGGACGACCCGATATATGGTCGTACGAATTTCGTCCGATCGCTGATCGAGCTTTGCGTCGATATTTTGAAGATCGACGGTAATCCCATGCTTTTTGCTCCAGCGCGCGACATAATTTTGCAACGCGCTCGCGAGCCCCAGTTGATCGATTGACGGCGGACGCAACTCCCAGACGACGCGATGCAGCAATTGACCAATTCCGTCCAGATAATTTCGCAAAGAGCGAAGACGTTCGCGGCCCTTGTTCTCGATGAATGGTTCGATCGCCTTGAGCTCCAGCAGCGCCGCTGTCACGCTTTGCGCGGTCTGGTCATGAAGGTCGTGCGCGAGGCGGAGACGTTCTTCTTCCTGGGCTCTCATGATACGGCGACGTAACTCATTGCGCTCACTCGCATGCTGCTCGATAAGTCGTTGCGCGGCGACGAGCGATTGGCCCAATTCATGGACCTCCTGTATGCGGACCGCTGGAATTCGAATTGGTCCCGGTAGTCCCAAACTGAACGCTGGATCGCGCAAGGCTCGAATTGAACGTGCAATCCGTGCGCTAAGAGTGCGCGCGAGCAGGATGCCTCCGGCCAACAGCAACACAGCGGCAATAATGTTTTCCAGCAGCGCGCGCCAAAGCGAAACGTACAGTGCGTCCTTTGGGATTCCGATCGCCACGGTCCAGTCGGAAAATTGCGAACTACTGAAGCTGATGAGTACGGCGATGCCTTCAAGCGTTGTGCCTTCAAATGCACCTTCTCTGGATGTGGCAAGTGCGCGGACCAGGTCGGGTGCCGCTTTCTTTCCAACAAACTCGTCTGCGCCAACGGTTCTTGCCGCGATCGTTTCGCTGCTGTCCAAGATGGCAGCGACCCAATTGGGAGGAATGTTCTGGTTGCGCAAAATCGAACTGAGACGTTCGGGAAAGATGCCGACTGCGAGGGAGTAGCGTACCGCTCCTTCAACGATCACCGGGGCTTCTATGACGATAATCGGTTTGCCGGTTACTGCGCCAATAAACAGGTCCGAAATAACGGGTTGTCTGCTGGAAATGACGCGCGCCAGTTGTTCGCGATCGCCATGATATGGCAGCGGGGTTCCGTACGGTTGCAACGTATTGACAAGTTGCTGTCCCGATACATCGCTCAGAACGATGTTGTCGATGTTGAGGACAGGCACCATTTGCCGCGCCTCGCCATAGAATTTCGCAAAATCGCGCGAGGCGAGCTGTGGGCTTCCTGCCAGGACCAGAAGCGCCGACCGCGCACCCTTGAGTTCAGCGTCAACCGCCTGACTCAGTGCGCGCGCGGTAGCAATCGTGTCCCGTTCGAGACTCGCTCGTTCCTGCTTGAACGACCTGAAAATGATTGCAGTTGCAACGAGGAGGGCAGGAAGAACGCACGCAATGACCAGGCAGTTCAACCAGAACCGGATTGTACGGCGAGGCAACTTTCGCGATTGCTGCCGAGTGCCATTGGCCACCGCTGACATCGAGGCGCGATCCACTTGTAGGGGAAAACCTTACTGAGACGACTCCGATTTGCTTGTAACATTTTACATGCGTCTGTGCGGTTTTGTTTTTCGGATGAGTTTCATTCCCCGCGGAGGCGACGAGCTGAGCCCTGGGCCGGCGGCGATTCTGCCTGACGCCGGCCCGGGGTTTGGCCCAACCTGAAATATTTACCACCTCGGCTAGCAGAGGTTCAGATGCCGAAATATTTCTTCGACTTTCAAGACGATACAAACATCTGTCGCGATGACGAGGGAATCGAATTTTCGGATCCCGCCACAGCTTGCCAGCAGATGCGTTCTACTTTGCTCGATATGGGCAGAGATATCTTGCGGATCGACGCGCAATGCCAGCTTGTCGGAGTTATCAGAGACGAACAGGGCGTACTCTGGCGTGGCCAGCTTTCGCTGCAAGTGGGATGGTCTGGTCCGTCGGCGATGCAAGGCGATGCGGCCTGATTCGCGGCTGCAATCCATGGTGTCTTCAATTGAGAAAGCGATGTCAGGGCCTTCCTGCTCCGTATTCGGAAGCGGTGGCGGGTCTGGCCCCGTCAATGAATAAACAACCCGCTGCAACTGAGTGAGGCGAAACAAAATTATGGAAGGACTACTCAAATCGCGTCGCTCGGCGGTCATAAAGCGCTCGTTAGTGGTTGACGGACACAAGACAAGCGTGTCGCTGGAAAATGAATTCTGGGACGCACTGAACGAAATCGCCATGCGGGAAAACACGAATCGATCAAGGTTGGTACGCCGGATTGACCGTGACCGCAAAAACATCAACTTGTCATCGGCGATCCGGGTATTCGTGTTCGGTTATTATCTCGCACGAAGCAAAGATCCGGCCGGCACCGACGCAAGCAAGGCCATTTCAAAAAATCTCGGGGAGCCGCGTGATATTTCCGCCGATGATCGCGTGCAAAAAGCGAATGGTAAAGACGCGACGATCTAGCTTAAAGCGTAGCCATGACTTGATGCGCGGAAGATTGCGGAACCTTGTATCAGCCGACGCAGCTTTGAACACGTGACGTGAGTTTCGATACCGGTTCCGCGGAACAAAGTTTCTCGGAACGGCTCGGCGAACGAGGCGTTGCACTCAGAGCAGCAAGAAGGAGGTTCCTATGAGGAAACTTGCAATCGGAATTCTGGCTGCGGCCGGTGTCGCACTGTCAGTGCCCGCGAGCGCACAGGGCGTGTGGGTCGGCGCGGGACCGTTTGGCGTAGGCGTGGGCGTCGGCCCGAGCTACGGCTATTACGATCCCGATTATTATGGCCCAGCCTACCGGACCTATGCTTATGACGATGATTACGGCTATCGCCGCTGCCGCATCGTCAGGGAAGACTTCAATGGCCATCTGAGAGCGGTTCGCCACTGCTGGTAATTGGCCCTCAGCCATTGTTGCAGACGAGGGCCCCGGACATTTGTCCGGGGCTTTCGTTTTATGGCGCGACTGGAGAATTGAGCTTGCGTGCGGTGTCGATGATCCAGTCGCGATACAGCAGAAGCGGCGTGACGCCCGTCAACCCGCCGCAACCTTCTTCATCGCCGGGCGCGGTCGACCAACTCACCACGCCAATCACCAGCGGCCCGTCGCCGTCGAAAACCGGCGCGCCGGAGTCGCCGGTGCAGCCGCCGAGGCCGGCGCGCAGATTACGCGTGGCGATATCATAAAGACGAATCTGCAGTGAGCCAGGTTTGCCGGTGACGCTCAGCGTGGCCATGCGCGGCTGTCCAAGCCCGCGCGCGGTGCCGGCAACCGTGACGCCGAAGCCGGCAATCGTCAGAGTTTCGCCCGGCGCGACGCGCCGCGGCGACGCCAGGGCCGCGGGAACGACCACGTCGGGCAGGGGAGCCGAAAGCTTCAGGAGAGCCACATCGGCAGTGGCACGGCTCGCGGCATAGCTCGCGTAGTCGAAGTGCGGGTGATGAACGGCCGCGCGTACAGGGATTGCCGTGCCGGTTTGATACGCCTTGACCTGGTAGTCGACCGGCCGGATCACGCAATGCGCGGCGGTGAGCACCAGATCGGGCGCGAGTGCGGTGCCGGTGCACAGGTCGTCCCGGGCATCCACGATCATCACGATGGCGCGCGCCGCCCAGCCGGTGGCAACCGGCGCATTGCCGGTGACGGCAAAAGCGGGCGCAGCAAACAGAATGAAAATGACGGCTGAAAGGACGCGGGACATTCCCGCAGAGGATAACACATGGGTTCGATTCTGCTGAGACCTACGGCGTGAACTCCGGTGTAGCGCGCAGCGGCAAGGTGCTGCGCCGCGCGCTCGGATTGTCCGATCATTCGAATGCCGTGACCGATGCGGTGATCGAGGCAGCGCGTGCCGTCGACGCCAAGGTCCTGATCGGCGCAATTTGCGATGAACGATTGCGCTTTCTGCAGACGCTGAAGACGTGGCCTGCTTTCGGCAAAGGCTGGGGTCGCCGCGTCGCTGAAGTCAGGTCGTTGGCCATGGCGATGACTACCGCCACAGCGCCGACGACGATCGCGTCGAGTCAAAGACCGGGACCGCGCGTCGCGCCGATCGCAAAGAGTGCCCGAGTGGGCTCAGCCGGCACGGTCATCGCCGCGGCTGCGATCGGCACGCAACAAGCGTACCAATCCGGCATCAGGCCTCTGCTGCTCGTGGCAATCATCGCCTTCACGTGCGCGGTCGCGGGACTCGCATGGCTGTACTGGTGCCGGTCGCAATGGCGACAGCAAAAACCGTCTCCATGAGGCACACAAGTTTCAAAGACAATCAGGAGAAAACCCAATGTGGAACAGGATCAAGTCCTGGTTCAAGAACTCGATGACGATCGTCTGGGCGCGAATTCAGGTCGCGGCAGGTTTGGCAATGGGGTTGGTGCTCGCGGTCGCGTCCGACGCCAATGTGACCGCCGCGATCCAAGGGGCGCTGAATCCGAAATTCATTCCCTATTATGTCATCGCGATCGGCATCATTACTGAAATCGCCCGGCGGCGGACCGTTGGCGGGGCGGACAAATGCTGACAGGCATTCTTGGCTGGCTTGGCAATTTGCTCGGCGGGCCGTTTGCCCGGGCCGCGGTCGATGCCTACCGAGCGAAGCTCGCCGCCGAGAGTTCGAGCGAGAAGGTCACGGCAGACCTTGCTGCGCGAGAACTTGCCGTCGAGCAACGTGAACGCGAACTGGCGGCGAATCTGGTGCGGGTGGAACAGGGACGCTGGTACACAGCCCTGCCGCGTCCGCTGTTTGCCTTCGCCTTCATTATATATGTGTGGAAGGTGGTGGTCTGGGACAAAGTCCTCAACTTCGGCACAACCGATCCGTTGTCTGGCGATGTCGAGCAATGGGCGACAATCGTCCTCACAGCCTATTTTGGCGGGAGATCGCTCGAGAAAGTGGCACGCATCCTTGCTCGCAAATAAAGGGCAGTCTCCGCTTGGCTTGGGGCAGAGAGCCAGCCAAAATCTTCATCGGTCCCGCGGAGCGCGTCCATGGATATATTCGAAGCCGTCGCCTCACGTTATTCATGCCGCGCCTTCCTACCGACGCCAGTGCCTGAAGCGACAGTCCGCGAGATCGTCAAACGTGCTGCACGCGCGCCTTCGGCGGGAAACATGCAGCCTTGGCGCGTTTATGCCATCGCCGGGCGTCGCGTCGAGCAACTCAAGGCGTTGATGGCGCCGCGCATGGCAACCGATTTGCCGAAGGGCGAGGGCACCGACTACACGATCTATCCCGAGCCGTTGAGCGAACCGTACCGGACGCGCCGTTTTACGGTCGGTGAGTTGCTCTACCGTTCGATCAAGGTGCCGCGCGAAGATAAGCCCGCCCGCTACAAGCAATATTCTCGCAACTATGAATTCTTTGGCGCTCCGGTTGCCCTATTTTTTGCCCGCGAGAAAACTCATGGACCTGCGCAATGGGCCGACATCGGTGGCTATCTTCAGACTGTCACCCTTTTGGCGCGCGGGTTCGGACTGCACACCTGTCCGCAACAGGCGTGGGTCTCCTTTCATCGCACGGTGCGTGCTTTCCTGGAACTGCCCGACGATTTGATGATCTATTCGGGGCTGGCCCTCGGCTACGAAGATGCGGCAGCTCCGATCAATTCGTGGCGTTCTCCTCGCGAGGCGCTCGATGCCTATGCCTCCTTCGACGGCTTCGATCGTTAGCGGTCAGTTTTAGGCCCGTGTCACTTATCCATTGGCCTTTGACGGGCTTCTCTCTGCGTTGATTCATTTCGATGTGATTGTCGGTTTATTCCTATCGAATGACGTTTTTGTCCAAAAGTCTTGTCTGGCGAAAACAGATCAGCAGGCTACTTTGCCGCCCTCAAAACGGAGGAAGTTACTTTGCGCCTCCTCGTGATCGAGGACGATCCCGATCTCAACCGCCAGCTCGCCACCGCGCTGAGTGACGCCGGTTACGTCGTCGATCGCGCGTTCGATGGCGAAGAGGGGCACTATCTCGGCGAGTCCGAGCCTTATGATGCCGTGATTCTCGACATCGGACTCCCCAAGATGGACGGCATCTCCGTGCTGGAAGCATGGCGGAGGACGGGACGCGCAATGCCGGTGCTCATGCTCACGGCGCGTGATCGCTGGAGCGACAAAGTACAGGGGTTTGACGCCGGCGCTGATGATTACGTCGCCAAGCCCTTCCACCTGGAAGAAGTGCTTGCGCGGGTTCGGGCGCTCCTGCGCCGCTCGACCGGCCACGCAAGAAGCGAATTCAATTGCGGACCGGTGCGTCTTGATACGCGCACCGGCCGGGTTTCTGTCGACGGTAACCCGGTCAAGCTGACGAGCCACGAATATCGGCTGCTCGCTTACCTGATGCATCATAGTGGCCGCGTGGTATCACGCACCGAACTGGTCGAACATCTTTACGATCAGGATTTCGACCGCGACTCGAACACGGTCGAGGTATTCGTCGGCCGCATTCGCAAGAAACTTGGCGTCGAGATCATTCAGACCGTCCGCGGTCTCGGCTACCTGCTCACGCCGCCGGATATCCGTTGACGGGATGCGCGCAAATTCTCTCGCGCTGCGCCTTTTCTTGTCGGCCACGGCCTGGGCCATCATCATACTGCTGACAACGGGATTTGTGCTGTCCTCGCTCTACCGGCAAGCGGTCGAGCGTGCATTCGATCGGCGACTCGGCGTTTACCTGCGCACGCTCGTGGCTGATGTCGCTTCACCGGTGGAAACCGGAGACAAGCTGCCGCAGTCGCTCGGCGAACCGCTATTCGAATTGCCGCTGTCCGGTTGGTACTGGCAGGTGACCCGCCTCGACGGTGGGAAAAAGGAAGTTCGGTCATCCCGCTCACTGTGGGATGGCGGCCTGCCGCAGCTGCAAGTCGCCGGCGTTGAGGGCGGGTCCGACGGCTCGCGCGAAGGTTACGTGAAGGGCGCCGAGGGCCAGCGGCTTCGAATCGTGGAACGCAATGTCGACCTCGATGACGAGGGACGTTATCTGGTCGCGGTGGGTGGCGACGCGGCTGAGATTCTGGAGGAGACGCGCTCATTTGATCAGGCGCTTGTCATTACCTTTTCCATTCTGGCGGCGGTACTGCTGCTTACGACGACGTTTCAGGTCCGTTTTGGGCTGGCGCCCCTGAAACGCATCACCGATGGCCTCGCGGCAATCCGGGCCGGCCGCGCCGATTGTTTGACTGGAAGTTTTCCAGAGGAAATTGCGCCGCTTGCTCGCGAGACAAATGCGCTCATAGAAGCAAACAAACAAATCGTCGAGCGCGCGCGCACGCATGTCGGAAACCTTGCTCACGCCTTGAAGACCCCGCTCTCGGTGATTGTGAATGAGATTGCAGCCCTTGGCAGTGAGGCGGTCGCGCAGAAGGTTCTGGAACAGACCGACATCATGCGCGACCAGGTCGCGCGTCATCTCGAGCGGGCGCGCCTTGCAGCGCACCTGACGGTGGTCGGTTCAGTGTCGGACGTGACCCCGGTCGTCACGGCGCTCGCGCGCACGATGGAAAAGATTCATCGCGACAAAGATCTCACGATTGAAGTGCATACCGACGACCGGGCGCAATTTCACGGCGAGAGGCCCGATCTTGAAGAGATGGTCGGCAATCTTGTCGATAACGCCTGTAAATGGGCGTCAACGCGGGTCGCAATAGAGGTGGCGCGAGAGCGAGCCGATATTGCCGGCCGCGGGTTGATCGTTCGAATCGTTGTCGATGATGATGGCCCGGGAGTATCGCCGTCTGAACGCCAGCAGGTTGCCAAACGGGGGCAGCGACTGGACGAAACAAAGCCGGGCTCGGGTCTCGGTCTCTCGATCGTCGTCGAACTTGCAGCGCTCTATGGCGGCAATCTCACGCTCGGCTCGGCACCAATTGGGGGCTTGCGTGCAGAATTGGCACTGCCGGCAGCGTAGCGGAGTTCATCGTTTTTGGGCCTGCCGGAGTTTTGCCCAAATCTTGCGGTCCCGCTAGATTGCTCATCCAAAGTCGGGTCAATGTATTTGCCTGGGGGTCGAAATGTCCGCATCTAAACTCGCCGCAATAACGGTTTTTGGCCTGGCGCTCGCTGCCTGCGCCGGAAGCCCCGACGGGTTTGGCCCGGGCCCAAAGGAAAATACAGGCACTCTTGTCGGTGCCGGCACCGGAGCATTGCTCGGAGCGGCGGTCGCCGGCGGCGGGACTGGCAACCGCCTAGCGGGGGCTGCGATCGGCGGTGTCCTGGGCGGTCTTATCGGCAATCGTATCGGGGCCGCGCTCGACGATGAAGACAAGGAGCGCGCCTATGCCGCGCAAATGGATGCGTTGGAGCGAGGTCAGTCAGGCGCACCGGTCTCGTGGCGGAACCCCGATTCCGGCCGCTACGGCACTGTCGTCCCGGGACCGGCCTACCAGCAGGCCGGACGGAATTGCCGCTCTTTTACGCACACGATCTATATCAACGGGCAACCGCAGACAGCTCGTGGTACGGCCTGCCGCAATCCCGATGGCAGCTGGTCGGCGGTCAGCTGATTGTCGCGTTACGCTTAATAAAGCCTTAACGCCCGGCACCGTATCAAGCCCGGAGGCTTGAATTCGGATTGACCGAGGATGGCGGGCGCCGAGACGACCGTCGAGCGGCTGCGGCAATTCCTGCGCGACCTTTCGCCGGGAGCACGCTCGCTTCTCATTGGCGAACTTGAGCGCAGCGTTTTGCGCGGCGACGAGCTGGCCGCCGCCGACCTTGTACTGCAGGAATTGCGACGCATCGCACGGGAGCAGCGCGAAGGCGCTCCGCGCATTGAAAATTCTGCGCGTCTGCTGTTTCGACCTCTTGAGCCTTTCATCGTTGACGATCGCGGCGACCATAGCCACCCCGGGCGCGTCGCGCGCTCTTCGCTCGATGCCCTGTGGAACTGGATTCTCCGCGACCTGCTGCCCGATGATGCGGGCAACTTGGCTCGCGATGTCAGTGAGGCGATGGCAAGCGGGGACCAGGCCAGGACCGAGCGCCTTGCACGCATGTTTCAGGATCGTGTCGCTGCCGCCATCGAATCCAATTCCAAAGCCGCGGCCGAAGACGGCAAAATTCGCCGCCGCATTCTCCAGCAGATTGGCACGTCGCGCGCCGGCGAAGAACTGGCTGCGCTCAAATGCGCTTTGAAAGGACGGGACGTCCTTGCGGCTCTTTCATCGCGCCTGCCATTGCAAATCGGCAATCTCGCCAATGCTCAACTCGACGAGTGCAAGGCGCTGATAGAAAGCGCTGCGGCGCGTGACGGCGAGCTGTTTCTTTATGCGCTGCTGACGGTCATGAACCGTATGTCGGCGCCGTGGCAGTTAATTCGCCTGGGAGTCAGGGCGGCGGGCAGCGACACGGCGGCGCGGGTTGCCGAAACGAACTACGGTGTTGCCGTTAACATCGTGCTGGCCGAGCTTGAGCGAATGGTCGTTGAGCTCCGCGACGATCTGCGAAGCGGCCAGGGCGTCGCGGTTGGCGCGCTGCTAAAAACCATTCACGATTCCGCTCGTGGTCTTCGTACGGAGCTTGAGTTGCCCGTGGACAGCACGTGGGGGCGCACGCTCGCGGCGCAGCGGACACAAATCTCGGACCTGCTGCGCGTAGAAATCGAATCCATCCCGGGTCGGGTACAGCGGCTGCTGCGCCAGCGACCATCGAAGGAAATCAGGTCGATGTCAGTGCTCGATTCCGGCGAAGTGGCCGAGGTGGAGGCCCTGGTCGAGTTCGTGGGCATCTGCCGCTATTTCGCCGGCGAACTCGCCATCAACGAAGTGACGCAGCGGGTCCAGAGTGAGCTTCGCCAGTACCTCGACAACGGGACGCGGGCGCTTCTTGAGAGTCTGCGCCATGCGGGGGAATCCGAACGCACTTTCCGGCAATCGCAAGTCGATGCCGCAGTGAGGTTTTGCGCCAAAGTATTTGGTCGGGAATACGCCTCACTCCTCGGCAAAGCCGCCGAAGTCGCCGCGGCACCCGAAAGCAGGGCGCTCCGAGCCTGAGGGGCGCATTTTTGCGACTTTGTGGCGCACTTTGATCCTGCTCATTACGGCCACGTTTGGGTGATGTATGCC
>Ga0187785_10000948_pt1 | contig 10313 bp, 7 predicted proteins | sample 0815_BV2_4_20_MG_FD_132466 | JGI IMG/M metagenome (GOLD analysis project Ga0187785, IMG submission 132466) | Tropical peat soil microbial communities from peatlands in Department of Meta, Colombia - 0815_BV2_4_20_MG | ecosystem: Environmental > Terrestrial > Soil > Wetlands > Peat | place...
CTTCTCTTGTAGTCACCGGACACAACGGCGCGCGCGCCCTTCCACTCGATCACCACCTGCGCGCTGCCCAGCACATGACCCGCCGGAACCAGAGTTACCGCGACATCGCCGATCTCGATCCTCTCGCCATAGGCCGCCGCCTGAGTACCCCGGCCCGCCGCCGATCCCAGCCGCTGTTGCATGATCGCCAGCGTCTCGCGCGTCGCGAGCACGTGCTGGTGCCCGGGCCGCGCATGGTCCGAATGGCCATGGGAGACGATGGCGCGCTTTGCCCCGGCATATGGATCGATATGGAAACCGCCGGGGCGGCAATAGAGGCCCTTGGCGTCAACCGTCAGCCAGGACTCGAATTTGTCGGGTCTCATTTCTCTTCAACGCTGTGTAGAACAAATCACGCTTTACCCGCCAAATCTCCACCTGAGATTGCGGTGTATATGGTTGCACATCATTTGGTTGCCTAACCTGGCGTAGTCCGCATGCGGAACATGCTGCAGCATAGTCGGATGCGATGCGGCGGCGAGTGTCCGCCATGTGGGGGCAACGCGAGATAGTTGTCGAGACTTGGCTTCGCGCGAGCCGGGCTGGGGGAATCGCGTCCCTGATCCTCTGCCTGTTCGCCCCAGTAGCTTCCGCGCAATCCGTCGAACCCAACGCCGAGATCTTCACCGGGGTCGAAGCGAGCGACAACTATGCCAGCGTCTATGTGGGCGGCGGCACTGCCCTGGGCAAGGGATTGTATGAGCCTGGCTTCAGACTCCGCGCGGTCGCAAGCTTCGGACGGTACCACTACGATGGCACACTGCTGACCGACGGGGTCTATGTGCCGACGACGTTTGACGGCCAAGATGCGTTCCTTGCCGCGCTCGCTGGCTATCAGTTCCGCAAGGGGCCGTTCATCGCCAAGCTGTTTGCCGGCATCGAGGCCGAGGACCAGCATATCTCCCCGCACGATCCCAACAATTCGGTGCAGGGAAGCGAGATCGGGCTCTGGCTCACGACCGAGACCTGGCTCGACGTCTCACCCAAGCTGTTCGTCTCGGCTGATGCCTCCTATGGCACGGCCTTCCAGGAATACTACTCGCTTGCGCGCGTGGGTTTCCGTGTGCGGCCGCATTTCGCACTCGGCTTGGAAGGTGGAGCGCTGGGCAATGAGGAATACAATGCCGGCAAAGGCGGTGGTTTCGTCCGGTTGAATCTGCGCGACACCGAGTTCACCCTTTCGGGAGGCTTCACCGGCAACTATCTGTTGGACGATCCGAGCAGCTATGTCGCGCTTGGCGTCTACCGAACGTTCTAACCAAACAGTCTTAGGTAGACTTTATGCCAAATCGCACTGCCGGCCCCGCTCCGGCAGTGCTTGGCCTTAGCGTAACTGCTCGCCCTTAACGCCGACTGGAAATCCCCACATCGATTAGGCGGCACCGCGCTCTTGGATCGTGCATCCTGTGTAAGAGCGATGTCTCCAGGTTGAACACCGGAAGACTCTCTCCACGCATCAGCATGACACGAAGACGACAGCCGATCAAATAGGAGTTCGGTCTTACCCGCATTTTCTTTTTCGGTGTTGTGGACCGTCCGAAATCGCATCGCGCCGAACGCTGTGGTGAGCTCGCCACAGCGCAAGATCGACTTTGACGTTCCGCGACGTGGGTATTCGAGGCGAAGCTCTAAGGCGCAGCAGTCGAGATCGGCGCTTTCGCATCCGCCTCTTCAGGCTTCGGCTCGTGCGGCTTTCCATCGCCAGGTCCACGCCATTCCTGGAAGCGCTTGGTAAGCTCTTCGCCGTGCGCGCTCCACCATGTCTCGTCGAATCTGAGTGCCTTCTTGAAATTGTCAGGCGATGTCGGCAGGAAATCCTTCATCTCGACATTGATGACGGGATTTTTGCCCACGAGTTGAAGCGCCGACTTGCGCATCGGTCCGTAGGCGATGAGTTCGGCCTGTGCCGCGAGCCGTGCCGGGTCCGAGGCGAAGACGATGAAGCGCTTGGCCCCATCCTTATTCTTGGCCCCCTTGGGAATAGCCCAAAGATCAAGGTCATAGACTTGCCCGTCCCAGATCACGCCGAAGCGCTTGTTGTCGCCGACCGCGGCGCGGAAGATGCGACCGCTATATCCCGCCGCCATCACCGCTTTCTTCTCCAAGAGCCAGCTGATCGGCTCCTGCGCGTTGTCCCACCAGAACGTATCGTTCTTGATCTTGTCGAGCGCCTTGAAGGCGCGGTCGGCGCCTTCGGGCGTGGCAAGCTCGGTGTAAACGTTAGCCGGGTCGACGCCGTCGGCGAGGAGGGCAAGCTCGAGCGTGTAGCGCGGACTATTGGGGAGCGCCCGTTTCCCGGGAAACCGCTTCAAGTCGAGGAGATCAGCGATTTGACCAGGCTGCGCCTTCGGGAACGCCTGGCGGTCGAAGGCGATCGCTGTCGACCAGGCAACGCTCGCGACCCCGCAAGAGGAGAGCCCGCCGGTGAAGAAATCTTGCTCGGCGCTTTCACCCGAAGGCGCCGCGCCGAGGCTGGAAGCCTCGATAGTCTCAAGCAGGCCATCGTTGCACAGCGCGCCGAGCGCCGATGAGGACAGATCGACCACGTCGACCGGGGACGAGTCCCCGCCGATCATCGCTTTGATCTTGGCAAGCGAGCCATCGTAAATTTGGGTCGCGATGCTGGTCCCGGTTTCCTTGGCGAAGGGCTCGAAATAGGCAATCTCCTGGGATTGCTCGTAGGCCCCACCCCAGGTGGCGACGCTGAGCGTGCCACCGCTTGCGGCCGCGCCGGGCGTGTCCTCCGCGCTCGCTACGGCGGCACCCAAGCCCAATCCGAACGCGAGCGCCGCTGCAACGCGCAAGATCGGCCCAGCCACCGCGCCGGCGTTCTTTCCGCTGATGCGGCTTCCGCGAAGATGTCGCTTCTGTTGCAAGGGCACCATCGTCATTCCAGTCGAAAGAGGTCTAACGCCAATCAGTGCGGCGACACTGCCGCGGTCGGGTCAGCTTGTGGCCACCCTTCGCCGACGGCGGGCCTGTCAGCCCGCCGGATCATCGGCTGCGACAAGGGTCCGCGAATAGAAACCCGAGGCGGGGGCCCGTCGCTCAACTGCGAGGCCTTCGCCGGCACCACATGGCTTGCGACCGACAAGTTCCAATCCAAGGTTTGCTGTCCGAGATCCACGTCACCATTGCCGGAAACCAACCCCCGGCGTGTCTGCATGTTGAACATTTGGCATGAAATATGGCCAGCAACGAGGCGGCAATCGGCATCGAGCGCATCAAATGGCGTAAGCGCATCGCGGCTCCATCCGTCTCCGTCGAGGGGTGCCGCGGCCGTTAGTAAGCGGGCAAGATCGACGGGCACGGTGCCGCCTTGCGAATTCACCTTGAGATTGCCGGAAAGGCCATGCACCAGCGCGTCGAAGTTCACGCCCTCGGTCGAAAGTTCGGTTTTCAGGCCGCCGCTGCCGGTGACTGGGATGGTAAGCCCGAACGGCGAAAGACAAGTCTCGATCGTCACGTCGGCAAGGTTCGCGATCAAGGTCGCTTTCACCAACCGATGCGACAAGTCGAGATTGAGGCGTCCCGACGCCGATCCATCGCAGAGATCGAGCTCGCCGATCTCGCCCGCCACCACCCCGTCCTTGGCGCTGACGGTGAATCCGCCGCGACCAAGACTGGTTGCGAACGCCACGATCTCGCCGGCTGAGATGCGCAAGTCGGCATCGAGATATTTGAGCAGGGCCCAATCGAATAACCCGTCCGCCGCCGCTTGCTCGCCTGCGTCAGTTCGAATGAGATAGGGATCGAGCACCAGCCGGTCGAACGCGAGCGTGCCCTCGATGCGCGGCGGAGCGCCGGTAGTGACCGCGAGAAGGCCGTCGGCGCTGTTGCCGTCCATCGTGAAGGAGCCATCATCGAAGGTGAGCGTCGTGCCGTTCCAATGCATGCCGCCCTTGGCGGAGATGCCTTGCAGGCTCGTCCCCGCCGGCACGACGATTCCAGCCCATCTCAGCAAACGGCGCCCGTCCGCGCTATCGGCGTTCATGTCGCCGTCGAGCTCGAGCCCGTCTCCGAGCGTGGCCGTACCGGTGAGCTTAGCCGTGAGCGGGTCAGAGCTGAAGCTCGCCGAGATCGGCACGTTGGATCCCTCCGCCGCGTCCGACGGCTCGCCGCTGTCGACCGCGAAGCGGACGTTTTCATTGCGGAAATCAAAAGAGCCGAAGCTCGACATCGTGCCTCGTCCCGAGCTCGCATCGAAGCGCGCATTGAAGTTGGTGATCGCCTCGCCGCCGTAGGCGGCCGGCAAATTTATCTCACCGTCACGGAAGCGGAGCACATTGACGGGAGACCCGGCGAGCAGGTTAGCAACCAGCTCCTGCGGCGTGTGGTCGGCGGGCTTCAGCGGGGGTGTCGGCTCTTTCAGCGTGATAATGGCCTTGCTCAGCCTGATCGTATCGAAGCGAATGCGCCCGAGAAACAAGTCGGGCAGATTCAAGGTGATCTTGGCGTCCTTCGCCTTGATGGATTTCACCAACGGGAGGCGCGAAGCGTCGGTCAGCTCGAACGGACCTTTGATCGAGACCGAGGGGAAATAGTGGAGGCGAAGGGGACCACTCAGCCTGACCTCGCCGCCCGTCCAGGCGGCAAGAGCGGCAGTGACCCGGTCGTGAAGTTGGGAGGAGGAGCCAACTTTCCGGGGCAGCAAGGCGATGCCCGCAAGGAGGAACGCAATAAGGCCGAGGAGAAGCCATTTCCAAGAGAGCTGGCGAGGCTTCATGCCGATCCTATCCACCCGTCTGACGTTGCCTGCGATGAGGCTACGCTGATCCGACCGCCACGGCCCCGGGTTTTTCTAACCCGATTGGCCCCGTATGGCGAGCCCAACTCCCGCATTTTCTTGAGTTATCAAGAGATACGCAACGCCAATTCGGGGGGTGCTTCTGACGCAGGCAGGGGGCCCGCAGAGACCGGTCGCCGGCTGCTGGCAATGATTCCATGGAGCAGCAGCACCGGAGCGAGGCTGACAGCGACGATGGAGAGCGATGACAATCCTGCCTCCTCGTAGCGATAGAGAGAGGCGAGCGTGAACACCTGAGTTGAAAGCGTGTCGAAGTTGAAGGGGCGGAGCAGAAGGGTGGCCGGCAGCTCCTTCATCGAGTCGACGAAGACAAGGAGGGCTGCGGCGCCGAGCGCGGGCCTGAGCAAAGGAAGGTGCACGCGGAACAACGTCTCGCTCACCGTGGCGCCGAGCGTGCGGGCTGCGGCGTCGATATTGCGGGAGATCTTGCTCAATCCGGCCTCGACCGCCCCGAGCGAGGCGGCCAGAAAGCGGATCGTGTAGGCGAGCACGATGGCAAACGCCGTGCCTGAAAGGAGAAGTCCCGTCGAAATGCCGAACAGCGAGCGCATCGCGCCATCGACTGCGTTGTCGAGTCCGGCAAGCGGAATGAGGAGGCCGATCGCGAGCACGGTTCCCGGGACCGCGTAGGAGATGGCCGGGAGGACGCTTGCGGCCTGAATCAGCTCAGAGCGCGTCTGTCTCCGCGCAAAAGCGAGCACCACGGCGAAGCCGACGGCAAGCACCGCGGCGGCGGCGGCCAGCATCAGACTGTTGAGGGCGGCCTCCCAGAACTCCGGCTCGAGCCCCGCCGCCGCATGGGCGAGCGCGTCATGCATGAGCACTGAAGCCGGCAGCGCGAAGCCGAATAGAATCGGCAACCCGCAGGCGAGCGAAGCGAGCATCCCACGAAACCCGCGAAGCGTGTCCTCGGGCAGATCGCGAAACCTGCCGGTCGTGTGATGGAAACGCCTGCGGGCGCGCAGCGCGCGCTCACCGACGAGGAGCGCCGCCACGAAGATCAGCATGACGCAGGCGATCTGCGCGGCGCCAGCGAGGCTGTTGCGGTCGAGCCACGTGTCGTAGATGGCGACGGTGAGGGTCCTTACGCCGAAAAACTCGACCGCGCCGATATCGTTGAGCGTCTCCATCAAAGCGAGCGCAACCCCGGCTGCGAGTGCCGGGCGCGAAAGCGGCAGCGCCACCTGCCAGAAGGTCTCGGCCGCACTTCGCCCGAGCGTGCGGCTCACCTCGAGCACGCAGACCGACTGCGCGATGAAGCTCGCCCGTGCGGTGATGTAGACATAAGGATAGAGCACCGCGCTCATGACGAGGATCGCCCCGCCGAGACTCCTGATGTCAGGGAACCAATAGTCCTTGGCATCGTGCCAACCGAACATTGCGCGCAGCGCCGTCTGCAGGCTGCCGGAATAGTCGAGCACCTCGAGATAGGTGTAGGCGATGATGTAAGTCGGAATGGCGAGGGGAAGCAGGAGCAGCCACTGGAACACGCTTCTTCCCGGAAAGCGGTACATGGTGACGAGCCAGGCCGTTCCCGTGCCGATCAAGAGGGTGAGGGCGCCGATCCCCGCCATCAGGCCGAGGGTGCGGCGGAGTGCGCCAGGCAACACGTTGGCGATGAGATGCGGCCAGGTATCCCCGCTCGGCTGAAGCGCGATCGCCGCGACGGAGATGATGGGCGCAAGCGTGATCAGCGAGAGAATAAAGGCCGCCGCCGACCACCCGAGATTGCCGCTCTCGACGAGCCGCTTGAGCCGCCGGCGGAAAGGTGCGCGCGGAGACTCCCGCCCGCGTCTTCGGTCAGAGCTGTTCAGTGAGACCGTCTCCACCGACCTTGCGCTTGTCGATCATGAGCGCCGCGACCGCCTCTTGCGACAGAAGCTGATCGGCCTCTTCCAACGCGTCGGCGAAGGCGTTGGCGGCCGAGATCACCGGTTCGACGAGGTCAGAGCCTGTCAGCGCGAGCGCGCAGGCGCGCATGGCCGGGCAGCGGTGGTGCTGAGAGGCCGCGATCAGCGAGATCGCCATGCACTCGTCGGCGCAGAAGCCCGCGCAACCAAACGGATAATATTCGATCTTGCGCGACGCCGAACTGCGCACCGCCCTCACCCAACAGGCGAGCTCGGTGACGGCACGTTTGGCACGCTCGGCGCCGAGCACGCGGGAATAAGCGTTCCAGCCGTGCTCCCAACAGGAAATATCGCCCGTGTCGTAGCCGGCGAGCCAGCAGCGGAAGCCGACGCCGACCAGCCACTCGGCGCCGCTCCGTGGCGGCAGTGAACTCCTCTGGACCCTAGAGGAGCCCATGCTGTCGATCTTCTTGTGAAAGCTCATCACGCGTTCCTCATGAGCTCGGGCCGTCGTCGAAGCCGACCTTGTCGACAAGCTCGCTCGCCTTCTTGCGCAGCGCGGCGATGTCGTTGAGCGAGATCGGGTCTGGCTTGAACGCTCCCCAGGACTTGACGAGCGGCGACCAGGGAATGCCCTCCTTGACCGGATATTCGTTGTTCACGTCGGCATACGTCTCCTGGCCTTGGTCTGAGGCGAGGAATTCGAGCAGCTTGACGGCGTTGTCTTTATGCGGAGCGTATTTCGCCACCACCGCGCCGGAGATGTTCACATGCGTGCCACGGTCATCGGTGTTGGGGAAGATGATGTTGACCGAGTTCGCCCACTCCTTCTGCTCGGGCTCTTTGTCGTTCTTGAGCATCGCGCCCATGTAATAGGTATTGCCGACGGCAATGTCGCATTCTCCGGCATAGACGCCCTTGACCTGAAGCCGATCGTCGCCCGCAGGCTTGCGCGCGAGGTTGGATTTCACGCCTTTCAGCCACGTCTCGGTCCATTCCTCGCCGTGAGCCGCGATCATCGAGGCGATCAGCGCGACGTTGTAGACGTGCTGGCCCGAGCGGATGCAAATCTTGCCGCGCCATTTCGGGTCAGCGAGGTCTTCATAGGTGATCTTGTCGAGCTTCACCCTCTCTTTGGACGCGTACACGATGCGCGCGCGGCGCGTGAGCCCGAACCATTGATTGTCGGCGGCGCGATAGGCTGGCGGGATGGCGGCTTCGAGCGCTGGAGATTGGATCGGTTGAGTGATCCCCGCATCGGTCGCTTGCGTGAGATTGCCGACATCGACGGTGAGCAGAACGTCGGCGGGGCTGTTGCGCCCTTCCGCCTGGATGCGCTCGATCAGACCTTTCTCGGCGAAGATCACGTTGACCCTGATGCCTGTCTGCTCGGTGAACGCTTTGAACAGCGGGTTGATCAGGTAAGGCTGGCGGTAGGAATAGACATTCACCTCGCCAGCCTCTTCGGCGATGGCGATCCTCGCGGCGGGGAGGGGAAGGAGAAGCGCAAGCGCAAAGGCGCAGACGATACGCAATCGCATTTTTTCCTCCAATGGCCGGGGTTCAAGGCCCCGGTATTGGACCTGACGCCGAGCCCCGGGACGAAGCCGTCCGGGAGCGACATCGTTCGATTAAAGGTAGCGATCTCGGGATGTCAACAAGAATACCGTAACCTTAGAAGTCTTCTAATCTCTATCAACGCAGTAGTCAGTGAAAGATGGTTTGGATTATTTCAAGTATCCGGCGGTAAGTCTTACCCGAAATTTAGCAATCGTGCTGGTTACACTGAGATGTATCGCAACGCATAGAGTAAAGAATGGAGTGCCCAAAGCCAGGGAGGCCGTCAATCGGACAGGTCCGAGATGAACAGCCGTTCTGCGGGGAAGACGACGTCGGCCGAAGTCCCCACCCCCGGCTCGCTCGTCAAAACGAGTCGTGCGCGGTTGGCATCGACCAACGCCTTGGTGACAGGCAGCCCCAGGCCAGTGCCGGACTGCTTGCGCGGGGCGGTGTCGAGCTGATGGAAGGGCTGCATGGCAAAGGCGATCTCGTCCTTCGTCATGCCGACGCCGTTGTCGCGCACGCGCAGGCGGAGCTCGCCGTCGACCATGGTGCCCGAAACGATCACCTGACCCCCTTCCTTGGTGAACTTGATGGCATTGGTGAGGAGATTGAGCAGGATCTGCTTAAGGCGCCTCGGATCAGCGACGATGCACGGAAGCTTGTCGGCGAGAGAAGTACGAAGCACGATACGCGACCGCTTGGCGAGCGGCTGCAGGCTGTTGACGCAATCCTCGACAAGTTCCGGCACCTCGACCGCGGTGAAATCGAGCTCGAACTTGCCGGCCTCGATCTTGGAGATGTCGAGCAAGTCGTTGAGGAGCGAAAGCGCGTAGAGGCCGCTTTGATGGATGTCCTCGACATAGCCCTTGTAGCGGTCGTTGCCGATTGGACCGAAACGTTCTTGGAGCATCAATTCGGTGAAGCCAAGGACCGAATTCAAGGGCGTGCGCACCTCATGACTGACCTTGGCGAGGAAATCGAGACGGCGCGAAGCAGCGTTGGCGTCGAGCTCCGCTTGCGAAGGTATACGCTCCTCATCAAGGCTCTTCTGATCGATGAGACGAAGCAATATTAGGCCGGCCTCGGGATCGAGTTTGCTCGAAGCAAAAGCGACTCTGAGCTTTCGTCGCGAGCGGGTCAGCGCATCGACCGGCGCGCTTCGGTTACCCTCCGTTTCGCTCACGAGAGCGGCCATGCCGTGAGGCACGATCGCTTCAAGCCCGCCCGCCTCGATCAGCTCCGAGAGTGAGCGATAGCCGAAGGCATAGGCAAAGGCGGAATTCGCATGGATGAGCCGGCCGTGTGCGAGCAGCCCAATGGCCGCCGGCATCGCCTCGAGCAACAGCTTGATGCCAAGCGGAGCGAGCGTGAACTCCACGCCCTGCATGGTCTCCTCCGAAGGCTCAGCGACAGCCGGCAACGGCAAAACCCGGCCCTCGAGCGCCCGGGCGATATGCTCGAGCGCCTCGCGATCACCATCGAGCTGTTCCATCCGTCGTTGCAGCCTGAGGTCGGCCATCGGCGGGCCCACTCTGAAAACCCTGTAAGAGCTCATCCCAGCCGCGCCCAGGTGCGACGCCCAACAATAGCCGGACGCGCCCTCCCTTGGGGCGCTTGCTCGACTCAGCCACTAAATTTAGGCGAATTCGCCTTTTTGCATAGGGTTAATGCGAAAACTTCGTCATCACGACTAAAAAAGTGCTGATGAGGTCCGCGTACCCCCTTGCGCTACCGCAGCGCAGCATTTATATTGCAGTGCAACAAGACAACATTGCGGGGGTCCATGCCCCGTCATGGACCAACCCGCTGCCCAGGCGAAATGAGTCCAAGCAGAGGTCATCACCATGAGCAACACCTATACCCCCCAAGCCGCGGCCGAGCAGGCACGCGATGCATTCCGCAAAGCCGCGAAGGAATTCGAGACGTTGAAGATCGATGCGACCGTTCCCGAGAGCGTACGCGCTCTCGCCGAGAAAACGGTCAACCAGACCCGCGAAGCTTACGAGCGGGGCAAGGAGCAACTGGAAGAGGCGATCGACGCGCTTGAGCGGTCC
>Ga0187785_10000949_pt1 | contig 10294 bp, 4 predicted proteins | sample 0815_BV2_4_20_MG_FD_132466 | JGI IMG/M metagenome (GOLD analysis project Ga0187785, IMG submission 132466) | Tropical peat soil microbial communities from peatlands in Department of Meta, Colombia - 0815_BV2_4_20_MG | ecosystem: Environmental > Terrestrial > Soil > Wetlands > Peat | place...
ATCTCGAGACCTCGTCGCAGCCGGCGGACCGCTACGCGGTGTTTACGATTTCAGGTCAATCGCAGACGGATTTCACCGACGATCGCGCAAAGATTCACGAAGCGCTGAAGGGGATACAGCCGCGTCCGGTGACCGCGGGAAACTCGAACGGAGTGGGCGAGTGCCCCAGTATCGACTATTACCAGGCGAACCTGATCGTAAATCAGCTGGACCAGGACGCGGTGACTGTGGCGGCGAATGACGCGCTGGTGTGCGCGTTCAAGAATGACCCGCGATTCGCCGGGGCGGCGCTGGGGCTGGCGCAATCCACGGCGCAGCGCATCCTGACGGCGGGAGACGTGCAGACAGAGTACGCGCTGCGGCAGCTGAGAGAATTGGTGAAACGGATGACCGTGGTTTCAGGTCAGAGAATCATCGTGCTGCTTTCGCCGGGATTTCTGACGCCGCGCCAGGAATACGAAATGTCCGAGCTGATCGACCTGGCCGCGCGAGCGAACGTGATCATCAGCACCCTGGATGCACGGGGGCTGTACACAGTCGACGCGGCGCCGGACGTGAGCGCGCAGGCACAGGGAGATCCGACGAAAGCGGGCTACCACACCTCGTACCGGATACAGGGACAAGAACGGCAATCCGACGTGCTATTCAGCCTGGCGGACGGGACGGGCGGGCAGCGGTTTGCGAACAGCAATGATCTGGAGAAAGGATTCCGGCTGGTGGTGGGTGCGCCGGAGACGTCGTATTTGCTTGGATTCGTGCCGCAGAACCTGAAATATGATGGGGCGTTTCACTCTGTGAAGGTATTGGTGGCGACGAAAGACCCCAAGCAGAAGTATACGATTCAGGCGCGCTCGGGATTCTATGCGCCGAAAAAGGAAGCGGCACCGACCGATGCGGTGAAACAAGAGATTGAGGAGGCGGTGCTCTCGCAGGAGGAGCAGCACGGGCTTCCGGTGCGGTTGCAGACGCAGTATTACAAAGTGGACGCGACGGACGCGAAGCTGGCGGTGCTGACGCATGTGGACGTGGGGCGCATCCAGTTTGACAAGCTGGAGGGGCGCAACAACAACAATCTGACGATCGTGGCCGCGCTATTCGATCGCAACGGGAATTTCGTGACGGCGACGGAGAAAATCCTGGAGATGCGCCTGCGCGACACGACGCTGGAGCGGCTGAGCCACACGGGGCTGACGGTGCGAACGAGCTTCGATGTGAAGCCGGGAGCGTATCTGGTAAGGCTGGTGGTGCGCGATTCGCGGGCCGCGCAGCTTTCTGCTGAGAATGGCGTGGTGGAGATTCCGTATTAGGGTCGGGAGGTGAGGCATGAAATGCCGCGGACGAATTGGATTGCTGGCAGCTGAACTCCTACTTCTTGTTTTGGCGCCGATGCTGATCGGGGCGCAGCACGCAAATGCGCAGGAGACCCAGCCGCCACCGGCCGCACCGGCACAGCAAGCCCCAGCGCCCGATTCCGGCGCGCAACAAAATCCTTCGCAGTCCGCCCCTGTGGTGCGAAGCGAGACGCGGCTGGTGCGCGTGGACGTGATCGTGACGGACAAGAAGGGCAACTACATCCACGACCTGACGGCGAACGATTTCAAGGTGTATGAGGATGACAAGCAGCAGCCGGTTGCAAATTTTTCTTTTGGCGCCGATCCCAATTCGCCGGCGGCGGGTGAGCGGCGCTACATGGTGCTGTTTTTTGACGGCGCGAGCATGACCGTGACGGATCAGCCGCGGGCGCGAGCCGCGGCGGCGAAGTTCATTGACGCGAATGCGGGACCGGACCGGGCGATGGCGGTGGTGGAGTTCGGGGGGAGCCTGCGAATCACGCAGAACTTCACGACGGACGCGGAAAAGTTGAAGCAGGTAGTGGCCAACGTGGAGACGCCGTCGATTGTCACGAATCCGCAGGGCCCCAACGCGATCAGCGCCGCTCCGAGTCTTAACGGGCCAGGGGGGCCGTCGCTGAGCTCGGCGGAGAATAATTTTGGGGCGTATAGCGTGCTGCTTTCGATCCGCACGCTGGCCAAGAATCTGGCGGCGGTGGCAGGACGCAAGAGCCTGGTGTTGTTTACAGCAGGATTTCCGCTTACGGCGGAGCGCGATTCCGAATTAACCGCGACGATCGACGCGTGCAACAAGGCGAATGTGGCAATCTATCCGCTGGACGTTCGCGGGCTGCAGGCGATGAACCGGCTGCAGCGCGGAGGCGAGGCGCCAACCTTTGTGGCGAGAGCTACGCGCTCGAGCAGCGCTCCTGGGTCGAGTGCGGGATTTCAGCCTGCGTCGTTTCATCCTACGGCAGACGTGGATTCGGAGCCGCAGCACGGTGGAGGCGGTGGTGGCGGCCACGGAGGCGGAGGGGGAGGCGGCGGTGGCGGAACGGGCGGCGGTGCTGGTGGAGGGGGCGGCCGAGGCGGCGGGACGGGTGGGGGAACAGGCGGCACTGGCGGAAAAGGAGGAACCGGAGGAACCGGCGGGACAGGAGGACGAGGAGGAGTGGGAGGAACGGGAGGGCGCGGCGGAATCGGGCAGCCCTTTGCGAATCCGAATTTCACGCAGCCGAGGATGATCGTTCCGCCATTCCCGGAGTCGGCGGCAACGAATCAGCAAGTGCTCTACGCGCTCGCAGAAGGAACCGGCGGATTTCCGATTTTCAACACAAACGACCTGCTGAAGGGGCTGCAGAAAATCGCCGCCGAGCAAAATGAATACTATCTGCTTGGCTTTGCGCCGGCGAACTCCTCGGAAGGCAGCTGCCACACGCTGAAAGTAAAGGTGGATCGCGGCGGAACGAACGTACGGGCGCGCAGCGGCTATTGCAACGTGAAACCGTCGGATGCGCTGGCCGGGAAGCCGATCGAAAAAGAGCTGGAGGCTCACGCATCGCCGCAAGTGGCGGCGGCGAAGGAGGGTTCGCTGCAGGCAGCGTTTTTCTATACCGCTTCGAATGAAGCGCGCGTGAATCTGGCGATGGAGGTTCCCGCGTCGACGGTGGAGTTCAGCAAGGTGAAGGGAAAATACCACGCGGACGTGAATGTTTTGGGAATCGCATATCGCCCGGACGGCTCAATTGCGGCGCGATTCAGCGACGAACAGACGTTTGATCTGGAGAAGGGCGAGTGGAAGGAGCTGACGAAGTCTCCGATTCATTATCAGAACCAGTTCGCCATCGCGCCCGGAGAATACCGGCTGACCGTGGTTCTTTCTGGCGGGGGACAGAATTTCGGGAAGTATGAGACGCCGCTCAAGATTGATGCGTACGATGGGAAACAGTTCAGCCTGAGCGGTATCGCCTTGACGAAGCATCTCGAAAAGGTTTCTGACCTGGGTGGCGCGCTGGACGCGGATCTGCTTGCGGACCACACCCCGCTGATGGTCCACCAAATGGAAGTGATTCCATCCGGAAGCAATCACTTCAAGAAAACGGACAAGGTGGCGCTGTACGCGCAGATGTATTCGCCGTCAATTTCGAGCGCCAATCCGCCAGCGCTGCGGGTTGCATACCAGGTGGTGGATGAGAAAACCGGAAAAGCGGTGTTTGCCACCGGCACGATCGACGCCTCGACGTTCGTAGAGAAAGGGAATCCGATGGTGCCATTTGCCCTGGTGATTCCCATGGATTCCATCGCGCCGGGAGAGTATCGAATCGAGTTGCAGGCAGGTGAAGCTGGGGGCAAGTCTTCGCCGATACGGACCATCGATTTCATCGCCGAGTGAAGGCATCGATACGTACAGCCCGCACTCAAATCCCAGCATCCTAGACGGCGCACGCTGAAACCGTTTGGGCGCGCAACCGTCATATTCTGGCCTGCAAAAAATGGAACTTTGCCCGTCATTCGGCGGAACCTAGCTGAATCGAACAAAAAATCTCAAGGTGAGACTCGCGTCCTGAACCGTCGCGGCCAGGACTCTTGAGTCAGGAGAAAACTCGTCTCATGTTCGGAAAGACCCAGCTCTTTTTGGTAGTAGCCATATCAACAATTCTGTTCGCTGCGGGATGCGGAAACGGTGCATCGGGAACCGCGAAAATCGATTCGGTCTCCATCACCCCGACATCCGTGACGGTGCCTGTCAATACCACGACCCAGTTCGTGGCCACGGTGAACCTTTCGAACTCGACTACGACAACGAACACAACGGTAACGTGGCAAGTGAACGGGGTCGCGGGCGGCAATTCGACGGTAGGCACGATTGTGCCTTCCGCGACGGACGTGCAGGTGGGTATTTATACCGCTCCGGCAGTGGCGCCGGGGGGTACAGACAACGGACAGGTGGATGTGACAGCGGTGGCTACTCAGATCGGCACGAGCAGCACCTCGACGACCTCGACCGTGACTTCCAACACCGCGGTGGTGACCGTCGGACCCGGGACGGGACTGGAAGTAATACCCGGCTCAACCACGGTGCCGGCAGGCGGGAGCCACCTTTTCACCGCTACGCTCAACGATGAGGCCGATCCCAATGCGAAATGGGCGATCAGCTCTCAAAACCCAGCTGGAGTGAACATCGGGTCAATCGATGCGACAACGGGACTCTACACCGCGCCGCCCTTTCCGCCTCCGGGCGCGACCATCACGGTGACGGCGAGCGACGGCGAGGCGACGGCCACAGGGACAGCGACGATTGTATATTCCGATTCGTCCCTGAAGGGTCCCTTTGCGTTTTCCTACTCGGGAGAGAATTCCACGGGCTTCATCGCCGCGGCGGGCAGTTTCGTGAGCGACGGAAACGGCAATATCGTGAGCGGCGTGGAGGACGTGGATAGCTTCGCGACGGGTGCTTCGGGCCCCGTGGCGATAAGCGGAACGTATCTGGTGGGTCCGGATGGACGCGGGACCATCACCCTGAACTCGGGGCTGCAGTCGGCCGGGACGCTCGCTTTTGTGCTGACGACGAACCAGCACGGAAGATTGATTCGCTTCGACAAGAACGTGACCGGCAGCGGAACACTGGACCAGCAAAACCTGAATGCTTTGACAACGTCACCAAGCGTGATCAGTGGGCCGTATGTGTTCAGCGTTGCGGGGGCGGATTCGAATCTCGTTCCCATGGGCGTCGCGGGCCGGTTTGTGGCGAATGGGGCAGGAGGGATCCCGGCGTCCGGTCCGACAATACTGGACGCAAAGATCAGGGGCACGGCCACGACAAGCGATACGAGCCTGAACGGCTCGTATTCATTCGACGCAACGCGCTCGGGAACGGGACGAGGAACAATCACACTGACGTCGGACACGACCAATTCGCTGCAATACTCGTTCTACATCGTAGACAGCACGCACCTCCACATAGTTGAAAGCGACACGCACGCATTTCTGGCGGGAGAGATCTTCGCGGGGGCGGCAGGAAATTCGTTTTCAGCCGGCGAACTGGCGGCGGGCAACTATCCTTTCACGAATGGAGGCACGTCGAGCACCGGCGCGTATGCGACGGGAGGCGTGTTCACGTCCGACGGCGGGGGAAACGTGACCGGAGGCGTCGGCGATTCGAATAATGCCGGGACGGTAGCGACAGCTGCCGCGATGGGTTCTTGCGCGTACACAGTAAGCCAGACGACGGGGCGGATCGACCTGAAACTTTTCACCGGCAGCGGCGCTTGCCCTGCGGGCGCGAACTCGAGTGTGGCGGAGTTCGCGGCGTACAAGACGGCGGCGGGCAGCTTCGTGATGCTGGAGCTTGATGCGGCAGCGACGGCGAGCGGTATGGCGTTCCCGCAGTCAGCCGGAACAACGACGCTGACCGGCATTTTTGCCATCGGCCTTGGAGGGCAGGGCGTGTTCCACAACAGTCCATCCTCCTACCAGCCGGACGCGAGCGGGCAGATTACGCTGGCGGGCACGGACGTGACGGGGGGAAATCTCGATATCAATACGTACAACTCTGTGTTTCAAACCGATCCGCTCGACCCGATCAACAGCACGATAACTGCGCCGGACGGCACCTTTGGACGCGGAACCGCGATGATACTGGGCACGGATCCGGCGGTGACATTCGGAGTGGCGTATTACGTGATTGACGAGAATACGGCGCTGCTGCTGGGCACAGACACGGTCCGCACGCAGACGGGCAGCATTAGCGTGCAGTCTCCGCCGCCGGCTGAATGATGGCAGGTGCAAAGGAAAGAGGAGGAAGCTAGCGGGTGCGCTCGTCTTTTTCGATCTTGCCGTCGCGCAAGCGAATCGAGCGGTGGGCGTGAGCGGCGATGTCGGCTTCGTGCGTGACGAGAATGATGGTGTTGCCCTGCTGGTGAAGGCGCGCGAAGAGAGCCATGATTTCTTCGCCGGTAGCGGAATCGAGGTTACCGGTGGGCTCATCGGCCAGCAGAATCGAAGGCATATTCACGAGAGCCCGGGCGATGGCCACGCGCTGGCGTTGGCCGCCGGAAAGTTCATTGGGCTTGTGCATCATGCGATCGGCGAGATCCACCTGCTTTAGCGCAGCCTTGGTGCGCTCGATACGTTCCGCGGCAGGCGTGCCGTTGTAGATCATGGGCAGTTCGACGTTGTGGAGAGCCGTGGCGCGCGGCAGCAGATTGAAGGTCTGAAAGACGAAGCCGATTTCCTTGTTGCGGATGTAGGCCAGCTCGTCGTCGTTGAGTTCGCTGACAAGTTTGCCCGCCAGCCAGTATTTTCCCTTTGAAGGCGAATCGAGACAGCCGATCAGGTTCATCAGGGTGGATTTGCCAGAACCGGAAGGGCCCATGATGGCGACGTATTCGCCCTTCTTGATTTCCAGGCTGACGCCGCGCAGAGCGTGCAGCTTTTCCGCGCCCATCTCATACGTCTTCCAGAGGTCTTCCACCTGAATGACGATTCCCGAAGTGACGAGGTCTTCGCGATAACTCTGGAGGATACCGGCCTGCTCCACTGCCATGCTCACGAGCTCCTTGGATTAACCGCGCGCTAGCTGGTCATATCTTCGCGCTTTGGCACGGTGTTATCCACCTTCACGCTCGCGCCTGGCTTGAGGTTCCGCAGGGCCTTGTAGCTACCGGTGACAATTTCATCGCCTTCCTGCAAACCGTTGAGAATCTCGATGTCAGTCACACCGGAGATTCCGGTCTTTACCGGCACAAACTCGACTTTCTTGCCACGAAGGACAAAGACTCCGGTCACGTCGTCCTGTGAGCCCTTGCCGGCGGGTTTCGAGGCTGCAAGGGTGACGCTGCCGCTCTTCCCCTGTTTTGCCTCGTCGAGTTCTTTTTGCGAACGGACGGCGATGGCTTGAATTGGGATGGTTAGCACGGCTTGTTTCTGGGCGGTCTGAATCTTCGCCGTGGACGATAGGCCCGGGCGAATCGAAGAGGGCGCGTTGTCGATGGTGACGACGACCTTGAAATCGCGCGCTTCCTGGGTATTGGCCGTTGTTTGTGTGGTGGCAGCCTGACCCGAGGTGCGCAGGATGGCTAGCTCACCCACTTGGCTGACGCGGCCCTTGAAGGTTTTCCCGGGAATCGCGTCGATGGTTACGTCGGCGGCCTGGCCTTCGCGGACGTTGGTGATGTCGCTCTCGTCCACTTTGACTTCGGAAGTGACCACGCTCATATCGGAGATGGTCATCAGGAAACTGCCCTCGGCGTTCTGGATGCCGGGCACCACGTTCTCGCCAACGCGCACAGCAATGTAACTGACGATGCCATCGATGGGGGCGGTGTAGGTGGTCTTCCTTAACACGTCTCTTGTGTGCGTGAGAACCGCGCGATTCTGCTCCGCCGTGGAGCGCGCCTGCTCGCGGGCAGCGCGCGTCTGCTCCACCTGAGCCTGGCTGGCGTTGAGCGCCGCAGTAGCTCCGTTGAAGACGGCTCGGGAAGCATCATAGTCCTGCTTCGAAATAAGCTGTTCTTTATAGAGCTGCTGGCTGCGCTCCCAGTCGAACTTGGCCTTCTCGAGGTCGGATTGGCGCTGCGACTGAGTCGCGATTGCGGATTGATAGTTCGCTTCGGCGACTTTCATCCCCGCTTCGGCCGCTTGAATGCTCGCCATCTGAGCCTGCACGTCGGCGCCAGGCTGGATGTTTTCAAGGTGAAGAAGAACGTCGCCTTTCTTAACGTGGTCGCCTTCCTGCACGTTGATTTCGGTGATCTTGCCGAACCCCTCGCCCATCACGTTGGTGTAGTTCTTGGGCCGAATTTCACCGGAGGCGGTGACGATCGAGGTAAGGTCTTCGCGTACTACCCGGCCACTCTGCACGGTGACTACATCCTTGTTCAGCTCGTAGTGGATGATCCCGTACGCAATTCCGGAAATGGCGAGGACTCCCGCACCAATCAGTATTTTTTTCCACGTCTTCATGAGGTCAACCTTCTATTAGTACCTGCTCAAAATCCGCTTGGGGACGCTCTCATCGATACTACGGCCCAGCGGCTCAGAATGTTTCTTGTTTAGACGCGGGGTTGCGGATAAGGACAGGCAGAACAGCCGCTTGCGGTTCCCTTTGCTCCTTATACCTTTGACTCCAGGCTCATGCCATCCAGGGGAGGCAGGAGCCCGAAACATGTGAGAAGAACCATTCTAAATCGAAACCGCCCGGAAGGAAACAGGGGGCTGCCGACGCAGCAAAGCAGTTAACGAATAGGCTCCGTAAGGGTCTAACAGGCCGTGGATCAATACCTTTAAGTCACAGGGGCAGGCAACCCGCGCATGGGGTGGCGGTTCAAACCCTGAAAGGGAGTGCGGCGTTGACCTGTACCAGTGGACAGGTTAGACTCGTGGGGCTTTGGGGGTCGAAGGGGAAGTGATGGGCCGTCGGGGCAAGCTGTTTCTTTTCGCTGTGTTAGCTGCAGGCTTGGTGTGCGCGCCAGGCGCGTTTCCTCAGGATTCTACCCACGGCCAGCAAGACCAGAAATCGGCGAAGCAGGCGGCCAAGCAGAAAGCCAAGAACGACAAGGACCTTTTCAAGGAACTCGATTCCCAATACAAGAAGTGGCTGAATGAAGACGTCGTCTACATCATAAGCCCGGAAGAACGCAGCGCTTTCATACACCTGCAGACCAACGAAGAGCGCGAGCAATTCATCGAGCAATTCTGGATGCGACGGAACCCCGATCCTGACTCCGCCGAGAACACCTTCAAAGAAGAGCACTACCGCCGGATCGCTTACGCCAACGAGCACTATGCTTCGGGCATCCCGGGCTGGAAGACCGACCGGGGCAAAATCTACATTATGTGGGGGCCGCCGGATGAGATTGAGTCGCACCCGAGCGGCGGAAGCTATGACCGGCCAGCGGATCAGGGAGGCGGAACCACTTCCACGTATCCTTTTGAGGACTGGCGTTACCGCTACCTTGAGGGTATCGGTACGGACGTGAATCTTGAGTTCGTCGATCCTTCGATGACCGGCGAATTTCACCTCACCATGGATCCGAGCGAGAAGGATGCCCTTCTCTACGTACCGGGCGCCGGCCTTACCGAAATGGAATCGCTGGGCTTGGCCAGCAAGACGGATCGATTCACAAACAGCGATGGTACCCACCAGGCACAGCCTCTGGGGATGAGGCCCGAGAAGGACAACGAGTTCTCCCGGTTGGAGCTGAACGCCAAGATTCAGCAGGCGCCACCTGTAAAGTTCAAGGATCTCGAGGCGGTCGTTACGTCCCGACTGGTAAAAGACCAGATTAAGTTTGATTACCGCTTCGACTTTTTGCGAATTACGTCAGACACCGTGCTCGTTCCGATCTCGGTGCAGATTCCGACGAGGCAGTTGAGCTTCGCGGAAAAGGACGGCGTGGACTCGGCTACGGTGAACCTTTTCGCGCGAATCACCACGCTCAGCGGGCGTCCCGTGCAGACGTTTGAAGACACCGTGCATCGCGACGTGCCGGCTTCCCTGCTGCAGCAGTCGCTCAGCACGGCTTCGATCTACCAGAAGGCAGTGCCGCTGAGCCCCGGGTTGTATCGCCTGGATATCGTGCTGAAAGACACCAACAGCAACAACGTGGGCGTGGTGAACACGCGTCTCGCCGTGCCGCGCTTTGAGGAAGACAAGCTGGCCTCAAGCTCGCTGATTCTCGCGGACCAGATTCAGCGCGTATCGGCGAAGGATATTGGACTTGGGCAGTTCGTGCTGGGCGATGTGAAGGTTCGGCCGAAGATGGATGCGGCGTTTTTGCCCTCTGACATGATGGGCGTCTATCTTCAGATCTATAATTTGAAGGTTGACGACAAGACGCACAAGCCGGACGTTTCCGTGCAGTTTCGCGTGCTGAAGGACAAAGAAACTGAGCCGCTGAAAAAGTTCGACATCCCGGCAGATCAACTTCCCGAGCATGGCGAAGAGATGACTTTGCAGAACG
>Ga0187785_10000951_pt1 | contig 10280 bp, 9 predicted proteins | sample 0815_BV2_4_20_MG_FD_132466 | JGI IMG/M metagenome (GOLD analysis project Ga0187785, IMG submission 132466) | Tropical peat soil microbial communities from peatlands in Department of Meta, Colombia - 0815_BV2_4_20_MG | ecosystem: Environmental > Terrestrial > Soil > Wetlands > Peat | place...
GCCACCAGGGGCGCGCCGGACATGTAGTGCTCCATGATGGCGCCGAGGATCGCCGGCTTCATTTGCTGCCAGTCACCGTCGGCCTTCGTGACGGCGATGAAGTCGGACCCGAAGAACACGCCGCCAACATTGGGGACTTCAAACAGCCGCAGCGCGAGTGGCGACTGGCTGGCGGCCTCCCGTGTCGGCATGTCGAGCGTACCGTTTTCCAGTACGGGTCGTCCGGGCAGGAATTTCAAGGTCGCCGGGTTGGGGGTGGCTTCGGTCTGAATGAACATTGCGATCTCCTTGCCTCAGCCGGGTTCAAGGCCCGCGGGCGGGACGACTATACCGAATAAATGGCGATTGCGCTCAACGCGGTCAACCGCTCAAAAACCGGCAGAATCAGGAACTCGCTTCGATATCGTCGTCGCTCAGATGGCCCGGCACGATTGCCACGGGGATCGGAAAGGTACCTGCCGTCTTGGACAGGTTGGAAACCAGCGGGCCTGGCCCCTCTTTGCCGGTCGCTGCTGCCAGGACGAGAATTCCGATATCGGCATCTTCATCGATCAGCTTGACGATCTCTTCGGCAGTATCGCCTTCGCGGATCACACGGTCGGGCGTGATGTGCGCAATCTTTTTGATTTGCGCCCCAAATTTGTCGAGAACTGCATTCGCCTCCTCTTGCGCCTCCGCCTTCATGAGATCGGCGACGCCGAGCCATTGCTGATTGCGGTCACCCGGCTCGATCACGTGCAGCATCACGATCTGCGACTTTGTACGGCCGGCGCGCTTCGCTGCCCAATAGACCGCGCGGTCACATTCCTCGGTGTCGTCGATGACCACGAGGTACTTGCGCTTGTGTCCCTTCTCGAAACTGCTGCGCTTGCTGCTCATGGTCGCGACGCCCCGGTCCGATCATATGCGCGATGCTGCGCGCACAAGCAGGTTATGGTGGCACAGCGGCCACCGCGGCGACAAGGAGGGTATCTGGCGTCTAGCGGCGCACGAAACCAACGATATCCTTGACCGCTTTCATGGTTTCGGCAGCGATCACCTGCGCGCGCTGCGAACCTTCCGCCAGCACGGAGTCGATGTAGACCGGGTCTTGCACCAGCTTTTTCATCTCGGCTCCGATCGGCCCAAGTTTGGCGACGGCAAGATCGACCAACGCCGCTTTGAACGTGGAAAACTGGCTGCCGCCGAATTGGCCGAGCACCTCGGATTTACTCACGTCCTGCAACGCCGCAAAAATTCCGACGAGGTTCTCCGCTTCGGGCCGCGTTGCCAATCCCTTTTCCTCGCTCGGCAGAGGTTCGGGGTCGGTTTTTGCCTTACGGATTTTCTGGGCGATGGCATCGGCATCGTCAGTCAGATTGATGCGCGAATAATCGGAAGCCTCCGACTTCGACATCTTCTTCGAGCCGTCACGCAGCGACATGACGCGCGTTGCCGGTCCTTGTATCAATGGCTCGGGCAGCGGGAAGAAGGCGTCGCCGTAACCGCGCGCATGGATGGATGCGGCATAGTCATTATTGAATTTCTGCGCAATGTCGCGCGACAGCTCGAGGTGCTGCTTCTGATCCTCTCCGACCGGCACGTGCGTTGCGCGATAGACGAGAATGTCTGCAGCCATCAGGTTCGGATAAACGTAAAGGCCGACAGACGCGTTTTCGCGATCCTTGCCTGCCTTCTCCTTGAACTGCGTCATCCGGTTGAGCCAGCCGACGCGCGCGACGCAGTTGAATACCCAGGCAAGCTCGGCATGTTCGGCGACCTGACTCTGATTGAAGATGATATGCTTCTTCGGGTCTATACCGCATGCAAGAAAGGCGGCAGTCACCTCGCGCGTGGCGCGTGGTAACTCGCTCGGGTCCTGCCAAACCGTGATCGCGTGCAGATCGACCACGCAATAGATGCAATCGTAGCGATCTTGGAGCGCCACGAATTTGGTGATTGCGCCGAGATAATTTCCGAGGTGCAGGTTGCCGGTTGGCTGCACACCGGAAAATACGCGCTCCTTGAACGCCATTGCCCATCCTCTGATTTGCGCGGGCAGCCATGCCACGCCCGAGGCGCGCGACGCAAGTGCTTTGCACGAACTTTAGCCTCGCGCGCCTGCAACGAGGTCTTTCAGCTTGGCTACGCCAGACACGCGCAGCACGGCGCCGTAGAGGACGACGCCGAAGGATACAAGCGCCAGCAGCATAGCCAGCCGGCCGGTTGACGAAGTCGGCATCACCAGCGTGTGGGCGGCGTAGCTCACGGCGATACCCATCAGGATCGTGGCAAATACGATGCGCGGCAGCCGCCGTGCAGCATCGCGGTCGAGCCGCAACCAGCGCCGCCGATAAAGAATGATGCCCAGCAAGACGGCACCGATCCAAGCGGAGATCGCGACGGCACCCGCGACACCGACATACCCGTATCGAGGGAATATCAACACACCGCCTGTGACGGCAGCGGCAAGACCAGCGCAAGCGGTGAGCATCGGTGTTCGCGTGTCCTCGTGCGCAAAGGACACCGCGCCGAAGACCTTTTCGAGCACATGCCCCGGAAGCCCCGCGCAGATTGCCGTCAACGCTGCCGACACAGCAATAGTATCCTGTTCAGTGAAAGCCCCGCGTTGAAATAGTCCGGTGGCGATCGGGCCGCCCAACAGCGCGAAGCCGGTTGCTGCCGGCAAAGCGAGTCCCAGCGCGATTTCGTACGCGCGCGATTGCGACGAAGCGAGCGCGGCCTCGTCGGCGGCATGGACGCTGGCAGCGACACGGGGGACGATGACCGCGGCAACGGCAATGGATGCGACACCGAGCGGCAGTTCGTAAAGGCGATTGGCGTAATAGAGCCACGACACCGCCGCCGGTGAAGCCGACACAATTGCGGTAGCCGCGATCAGCTTGAGCTGAGGGATACCGGTTGCGATCAACCCTGGCAGAGCGCGCTTGAAAAATATGCCGGTCTGATCGGGAACATGAATCCGGACGCGTTGCCACTGGAGGCTAGTGGTCAGCGCGACGACAGCAATCAACAGCTGACCGAAACCCGCAATGACGACCGCAAGCGCAAGCCAGACAGTGATTCCGGTTTGCTCACCGCCCGCGGCAAAGGCGAGGGCTAGCAACAGGACAACATTGAAAGCCACGGTGCTGATCGCAACGGCAAATACCCGCCCTTCGGCGCTCAGCGTTGCGGCGGCAACCGCGACCAGCCCCGCAAGCACTATGTAGGGTGCAACGATCATCAGGAGGAACTGGGTCTGCTGGCGCTGTGCCGGCGGAAATCCGGGCGCAACGGCTGCGACCACGAAAGGAGCGAAGACAATGACGGTCAACGCGATGATGCCGGTGACAATTCCAATCAAGACCGCAGCTCGCAGTGTGAAGCGCCCGGCATTTGCCGCCCCGTCTTCGCCACCGCGCAATTTCAGCCAGATCGGCACGAAGGCGCTGTTGAGCGCTCCCTCCGAGAGGAGCCGGCGAAAGAAATTCACCACTTGAAGCACCGCGAAAAATGCCTCTGCCTGAGGGCCGGCACCAAGGAGTGCCGCGATCCATGCGTCGCGCAGATAAGCCAACAGTCGCGAGATCAGCGTTCCGCCGCCAACGGTGGTGATATCGCGAGCCAATGACATGGTTGTTGGGCCTCCGCCCGCAGTCTAATGCATTTCGGCCCGCCGCAAGCCGGATATACCCAACTGGCAATGACAAATCCGGCTGCGACTCAGGACGTGTTGCATTGCCTCCCGAGCAGTCGTCGTTATAGTGCGCGCGCCATTAACGGGGACTAAGCATGACTGCAATCCGCTACGACGTGCTCGGCATCGGTAATGCCATTGTCGATGTCATCGCCCGCGCCGAGGATGATTTCCTGGTGGCGCAGGGTATGCACAAAGGCACCATGGCGCTGATCGACGAGTCCCGCGCGCAGACGATCTACGCCGCCATGGGGCCGGCGGTTGAAAGTTCGGGCGGGTCTGCGGCAAACACGATCGTCGGCGTAGCCAGTTTTGGCGCGCGCGCTGCATTCGTCGGCAAGGTCAAGAGCGATGAGCTCGGAAGGACGTTTGCGCATGACATCCGGGCCGCCAATGTTGCCTTCGATACGAAACCGGCAAATGCGGGGCCATCCACCGCACGGTGCTACATCATGGTGACACCTGACGGCGAGCGGACAATGAATACCTATCTCGGTGCTGCGCAGGATCTGAAGCCGGACGACATCGACGAGGCACAGGTGGCGAGTGCCGCAATCACTTACCTTGAGGGCTATCTATGGGACCCGCCGCAAGCAAAGGAAGCATTCGTCAAGGCGGCAGGGATTGCGCATAAGGCTGGGCGGCGCGTGGCGCTTACATTGTCCGATGCATTTTGCGTCGATCGCTATCGCGCAGAATTTCTCGACCTGATCCGCAAGGGTACGGTCGATATCGTGTTCGCCAACGAACGGGAATTGCATAGCCTCTATGAGACTGCGGACTTTGAGACGGCGGTGAAGGCGCTGCGCGGCGAGGTAAAGCTTGCCGCGGTCACGCGCAGTGAAAAAGGCTGCGTGGTTGTGACGCGAGACGCCGTTGAGTCGGTCGCAGCCGAGCCGGTCGAGCAGATCGCGGATGTGACCGGCGCGGGAGACTTGTTCGCCGCAGGTTTTCTGGTCGGGCTCACTCGCGGGAAGGATCACCGCACCGCCGCACGGCTCGGCGCACTAGCGGCGGCAGAAATCATCCAGCATGTCGGTGCGCGCCCTGCGGTTTCTTTGAAAGCCCGGGCGGCAGAGGGCGGCCTGCCCGTCTGATCGGGGGAAGTCTTTTAAATTGGCGGCTACTGCCCTACCGGCGATCGATTGGTAACCAATCGGTAACCGAACGTGGTTACCGATTGGTGAATAGCCAATCGAGGACGTGCAGCCATGGCCAAGCGCAAGACGATTGAAGAATCCAGCAGCGACACGGCGGCAACACCAGATCGTAAATCGAGCAACGTGAAATCCGGCGAAGAGCTACCGGTCGTCGAATCGCCGGCGACCTCGCCTGCCAGCGATGAAGCCGTCCGTCCGGTTGCGGATACGGCTGCAGCATCGGTGAAGGCCGAAGCCGCAGACGCTGCGCCTGCAATCGCCAGGCTGATAAATTTCCCCCGCTTCAGCTTGCGCCGTCGCCATAAGCGTTTCGTCGCACTGGCGGCATCGATGACGATTGCCGCCGCTCTTGGTGCTTCGATCGGCGTTGCAGCAACGGGTGGTTTTTCTAAAGCCCCCGACGTAAGCGCCTCTGTGATCGAGCAGAACGCGGGGCTGCAGCAATCCTTTGCCAACCTGTCCAAGGAAGTCGCGAACCTGAAGGCGAACGTCGAGACGGCCAGCAAATCGGCGTCCGGCCAGTTCGCGAAACTCAGCGAACGTCTGAACCGAGAGAGGTCGGAGTTCACTGCTTCGATCACACCCCCGCAAACCGTGCCAGCAGCACAACCGGCGCCGCTGCCGGCGTCGCGCCCGCTCCATATGAATGCCGAAACGCCGCGCTTGCCGGTTGTGCAGGATTGGTCAATCCGCGAAACGCGTGACGGCTACGTCTACGTGCAGGGGCATGGGGACATTTATCAGGTCACACCAGGTGCGCCGTTACCCGGCCTCGGGCCAGTCGAACAGATCAAGCGTCAGGACGGCCGCTGGCTGGTGGTGACACCAAAGGGCGTCATCGTGTCGATGCGCGACCGCCGTTATTTCGAACAGTTCTGAGCACTCACACATTGAGCTGCAGTCGGCGGCGCCCATCGGGCGCCGCTCTTCATTTGCGCGTGAGGCCGGTAGCGAGCCCGGCAAAACCGTGTCAGATTTCGTATCGTTGACGTCATTATTGACGTGGCGCGGGTCGTCTCATGCACAAGCAGTCTCTGAAATTCCTTGTCGCCGCAGCGGTTATCGCGGGATGGGCTGGACAAGCGGGCGCGCAGGGTGCGGCTCCGGCGGGACCGAAGCCCGAAATGATGGAAAGCTGTCCAGGTCTGATAGCCTCGCGCGTTCCGCGTGTTGAACCCGCTGCATTGCGGCTGGCAGCACTCGAGCATGACCAGGCTCGCCTTACCTATATCGGACATTCGACATTCCTGATCGAAAGCCCGCAACTCGTTCGAATTGCCACAGATTACAACGACTATGTCAGGCCGCCGGTTCTGCCCGACATTGCGACGATGAACCATGCGCATTCGACGCATTACACGCTATCGCCGGACCCGGGCATCAAATATGTGCTGCATGGCTGGGCTGACGACGAAAAACCTGCGCGTATCGACCTGCAATTCAAGGACGTGCGCGTCCGCAATGTGCCGACCAATATCCGTACATTCGACGGCGGCACTGAAAGACATGGCAATTCCATTTTCATTTTCGAAGTTGCCAATCTCTGCATCGCACATCTCGGGCATTTGCATCACACACTGACGCAGCAGCAGCTCAACGAAATCGGTCGCGTCGACATTGTGCTCGTGCCGGTGGATGGCTCCTACACGCTTGACCTTGATGGCATGGTCGAGGTGCTGCACGCCCTCAAGGCACCGCTGATGATCCCGATGCACTATTTCAGCGCCTACACGCTCGACCGCTTTTTGCAGCGTGTTCGCCAGGAATGGGACGTAGAGACTTCGGAAGTGCCATCGGTGGTGGTAACCAAGGCGAGCCTCCCGGCAAAGCCGAAAGTGCTTGTGCTGCCCGGCCATTAACCGCAGCGATTAACTGCGCCGACAGGTAGAATTGCGTAGGCCTTGATTCCCATCGCAATTTGTCGCCGTTGTCTTATCAACAGGGCCAGTTGACCTGACGGAACCAATAATTACTTGTCGCGTTGTGCAACGCGTTTTTTTGACAGCGATATTGAGGGATTTTCATGGTTCAGACTTGGAGCAATTGGAAGCGATTTCCTGATGCGCAAAGCGGCGAACACGTTGAAGCACCGATCGGGCCTGGCGTTTACGAAGTCCGTCATACGCTGACCGGTCGCGTAGTTGCATTTGGCCATTCCGGAAACGTCGCGAATTCGCTGGCAGATTTGAAGTTGAACGGTGGCGTCAGTGCGTTCGCCAGACTCTTTCGCAAGCAGCCGCTCGTCTCGCGAGTTGCTGATCTCGAATATCGCACATGCGCGGCAGCAAGCCGCGCAGAAGCGAGAACGGCTGCACAGCGATTGAAGGGCCTCCGACAGACTGCATGGCGGCGGCGCATGGATACAGGCTTGTCCGCTCGCCTCCCCAACTGAGGTTCGGACCGACCTACTGTTTTATTTGCGGCCGGCCGTGTGCCGGCCGCTTTGTTTTCGTGGACCCCACTCGCTTCCGGTCGGTTGCGGATTTCGTATACAGTCGATCCCCGGTGCCAATAGGGGATGCCCCCGCGATGTTAAGTGCAGAGCAGAACGATCTCATCACGCGAACCGGCGCAGATACGCCAGCTGGGGGCCTGATGCGGCGTTACTGGCAGCCGGCTGCCTTGGTCGACGAACTATCCGGCAACCGTCCGGTCAAGGCCGTACGGCTGTTCGGCGAGGATCTGGTGATTTTCAAGGATGCAAGCGGCCGCTACGGATTGATCGGCCGCCGCTGTCCGCATCGCGGCACCGATCTCGCCTACGGCCGGCTTGAGAACGGCGGCCTGCGCTGTTCCTTCCATGGCTGGCTGTTCGATGTCCACGGCACATGCCTGGAGACCCCCGCTGAACCCGAGGACAGCAATCTCTGCGCCAACATCAAACAGAAATCGTATCCGGTGGTGGAAAAGAACGGGATTTTGTTCGCCTATCTCGGACCCGGCGAACCGCCTGCCTTTCCTCATTTCGACTGCTTTGTTGCGCCCGACAGTCACACCTTTGCATTCAAGGGCATGATCGACTGCAACTGGCTGCAGTCGCTCGAGGTTGGCATCGACCCGGTACACACGTCATTCCTGCACCGCTTTTTCCACGACGAGGATCCGAGCCAGGGATATGGAAAACTGTTCCGCGACACCTCGCGCGATTCCGACATGCCGATGTCGCGCATCATGCGCGAATTCACGCGGCCGCAGATCGAGGTCGAGCCGACTGAATTCGGCTTCCGTCTGGTGACGCTGCGCCAGATCAGCGACGCAAGCATGCATGTGCGCGTCACGAATCTGATGTTCCCCAATGCTTTCATCATTCCCATGAGCCGCGAAATGACGATTACGCAGTGGCACGTGCCGATCGACGATGAAAAGCACTATTGGTACGCCATCTTTACAAGCTTCGGCGCACCGGTCGACAAGGACGAGATGCGCCGCCAGCGTCTCGCCCTCTATCAGTTGCCCGATTACATTCCGAACAAAAACAAGAGCAACGATTACGGCTTCGATCCGCACGAGCAGGAGCAGGAGACCTACACAGGCATGGGCGCCGACATCAATGTCCACGATCAATGGGCCTGCGAGTCGATGGGTGCGATCCAGGATCGCACGACCGAACATCTCGGGACGTCGGACAAGGCAATCAGCGCCTATCGTCGGCTTCTGCGTCAGGCGATCGAGCAGGCGGGCAGGGGCGAAAGACCCGTCATGGTCCTCGATTCCGCGAGCGCCGCAGGCGTGACCGGTCCTCCGGCGATCGACGGCATCGGTCCCGTCCATGACTGGCAAGGCTACTGGCAGAAGAGCGACGCGGACAAACGCGAGGCCGCGAGCTGGATCCGCGGACATTGAAATGGTGCATGACTTCAGCCGAGCCACGCGTGCGAAAAAGGCATTGCCGCTGTGAGCGGGCCGTATACGACCGGGGGCGATCCTGGTCACAACGTCTGAAAGTCGAGCAATGCCGCCGCGTCCGCGCAAACCAGCCAGCTTCGTCGATCGCCACGGATTGTGGAGCGATGCTCAGGCAAAGGCCGCGGCCGATATCGAACGCGTCATAAAAAAGGAAAAACTCGAAATCGTGCGGTTCTGCTTTGCCGATCAGCACGGCGTGCTGCGCGGCAAGGCCTTGCTTGCATCCGAAGCGGCTAGCGCCATGCGCAACGGCGTCACGATGACGACAACGCTGCTCGCCAAGGATACCGCACACAAGACCGCTTATCCGGTATTCACGCCGGGCGGCGGCTTCTCGATGACGGAAATGCAAGGCGGCGGCGACTTCATCATGATCGCCGATCCGACAACGTTTCGTCTCCTGCCTTGGGCGAACAAGACAGGCTGGCTGCTGTGCGACATCTATTTCCCTGACGGCCAGCCGGTCCCATTTTCCACGCGCGCACGCTGCCGCGACGCCGTGGCGACCTTGGCCAAAGCGGGCTTCGATTTTTTAGCTGGGCTGGAAGTCGAATTCTATTTGTTCAAGCTGCAGAATCCGCGGCTGACTGCAGCGGACGCTACTTGGCCACCGGAAGCGCCGGATGTCGGCCTCCTCACGCAAGGTCATCAGTACCTGACGGAGTCGCGTTTCGACATGCTCGATCCGGCGATCGAAATTCTGCGCCATGGCATCGAAAGACTCGGCTTGCCGCTGCGCTCCGTCGAAGTGGAACTCGGTCCAAGCCAATGCGAATTCACGTTCCGTCCGCAGATCGGCCTTGAAAGCGCAGACTCAATGGTGCTCTTCCGTGCCGCCGCCAAGCAAATCGCGCGCCGGCATGGATACCTGGCGAGCTTCATGTGCCGGCCGGCGCTGCCGAACATGATGTCGAGCGGATGGCATCTTCATCAATCGCTGCTCGAGACCAAATCCAGACGGAACGCCTTCGCATTCGATCACCCCGACGCGCTTTCGACGGTCGGCAAATATTATTTGGGCGGCCTGCTCGCCCATGCGCGCGCGGCAGCGGCCTTCACGACGCCGACCATCAACGGATACAAACGTTACCGTCCTTATTCGCTTGCGCCCGATCGTGCCATCTGGGCGCGCGACAATCGCGGCGTGATGGTTCGCGTCCTCGGTCAGCCCGGTGATCCGGCAACGCATTTGGAGAACAGGGTCGGCGAGCCTGCGGCCAATCCTTATCTCTACGTGGCATCGCAGATTTATTCAGGTCTCGATGGCATCGCCCACCGCCTCGATCCTGGGCCATCTGCCGACACCCCCTACGAAACGGTCGCGGCATTGCTGCCGACAGATCTGGGCGAAGCGCTCACTGCGCTGCGCGGCGACGAAGTCTTCCGTGCCGGTTTTGGCGCGAGCTTCGTGGACTACTTCGCGCACATCAAGGCAGCCGAACTCGAACGCTTCCAAAAAGAAGCGCGCAACCAGCCCGAAGTGACCGCCTGGGAGCAGAAGGAATATCTCGACCTATTCTGACTCGCTGATCAGC
>Ga0187785_10000952_pt1 | contig 10258 bp, 11 predicted proteins | sample 0815_BV2_4_20_MG_FD_132466 | JGI IMG/M metagenome (GOLD analysis project Ga0187785, IMG submission 132466) | Tropical peat soil microbial communities from peatlands in Department of Meta, Colombia - 0815_BV2_4_20_MG | ecosystem: Environmental > Terrestrial > Soil > Wetlands > Peat | place...
TGTGACCGAAAAGCGGGCACTGGAACTCGAGGCCATGAAGGTGCACAAACTGGAATCCATAGGGGTGCTGGCAGGCGGCATAGCACATGACTTTAATAATATCCTCACCGGCATCCTCGCGAACATATCCCTGCTCAAGATGACCGGAAAGAGAGACGACAGTGATCTGCGGAAACTGGATGCCGCCGAAAAGGCGTCACTGCGCGCCAGGGACCTCACACAGCAGCTGCTCACCTTCGCAAAAGGCGGGACCCCGGTAAAAAGCGTAATTGCCCCGGCCCCTCTTGTCAGGGAATCGGCAACCTTCTCGCTTCACGGAGCCCCTGTCCGCATCAGCTTTTCGTGCGCCGAAGATGTGCGGAATGTAACGGGCGATGCAGGACAGCTTTCGCAGGTCATAAACAATATCGTGATCAACGCAGTGCAGGCCATGCCGGCAGGCGGACGGATCGACGTTGTCATGGAGCGTAAGGACGCATCAATCGTGGTACAGGTCAAGGATACGGGCAGGGGGATCGAACGCGAGAATCTGGAGCGGATTTTCGATCCCTTTTTCACCACAAAAGAGAGCGGCACGGGTCTCGGACTCGTCATCGCATCGAACATCATGCGGGCGAGCGGCGGATTTATCAACGTAGCGAGCGAACCGGGAAAAGGGAGCACCTTCAGTCTGACGTATCCCATGCTTGATGCGCCGTCCGGAACACTGCACCCGGCCGAGTCGCAGGCCTTTGCAGCCTTGCCGGCAAGGGCATGAGCCGGAAGCGGCGCACGATGAAACAGCCGCACTGCATCAAAGGGGGTTTGACACCATGATGGACAGGATGAAATCAATACTCATCGTCGACGATGATCCGCACATGCGCGCAGCCCTGTCCGAGGCCGTTCAGCGGATCGGGCACGAAGCCGTGGTCTGCGACAGCGGCAGGGCTGCCGTCGAAAAACTCGGGGCAGGAGATTTCTCCCTTGTCGTGACCGACATGAAGATGCCGAACATGGACGGACTTTCATTCCTCAAGGAAGTGCGCAGGCGCGACAGCGTCCTCCCGGTGCTCGTGATCACGGGTTTCGGAACCGTGGAGAATGCCGTGGAAACCATGAAGGAGGGCGCCACGGACTATCTCATGAAGCCCTTTTCCTTCGACGCGCTCGCCAAGACCATCGGTTCGATATTAAGCAGGCGGACAACGGGCAGGGAGCTTTTGACCGAAAATGCCGAGATGCGCAAGGTCATCACCCTGGCCGGCAATCTCGCCGCGAGCGATATCACCGTTCTCATTACCGGCGAGAGCGGCACGGGCAAGGAACTGCTCGCGCGCCATATTCACGATCTGAGCAAACGCAGTCAGAAGCCATTTGTCGCCGTAAATTGCGCGGCGATTCCCGACAATCTCCTGGAATCTGAGCTCTTCGGGCACGAGAAAGGCTCCTTTACCGGCGCCGTGGAGCGCAAAAAGGGAAAACTCGAACTCGCCGACAGCGGCACGATCCTGCTCGACGAAATCGGGGAGATGACGATGATGCTCCAGGCGAAGCTCCTGCGCGTTCTGCAGGAAAGGGAAGTCGACCGCGTGGGCGGCAAGGAGCCGGTCAAAGTCGACGTGCGGGTCATCGCGACCACAAACCGCGACCTGACGCTCGAATGCAGGGAGGGCCGGTTCCGGGAGGACCTGTTCTACCGGCTGAACGTTTTCCCACTTCATCTTCCGCCGCTCAGGGAGCGGCCGGAAGACATCACTGCGCTTGCCGGCCATTTCATAAAACGGTTTGCCGCGATCGCAGGCAAGGACGTGCAGGGCTGCACGCGGGAGGCCCAGGGTTTTCTGCAGAAACTGCCGTGGCGGGGCAATGTGCGCGAGCTGGAGAACGTGATCCAGCGGGCGGTGTTCCTCTGCTCCGGAGGCGCGGTTGATGTGGACGATTTCATGCTCGACCGCGGGACGACCGGACCCGACGAAGCGGGAACACTGAAGGATATGGAGCGGGACATGATCCTGAAAACGCTGAAGGAAGTAAACGGCAACAAGTCGAAGGCTGCAAAGCTGCTGGGGGTGAGCGTCAGGACCGTGAGGAACAAGCTGCATGAATACGGGCAAAAAATGCCGATGGGATGAAAAAAATTCCTGTGTGCAGAGGGAAAAGCGGGCGATGAGGGAACGCGGCACGCGGGTACGAGAGAGCCGGATACTACAGCACTGTTTTTGTTCGAAAATCCGCGATTCGCATTTCGCAGGCGGAGGAACGAATGGCATGATACTTGATAGATTGATAACAATATCAGGGAGGACCGGATGCCCGATGTCATGAATCTTCTGGAGCGCCTGCTTCACCAGACCGCGGTACGGCACCGCGTGCTTGCATCGAATATAGCCAACGTGGACACGCCGAATTACCGCGCCAAAGACATTGTATTCAGCGGGGTGCTCGGTGAGGAGATGCGAATCGCGGCGACGGACCCGAAGCACATCCAGCCTGCAGCCTCCAGCTCCGGAAACGGCAGCGTGACCAATGAAGAGTCACAGCTGTGGGCTGATAAAAACAACGTTGAATTGGATCAGGAAGTAGCGAAGATGACGCAGAACGCCATGCTGTTCGAAGCAGGCGTGACGCTGCTCAAAAGAAGAATTCAGATGTTCAAGAACGCCTTGAAGACATCGTAACGGCGGTTCGGAGCCGGTTATCCGGTATAAGGAGAGCCAGGGATGGATTCATTCGGAGCATTCACCGTAAGCGCTTCAGCCATGGCTGCCCAGCGGCAGCGGATGAACGTCATTGCCTCGAACATGGCGAACGCACATTCGACGAGAACGGCCGACGGCGGTCCCTACCGCAGGCAGGACGTGATCTTTACGACCGATCCGATCACCACGGGCCAGGAAGGCGTTGCGGGCGTCAAGGTCACCAATATCGTCAAGGACGAGTCGCCCTTTCGGATGGTTTTTGAGCCGGGTCATCCCGATGCGAACAAGGACGGCTATGTTTCTCTCCCGAACATCAGTATCATCGAGGAGATGGTAAACATGATGATGGCCTCCCGCGCATACGAAGCGTCGGTATCGGCCTTCAATATGTCGAAAGCCATGTTTGCAAAAACGCTGGACCTCGGCAATGGATGATGCGAGCAGCATGAAGGAGGCAGCATATGTCGGACATCAGGATCAACGGAGCGGGAGCGCCGCAGGGGGTTTCGCACACCGGGCCGACGGAACAGGCGTCCGGTGCGGGATTCGACAAGATCATGGACGAAGCAATGGGAAAGCTCTCGCAGGTGCAGCATGACGCCGAACAGGCGGTCCATGAACTCACGTCGGGAGGCGATCCGGCCGAGGCCATAATCGCAATGGAAAAAGCGAATATGAACTTCCAACTCATGGTTGAAGTGAGAAACAAATTGATAGCAGCATACCAGGAAATCATGAGGATGCAGGTGTAACGTACAACCAGAATATTCGAGCGAGGTAGTATCATGGCTGATCTTTCCGAGCAAATCCGCGCCCTGCCGATGCGCAAGCTGATAACGCTGCTGTTTGTAGCAGCGCTCGTGATCACGGCGGGAATACTGCTGATTACGTGGCTGCAGAAGGCGGACCAGCAGCTTTTGTACGCCAATCTGAGCGAGGAGGACGCGGGCGCGATCATCCAGAAGCTGAACGAACAGAAGATTCCCTACACAACGTCGGGAGGCGGCATCACGGTCCCCGCTGACAAAGTCTATGAAGTCCGGATCCAGCTTGCCAGCCAGGGGCTGCCCGCAGGTGCGGGCGTGGGGTTTGAACTGTTCGACAAAACGAGTTTTACCATGAGCGACTTCGTGCAGAAGCTCAATTACCGGCGCGCCCTGCAGGGAGAGCTGTCGCGGACCATCCGTTCGCTCGGCGCGGTGGAGCAGTGCCGCGTGCATCTTGTCGTGCCGGAAAAATCGCTCTTCATGCAGAAAGAGGAAAAGCCGAAGGCATCGGTGCTGCTGAAACTGCATGCGGGCCGGCGTCTTTCCCAGAACCAGGTCCAGGGCATCGTCCATCTTGTGGCGAGCAGCGTCGAGGGTCTGGACCCGAACGACGTTTCCGTGGTGAACAGCAGCGGCGAAATGCTGACCGCCGCCGTGGACGAGAACCTCGCAGCCACCACCAGCCAAATGGACTACCAGCGAAACTACGAACGCGATATGGAGAACAAGGTCATCACCATGCTCGAACCGGTTGTCGGCAAAAGCAAAGTGAAGGCGCGTGTGGCTGCAAGTTTTGATTTCACAAAAAGTGAAAAAACAGAGGAAAAGTACGATCCCGACAGCCAGGTGGCGCGGAGTGAGCAGCGCTCCCAGGAAAAATCCACCGGAGCCGTAAGCGGCGGAGTTCCCGGCACCTCCTCAAACCTGCCGGGGAAACAGCAGCAGCCCGAAGTGCGCACCGGCACGCCGTCTGTTGCAGAAAAGAAGAACGAGACGGTTAATTTCGAGATCTCGAAAACCGTAAGCCATATCATCAGCCCCGTCGGCGAAATCAAGAAGCTGTCCGCTGTTGTGCTGGTGGACGGTGTGATGACGGCGGCGCAGGGGGCCGCGGACAAGAAGTACGCACCGCGATCCGAAGACGATCTTCGGCAGTTCGAGGATATGGTGAAGAAGGCGGTGGGATTCAGCGCGGCCCGCGGCGACGAGGTCAAAGTTGTCAATATGCCGTTCGAGATCGCACCGCAGGAAGAGACGGGCGCGGCGGAAAAAGCATCCTCTTCGTTCATGCCCATGGTATTCCTGGCGTTGAAGTACATCATTCCGCTCATTGCACTCATTATGCTTTTCCTGTTTGTGATAAAACCGCTCATGTCGGCGGTGACTGCGCCGCTCCCCATGACGAGGCAGCCGGCCGGCATGCCGGCGGCGCTGCCCCCGTCTGCAGCGGCGGATATGCAGCGCCAGCTCGCTCCGCCCGAGCAGTCGCCGCGGGACCAGCTCATCGACTGGGCGAAAAAAAATCCGAAGGACGCGGCCAATCTGGTGAAAGGGTGGCTGGACGAAAAGTAAGCCCGGCAGTTGGAGAATAGAGCCGGGGAAGAGAGAGGAATGAGGAAATGCCGTTGAGCGGATATGAAAAAGCTGCGATATTCCTGAGCGCGCTTGGAGAGGATGCGGCAGCGGAGGTCCTGAAAGGGCTCGATGTGAGTGAAATCGGCAAGATCACCATGCACATGACCCGGCTCAAGACGATCGCGCGTGACACGGTTGACAATGTCATGAAGGAAGCGTCCGAAAGCATATCCAAGGGAGATCTCCGCGTCAGCGGTGAGGATTTTGCCAAAAAGGCGTTATCCAAGGGGCTGGGCGAAGAAGGAGCTTCAAAAATTCTCGAAATGGCCTCGAAAGAGGGTCCGTTGGAAGCACTCCGGTGGGTAGACGCCAAGACGCTGGTGAATTTCCTCGTAACCGAACATCCGCAGACGATTGCGCTCATCATCTGCCTGCTGGAGCCGCTGCAGGCAGCTGAAGTGCTTTCCGCACTGCCGGAGACCATCAAGGCCGATGTGGCCATGCGAATTGCATCTACGGACCGGATTCCCGAAAGCGCTATTGAAGAGCTCAAGGAAGTGCTGAAAGGGCAGCTCGAAATCGGCAAAACCAAGGGGAAGAGGATGGGCGGCACCAAAACCATCGCCGAGATCCTGAACCAGTGTGATCGCTCCACGGAACAAGCCGTCATCGGAAAGATCGAGGAGCAGAACAACGTCCTTGCTGATTCGATCAGGAAGCTCATGTTTGTGTTCGACGACCTTGTCAAGGTGGACGATCGCGGCATTCAGATGATTTTGAAGGAAACGAGTGCGGAAGAGCTGTCGCTTGCCCTGAAAACGGCCTCAGAAGCGCTCAAGGAAAAGATCTTCAAGAACATGTCGCAGCGCGCAGCGCAGATCCTCAAGGAAGACATGCAGACCAAGGGGCCGGTCAAGGTGTCGGATGTGGAAAAGGCCCAGCAGAACATCGTCAAAGTCGCCCGCAAGCTCGAGACCGAAGGCAAGATCGTTCTTGCCGGCAGGGGCGGCGAGGAAGTCGTTGTCTGAAACCGAATCAGGGAGGACTATGCGGAGCAGAAGCATTGCGCAGGCAGAGAATGCAGAACGTTTCAGCATGCCCGCGCTGAAAGATACGTTCTCCGTCGGCAGAACGGTCGATCACATCGAGCGCGAAGCCTACGAAAAAGGCTTTTCGGCGGGAGAAAAAGCCGGTTTCGAGATGGGAGAGGAAAAAGCCAAGGTGCTCCTTGACAAACTCGAAGCCCTGCTCGGGGAGATTGCATCGCTTCGCGCAAGGATCGTCAGAGAGGTCGCGCCCCAGTGCGTCGAACTGAGCCTGAGCGTGGCGCGAAAGATCATGGGCCGGGAACTGACCACGCAGCCGGAGGAAATCGTCAAAATGGCAAAAGAAGGCCTGCTCCGGCTTGAACGGACCGGACTCGTCACGGTCAAGGTGAATCCCCTGCTGTTCGACTTTTTCATGAAGCACAAACCCGAGCTTTCCCGGGTCCATCCTGAAATAGCCTTTGACGCAGATCCGTCCGTGTCGCGCTTCGGCACCGTAGTTATGGGCCCGGTGGAAGACGTGGTTACCGATCTGGACGAACAGATGAAAAACATCATCAAGGATATGAGCGATCGGCTGGGGCATGAAGAAAAACACTAGTATGCCGGCTGAGCTCGTGCGCCGGGAGTGCACATGATAGTCGATCTTGCACCTTATATCAAAGCGGTCGCCGACGTAGATCCCCTGAAGGTTTACGGCAGGGTGGTCGAGATTACGGGCATCATTATCAAAGCCACGGGCGTGAAAGCGAGCATCGGCGAGTCGTGCCGCATCATTTCCGGCAGGAACGAGATGGAAGCTGAGGTGGTGGGCTTCCGGGACGGACAGGTCCTGCTCATGGCAGTCGGCGATCTTTCGGAAGTAAAGGCGGGCAGCAGGGTCCTTCCCGTCGGCCGGAAAGTGACCATCCGTGCTTCCGCGGACCTCATCGGCCGCGTGATCAACGACCGCGGCGAACCCATAGACGGCAAAGGACCAATCGGCGGCAGAGAGTATCCCCTGTACTCCCTCACGCCGCATCCGCTCAAACGGCGGCGCATCAAAGAGCCCATCGATCTCGGCATCCGCTCGATCAACGCACTCCTCACCTGCGGCAAAGGACAGCGCGTGGGCATTATGGCGGGTTCCGGCGTGGGCAAGAGCGTCCTGCTCGGCATGATGGCGCGCTACACTGCCGCCGCGGTGAACGTCATCGCGCTCATCGGCGAGCGCGGCCGCGAGGTGCGCGAGTTTATCGAAAAGGACCTCGGCGAGGAGGGCATTAAAAAATCGGTTATTGTTGTCTCAACATCGGAGCAGCCGCCGCTCGCAAAGGTGCGCGGCGCTCTTGCGGCAACTGCGGTTGCAGAATATTTCCGCGACCGGGGAAGCGACGTGCTGCTGCTTATGGATTCGCTTACCCGCGTTGCCATGGCCCAGCGCGAGATCGGACTGGCAACAGGCGAACCGCCCACGTCCAAGGGTTATACGCCGTCCGTGTTCGCTCTCCTGCCGAAGCTGCTCGAACGCGTCGGCACGTCGGAGGGCAACGGCAGCATCACGGGCCTGTACACGGTGCTCGTGGAAGGCGATGACCTGACGGATCCTGTGGCTGATTCGGCCCGGGCCATTCTGGACGGACATATCGTCCTGTCGCGCGACCTCGCCATGGAAGGCCACTATCCGGCGATCGATGTGCTGCAGAGCATCAGCCGCCTCATGCCCGATATCGCGGACGACGGCCACCGGGAGTTGGCATCGCGGTTTATCGAGGCCATGGCGACCTATAAGAAAGTGGAAGATATGATCAACCTCGGTGCGTACAAGACAGGAACGAACCCCAAAGTTGATCAGGCCGTCGCGATGATCGACATGCTGAAGGGGTTTCTCAAACAGGGCATGCAGGAACGCCGCAATTTTACCGACAGCCTGCAGGGACTCCGGTCGCTTTTTGAGCAGCCGGGAGACAAGGCATGACGAAGAAGCAGAAGACGGTGGCAAAGATCCTCGAGCTCAAGGGATTCACCAAGGAGCAGCTCGAAGCGGAGGTCCGGAAGGCGAACATCAAGCTCCGGGACGAAGAAGAGCGCCTCATTGAGCTCGACCAGGAGTTCCAGGACCGGAGCGACGAGCTGGCCCGCAAGCAGGACAGCGGTGAAGTCGCCGTCCACGAAATGGATTTGTACTGTAATTTTTTCAAACACCTGGGCAAATTGATCGAACAGCAGCAGGCAATCGTGGCGATCCGTTCGCATGAACTCGACGGCCTGCAGCAGGCTATGGTCGCCGCCTACCGGGAACAGCGTCTCCTTGAAAAGCTGCAGGACAAGATACGGAACGAACAGATTCGGGGTGCAGGTCAGATCGAACAGAAGCAGGCGGACTATCAGTTTCTCACAAGAAAGGGCTTGAAATGAAGAACGGTACCTCCATCGTGCGGGACGGCAGGACGGCAGGGCGGACAAGGCAGATGCCGGCGATCGTCGCAATCTGCAGCTCCGTTTTTCTCTTCCTGGTCTGCACGACGGCAGCCCTTGCGCTGGATGATATGACCAAGTTTATCGAGTCCAAACGCATCGAGCTCAAAGAAAAAGAAGAACAGCTCAAGCGGGAGGAAGAACGCCTGAATGCCCTTCGCAAAGACGTTGATGAAAAGATCGCTGCATATAACAAGCTGCTTGCTAAAGTGGAGGCGACACTCAAGCAGGTGGATACTGCCAAGGGGGAAAAGCTCGAGAACGTTGTCAAGGCGTATGAAATCATGGGAGCTGAAGACGCAGCCGTTCGATTGTCCACGCTCGATGAACCTACCGCGCTTCAGATCCTTTCGCGCATGAAGAGCAAGAAGGCCGGCGCCGTCATCGCTGCCATGACCCCCCGCAAAGCAGCCGCACTCACGCGCCGGATGGCGAATCTCAAGGTAAAGGGCGGCTCGCTGTAGGCCGGAGGCGTGTCCCGAAGAAGCGTTGCACCGGGAAACTGCTGAATACACGTATGCATATCTGGACAACGCCGTATCTTAACAGCCTGCTCAAGTTATCGGAGCTCCCCGTTCGTCTCGTTTCCGATGAAAATATCAAGGATACGTTTCTCAAAGAAGCGCAGTCCGACGATATGGCCGTCATTCCCCTGGACGACCGGTATAAGGCGTTCCTTGATGCAGCGCGGGAGCGGCAGGGCGGCACTCCAGTTCTCTTCGTATCCTTCAAATCCGTCAACATCGACACCGACCTCCAGCGAAAAAACGTGCTCGTCCTCGATCTGAAGAAAACAGAAAATGCCCGCCTTGCCAGCATCGTACACTTTATCCTGTACACCGCCAGATATTATTTCTGCAGCAGGGGTTGTCAGCCGGAATTCAGGAACAATTTTGCCGATCACTCCGAAGACAGGCCGATTGAGGATGCTCCTGCAATGGGCGACTGCCTCGCGTATGTGAAAGAAAAAGAGATCCCTGTTCTCGCCGCCCTGCAGATATGCGAACACGGGGAGAAGGTGACCGCACGAGGCGCCTGCCTGATCAAGGAGACCGGGCTCGAAGGCATTGTTCTGCACCGGTTCCGCCAGCCGCTGCTTGTGCGCGCCATGAAAGACACTATGACGCTCCTGCTGCACTTCACCTACAAAGAGCAGGGGCTCGGCGCCGTGGTCCAGATACAAAAGATTTCTGGACCGGAAGTGCATATAAGCATGCCCACCCGGTTGTTCAGCGCTCGGGAAGTGAGACTCCAGCCGAATCGGACGAAGCCGGTCGTGTTGTATTTGCATATTCCGCTCGAACCGACGAGGAGCCTTCGCGTTGTCGATATCAGCACGCAGGGTGTCGGATTCATATGCAGCCGTGATCTGGCGGTCGGAAAGGTGTGCGGACTGACACTCGTTTTGCCGGACCCTCAGGCGGTGGTCCTGACCACCGGAATACTGCGGTTCAAGAATGAGGAAGCCCACGACTTCCGCTATGGCATTGAAATACAGCCCCACCCGTGGGACCGGGAGACCATCGCTCAATATATCATGCGAAGGGAATCTGAAATTATCAGTTTCCTGAGAAATGACTGACAGGATAAAACGCGGGTTTGCCGGATGAACGTTCATGATGATAGAAAAAATGCATTGTTGCATTACGGTGGGTGGTTGAACCGAGGAATCGGGATAGCACGACCTGCATGTACATACTGAACAAATAAATTACCGTCAAAAAAACAGGAA
>Ga0187785_10000953_pt1 | contig 10257 bp, 10 predicted proteins | sample 0815_BV2_4_20_MG_FD_132466 | JGI IMG/M metagenome (GOLD analysis project Ga0187785, IMG submission 132466) | Tropical peat soil microbial communities from peatlands in Department of Meta, Colombia - 0815_BV2_4_20_MG | ecosystem: Environmental > Terrestrial > Soil > Wetlands > Peat | place...
CTTCTTTATCGGCTCCTACCTTACGGCAATTTTTGACACGCCGACCGCGTTCCAGCCCATCTGGTGGATTCTAGGCTATATCATTTTTGTCGGGCTCAACGCCCGTGGGGTTCAGCTGTCGTTCACTGTCACCGTTGTTGTTACCTTGCTGGCAATCGCGATCCTCCTCGTCTTTCTTCTCACAGCGCTGCCAATCTTTAACTTCAGCAAGTATGCGTTGAACATAGGCTCCGATCCCGGGACTGGAGCGGCTATCGAGTTGCCGGAAGGTCATGGTCCCTTCCTTCCCTTCGGGGTCCACGGCGTTCTCGCTTCGCTACCATTTGCGGTATGGCTGTTTTTAGCCATCGAGCAGCTTCCCCTTGCAGCAGAAGAAGCGATAGACCCGAAACGCGACATGCCGAAGGGGATCATGTTTGGAATGTTCACGCTGATCGCCTTGGGTTTCCTGGTTCTCCTTATCAATCCTTCAATTCCGATCGAGCGGCAGGTGACTGATGCTGCCGGCGCAACCAACGTGGTTCACGGCGCTTTCGCTCTCGGTACGTCGGGTGAACCAATCCTCGACGGCTTCCGAGCTATTTTTGGATCAATAGCCGCGAAAGTGTTGGCATTGCTCGCAGTCGCCGGACTGATAGCGAGCTTCCATGCCATCATCTTCGCCTATGGCAGGCAGATCTTTTCTTTGTCGCGAGCCGGCTACTTCCCGCATTTTCTCTCGCTCACTCATGGCGAGCACAAGACACCGAACATTGCACTCATTGCCGGCGGCTTGCTCGGGCTCGTTGTCATGCTGATCGTATGGTTTAACACGGGTGGCGAAGCAGCGGGATCGTTTATCGGCGGCGTGCTTCTCAACATGGCCGTGTTCGGGGCAATGTTGTCCTACCTGCTACAGGGGCTCACGTTCATTCAGCTTCGCCGCCACTTCCCAAACATCGAGCGGCCATATCGCAGTCCCTTCGGCATGATCGGGGCGACTGTTACAGTAATCATTGCGCTCGTGACAATTGGCTTCCAACTCACGGATCCGGTTTACCGTAGCAGCGTCATTGGTGTGGCTATCTGGTATGCGGTTGCCATGCTCTACTTCGCGGTCCGCGGACGCAATTCGCTGGTTTTGTCACCAGAGGAAAAGTTCGCGGTGCAGCATCGACGACGCCCCCCCCGACTCCTTTGACCCAGAGGGGCATCGAAACGCCATTCAGAGACCATTTTGCGGCGTATCGCTCCTATCGCCGCGCGAACACACCGATCAAAAATCCTAGTCCCACGGCGATTGCGATGGCAGTAAGTGGATTCCGCGTGATCGCGGCCTCTACGTCGTGTGTAGCTTCTGTCGCCCTGACTTGTGCTCGGCCAATTTGCTTGTTGGCAATGCGCCCAACGCTCGAAGCTAAGCTTTGAATCTCGGTTGTCGGCTTTGGGTCAGGAGCGGCCGTAAGGGTCTTGCATTGGGATGTCCGCTCTGCCCACGCAAGCGGATATTAATCTCCTCATCGAGAATGTCCGCTGGGTGCCAATAGCAGACTTCGCATAGCCCCCGGGAGAGAGGTCTATCGATTGATTAAGTTTCGTTCACCCGCGTGAGCCACCCTCATAGCGCCTCGTCGTTGACGTCAGAGGAACACGAATTTTGGTCCGGCGGCACAACCTCGGCTGTAATGTTTTCCGCGTCGCGTCCATCCAGAGCGGTAATCGCACTCCGTAGAGTCGCCCGAATGCGATCGACCGCGGTAGCGTCAACCGCCCTGGGGTCTAGGTAAAAGTCGAGACCAGTCATGTGTTCGCTGAAGATTTCAATCTTGCGCCCTGCTTGGTCCAGCACACCTTCCACGACATAGGGAACCACCTCGCGGCTAATACCCTTAACCGCGATCTTCGGTAGCGCACGCGCTGCCACGATCTCTCGCACCAGAACATAGGTATCGAAGCTGATGACGATGTGTCCCGGCTCGGCGATCGATTGGAGACGCGCTGCGAGATTAACCTCGGCGCCGATGGCGGTATAGTCCATGCGATTGGCGCTGCCGAAGTTGCCGACGTTGCAGAAGCCGGTATTGATCCCCATGCGCACGCGGAACGGCTGTTCAGTGCCCGCACTGCGCCATTTGACATTGAGTTCGGCCAGTCGAGACTGCATCTCCGCCGCCATGTTGAGACACGCTCTCGCGTCCTCCACGGTGCCCCTGCTTTCGGGATCGCCGAAGAAAATAACGAGCGCGTCGCCGATGAATTTGTCGACAGTGCCACCGTGCTTCAAGGCGATGGTCGACATCTCGGTGAAATATTCATTGAGGAGGTGCGTGATCTCCTCGGGCTGAAGACGTTCTGTGGTCGCGGTGAAATCCTTGATGTCCGAGAAGAAGATGGTTAGCTCCTTGCGTTCGGTATGGATAGTGACATCCTTCTGACCGCTAAAAATGCTCTTGTAGATCTGCGGCGCGAGGTAGTGCGAGAGCTTCGTCGAGATCCTGACGAGGAAGTCGTTGGCCGCCTCGAGTTCTCGGTTAACGCTTTCCAGGCGTCGATTGAGTTGCGCCTCCTTCTCCTGCAGCAGGGTCATGTCATAGGCTTTCTGCTGCAGACGGCGAGTCGCGTCACGGTATTCTGTGACATCGAATAGGACCACCCACACTGTGGTGCAGTCCTTATGAAAATGGAGGTCGACCGCACGGCCGCAGTCGAGCTCGACCGAGGGAACTAAGAATGGCGACTCGACCGGAGGCAGGAGGCCTTCAAGGAAGAAGCACTGCTGGACCACTGGCTCGCCTAAGCGCAAGTTCGACAGTCCATAATTCTCGAGGTGTCCACCGGCGCCGATTAAAGTGAGTGCGGCATCGATTTCAAGGTAGGCGACGGACCGCTCGTTGTAGGCCAGCTCTTGCAGTCGATCGGCCAGGCTCGCTGGCAGGCCTTCCATGGCTCAGCCCGCGGTGCGGACCGCAAGGTCCATGAAGGCATCCTCTACGCTTTCGCCGGTTAGCGCGCTGCTTGGTTCTACCAGGATGCCGCCATCTCGCAGCCCCGCCACGTCAGCGTCGCCTATCTCCCATTGCTCTTTGAGGTCGCTCTTGTTCAGCAACAGCACAAACGGCAACGGACCGTATTCGGCTTCGACGCGTCGGTGCAGCGACAACGCCACGTCTAGGGTCGAACGGCGCGTCCCGTCGGCAACAAGCATATACCCGGCAGCGCCGCGCAGATTGGTCATACGGAAAGAGTTGAGATCGTCTTCGCCCGCCAGGTCCCAAAGGATGAGATTTACGACTCGATCAGGAAGGGTCACGGTCTTTTTGTCGATCTTAACTCCGACGGTAGTGAGATAGGATTCCGAGAACACGCTGTGGACATACCGCTTGACCAGGCTGGTCTTGCCCACCGAGAAGCCGCCGAGCATGCAAATCTTTTTCTGCAGCATCGCGGTCATGGCTGTTCCTCGATCGTGATCGAGAATGAAACCCGGCGATTGGCCGAGCGGGCGACCTCGGTGGTTTCCGCTTGAGCCGGTTCGAGCGGCCCGGCGCCACGCACCGCGAGCAGATCGGGATCTACGCCACGCTTCTTCAATAGCGCGCGTACTGCCTCCGCCCGTGCCAGGCTCAGCGACAAGTTGGAGGTGCCACCGCCCTTGTCGTCGGAATGCCCAGTCAGCGTCACTCTGGTGACAACGTTCAGATTGGAGGACATGGTCGCGAGCTCATGGAGCTCGCTCGCTAGCTGGTCGAGAGTCGCATCCTGCCCGGCCTTCGGTAGCGATACGTTGTTGTCAAAAAGGATGCTGTGCGACTGGATAGCATCGCGCAATTTGCCAAGGGCGCCCTCGCTAATATCACGGACGCCCGAGATATCGAAAATGGGCGCCCCGGCCGGCAGCAAGCGTGCCGCTGCGCGCGCACGCGAGATCCAAGGTGATGGGGCAGAGCCTTGCGCCACGATGCGATCGCCATCCAGCGCAAGTGTCACGCCGGGCGGCGGAGTAAGGGACGCCTGCAGACGCTTTAGTACGAATTGCGGCTCGAGCCCCTGATAGGAATCGAAATGTGCCTCGACCAAACCTGGATCTATCCCCACCTCGCTCAGCAGTTTGAGCGGATCGATGGCGAGAGGATCGCGCAAGCCTGATAGTATGAACCTGCCGTCGCGCGCTTCCGATTGAGTAATGACGATGCCGGGCTCGGCTCGAAGCCGCGTCACGTAGGTTTGCCATTGTTGTTCCTCAGCCTGCCGCCGACGCTCCTTCAATTGTTGTCGCTGCTCATCCGCTTCATCGGCGTTAGTCACTCCAGCAAAGTCGAAGCTCGGTGATCCAGCCGGCAACGACCGGGCAACAGAGCGGGCTTGCTCGAGCCACGGCCGGGATGCCGAACCTCGCGCCACAATGCTGTTACGCGCGATCTCCAGCGTCACGGTCGATGGCGGATCAAGCGTCGCGCTAAGCCGTTTCAATACCGATTGCGGATCAAGTGCCTGATAAGGGAGCCAGCTCGCGATAACGTGGGCCGGATCCAGTCCCGCGTCGCGCAGCAGTGCCTGCGGGTCGACCGCCAGCGGATCACGCAAGCCCGACACGACGAACTTCCCGTCACGCTTGCCAACTTCGGTGATCACAATTCCCGGCTGGGCGCGCAACCGCTCCAGGTAGCCTTCCCAGAGCCGCTGGTGGTACCACCACCACGCGCCCCATGCCGCCGCCAGCAACAGCAGCAGCGAGAGCCAGCCGAGCAGAATTACGCGTCCCCGAGTTACCCGGGGTGGCGCATGCTCTCCGAGCGCCACTAGCTCGCGCAGCTGCGCCTCGACGTCGCCGAAGCCGGCACTGTCGCCGTTGAAGTTCTCGAGTGCATGATGTCGCTCGGCATGGATGCGCGATAGGGCCTTGCGCAATTTGTCGTGCAGCTCCTCCGGCGGATCGCCTCGGATAACGGTGACGAGCGCGGCAAAGGGTCCAAGCTCCGACCATAACCGCAGTTCCCCCAGCCGCAACGAGTCGAGGCCGTGCTCGGCACCGCCAAAGGAATCGCGGACAAAATCCTGAATGGCGACGAGCATCGAAGAGACGAGCTGCGGATCTTGGCTTACCGCATTTTCTGCGGCCACATGGGCGATCAACAACCCCGTATGACGATGGATCAGGAACACATGCTCGACCTGATAGACCAATGTGTGCTTGAGCACGACCTCGGCAAAGGACATTCCAGTGCGCCAGGCTTCCCAGCGCCATTTGAGCCCCTGCCAGGTAAGGCTGTATTTCAGAGCCTGATTGATCCGCTGAAAAGTCTCATCGATAGTCTCGCCGATAGATTTGCGAATCGCGGGCACGATCGTCGGATAGAGGATATTGATCAACGTCGCCGGATCGTTGCGGATCGAGCTCTCCGCCGCCTTCTCCATAACGGGCGCCAACACATGGCCCATTCGCGTATCGTTGGTCGCTTGCGCGATGGCACTCGGCAAGACGCGGCCGACCGCCGCAGCTAAACGCTCCGGATCGTCCACCACGCCGGTAAGGCGGGACAAAGTCTCGATCTCGCCGCCGAGCAGCAACGTCCTCAGCTGCTCGAGTTGCAGGTCACGAGGAATTACGCCGTTTCGCTCCGCCCGCAATTGGGGTCGCAGGCTCTCCGCGATTTCGACGAGGAGTTTCGCCAGCGCTTTCCGATCGATGGCATCATCGCCCGGGGAGGGACGAAGAAGTCCCTCGAGAATATCGGGAGGAGTGCTCACCTCACGGCTAGCTGGCCGTCCGGCCACGCGATGGTTCGATGCCACTCTTGCCGACGCTCGCCCCGTCCTGGTTCAGACACTTGGCGACTTCGACGAACAGTCCGGCCAGCAGATTGCGGTCGGTTTTGACGTTACTCAGCTCGGAGAACATTCTCTCAATTGCATGTTGAAGATCCTCGCTCTTGCGCTTGATCTCCTCGCGCAACGACTGCGCCTCCTGAGTGAGCCGGTCGGCAATATCGCGCTCGAGCTGGCTCAATTGGTCCGACGTCGCGCGAAGCCTCTTTTCCATCGCCTGATTTTGCTCGCGGAGCGTCCGCTCGATCTCCTTATCGGCATCCGAGCGCAAGTCCTTCTCTTCGCGGAGCTGGCCCACAAGCGACTCAACCTGTTTCTTTGCGTTAGATTCGAAGGCGCTAAGATTGCGCGCCGTCTCAGACTCGACGTCCTTGAAGCGCTGGAGAAACCGTTCCTCTAGCTTGGAGAAGCGGCGATCGTAGTCCTGCATCTGGTTGCCAAACAGGAGATCGCGGATCTTATCCACGCCGACAACGTCAGTGCCTTGAGACAAACCGTTGCCCAGCTGTGCGGCTTCAAGATTCGCCGACTCGCTGTCGGATTTAGACGATTTCGCGGCCACGACTCCACCTCCACCAACTATTTGATGCGACTACCCCGAAGTTATGACATCGTCCGTTAGTTACTTGCAAGCCTTCGGAAATTCGGCGTCCGGGCTCTTTTGTGACGGAGCTCGTCTGTTGGCATTTGCAAATGATGTGCGCTTTGGGTTGATTAGCGGACTCTAGGGGGCACGGACTGCCTCGTCCGCTTTACCCCTTAAAGCAAACATTTCTCAGCGTGCGCATCGACGTCCGCGAAGTGCCAATAGCATAACTTAATAGCCAGACCATCGCGGCCTTGCGCCGAAGGCGTTAGTTCCGATTTGATTGCCGGGCAATAGTTTTGCCACGGTCACCGTTAGCCTCTTCAGAGTGAGTCCTTGGCCCTGCCGGCGGCGAGGACGCCAGGCGCATCAGATCTGTTGCCAGCATTTTGAGGATGGCCGGAGGCAATGAGAAAACAACCGCGCCAAGTTCCTGCGTTCGAATAAGCAATCCGTGAGCCGTGGGTGTCCTCACGATCTGATGACCCAAAACTCCGAGCGTCAACGGCTCGCTCGTTCGGCCGGTTCCTGAAATGGTTCGCAGCAATTGGGCGATAGCCTCGTGACTTAGCTCCAACGACTCCTCTGAGCCATCGGAACGGAACGTGAGTTGCAATCCGCGTTCGGTAGGCAGCACCCGCTTCAGCTTCTCAAGATACATCGCTGTCAGAGTCCCATTGACTATAGTCGCCGACTATAAGCGTGGCGAAGTCCTAAATTAGGACAGTCTGCTAAATAAATGGATGGCAAGAGATTTTGGCGGAGAAGGATCGCGCGTTAACGCTAATACCGCGAGGTGATTGCAATTCGTTTAGCTAACGTTAACGTTAAGCGCGGCCAGGCTGAGTTCATTCTGCCGATGCGGTTGGCGTTTCGCTCCTATGACCCAGGTTCCGAGTAAGAAGGCAAATCTCGTCGTACGTTCGCGCGCCGATGCGCCGTATTTAAAGAAGGCAGCCCTTGTCATTGAACAGGCCGCGTGGAGCAAGCTGGGCTACCTTAGCTATAGCCGATCCCACTACGACTACTACGCCGAATTGATCGACTCCTATCCGGAATATCAACTCTGTCTCGTGGACACGGAGACAGACTATCCCGTTGCGGTCGCGAACAGCGTCCCCTTCGTTTGTTCAGGTCCGCATGAATTGCCTGCAGAAGGCTGGGACTGGGTGGTCGAAACTGCAGCGCGGAGTAAAGACCAAAAACCCAACATGATTGGCGGCTTAGCCGTCTCGGTACCGGCCATTCATCGCTCGAAGGGGTATGCGCGGATAATGATCCAATCGCTGGTCAATCTCGCCAAGAGCAAAGGATTGGAAGGTGTTGTGGTACCGGTGAGGCCCACGGCAAAAGCTCAACATCCTTGGGTCCCTATTGCGGACTACGTGTCGTGGACTGATGACAGCGGGCGACCCTACGATCCCTGGCTGCGCAGCCATGTCTCAGTGGGTGGCAAACTGGTTGGGCCATGCGAACGATCAATGGTGGTGCGCGAGCCGGTCGCCTTTTGGGAAAGCTGGTCTAATGAGCGCTTTGAGAGCTCAGGCAATTACGCAATTGAGGGCGCGCTGGCGCCAGTTGAAATCGACCTCGACAGCCAGAGTGGCACCTATGAAGAGCCAAACGTGTGGGTTTGGTATGCAGTAGAGCGCGACTAGTCTTGGAAGCCGGCTCGACCTCAGATGACTCAGTAAAACCGCGAGCCTCAAAACGACGCTCCCTTACCTGGGACACAAAGCGTCAGTGACGATGAGGCTGAGCGGGAAGATGATCCCAGGAAACAATCTCAGGGAGGTAACGATGCACATTCTCACGATATCGATTGTCGTGGCTGCGGTTATGGCCGCATCCATCGCGGCAGCTTCGGCAGAAGAGTCTTGCAAGGCGCAGGCCGCTGACAAGAAACTGGCAGGCGCTGCACTCACCAGCTTCATGACCAAATGCGAAAAGGATGCCACGGCAGTGTGTGACACCCAGGCAGCGGACAAGAAGCTTTCGGGGGCGGCGAAGGATAGCTTCACCAAGAAATGCGTGAAGGACGCTGTTGGCACTTAGGACGCGACGAAGCAACACGTCACTAGGGAACACCACGATGAAACATCATCAAGTTGCGGTTGCAGCTGCCCTCATAAGCGCGACGGCAATGTTCGCTCCGCTCTCTGCTGAGTCCGCGCCTCTACCCGTCAGCAAAACGACAGCTCCGGCGAGCCTCGTTCAGGAGGCACGCGTCACCGTCTCTGTCGGTCCCCGTCGACATCGGCATTGGCATCGCCATCGTCACTGGCGTTGCTGGTGGCACCGCGGGCGCCGCGTCTGCGGGTGGCGTCACTGGTATTAGTGTCGCTGAGGCCTAGCCTGGGAGATCAGCTCTCACCGAGTCTTCGATGCGCTTAGTGCGGTGGTCTTTTTGCTTGGCACGGTGATAAGATGCGGGCGCTCGTTACAAGCGCCTATGAGATAGATCGGAAGGCACAGGGAGGATCATCATGATGAAGGCAATTCGCGTCGTCGCTCTTGTTGTCTTGGCTCAGCTGCTTATACCTGCGGCAAATGGAGTGGCCGCGAGCAAGGGCGTTGGAGCCTCTGGAGGCGAGGGCAACTGCATGTACTGCATCCTCAAATGTCATGGATACCTGACGGCCGAACCAGACTGCGTAAAAATATGCAATGACAACGGATGCAGTTGGCCTTCGGCAAGAGCCCAGGTTACTAACCTCGCAAAAAAACAAAAAAACTGAGCCTGTTACGCGGACAATTTTGCGGCTCTATTTAAGAGTTCACGGCCTATTTTCCACCAAACGCAAGCGCGTGGTCCCTGGGCCAATATCTGCTAAGGGGCGTCGGCTTCGGTCGGCGCCCTTTATGCTGTAAGCTACGAGCCCCTCAATACGAAACGGCCAATTAAGCGGAGACACCCTATGCGGTTCGCAGTCATCGCTATCGCTGTCGGCGTTGCGCTCTCTGTCTCCCTTGAAGCCGAAGCGGTGACAAAGAAGCCAGCGCCCGTTAACGGCCAAAGCGGAAACTCTACGAGCCCAAATTATGGGGGGTATGGTCGCGGTTGGTGCTATTGGCATCCTTACCGTTGCTATTTCGGGGCGCAGCAGCACCAATAGCCCCAACAGGATGGACCCGCTCCACGCCAGCATCGAGGAGTTCGCTGCCGAGGGCTATACGCACGTCGAATGCTCCTGCCCGCGATGTCGGAAGATTGGGCTGCGGCCGATGCCATGGCTTCCACGAATCTCGATGGCGCTTACGCTCGATGCGCTCGCTCAACGGCTGCGCTGCGCTGAGTGCGGAGGTCCGCTGCATTCAGTCAAGCCGTGGCGTCAGACAGATGCAGCTGGCAGACCATGGGGCCAGAGAGGGTAGTTCCTTCAACGTGGTTTACCTTCGACCGTCGAGGGTCTGCTATTCTCTGTGTACAGCTTGGATGGAGGATCGGCCCATGGGTTGGACAAACGTCAAGTCACTCCAGAACGATACGGATCACGAGATCCTAGCTCATCTTAATGATGTGGATCCTCCACCGATCTGGATCACGGTTGATAAGAAGGTTGTATGCCCCCCGGGCAAGTCGACGGTATTGGATTGGAACTTGCCGTGGGTTACGAGCTCAATGGATTTCGGAGTAAGGCACATCGTTCTTGAGATACCCACCGGGACCGAGAAATATTGGATCTATCAGGGCGAGGACCGAGATGGGGACTTTGTGCGGTACTTAACGAACCGCACCTTCATCCAAATGGCTCCCGTTGTGCCCGGCGTGCACGACGTCAACGGGGACCGCGTTATCATGGTGAAAACGGATGGGTCGTTCGAGTTCGGCTATTAGCCGCCAGGCTGTTTCCACTTGCCGACTA
>Ga0187785_10000954_pt1 | contig 10249 bp, 11 predicted proteins | sample 0815_BV2_4_20_MG_FD_132466 | JGI IMG/M metagenome (GOLD analysis project Ga0187785, IMG submission 132466) | Tropical peat soil microbial communities from peatlands in Department of Meta, Colombia - 0815_BV2_4_20_MG | ecosystem: Environmental > Terrestrial > Soil > Wetlands > Peat | place...
GATTTTTTTCCGGGATTATCGGGGGTGCGGCATTTCAGCGGAGGAATGAATGCAATCCTGAACCCGAATCCTTACCCCAAAAACAGCATTTTCAATAGAGAGATCCGGCCATTTATGTTTCAGCAAATACCACCAGTCAATTGTACCCGATCATTTTGCGTTATCAGTAAACTTTACTTCTTACGAAATGAATGAAAGCACAAATCCTCACAAAACTACTTCGGGGCTGGCTGCTGACATCTGTTTTGTCCCTGCCTTTTCGTTTCAGTGATCTGCATGGTTCCAAGATAACGACAACCTTCAACAACTTCCTACCCCAGAGATATTCATTTTTTTTCGGTTCTTAGCGGGCCCCATCGGGTAATTTGCGGCGAAAGTGTTTCCAACGTAATTATTTCGTTCAGGAAGTTCCATAGTACAAAGTTCCATGCACTTCCACCTTATCCTCACGGATGAATGCAACCTGTCCTGTAGTTATTGTCGTGCCAAGACCTTTGAACCACTCGAAGAAAGCGACCAGGAAAAAGCAATCCTAATCGATGAAAAAATACCGCCCGAACTCGATTATGATCTTGATATACTCTATGAATTTATCAGCAAGGATCCTTTCCCGACAATCACTTTTTATGGGGGAGAACCCCTCACCAGATCTGATCTGGTATGCCGGATCATCCGTGAAGCGCCCGCTCAAAGATTTATGATACAAACGAACGGTCTTCTTCTCCACCGGCTTCCTTACGATATTGTGAACCGGTTCACGACGATCCTTGTTTCCCTGGATGGGCCGGAGAACCTCACTGACGCAAACAGAGGAGAAGGGGTCTATCGTACAGTAGTAAAGAATATCCGGGATCTCCTTCTGAACGGTTACCAAGGGGAGCTTATCGCACGGATGACGGTGAACGAAGGGACAGACATTGTTAAAGCGGTGCACCACCTTGCCGATAATCAAGATCATTCTTTTTCATCGATTCACTGGCAGATCGACGCTAATTTCGTAGGGGATTTCTCCCGGCGCCGGTTCGAGGAATGGGTCAGCGGCACATACAATCCGGGAATCCGATCGCTTGTCAGGTACTGGGTGGATCACATGGAATCCCACGGCGAGATCCTGCGCTGGTACCCGTTCCTGGATCCCATGGAGGATATGCTTACAGAACGACCGACCATGCTCAGGTGTGGATCCGGTTATGCTAATTACAGTATAATGACAGACGGAAGTATCGGTCCCTGTCCCATCATGGTCGGAATGCACCAGTATTATGTAGGTCACATCTCACGATCGAATCCCCTCGAACTGAAGCAGATCCTCATTGGTAACGAATGTCTGGCGTGCAGGATCCAATCCTTCTGTGGAGGCCGGTGTCTGTATTCAAATATCGCGAGCCCGTGGGGCCAGGCCGGGCGAAGTCTCGTCTGCGGGACTGTTGAAAACCTCTATGAAGCCCTGATGGAAGAACTTCCCCGCATCCGCAACCTTATTGAAGAGGGGGTCATCGGTTTTGCCAACTTTTCCCATGAAAAATATAATGGGTGTGAAATTATTCCATAAGTGTTCTTCAGGTTCATAGAAACTATCGATTTTGTTGGGAGATAGTTTTTATACCGGACAGTATTATGAATAAGTGCAGATCAAACCTGCATGAGTAATACAATGGAAAGAAAGAGTTTTGGTGGCCCGAGAAACTTCGGTCCCAGAGAAATGACAAAAACAGTCTGTTCAGACTGTGGCAAAGAGTGCGAAGTCCCCTTCAAGCCAACTGAAGGAAGGCCGGTCTACTGCAGGGACTGCCTGCCCAAGCACCGGAAACCCCGGTTCTAAAACTGACATTTATTTTCTTTTTTTCCGCCTGACATTAACGAGGAGCAATTCTCCGAAACTCTCTTCAGGATATCGTACCTATAATCCGACATGGCCGGATCCTGGAAAGAAGCAAAAGAATGTGCGGAGAGGGACGGACTTTCCCACGTATTTCATGACTGTGATTTTAATGTGTACGGGGCGTGCCATCCTGGTGACACACAGGGAGAGTTCAAAGGAGGGATCTTTATCGAACATCGGTGCATTTGCATGCCGGCCCATCTGAGCGCCTCCGAACTTGAAGAAAAGGAGGAGAGATTTCACCGGGAAAACCCCGGATGGTAATTAGTGCTCATTTCATGGTTTCTTTTTTATTTCTTGCCGGAATCGGTGAATAATGTCGTAAAGAACCAATCTGAATTCTGATCCAATATCCTCCCAGGATTTCGCGTCAGATATCATCTTATCTGGGTTGCTGACAAACTCCTGATGAACGCTCTCGACCTGCGTGAACCCGTCCGGTTTCGGTTGCCACCAGAGTCTGCGCAGGATTTCGAAATATCCACTCGCCAGAACGACAAGGAACACAAAGGGTATTATAAGGAACGAAACGAGCCAGAATGCCTGATAAAGATTTGTTCCTCCTGTCAGATCCACCCATTGCAGGACCCTGAGGAAAAATGCGATGCAAAATACACTGCCTGTCGCTTTAATGATCGGGGCTGGCAGATTGAGCGGGAAGGGGAGGGCACCGAACAGATCCGCGATCATCAGGATAACTGCGATAAGAAGAAGGAGCCAGAAATTATCATTGATAAAGGAAACCCCGGAACGGTACATCGGACTCGTTACGTAATAGATCAGAATATTGGCCAGAACAACGACGATAAGAAAACAGATGATCCCGATCATCCTGGAAACAAAAACCCACCCCAGGGATGTATGCCGATACCTGTTCACTCTAATCCTCCAGTGTCCTTTACCCAATTTTGCCGGTAACGATAAAGACCTTCTTTATTGGCGCTATGATAAGGTGTATCAACCGGGCGCCTGATCCTTGAATATGCAGGTCAATTACAAACGCTACGGGCTGTACCTTCTTCGCTGGCAGGCAAGTACACCAATCCTGGCAGGTGTTGGTATCGCCCTGGTATCAATGGGTCAGCTGGTCGCGGCAATTGTAGCCAATCTGATCGGAGGACTTATTTTCTTCTGGGTAGACCAGTTCATTTTTACCTCACAATCTCTCGCTGCGCAATGGGAGGTTAAAGAAAATATCACCTGCGTAGACTGCGGAAAGGTTGCACGTGGATACCGTCTTGCACGGTCGGGAGATTACGACAGGTCACACGACGCTGCGCCGGAATTCCGATGCGAAGAATGTTCCCGGAAGAAAGCGGATGAACTCAGGGAGAGAGGGATTAAAACCGAATAATTTTTTTCGAGTTACTTGGTCATTTTTCCTCATAATTTGATGGAAATCGACCTACCGGCTGCCTTTAGGAAATCCTTTCTTTGTCGTTTTTATGCTGTCGCCAATCCATTTCTAATGCAGAAAAAAATGCAATAATACACAATTAGTTACAACAATGTATAAATATGTACAAAAGAGATAGGTAAAGATACCAACAGCGAGAGGCCGTTGACAGAAAACAAAAAACAAGCCTGATCGTGAAAGATTTTCGGAACGGGGTGAAACCGCCGTTTACGATAGCTGAATAAAGGAATGCCAACCTATGACAACCAAAATACCCCTCAACCTGCAGCTCCAGGAGTTCGTCGCTGCGGTCAGTCATCAGCCGAAACCGCTGATCATCCCGCTCTGTACAGAACTGCCACTCCAGGACATATCCCCTCTTGACATTTATTTGAGTACCCGGACGGGATGCGGTTTTTTGCTCGAATCCATGGAAGGAAGCGAGAAGCTGGCACGTTATTCCTTCATCGGGATAGATCCTGAATTCACCGTTTCCGTGAGAGAGCTCGCGGAACTGCAGGGGAAAGAGCCGTTCGTATCGATAGCCAAGGATCCGGAAGGAAAGGACCCTGTCGAAAAAATCCGAACAATTCTATCCCGATTTCATTACATGAACCTGAAAGCTCCCCGTTTTATCGGGGGTATGGTCGGCTACTTTGCCTACGATTGTGTATATTCCCTTTTTGTGAAAGTCCGCGAGGGAAAAATTACGCCTGGTAAAAATGAGCGGGATGCTGCCGATGCCCGCTTCATGTTCACCAAGGACTGTATCGTGATCGATCATGTCGAAAAGAAGCTGTATATTTTTTCAAGCCCGTTTCTGACGTACGAGACCGATCCGGATGCAGAGTACAGGAAATGTTCTGATAGGATACAGGTTCTTTCGGCGCGTATCCAGGCATTGGCTGGAAGAAAATCAGCCGGTGTGCACAATACCCTCGCGACAAACTCTGTGCCTTTTGTCCAGGAAGTGTCGAAGCGGTCATTCGAACAATGCGTCGTTCATGTCAAGGAGCACATTAGTGCCGGCGATATCTTCCAGGCTGTCCTTTCGAGAAGAATGGAGTGCACGACAACACGCGATCCCTTTGCTGTCTACGAGACCCTGAGGGAGATCAATCCAAGTCCGTATATGTATTTCCTGGATTTCGGTGACGAACAGGTCATTGGCGCGAGTCCTGAAATGCTGGTACGGGTTGAGAACCGAAAGGTTACCACGGTCCCTATCGCTGGAACACGCCCGAGGGGGGCTGCGCCGGCAGAAGATGAGAGACTGGCAGGGGAACTCCTGAACGATGAAAAGGAACGTGCCGAGCATACTATGCTCGTCGATCTCGCACGAAATGATCTCGGGAGGGTCTGCCGTTTCGGATCGGTTGATGTCACAGAATTCATGAATATCGAGAAATTCTCTCACGTTCAGCATATCGTATCAACCGTATGTGGAACGCTTCGGGACAACTTTGATTGTTACGATGCGTTCAGGTCTTGTTTCCCGGCGGGAACGGTCTCGGGAGCACCAAAGATCCGTGCCATGCAGATCATTGATGAACTGGAATCCACGCCGAGAGGGCTTTATGCAGGAGCGGTGGGATATATCGGGTTCGATCGCAACCTCGATTTCGCGATTGCAATTCGCACCGTTATTGTGCGCGGGAACACGGCATACGTACAGGTAGGGGCGGGAATTGTTGCTGATTCGGTACCGGAACTTGAATGGAAGGAAACGGAGAATAAGGCCGCCGCGATGATACGGGCGATTGAGCTCTCGGGGGTCTGTTCATGAGGGTCTTGATTGTTGACTGTTATGACAGTTTTACGTTCAACCTTTTCCAGCAGGTCGGCAGGCTCGGGGGAAATCCGGTGGTCCTCCCTTGTGATACGCCTATTGATATCCTGCAAAAAGTTCAGTGCGACCGGATCATTCTTTCACCGGGTCCCGGTACACCGGAGGACTCCGGGGTCTGTCTTGAGGTCCTCGAGAAGATGAGCAGGTCGATCCCTACACTGGGGGTCTGTCTTGGTCACCAGGCTATCTGCAGCTTCTTTGGCGGAGACGTCATCCGTGCTTCCCACCTGATGCATGGTAAGACTTCAGTCATAACTCATGAGGGAAGCGGGATCCTTCGCGGTGTACCTAACCCGTTTACGGCAACCCGGTACCACTCCCTGGTAGCCCGCAGGGAATCTCTTCCTGATGAACTTGCAGTCACTGCGGCAAGTGTTGACGACGGGTATGTAATGGGAGTCCGGCACCACAGGTATCCCATAACAGGAGTCCAGTTCCATCCGGAGAGTATTCTTTCACGGGAAGGGGATCGGATTATCGGAAATTTTCTTCAGGGTAACGAGGCGATGCCGTGAACATCAAAGATGCCATTTCACGGATCCTCGATCGGGAAGATCTTGCCCCTGGAGACGCCGAAGACATCATGGGATCGATCATGGAAGGCAGGGCTACTCAGGCCCAGATCGGGGCTTTCCTGATTGCTCTCCGCATGAAGGGAGAGACTCCCGGGGAGATTGCCGCATTCGCGCGGGTGATGCGTCAGCATGCAGTGACGGTTGTCCCGGTCACCCGGAATACCCTCGTTGACACCTGTGGTACCGGAGGAGATGGAACTCATACCTTCAACATCAGTACGGCCTCAGCTTTCGTCGCAGCAGGTGCAGGAATTCCAGTGGTAAAACATGGTAACCGGAGTGTGAGCAGCAAATGCGGTTCCGCCGACGTCCTCGCCGGGCTCGGAGTCGATATATCAATCGATCCTGCTCTGCAGGCTAAGATCGTGGAACAGGTCGGCATCGCGTTTCTCTTTGCACCAAACCATCACCCCTCAATGCGCCACGTCATGCCGGCTCGCCAGGAACTCGGGTGCAGGACGGTCTTTAATATTCTGGGTCCGCTATCAAACCCTGCCGGAGCAAAAGCTCAGGTACTCGGAGTATACCATCCCGGGCTCACCCAACCGATTGCTGAAGTCCTCAGGCTCCTGGGCATTTGCCGGGCAATGGTCGTCCATGGCGCAGGTCTTGACGAGATCACTACAACAGGCATTACGCAGGTATGCGAATTGAACAACGGGTTGATTCAAGCGTACACCATGGATCCCGAAAAATATGGGATTCCCCGGGCAACCCTCGCAGATATCCGGGGAGGAGATACGCAGGAGAATGTGCGGATTATCCAGGAGATCCTTGAAGGTGAGCGTGGGGCGGGGAGGGACATCGTCGCCCTCAATGCAGGATCTGCTATATACATCGGAGGTCAGGCACGGGATTTGCACAAGGGAATCATGCTCGCTGAAGAATCCATTACCTCCGGCAATGCACTTGTTATGCTGAATAATCTTGTCGAGGCTACAAGGGGTGTCTCATGATTCTGGACGAGATCCTCAGAAAAACACGACAACGGGTTGCGAGCCTCCCGTCATCATTTCCGGAGGGACCGAAACGGGATATACTGAGTCTCAAAGATGCAATCCGCAACAGGACCGTGACAAACGCAATCATCGCCGAGATTAAATGTGCTTCACCGAGCCGTGGGATAATCCGGCGGAACGTAGACATGGCAATGATGGCCGGCGATCTTGGAAACGGAGGATGCGTTGCGCTGTCTATTTTGACCGAACCGTATTTTTTTGGCGGGTCGGGAGGCGATATTAAACAGATTAAGAGCAGAATATCCCTGCCGGTCCTCCGGAAAGATTTTATCATCGATGAACGGCAGATTGCAGAATCCCGGGCTCTCGGTGCTGATGCGGTGCTGCTCATTGCGGCTGTCCTCCAACAACACCTGCCGGATTTTGTCGATCTGGTCCGGGACTTTGGCCTCGAACCTCTCGTTGAAGTCCGGACAAAGGAAGAAGCTGACACAGCTCTCTCTACAAATGCTGATCTTATTGGTATTAACAACAGGGATCTGACAACTCTAAAAATCGATCGGTCAACAACCCGACGGATTTCAGAGGGGCTTCGCGGCGGCAATCGCGTTATCATCTCCGAGAGTGGCATGCGGTCTGCGGAGGATATCCGTGAGATGAAACCGTACTGCGATGCATTCCTGATCGGATCTTCCATTATGTCGGATAAACAACCCCGAATGAAACTGGAGGAATTTGTATGCGCATAAAGATCTGTGGAATTACCCGTCCTGAGGATGCCCGGTTTGCAGAGGATTGCGGAGCGAACGCGATAGGTGTCGTCGTCTTTTCGGAAGTCTCCCGCCGGAATGTGTCACCGGTACGGGCTCGCGAGATCTTCGGGTCGGTCGGTCCTTTCACAACAACCGTAGCAGTAACCCATACACATTCCCGTGATCAGCTCGACCAGCTGATTGCCCTTACTCCGGACGCGGTTCAGATTTCACACCCGTTTACTTTCAGTGACGACCCCGGAGTCAGGATCATCCGGGTCGTTGGCCGGGGGGAGCCGCTTCCGGAGGATTGCGACGCGATCATAATCGATGACAGTCACGGCGGTGGCAGGCCGTTTGATTCCGCCTTCGCACAGGAGGCTGTGAAGAAATCGGGAGTTCCGGTCATCCTTGCGGGAGGGCTTACAGCGGAAAATGTCGGTGACGCGATCCGCAGGATCCACCCGTACGCGGTTGATGTTGCAAGTGGAGTCGAACAGCTCCCTGGGATAAAAGACAAAGAAAAAGTGAAGGCGTTCATCGCTGCATGCAGGAGCGCGTAGCTATGCGGAAAAAAGGAAGGTATGGAAAATACGGGGGGCAGTATGTCTCCGAGACCCTGATGAGTGCCCTTATCGAGCTGGAGACTGCTTATGAAAAGATCAGGTGCGAGCCATCGTTTGGCGATGAACTTGCTGCCCTGCAAACAGAATACGCCGGCCGGGAGACTCCCCTGACGTTCTGCCCGAACATATCGCAGGACCTCGGTTGCCGGATCTACCTCAAACGTGAGGACCTGGTACATGGGGGGTCGCATAAGCTGAATAATACCCTCGGCCAGGCTCTTCTGGCAAAAAAAATGGGGAAAAAAAGACTGATTGCGGAGACCGGCGCCGGACAACACGGCGTAGCGACGGCAATTGTCGGTGCCGCGCTGGGGATACCTGTGGAAGTGTACATGGGGGAGATCGACACCAAACGGCAGGCCCTCAATGTCTTCCGGATGGAACTGATGGGTGCGAAAGTAGTTCCCGTAACATCGGGTACGCGAACCCTCAAGGATGCAATCAACGAGGCCTTACGCGACTGGGTGGCTAATGTCAGGGAAACTTATTACCTCATTGGTTCTGTCGTCGGTCCCCATCCATATCCCCTGATGGTAAGGGACTTCCAGTCGGTCATCGGGGAGGAGACCAGGAAGCAGGTACTGCAAAAGGAAGGAAGACTTCCCGATACCATTGTTGCCTGTGTCGGGGGTGGATCGAATGCCATGGGAATCTTCTATCCTTTCGTCGGGGATGATGTGGAGCTGATCGGTGTTGAAGCCGGAGGCAAAGGGGTCGAAAGCGGTGAGCACTCGGCGACACTCTGTGCCGGGGAACCGGGTGTACTCCATGGTACCCTCTCGTACCTGATGCAGGATTCTGACGGGCAAGTGCTCCCCACGCACAGCATCTCAGCAGGCCTCGATTACCCTGGAGTTGGGCCGGAGCATGCAATGCTCAAAGATGAAAAAAGGGTGATGTACTGTCCTGTGAACGATTCGGATGTACTGGAAGCATTCCGGTTCCTTTCGAGAAAAGAGGGAATTATACCTGCACTGGAGTCTGCGCATGCAGTTGCCTGGGTCATGCTGAACGCCGATCGTTTTGGCCCCGATGATATCGTCGTTATCAATTTGTCCGGCCGTGGGGATAAGGACGTTGCAGAGGTTGCAGCACTCCAGGGGAGGGTTTGAGATGGGAAGGATTTCAGAGCTGTTCGAAACATGCAGGAAGCCGGCTTTTATCGGTTTCACCGTTGCCGGGGACCCAAACCTTGAAACGAGCCTCCGTGCAGCCCGGGCACTGATCGATGGCGGGACGGATATCCTGGAGCTGGGTATCCCATTCTCAGATCCGGTAGCAGATGGTCCCACCATCCAGAAAGCAGATGAGCGATCGCTTGCATCAGGAAGCACTGTTGCGGGTATCTTTGATATGGTTCGGGAGCTGCGGGAAACAACGCAAACCCCCATTGTGCTTCTCACGTATTACAACACCGTTTATCACAGGGGGATAGAACGGTTTTATCGTGAAGCCAGGAATGCTGGAGTCGATGGAATCCTGATTGCCGATATGCCTTTCGAGGAGTCCGACGAAGTGGTCCAGACTGCTCTTCGTTACGCTGTTGATCCCATCTTTCTTATCACCCAGACCACATCAGAAGAGCGTATAAAAAAGATTGCCTCCCGCTCGCAGGGGTACCTGTATCTTGTTTCAGTCCTTGGCGTTACGGGCACGAGGGAGAGGATTTCAGCCGGGGCGATCGATCTCCTGCACCGGGTCAGAACGCATACAGATCTCCCTCTCGCCCTTGGCTTTGGAATCTCGACCCCTTCCCATGCCCGTACCTGTTCAGAGGCGGGAGCCGATGGAGTCATCGTCGGCAGCGCCATTGTTGAGATTGTCGAAAAGAACCTCGACAATCCCGACAGAATGGTCGCGGATCTGAAAGAATACGTGGCGGCAATGAAACGAGCATTTTGAAACACAAGGCTCCACGAAGGTTTTTGAGGTAATCGTAAAAACACTCTTTCCTTTTTGCGGGCTCCAGGCCGTTCAATCTGATAGCCGCAATGACGTTTGGGATCTCTCGTATTTCGAAAGCATCCCCAACCTCTTCTGAACTGATCCCGTCTCCCGATGAATCAGGCAAGACAAGCTATGCGAATTGATCTTAATCTGGAAGTTTCCCGGATCTGGAACAATTGTCATAAATTTTCAGACCCTCTCACAAAAGCAATATGACGTGCTTTTATTGAATTCATAAACCAAAGAAAACCCGATTTTAATCC
>Ga0187785_10000955_pt1 | contig 10247 bp, 13 predicted proteins | sample 0815_BV2_4_20_MG_FD_132466 | JGI IMG/M metagenome (GOLD analysis project Ga0187785, IMG submission 132466) | Tropical peat soil microbial communities from peatlands in Department of Meta, Colombia - 0815_BV2_4_20_MG | ecosystem: Environmental > Terrestrial > Soil > Wetlands > Peat | place...
ACCGCGCCGCTGGAGAGCTACTACGAGCGGCGGGGACTGCTGCGCACCGTGGACGCCGAGGCGACACCGACGGTCGTGACCGAGCGGATGCTCGAGGAGCTCGCCGACGTGATCGACGGGGAGCGCGCGTGATCATCCGCAAGTCCCCGCAGGAACTGGAGAAGATGCGTCGGTCCGGCCGGATCCTGGCCGACACGATCGACCGCGTCCTCGGGAAGGTGGAGCCCGGCATCAGCACCCTGGAGCTCGACCGGATCGCCGAGGCCAGCATCCGCGAGCAGGGCGCGGTGCCCTCGTTCAAGGGCTACCGCGGCTTCCCGGCCTCGATCTGCGCCTCGATCAACTCCGAGATCGTCCACGGGATCCCGTCCAAGAGCCGGATCCTGGAGGAGGCCGACGTGGTCTCCCTGGACTTCGGGGCGATCTGGGAGGGCTTCCACTCGGACTCGGCCGTGACGGTGTTCGTCGGCGGGATCGCCCCGAACGGCGACGCGGAACGTCTGGTCAAGACCACCGAGGCGGCCCTGGACGCCGCGATCGCGATGGTCGAGCCCGGCGGCAGGCTCTCCGACATCGGCAACGCGATCGAGACGGTGGCCCTGCGGGAGGGTCTCGGCGTGGTCCGGGAGTACGGGGGCCACGGGATCGGTCGCGCGATGCACGAGGACCCGTTCATCCAGAACTGGGGGCCGCCCGGGCGTGGGCCCGAGCTCCGGCCGGGCCTGGTGATCGCCGTGGAGCCGATGCTGAACCTCGGCGAGGACGGCACCCGGGTCCTGGGGGACGGCTGGACCGTGGTGACCGCCGACGGCTCCCTGTCGGCCCACTTCGAGCACACGGTGGCCGTCACGCGCGAGGGACACGAGGTCCTGACGGCCCGGACGGGCCGCTGAGCGCCCGGAGGGGGCGGCCGAAGGCCGCCCGTTCGTGGACATCCGCGCTGACCTGCCCGTATACTCCCTTCTCACCCGGTCCGCAGGTGGTCTTTCCACGCGTCCGGCCGGGTTCCACAACCGAAGAGGAACAGCCGGAGCGTGGCCAAGGACGACGTCATCGAGGTCGAGGGAACGGTGGTCGAGCCGCTGCCCAACGCCATGTTCCGGGTCGAGTTGGAGAACGGGCACAAGGTCCTGGCTCACATCTCGGGCAAGATGCGGATGCACTACATCCGGATCCTGCCGGGGGACCGGGTGCGCGTGGAGCTGTCGCCGTACGACCTCACCCGGGGCCGTGTGGTCTACCGCTACAAGTAGAGATGAGGATCCCAACGTGAAGGTCCGTCCGTCGGTCAAGAGGATCTGCGACCGCTGCCGGGTGATCCGGCGCCGGGGCAAGATCCTCGTGATCTGCTCGAACCCCCGCCACAAGCAGCGGCAGGGTTAAGGAGGCGCACCCACACCATGGCTCGCATCGCCGGCGTCGACCTCCCCCGCGACAAGCGGCTGGACATCGCGCTGCGCTACATCTACGGGATCGGTCCGACCCGCGCGTTCGCGATCGTCGGCGGGACCGGGATCGAGGGCGGTACCAAGGTCCGCGACCTCTCCGAGGACGAGGTCCTGCGGATCCGTGAGTACATCGACCGCAACTTCAAGGTCGAGGGCGATCTGCGCCGCGAGGTGGCGCAGGACATCAAGCGCAAGATCGAGATCGGCTGCTACCAGGGGATCCGGCACCGCCGGTCGCTCCCGGTGCGCGGCCAGCGCACGCACACGAACGCCCGGACCCGCAAGGGCCCGAAGAAGACGATCGCCGGCAAGAAGCGCGTGAAGGCGAAGAAGTAGGGAGCGGGCGCAGATGGCCAAACCCAAGGCGAAGAAGACGAAGCGTCGCGAGAAGAAGCACGTCCTGCACGGACAGGCGCACATCAAGTCGACCTTCAACAACACGATCGTCACGATCACCGACCTGCAGGGCAACACGCTCAGCTGGGCCAGCGCGGGCAACGTCGGCTTCAAGGGCTCGCGCAAGTCCACGCCGTTCGCGGCGCAGCTGGCGGCCGAGAAGGCCGCGCGCGCCGCGCAGGAGCACGGCCTGCTGAAGGTCGACGTGTTCGTGAAGGGCCCGGGATCGGGCCGCGAGACCGCGATCCGCTCGCTCGCCGCGGCGGGCCTGGAGATCGCGGGGATCCAGGACGTGACGCCGGTGCCGCACAACGGCTGCCGGCCGCGCAAGCGCCGCCGGGTCTGACCGGGCGGCACCCCGGTCGCATCCGCGCGGCCGGGAGCTACGAGCAGACGGGGATGGAGTGGATGATCCCCCGTCGAGGAGGGATGTATCGATGTTCATCGTCGCGAGGCCTCAGATCGCTGAGGACGTGATCTCGCCGACCCGCTCGAAGTTCACGATCGAGCCGCTCGAGCCGGGGTTCGGCTACACGGTCGGCAACTCGCTGCGCCGCACGCTGCTGTCGTCCATCCCGGGCGCGGCGATCTCGTCGGTCCGGATCGACGGCGTGCTGCACGAGTTCGCCACCGTTCCGAAGGTGACCGAGGACGTCACCGACATCATCCTGAACCTGAAGGAGCTGGTGGTCCGCTCCGAGCTGGACGAGCCCACCACGATCTACCTGAAGGCCAAGGGCCCTGCGGAGGTCACCGCCGGCGACATCGCGCCGCCCGCCGGCATCGAGATCCTGAACCCCGAGCTGCACATCGCCACGATCGGCAAGGGCGGCTCGCTGGAGATGGAGATGACGGTCGAGCGCGGCGTCGGCTACCGGATGGCCGACAAGAACAAGAAGCCGCGCGATCCGATCGGCGTGATCCCGGTGGACTCGCTGTTCTCGCCGGTCCGCAAGGTCAGCTACGCCGTGGAGAACACGCGCGTGGAGCAGATGACCGACCGGGACAAGCTGATCCTGGACGTCGAGACGGCCGGCGCGGTGACCCCGCGCGAGGCGCTCGCCTCGGCCGGCGGCACGCTGCTCGAGCTCGTGCAGCTGTTCTCGGACCTGGCGGAGGCGCCCAGCGTCTCGGTGGGTCCCGCCGAGGACGAGGAGCTCCCGAGCGACTACCAGATCACGATCGAGGAACTGAACCTGTCGGTCCGCTCCTACAACTGCCTGAAGCGCGAGGGCATCAACACGGTCGGCGACCTGGTGCAGAAGTCCGAGTCCGAGCTGATGGACATCCGCAACTTCGGCCAGAAATCGATCGACGAGGTCAAGCAGAAGCTCGAAGAGCTCGGCCTGGGCCTGCGGGAGGAGTGAGGAGCCGGTGCCGACGCCGAAGAAGGGCCCGCGCCTGGGCTCCGGCCCGGATCACCAGCGCTTGCTGCTGAGCACGCTCGCGAAGCAACTGTTCGTCCACGAAGGGATCACGACGACCGAGGCGAAGGCCAAGGCGCTGCGTCCCTACGCTGAGCGGCTGATCACGAAGGCGAAGAAGGGCGACCTGACGGCCCGCCGCGACGTCCTGAAGGACATCCCCGACCGGGACGTCGTGGCGCGGCTGTTCCACGACATCGCGCCCCGCTTCGCCGAGCGTGACGGCGGCTACACGCGGATCCTGAAGCTCGGGGCCCGCAAGGGCGACGGCGCGCCGATGGCGCGGATCGAGCTCGTCGAACGGGAAGGGTGAGCTCCGGCTCCACCCCGCGCACGATCCGGCTCGACCTCGCCTACGACGGCACCGGTTTCCGCGGCTGGGCCGCGCAGCGCGATCCCGCGATCCGCACGGTCCAGGGTGAGCTGACCGGCGCCCTGGAGCGGATCCTCCGCCAGGAGGTCCGGCTCGTGGTCGCCGGCCGCACCGACGCCGGCGTCCACGCGGCCGGCCAGGTGGCGTCGTTCGTCACCGGCTCCGGGCTGGCGCCGGAGCGGATCGCCGCGGCGCTGAACGGCGCGCTCGCGCCCGAGGTCGTGATCCGCCGCGCGACGGTGGCCCCCGACGGGTTCGACGCGCGGCGGTGGGCGATCGAGCGCGCGTACCGGTACGCGATCGGCGTCGCGCCGCTGCCGGACCCGTTCACCGCACGGTTCACGTGGCACCGGCCCGGCGCGCCGGCGCTGGGGCCGATGCGCGCGGCGGCCCGCACGCTCGTCGGCGAGCACGACTTCACATCCTTCTGCCGGCACCCGGGTCCGGGCCGTTCCACCGTGCGGGAGCTCCGGAGGATCTCGGTGCGGCGCTCGGGCGACCTCCTCGAGCTTCGGTTCGCGGCCGACGCGTTCCTGCACCAGATGGTGCGGGCGCTCGTGGGAACCCTCGTGGCGGTCGGGGACGGGAAGCTCGATCCCGGCGACGTCGCGCGGATCCTTCGGGCCCGGGACCGATCGGGCGCGCCGCCGATCGCGCCGCCGCACGGGCTGACGCTCGAGCACGTCCGCTACGGGCGGCGGCCTCAGCGGAAGCTGAGCGCCAGGAACACCGGCCCGAGCAGCACCAGCGCCGCGCCGTAGATCCGTTCGAGCCGCGGGGCGCTCGTGCGGACCGCGACCCGGGCCCCGACGAACGCGGTGGGAACCGATGCCGCCGCGAAGACCGCCACGACCGTCCAGTCGAGGTGGCCCAGCTCCCAGTGCGCGAGCGTGCCCGGAACCGCGAGGATCGCGGCCACGGCGAGGGATGTCGCGAACGCACGCTTGATCGGCATCCGAAGCGCGATCACGTACAGCGGTGCGAGCAGGAAGCCGCCGCTGTTCGCCAGCAGCCCCGAGACGAGCCCGACGCCGGTCGCCACGAACGCCAGCCGCGAGGTGGGGTGTCGCGGCATCGGCACCACCGGGACGTCGGTCCTGCGGCGGAGCGTCAGCCGCAGGCCGAGCGCGAAGATCAGCAGATCCGTGGCGCGCAGCAGGATCGTGCCGCCGACCAGACGCGACGCCAGCGCGCCGGCGATCGTGGCCGGGACGCCGAACGCCGCCGACCACAGGAGCACGCGCCGGTCCGGCCCGCCGCTCCCGCGGTAGGCGAGCTCGCCGGCGAGGGAGGTCGGGATCGCCGCCGGAAGGGGAGCGGTGAGGGCCACGAGCGGCGGGACGCCGGCCGCCGCGAGCAAGGGCGTCGCGACCGCCGACCCGCCCTTGCCGAACAACCCCGCGAGGAACCCGACCCCGAGTCCGATCCCGACGATCGCGATCCACGCCATACCTCCAGGACACGGCGGAACCGTGCATATGTCCAATATCGATATCTGGCAGATACCATAGGAACTCCCTATGGAGCTTCGCCAGCTGCGCTACGTGCTCACGGTCGCCGAGACCGGCAGCTTCACGGCGGCCGCGGAGGTCTTGTACGTGTCGCAGCCGTCGGTCTCGCAGGGGATCGGCGCGCTCGAGCGGGAGCTGGGTGTGCGGCTGTTCCACCGCGTGGGCCGCGGGGTGGTGCTCTCCGCGGCCGGGGAGGCCGTGCTCGAGCCGGCTCGGCGCGCCCTCCGCGAGGTCGACGCCGCCCGGACGGCCGCCGGCGCCGTCGTGGGTCTGCTGGCGGGGAGGCTCGATCTGGTCTCGCTGCCGACGCTCGCGAGCGAGCCGCTCCCACGGCTCGTCGGGGCGTTCCGTCGAGCCCACCCCGCGGTGCGGGTGGAAGTGCTCGAGCCCGACGACGATCGCGATGCGGTGGACGCGATCGTCACCGGCCGCGTCGAGCTCGGCCTGCTCGAGCTCCCGTCGGGGCATGGGGAGCTGTTCGAGGAGGTGCTGTTCGTGCAGCGGATCGTGGCGGTCTTCCCGCCGGGGACCCCGCGGCGACGGCGCCCGCTGCCGCCGGCCGACCTCGGCGACGTCGACCTGATCACCACGCCGGCCGGCAGCTCCACCCGCCGGATCGCCGAGCGCGCGGTGAGGCCGAGCGGCCGGTCCCTGCGGATCGCGGTCGAGACCGGTCAGCGGGAGGCGATCCTCCCGCTCGTCCTCGCCGGCGCCGGCGCGGCCTTGCTGCCGGAGCCGCTCGCGGCCGAGGCCGCCGCTGCCGGCGCGGTCGTGCTGCGGCTCGCGCCGTCGCCGGAACGCACCGTGGGTCTGGTCCGTCGCGCCGGCCCGCTCTCGCCAGCGGGGGAGGCCTTCGCCGCGATCGCGCGCGATCTCAGCGCGTGATCATGAACCGCGCGAACGGCGAGATCGCGTCGCCGCTGAGGTTGTCGCCCACCTCGGCGCCGATCCGCAGAGGCAGCCCCATCACCGAGCCGTCGCGGTAGAAGAAGGCGACCAGCGCCTGTCCCGTTCCGTCCAGGTGGGGCGTGGTGGTGCCCACCGGGCGCCAGGCGTTGCGCTCGAAGGCCCACAGTTGGATCGTCACCGCCGCGTGCGGTCGCTTCGGCGTCACGCTCACCAGGAACACGGGGCAGTCCTGCCGGTGCGTGCGCACGCACGCTTCGGAGAAGTGGTAGCGCCGGACCCCGGCCTTCGTCGCGTAGCCGCCGAGCGCGGTGATCCGCACGATCGCCGCGACCTCGACGTGGACCGTGCCGCTGCTCGAGGCCGCATAGGTGGCGTCGCCCGCGAACCGAGCCTGGTAGATCGCGCTCAACGTCGGGCGCAGCCGGAAGGCGACCGCCCCGCCGGCACCGGCCGATCCGGTCGCGATCTTCGCCCAGCCGTGGCCGAAGATCTTCCGGAACAGCGCGACCGGCGCGCCGGGCGGCGGACCGTTCAGGTCGGCGGCGAACACCACCGAGCCCCCGACCACGATCCGGCCCCGACCGGACGAGAGCGACACCGAGGTCGGTCGGCCGGTCACGGTCAGCTGGACCGAGTCGGTCGACCCCGGGAAGATCCCTTGGCCGTCGAACGTCGCGGTGTACGTGTACGTGCCCTTGGCGCCGACGACGTCACCGAACGCCACGTGCCCGTACGCGTCCGTGACCGCGTCGCCCAGGTCCTCCACCGTCCCGTTCGGATCGTGGCGCGAGCGGTGGACGGTCTCACCGGCGGCCGACGCGTTGCTCGAGAACGCCAGGTTGGCCACGACGTTCGAGGCGTCGCCGACGTACACCGACAGCGGGCCCGCCGCCGAGAGCGCGGAGGTGAAGTCGCCCTCCGCGAAGCGCGCGGCGAGCGTGTTCTCGCTCCAGGGATCGGTGCCCACGGCCCACGCGTCTGTCGCGGAGACCGAGGCCACCCCCGTGAAGGACGCTCCGCCGTTCGGTGGGGGCGACGTCGGGTTCGGGCTCGGCACGACCGACCAGTCCGCGCCGTCCCAGTGCTCGATCAGGGTCTCGGCACCGGAGGCGCCGACCGCCCAGACGTCGTGCGGGCCCGATCCTGCGACGCCGGCCAGATCGACGGTGCCGTCCGCCGGCACGGGCAGGCTGGCGGCGGTCCAGGTCGAGCCGTCCCAGTGGGTCGCCAGGCCGTGGCCCACCGCCCACACGTCATCGGTCGCGAACGCCGCGATCCCGGTGAGGGATCCGCCGCCGACCGTGCTCGCGGTCCACGCCGAGCCGTTCCAGTGCTCCAGGAGCGTGCCCGCGTCGGAGCGCCCGACCGCCCACACGTCGGTCCCCGAGATCGGGGCGACGGCGTACAGGATGTCGTTCGTCGAGGGATCGGCGCTCGGAACGATGCTCCACGAACTGCCGTTCCAGCGCTCGATCAGCGTGGTCCCCGCCATGGTCGAGCCGACCGCCCAGGCGTCGGTCGCGGACAGGGCGCCCACGCCCCAGAGCGTTCCGTCGCCGGGCGCCGTGTCCCGGCTCCAATCCGTCCCGTTCCATCGCTCGATCAGGGGAGCGCCGCCGGACATCGTGAGCCCGACGCCGACCGCCCAGACGTGGGTCGCGTCGGCCGCCGCCACGCCGTGCAGCCGGTCGCCGAGCGCGTCGGGGTCGAGCGTCGAGGAGACCGTCCACGACGAGCCGTCCCAGTGCTCGGCGAGGGTCCCGGTGTTCCCGCCGCGGACGCCGACGGCCCAGACGTCGCTCGCTCCGACGGCCGCCACGTCCTGGAACACCCACTGCCCGAACGTGTTCGGCCCCGCCACGATGCTCCAGCCGGTCGCGGTGGCCGAACGGCCGGGCACGGGGCCGAGCACGATCGAGGCGACGAGGATCGGGCCGAGGATCGCCGCCGCGGTGCGGGTGCGTCGCATGCGTCGATGATGCGAGTTCGCCCGCCTCGGTCGCAAGGCACCCAGGGGCGAGCGTCGCCTGCCCCCGCGGGCAGGGCGTACCTGTCCGTGGGGGCAGCTCCGAACCTCAGATGAACAGCGTCAGCGCGTCCTGCGCCTCGGCCAGGGCGGTCGCGGCGCCGGCCGGCTCGGCGAGGCCGTCGATCAGGTCATCGGTCGTCAGGCCCAGCAGGTCCATCGTCATCTGGCACGGGATCAGCTCGACCCCGAGGTCGCGCGCGACCTCGAGCAGCTCCTGCGGCGAGGCCACGTGGTGCTCTTCGGCGAGCTTCTTCATCATCGCCGGCCCCATGCCCGCGAAGTTCATCTTCGACAATCCGAGGTGCTCGGTGCCGCCCCGGTTCATCGCCGACATCATCCGCTGCATCCAGTTCTCGCCGGTGATCCGCACGTCGTTCTTCACCAGCGGGAAGAGCCCCCAGAACGTGAAGAACACCGTGGTGGCCATGCCCATCGCGGCGGCGGTCGTCGCCAGGATGAACGTCGGCCAGATCCGGTCCAGGTCGCCGCTCCAGGCGAAGATCACCATCTTCGTGTGGGTCGCGCTGCCGCGTTCGTGGGCCGCGATCTCGGCGCGCAGCTCCTCGATCGCCGCCTCCACGTCCACGGTCGGTTCCGTCGTCTCGGTCGTGCCGGTCGTCATCGTCCTCACGCCTTCCGGATCAGGAAGCGGAACACGCCCGCGTCCTCGGTCTGCTCGAGCAGTTCGTTCCCGGTGCTCCCGCACCAGGCCGTCACGTCCGGCACCGACCCCGGATCGGTGGCCAGCAGCTCCAGCACCTCGCCCGGAGCGAGCTGCCGCATCGCGATCGCGGTCTTCGCGATCGGCATCGGGCAGGACAGGCCCTTCGCGTCGAGCGTCCGATCGATCGTCGTCTCCATCTCACGCCCCCTTCGGCATCGTGCCGGGCGCGCGGTCGGGGAGCCGCCCCTGCGGCACCGTCTCCCAGTAGGCCCGGTTGAAGATCCACTTCGCCATGTGCCACGCGCGGTTCGGCTCGGGCGGGACCGGCGGATGCTCGTAGTCGAACCGCAGCACCGTCGCCTTCCCGCCGCCGGTCTCCAGGAAGCACATCACCCGCCCGCCGTAGTTCTCCTCGGGCGCCGTGCCCCGGACCAGCGAGGCGATCCGGCTGGCGATCACCGGCGCCTCGAAGTGCGCGGTCGATCCCGACTTCGAGATCGGAAGGTCGGTGGCGTCGCCGAGCGCGAAGATCCGCTCGTGGCCGCCGGCGTTCAGGGTCTCGCGGTTCGTCGGGATCCAGCCGCCCGTGTCGCCGAGGTTCGAGTCGCTGATCACCTGCTGGCCGCGGTGCGGCGGCACGAGCACGAGCAGGTCGTAGGCCAGGTCCTCGCCCTCCAGCGAATGGACCGTGCCGGCCGAGGGATCGACCGACTCCACGTTGAAGAAGGTCTCCAGCGCGATGTCGCGCTCCTTCATGATCGGCTGGATCAGGGAGGACGCGCTCTCGATCGTGAACGCACGGTTCAACGGGGACGCGAGCACGATCTCGCTCCGGTCGCGGATCCCGCGGTCGCGCAGCTGCTGCTCCAGGAGCATCGCGAACTCGACCGGCGCCGGCGGGCACTTGTACGGGATGCCGGCCACGCCGATCACGACGCGGCCGCCGTCGAAGCGCCGCAGCGCCGCGCGGAGCCGCTCGGCGTCCTCCAGCGAATAGAAGCCGTACGCGCCGGCGAAGCCCGGGATCTCGTCGGCGACCAGCCGCGCGCCGGTCGCGATCACCAGGAAGTCCCACGGGAGCGCTCCGCCCCGTCGCAGCCGGACCGTCCCCTCCTCGGGACGGATCGCGACCGCCTCCTCCACGGCCAGGTCGACGCCCGATCGCAGCAGCGTGCGCTCGTCGCGCGAGAGCCAGTGGCCGTTGGCCTGTCCGAGCGCCAGGTACAGGTATCCGGGCTGGTAGTCGTGCATCCCCGTCGGGTCGACCACGGTGATCGCCACGTCCTTCCCCAGCCGCTTGTCCAGCAGGTTGGCGACGAGCGTTCCGCCGACGCCGCCGCCCAGCACCACGATCCGCGCCGGCATCGCGCTCACCGCGCCTTGCGGACCACGAACCGCGCGTAGCCGTCCTCGGGGACGACCTCCACGAGCTCGTGGCCGGCCTTGGCGACCCACGCCGGGATGTCGGCCGTCGAGCCCTCGTCGCTGGACAG
>Ga0187785_10000956_pt1 | contig 10245 bp, 7 predicted proteins | sample 0815_BV2_4_20_MG_FD_132466 | JGI IMG/M metagenome (GOLD analysis project Ga0187785, IMG submission 132466) | Tropical peat soil microbial communities from peatlands in Department of Meta, Colombia - 0815_BV2_4_20_MG | ecosystem: Environmental > Terrestrial > Soil > Wetlands > Peat | place...
CAATGTCCCTCCCAAATTCATCAACGATGTTGTCAGGGATATCCAGGATATCGTGGCCAGTGATCCGCAGCTGACGGCGCTCGCACATCAGGGCAATCACGCCGGTTTTGAGCAATTCTCATTTCTCCTGACGCCGCCCACGCCGTTCCCTGATACCCCACTGCAAACGGACACTCTGCTTAAGTTTATTGCGGACTCGAATGATCTCGCCTCTCGCGCGCAGGCACTGGCCGGTCACGATCCAAACGGGGCCGACAAAGCAGCAATTACGCAACTGGAGACCGACATTCACAATTTTTCGGTTGCTGCCGACCAGTATTCAACCGCACAGGGTGGCGTGTTTTCTGCCCGCTTCAACAACGAGTTCACCCTCAACGGCGTTCAAGGGACAGCATCGCGGGAACTGATCACGGGGCTGGAAACCGGAAATGCCGACCTCGTCAATGGCGCAGCAGCCGTTTTGTCGGCAAATGCCGGTGACGTGCGGACAAACATGTTGGCCAATGGACTTGGTCCGGATGGACAGCCGTTCGTGCCTGCACCGAATGGCGGCATTCCGGATCACATCGACACGGTGAATGTTGCCGGGCTCGTCTTCAACGATTCCATGACCAAACTCATTGGCGGAGTCTTTTCCGGCAACCAGCAGTCCATCGTCAATGACCTGAACGCTACCGCGACCGGTCTTCAGAATGCCGTCGCGAACCAGGGGATCACCGGGCACGCCCTCAACGATATCAATCACGTCATCAGTCTGTTGGGTCAGGAAGCCTCCCTGGTGGGTGGCATCGACACCGCGTCGCCCACGGCGGTTTCCCCGGTCAACGGCCAGATCAATCAAATCCAGGCGCAAATTCTAAACGTCATCAATCATGATCCTACCCTGGCCACCTTGGCCACAGGTACCGATGCCGACGGCAATCCAACCACCGGCTTCATAGCCTTGCCGCCAGCGACGACGCCGGGCCCAGCCGACGTCGTTGCGGTTGCGGGCAACTGCGGCAAAAATGTCAGCAATCACGCATCCACCAGTCCGTTAGCCAGTGCAGATCCTGGCGCACACGGGTCGCAAACGGCGGATCATGGCGCTCCCCATCACTTTGAACACTTCTGGGGTTAGAGGCGCGCCGGCTTGGCGTGGCAAACAGCAGAACGGTTCCATCGTTCGAGCCTGACGAAACGCAGGTGAGACGGACTGGAGGGCTGATTCTGAATCCGCTCGAAACGTTTGGTGGGGCATGAGGACGCGAGGTTCGCGCAACCGAAGAACCGATTACGGTACGGTCTTGCTGCATGGATGCCTGGTCGTTGCGCTCGCAGTTGCGGTGCTTACCGGCCTGAGGATTGCATCCGAGTCGCCGGGCCGTACGTGGATCAATATTTTCGATCCAATCCTGCCGCGCCATTCGGTGTGGACCGCCCACATGCAGGTTGCGCTTGTGCTCGTCGCGGTCGCGCTCGCCTATTCGATTTATCTTGTACTGGCGGGGCTATCACGCCGCGTTCGCTTCGATCGGGTTCGTCTCGCCGGTCTTTTCGGATGCCAGCAGGCGCGGTGGGGCTCGATTAATGTCGTTCTCTGTTGGGTCCTGTATCTCGCCTTGCTGTGCGAGATGATAACAGGCGCCCTTCTGTACTTTGACTATGGCGACAGTCTAACGATCACGCTGCACTGGTTGGGCATGTGGCTTATTATCGGGTGCACTGTCGGCCATGTCCTGGCACATTGGCGGCTTGGTGCTGCCGCGCAACTGTTGCGCATTGTTCGCCCGATGCGGCTGCATCCTCAGCCTCCCGCATTTGATCCAGTCGATTTGCTTGAACTGCTTGATCAGGATTCTCCAAGGCGTGCGAAACATCGGCCCTCACGGGAGCCGCGCCGGCAACGTGAGCCTGACGCCGCTCGGGCTCCGCACCGGTTTGCGCCAATGGGTGATGAATTGCAGCCCGCACAGACGCGAGTCGGCGCGGCTCATTTCTCAAACCGGCCGCGCGAGCCTGAGCGCAGGCAATATGGGGCGCGCCGCAATGGCCCGGTGCTTCAATCGAGTCCTTTCGTGGTGGCCTTGGCGGTAGCGCTCGTCAGCACGTCACTTCTGGCGACGGCCGATTATCAGACATCGCAAGGCCTGTTAGTTCATCGCATCGATGCCACTGACGTTCCGGTCATCGACGGCGACACGTCGGACCGGGTGTGGCAGATGACCAAGCCGTTTTACGTCGTGACCGGCCATGGCGGCAATTTCAACGGCAAGGGTGAAACGACCGTAGAAATCCGCGCGGTGCACGACGGTCAGCGAGCCTATTTCCTGTTCGCCTGGGACGACCCGACTCGCTCGTTGAAGCAGCTGCCTTTATTGAAAACGCCCGACGGTTGGAAGCTTCTTCACCGGGGATATGAGGCAGGGGATGAGCACGCCTATAACGAGGACAAATTCGCGGTCCTGCTGACCAAACTTGATGCGACTTTGGCTGGAGATCGCACATTCCATGCGAGTGCGGCGCCACTGGATGGAAAGCCTCGCACTCTCTCCGGCCACGGCCTGCATTACACTGACCAGCCCGGTCTGTTTGTCGATGTCTGGGAATGGAAGGCCACGAGTACAAGCTCGGCCGGTTTCATGGACGACGATCATTTCGGTCCGCCAGTCGAGGCAACAAGCGAGCAGGTCGAAGGCAAGTATCCCTATCACGGTGGATTCGCCGCCGACCCGGGCACGGCCAACTACGTTGACAATTTCGAACCCGATGAACCGAAAGCATATAACAAGGTCATAATTCCGCGGCGCTTGCCCAAAGACCTCGCTGCCATGACGGCGGCGTTGGGAAAGATCGATCTCGATCCCAACCACGGCGAGAGCGATGGCGCGAGATGGTTCATGACGGAAGAGGAATCAACCCCGTATTCACGCGAGCTCAATGCCAAGATTCCAATCGGTACCGTCGTTCCGGGAGTCATTGTGTCGGGTAACTACACAGGCGATCGCGCTGATGTTCGCTGCGCCGCGCGCTGGGCGGCTGGACGGTGGGCCCTGGAGGTGACGCGCCAGCTCGATACCGGCAGCCCTTACGACATACCCATCGGAACGGGCACCTACATGCGCGTATCGGCTTTCGATCACGTTCAAATCAACCACACGAGACATGTCCGTCCGATACGTTTGGAGGTTGAATAATGGGGAAGGTCTGCCGGTTGGAAATAAACGGCAATGCGATTTCGGCCCGACGCGGCGACTTGTTGCTCGACGCCGCGCTCCTGAATGGCATCGAAATTCCGTATGATTGCAGGTCCGGGCTTTGCGGCACCTGCCGCGTACGCGTGCTCGACGGCCGCGTGTTTGGCGGGAAGGCGGATGCAGAGACCGTCTACGCGTGCCAGTCGCGGATCGTGTCGGATCTTCGTGTCGATGTCGAAGACGTACCTGAGGCAGTCACTTTGCCGGGCGTTGTTGCCGACCTCACCCCGCTGGCACCGGATACGTGCGAAGTCTGCATCGAGCTTTCCGAGTCGCCGGAATATATCCCCGGTCAGTACTATTCGGTGCAGTTCCGAGGCTTCCCCGCGCGTTACTTCAGTCCGACGGCGCCGTTAGATTGGCCATACGACGAAACCCTGATGCGATTTCACGTCACGAGAGTGCCCAACGGCCGTGTATCGTCCGAACTCGGCAAGCGCATCCGCGCCGGACATCGGGTCAGGCTCGAAGGCCCGTTTGGTTCGGCCTATTTGAGGCCCTGCCACAGTCGGCGCCTTGTGCTGGTCGCAAGCGGAAGTGGCTTTGCGCCAATCTGGTCAATCGCCGAGGCAGCGATCAAAATGGAGCCACGACGCGAGATCGTGCTCATTGTTTCTGCACGCAGCGTTGCATCGTTGTATATGGTTCCGGCGCTGTGCCGTTTGGCGTTGTTTCCCAATGTGACAATCGTTCCTGTAACCTCAGAACCCCAGGACGTAACGTTGGCGGTTCGCGGCGGCAGGCCGACGGATCACCTTCCGGCCTTGACGCCGCACGACATCATCTTTACGGCCGGCGCCCCTGAAATGGTCCGCGCGGTTGCGCGGATCGCAGATGCCGCCGGGGCGGAATGCTACAGCGATCCCTTCGAAGCGGCTTCGCAGAGTGGAGGAACGGACTTGTGGTCGCTGGCCATGGGCTGGCTCACCAGCGAGTCTGCTGTTTCCCGGCCGACAAGGCGGAGGCGCCATCCGGCACTTCACTAAAAAAGGGGCCGCCGGTTAAGGCGGCCCATCTGGAGGGAGGTACAGGATGGTCTCGCAGAAATGATAGTTCACGCTGGCGCGGACAATGTTGTCTCTCGCTCGCCCGGTCGGCACTCCGTTGCCCCACGAGTAGGTAGAGGCGCTAAATACAGCAGCGCAACGTAAAATAGCGGTTCCGCAAATTGTTGTGCGCGCGTGTTGCAAAGGCATCACACAGACTTGAAGGTAGTATTTTACGCCTGCCCGAGCTTGGGCCGTTTTTTCAGCTGCAAGCCGCGAGTCAAAACCGCCCGGCCTGGAAGCGGCCGGGCGGCATAACATCTCTTCGGTGAAAGGCAGCTAGTGGCGGCGCTGCCGATGATGGCGGACGCGCACGACCGGACGCAGCTCAAGCCCGGTTACTGTGGCAATAACATTGAGGCCGGTCTGACCTTCAAAGCTCACCGGTTGAAGGGCGAAGGAATTGTTCAGACCACCCACGAGCCCGTTGGCTCCGGCCCCGATACCCACCGCGGCCCCGCCCGAAGCGCCGATGTACCCGCCGGCCAGAGCACCCGCACCCACGCGTGAGGTTGCCGCGAAGACGACCCAGCCCAGGGCGACATCATTGGTGAAGCCGATTTGCGCTCCGAAGCGCTGCACGGTCGATTGATAATATTGCGCCGGTGCGCCGGATGAGGGGCTGAAGACGCAATCGAATGTGCGGGCCGAAAAGACGATGTAGGCCGTGGGCCCGGGGCTTCGGCAACTCAGCATGCCCACCTCAACGTATGCATGGGCAGGTGTCGTCGTCAGGGCAACGCCAAAAAGCGCGGCGGCGGCGAACATTGAGCGAGCAGCGAGTTTGATCAACATGGCATTCCTTTCCTCAGCAAGCACTACGAAGGCGATCATTTAACAGCTTGATGTGGATGCGCCTAGCCCCATGTCGGCGGGTACAGGCTGACACCGACACTGGCAAAAATCCTCAAATTCTTGGCCGGAAATGGCAAGACAAAACCGGCTTCGCTGCTTTAACCGCACATCCAAATTTTTTGGTGTGACTTTAATGTGGCACGAAATATTGACGGCGCCGTTCAACCGCGATCTGGAGCTGGCAGTTATCGATACGCGCGGGACACATGTCATAGTTTTTCCATGCCGCCGCGTTCTTGGCGGATGGGTCAAAGCCGACACCAAGCGACGGATTGATTTGCGACCCACGCACTGGCGCGAGTGGTCGCAAGATAAGATAGATGACTATTCCAATTGATGTTGTCCGGCCATGCAGGCCGGGTGGCGCCGTGAAATCAATTATCGGCGCCGTGATTGAATGCCTTGCCGATCGCATTCATCCGTAGCGAGCTCATTCCGACTCGCTGATCCTTGTCGAGTGGCGATACCGCCTCGTAGCAATTGACGTAACCCTTGTCCCACATTTTTCCGGTGCGATTGTCGATCATCCGTTGCCAGCAATTCTCGCTGCCCGCCGGAACGATGATAATCGAGCCGGTATAGTTTTCGACTTCGCGCCGTTGTGGCTTTGCGGCGGCTGTTTCTTGCTTGAGTGCCGACCAGCCGCTTGGGCGCCAGTCATAGGCGTAGACGAAAGCAGCGAGGCCAAAGGCCAGCCACACGAAAAGCACATAGGTTCGCGGAATATCGCGCAAAAACCAACGGCGGCGGGACGATACGCGCGCGGCCACGGGACTCACTCCAGACAGGTCTTCGCGTACAGCCTAAGGCGACCTTCGTTAAGAGATCGTTCAGGGCTTGCCGGAAGGGCATTTCTTCAACGTTCCGGGGGACCTCCCTTGCATGGGGCCGTCCGCGCCGCGTAACGTCAGCCGGCAACAATGCCGGTGACCAAAGAGACCAGCCCTGGGGAGGATGAAAGTATGGAGCGGTTTTTCGCGTTGGTTTCGCGTGCAGCCCTCGTGGCGGCTTGCCTCACGTTTGTTCCGGTTGGCACCGCCGCCGCGCTCGACTATCCAACTCGTCAGCCGCATATCATCGTTGGCTATCCGCCGGGTGGTTCGACCGACATCCTCGCGCGGCTGTTCGGCGATTGGCTCGGCAGACGGCTCGGCCAGCAATTTATCGTCGAGAACCGCCCCGGCGCCGGCAATAACCTCGCGACCGATGCGGTCGCCAAGGCGCAACCCGATGGTTACACACTGATCCTGGTCAATCCGGCCAACGCAATCAACGCCTCGCTCTACAAGCACCTCAACTTCAAGTTCCTGCAAGACATCGATCCGGTTGCGGGTCTCATTCGTGTGCCGAATGTGATGGAGGTGCATCCATCGGTGCCGGTCAAGACTGTCGCTGAATTTATCGCCTACGTGAAGGCCAATCCGGACAAAGTGAACATTGCTTCGTCCGGGAACGGGACCTCGATCCACCTGTCGGGCGAACTCTTCAAGATGATGACCGGAACGAAAATGACACACGTGCCGTATAAGGGTTCCGCTCCGATGCTCACCGACTTGCTAGGCGGCCAGGTGCAAGTCACGTTTGACAACTTGCCCTCGTCGATCGGACACATCAAAGCTGGAAAGTTGCGCGCCCTTGCGGTAACGACCGCGAAACGGTCGGAAGAATTGCCCGATGTTCCGACAGTCGGCGAAACTGTTCCGGGGTATGAAGCAAGCGCATTTTTCGGCTTTGGTGTGCCGCACGGAACGCCAAAGGAAATTGTCGATCTCCTGAACAAGGAGATCAACCTGGCGCTGAATGATCCGACCATGATTGCCAAGCTCAAGGAGCTCGGTGGCACAGCGATCTCCGGCACACCGGCCGATTTCGGCAAGCTCGTCGCAGACGAAACGGCGAAATGGGAAAAGGTCGTGCACGCGGCCAATCTTTCGATCGACTAGGACTCGCATAGCGCCAAGAATGAGTAAACGTAAACGTCCCGAGGAGCTGCGCAGCCATCGCTGGCTCGGCGTAAATGATCTGCGCGCTTTCGGCCACCGTTCGCGGCTTCGCCAAGGCGGCTATGACGCCGCCGATTGGGCCGGCAAACCCGTCATCGGCATCATCAATACCTGGAGCGACATCAATTTCTGTCACACGCATCTGCGCGAGCGTGCGGAAGACGTGAAGCGAGGCGTGCTGCAGGCCGGAGGCTTTCCGATCGAGTTGCCGGCGATGTCGTTGTCCGAGCCATTCGTGAAGCCTTCGACCATGCTCTATCGCAATTTGCTGGCGATGGAGACCGAAGAACTTTTGCGCAGTCATCCGATCGACGGCGCAGTGCTGATGGGGGGTTGCGACAAGACCACGCCTGGTCTGATCATGGGCGCAATCAGCATGGGGTTGCCGGCGATCTATGTCCCGGCCGGACCGCAACTGCGCGGAAACTGGCGCGGCCAACAGCTCGGCTCCGGCTCGGACGCCTGGAAGTACTGGGACGAAAAGCGCGCAGGCCGCATCAGCGATGCCGACTGGGCCGAGCTTGAAGGCGGCATTTCGCGCAGCTACGGCACCTGCATGGTGATGGGCACGGCCGCGACCATGATGGCCATCGCCGAGGCGCTCGGGATGGCACTGCCGGGCGCATCGTCGATCCCCGCTGCCGATTCCAGTCATCCGCGCATGTGCGCTGCCGCCGGCCGCCGTGTGGTCGACCTGGTATGGGAGGATTTAACGCCGCAGCGCGTCCTCACGTCTGCCGCCTTCGACAACGCCATCCGCGTGCACATGGCGATGGGCGGTTCAACCAATGCAATCATTCACGTGGTGGCAATGGCGCGCCGCGCCGGGCTAAAGCTCGACATGAAGCGGTTTGACGAAATTTCGCGCCAGATTCCCGTGCTTGCCAATGTGCGGCCCTCCGGCGAATTGCTCATGGAGGATTTCTTTTATGCCGGGGGCCTGCGCGCGTTGATGGGAGAGCTCAAAGCCGCGCTCGATCTGTCCTGCATTACGGTCACCGGCAAGAGCATCGGCGAGAATATTGCCGGCGCGGAGGTCTACAAGCGCGACGTCATTCATCCGCTGTCAGATCCTGTCTCGCGTGATGGTGCGACCGCCGTGTTGACCGGCAATCTGGCGCCGCGCGGCTGCGTGATGAAGCCGTCTGCTGCCGACAAACGCCTGTTGCGCCACCGCGGCAAGGTGATCGCTTTCGAGGACTGCAACCACATGGCCAGTGAGGTCGAACGTGACGATCTCGATGTCACGCCCGATCACGTCCTGGTCCTCAAGAATAGCGGGCCGAAAGGTGGTCCCGGCATGCCGGAGTGGGGCATGCTGCCCATCCCTAAGAAGCTGGTGAAACAGGGCGTGCGCGACATGCTGCGCATTTCCGATGCGCGCATGAGCGGCACAAGCTACGGCGCCTGCATTCTCCACGTGGCGCCGGAAAGCTTTGTCGGCGGTCCGCTGGCCTTCGTGAAAACCGGCGATGAGATCGAGGTCGACGTGCCCGCACGCCGCATTCATCTGCATGTTGGAGATGAGGAGATTGCCCGTCGCCGCTCCGCCTGGAAGCAGCCCGCGCCGCACTACCCGCGCGGCTACGGCGCGCTTTATTCGCAGCACATTGGTCAGGCAGACGAGGGCTGTGATTTTGATTTTCTTGCACCGCTCGGCGCCGTTCCCGAGCCCGAAATTCATTGAATGCACATTCGAACATATTCAACTTAGAAAAATTCTTATCTGGCAGATTAGAAAAGCTCCTAATTAGAAAATTCTAATGTTTGTCGCACGCATTGACGCGCGCGCGAAAATTTCATGAATTGTTTTGAGCCACACCCAGGTGCGTGACGCGTCACCTGATTGCCGGGCCTTGAACCCGGCGAATGAGGAAAAAATAAAATGCTTCACGCTCGTAATGCACGCGCGATTTTTTTCGCCGCGCCGCTTTTTATTGCGACAGGTTTTGCTGCCCTTGCCCAAGACAACAATCCGGTTGTCTATCGGGACGTCGAAACGAAATACATTTTCGGTTTCACCGAAGGCTCCGGCATAGGCCTCGAAGGCGAAAGAGAATTTTCATGGGAGAGCGTTGCCCGGTTCGGAAAAGCGGACGGACGCTACTGGGCCAGCGAGACAAAACTTGAATACGAGTTTACGCCGAACCAATACGTGCAATTCGAATTCGGACCGTTGATTTCAACGCACAGCATCAAGAACGTCACCGACCTGGAGAATCGCGACCAGGTCGCGTTCGCCGGGTTCTTCGGCGAGATACGCTATCTGTTGCTCGATCGAGGCCCTTCGTCGCCGCTCGCGATCACTCTTTCGATGGAACCGAATTGGCGGCGGAGTGACGAAACCAGCGGCCAGCGTGTCACGAACTTCGAGCTGGAATTCAAAGTCAATGCCGACCTTGAATTGATTCAGAACCGGCTCTATTTCGGCAGCAATCTTCTCTACGAGCCCGAGGCGACGCACGATCCGGATCATATTGGGGCGGGCTGGGAGAAGGAATCGACCGGCGGCGTTTCCGGCGCCCTGTCTTACCGCATAATTCCCGCCGTGTTTGTGGGTGCGGAGCTTTGGTATCTCCGCCACTACGACGGGATCTGGTTTAACACCTACACCGGCGATGCCGTCTATATCGGGCCCACGCTTTACGTCCAGCTCAATCCCAAGGCGTTCATCACTGCAGCCTGGAATACGCAAGTCATCGGCCACGATGTCGACATTCCAGGCTCTACGCTCAATCTCGCCGAATTTTCGCGCCAACGCGGCAAACTGAAACTGGCCGTCGAATTCTAGCTGGGAGCACTTCCATGATTTCAAATATTGCAAAATACGTTCTTGCCGGTCTTGTCCTCGCCGCAGCATGCTTTCCGGCAGCTGCGCAGCAAGCGGCGAGCGTGAGCATCAGCGTGAAGAACCATCGCTTCCAGCCGGCGGAAATCCATGCGCCGGCGAAAGTGCCGATCGAACTGCGCGTAAAAAATCTCGATCCGACACCGATGGAGTTTGAGAGCGTCAGCTTGCGCGTCGAAAAAGTCGTGACCGGAAACGGCGAGGGGATTATCCGGCTGCGCCCACTGGAGCCCGGCCGCTATAACTTCTTCGACGAC
>Ga0187785_10000957_pt1 | contig 10245 bp, 10 predicted proteins | sample 0815_BV2_4_20_MG_FD_132466 | JGI IMG/M metagenome (GOLD analysis project Ga0187785, IMG submission 132466) | Tropical peat soil microbial communities from peatlands in Department of Meta, Colombia - 0815_BV2_4_20_MG | ecosystem: Environmental > Terrestrial > Soil > Wetlands > Peat | place...
CACGCCGCCGGCCACGGCCTTGCCGATCGTGACGATGTCGGGCTCGAGGTCCCAGCGCCCGGTCGCCCCGCCCGGCCCGACGATGTGCGTGTGCGTCTCGTCGATCGCGAGCAGGGTCCCGTGGTCGCTGGTACTGCGTCGGAGCGCCTCGTGCCACCCGGGCGCGGGCTCCACGAAGTGGACCGTGTTCGTCATCGCGGGCTCGGTGAGCACCAGCGCGACATCGCCGGGAGCGAGCGCCGCTTCCAGTCCCTCCGGGTCGTTGAATCCCGCGATCCGCACGGCGCCGGTGACGGCGCGAACGAGGCCCCGCTGGTACGCGACCTGCCGCCCCTCCTCGACGTCGATCAGCGCCTCGTCGAAATGCCCGTGGTAGTGCCCGGAGAACAGGACGACGAGCTCACGGCCGGTGACCGCACGCGCCAGCCGGATCGCCTCCGTGTTGGCCTGCGTCGCCGACAGGGTGAACTGCCAGTGCGTCTGCCGCGGGTAGCGGCGCGCGAGCTCCTCGGCGACCAGGATCGACTCCTCGGTCGGCAGGAGGAACTGCGTCGAGCGCCCGACGCGCTCCCGCACCGCGCGCACGATCGCCGGGTTCGCGTGCCCGCAGAACGCCGAGATGTCGCTGGCGTTGAAGTCCACGTAGGTGCGGCCGTCGACGTCCGTGAACGACGCGCCCGCACCGCGATCGACGTAGATCGGCTGCTCGTTGTCGGAGGCCATCCACGCCATCGGGGTGCCGTTCGGCAGATGGGCCCGTGCGCGCTCGAGCAGGGCCAGGGAGTTCGGGATCGCCGCGCGGAAGCGTTCGAGCTCCTCGTCGTGCAGCCGTCGGATCCGCTCGCGGTCCAGGTCGCCGGCGGCCGGCATCGCTCAGCCCTCCGCGGGGCGCCGGCGTTCCATCAGCCACGCTCGGACCCGCTCGCCCTCGCGCGTGTCGGTGTCCAGGACCGTGCGGACCTTCACGAAGCCGGCTTTCTCGTAGGCGCGCTGGGCGCGCACGTTCGTCTCCTCGGTGGTCAGGGAGACCCACGATGCCGCGCGCTCGGTCTCGAGGTAGGCGGCCGCCAAGGCGACGGCGCGGCTCCCGACGCCGCGGCCGATCAGCTCGGGCTCGCCGAGCAGGACGTCCAGCCCGTAGGTGTCGTCGTCGAAATCGATGCCGCACTCGAGCGCCGCGTCGGCCCAGGAACACCACTTGTAGAACTGGAGGTAGCCGATCGGCCGGCCGTCGAGTTCGATGATGCACGGCGTGGTCTTCGAGGACGGGTGCGTGAGCGAGCCGTACTTCGCCGCGACCTCGTCGTAGTCGGGCGCGTCCTCGTCGGGATCCCACCACTGGTGGACGTGGGGTTGCGCCCGCCAGCGGACCAGCGCGCCGATGTCGGCTGGCTCGTTGCGCAGCAACCGGATCGCCAGGTCGCCGCTGGTCGCGAGCGTGCCGTCCATCGCCGAATCCTGTCACGTCGATGTCAGAGGCGTGTCCTAGCGTCGTGAGCATCCCTTCCCCGAAGGAGCGATGGATGCAGAGCGCATGGCTCGTGGTGGTCTTCGTGCTGGGCGTCGCCGGCGGCGTGATCCTGGCGCGCCGGCGCTCGGCCGGTCCGACGTCCACGTCGCACCTGGAGCAGCAGGCGCAGGTGCAGGCGGCGGAGCTCCGCCGGATCGCCGACCAGGGCGCGCAGCGCGAGCTCGCGTCGGAGCAGCTGCGGCAGGGCCTCGAAGGCGCCCGCCGCGCGTTGGAGGAGCTGCGCACCCGCGACCAGGAGCGGCGCGTGACCGATCGCGAACAGCGCGAGGTCGTCCGCCGCCTCGCCACCGTCCTGGCAGGTGGCGCGGGCAAGGGCCGCGCCGGCGAGCACCTCCTCCGCCAGCACCTGGGTGAGCTCCCGCCCGACCTGCTCGCCACCGACGTCCGGGTGAACGGCAAGGTGGTGGAGTTCGCGCTGCTGCTGCCGGACGGGCGTCGGCTCCCGATCGACTCGAAGTGGACCGCGCTCGCCGAGGTCGAGGCGCTCGAGGCGGCCACCGATCCGGTCGAGCGCGATGCGTGCGCCCGCGCCGTCGAACGCGCGACCGCGATCCGGGTCAAGGAGGTCGCGCAGTACCTCGATCCGGCGCTCACGGCGCCGGTCGCGGTGGCGGCGGTGCCGGACGCGGTCTACGCGGCGCTGACGCGGGTGCATGCCGAGGCGTACGCGCGCGGTGTCGTGATCGTGCCCTACGGCAGCGCGCTGCCGATCGTGCTGTTCCTGTACGCGCTGGTCCGCCGGTTCGGCGACGCGGCCGATGTCCAGGCCAGCCTCACCGAGGTGACGGCCGTCCTGGACGTTCTGGAGTCGGTCGTCGAGAACCGCTTCCAGAAGGCAGCGGTGATGCTGACGAACGGCGCCGACGAGTTCCGTTCGCAGCTTGGCAAGGCCCGCGGCTCGATCGCCCGTGCCCGCGTGGCGGCGCCCGAGGAGCCCGACGGACCGGAGCTGACGGTCGTGGGCTAGCCAACGCAGGTGCCGCTCGGGATCATCACTGCGATCACCACGACACCGAACGACACGGCCGCCACCACGCGCGAGGCGAGGGCGATCCGTCGAGAGACCCCCTCGACGAAGCTCAGCGCGAACCCTGCGACGGCGGGCGCGCCCAGGATCACGAGCAGCCACGGCGACCAGATGTCGAGAGACGGGCTCGATCCGATCCCCATCGCGCAGCTGCTCCACAGTCCGGTGGCCCGCGCGAACGCCGACCGCTGCGGCTCGAGGTTCAGGACCAGGAACGTTCCGAGGAGCACGGTATTGAGGACGGTCAGGATGCCCAACGCGCCCCGGATCGCCGCGGGACGGCGAACGTTGCGGATGCTCACGGAACGACCTCATGCCGCACGACGCAACGCTACCCGCAGCGCGCCGCCGGAGTGCATACTTCGCGGATGCGCCGCCGTTCGATCGTCGCGATCCTCGTGCTCGCGGTCGTGTTCGCCGGCGCCGTCGAGGCCACGGCTTCCTCTCCAGCCCGCGCTCCGCGTGTGTCCGCGCCGAAGCTCGCGAAGCGCGTTCCATGTTCCGGCTGCTGGCATCCCGCGCTGCGAACGTCCTGGCAGTGGCAGCTCCAGGATCCGCCCGCGGTCTCGGGGATCCTCGACGTGCAGATGTACGACATCGACGCGTTCGACACGCCGCGATCGCTCGTGCGCACGATGCACGACCGCGGGATGCATGTGGTCTGCTACATCAGCGCGGGCACCTGGGAGAACTGGCGTCCCGACGCGAAGCGGTTCCCCGCGGTGGTGAAGGGAAAGCCCGACGGCGGATGGCCGGGGGAGCGCTGGCTCGACATCCGGCGCCTGGACATCCTGAAGCCCTTGATGGGCGACCGGATCCGCCTGTGCGCCCGCAAGGGCTTCGACGCGGTGGAGTTCGACAACGTCGACGCCTACGCGAACAGCGGAACCGGGTTCCCGCTCACCGCCGCCGATCAGCTTCGCTACAACGTGTTCCTCGCCAACGCCGCGCACCGACGCGGGCTGTCCGCGTTCTTGAAGAACGACCTCGACCAGATCCCGACGCTGCTGCCGTACTTCGACGCGGCCCTGAACGAGCAGTGCTTCCAGTACGACGAGTGCGGCAAGCTGTCGCGGTTCGTTCGGGCCGGCAAGCCGGTGTTCGGCGTGGAGTATTCCCTTCCGGTCGGATCGTTCTGCCCCAAGGCCAACGCCAGGAACTTCAACTTCCTGAAGAAGCGGCTGGCGCTGGGTCCCTGGCGCATCGCCTGCCGCTGAACCGCCCTCCGCGCGTTCTCCATGTGACGTTTCTACCCATCATCTGCATAATCATGCGTCATGCGCACGATCCACACGGCCGTGCTCGGCGCCTCGGGGTTCGCCGGGGGCGAGCTGGTCCGGCTGCTCGCCGCCCATCCGGCGTTCGAGGTGACGTTCCTCGGAGGGGGAGCGTCGGCGGGGTCGGCGCTGCGCGACGTGCATCCGCACCTGGCGGGGATCGGTCCGCTGGAGCTGCTGGCGATCGAGCCCGAGGCGGTGGCCGCCCAGGCGGAGCTGGTGTTCTGCGCGCTGCCCCACGGGGCGGCCGCCGCGATCGCGCCGTCGCTGCTGGAGGCCGGCTGCACGGTGATCGACCTGTCCGGCGACCACCGGCTCGCCGCCGAGGAGTACCCCCGCTGGTACGGGTTCGAGCACCCGGACCCGGCGTGGCTCGACAAGGCGATCTACGGGCTCCCCGAGCTGTTCGGCGACCGGCTGCCCGGCGCGAAGCTGGTGGCCAGCCCGGGGTGCTTCGCGACGCCGGCGATCCTGGGCTGCGCGCCCCTGCTGGACGCTGGGCTCGTCGAGGCCGACGCGATCGCGGTCGACGGCAAGACCGGGATCTCGGGCGCGGGCCGGGCCGTGACCGAGGCGACGTCGTTCGCCGCGACCGACGGCTCGATCCGCCCGTACCGGGTGTCGAGCCACCAGCACACGCCGGAGATCGAGCGGGGGATCGAGCTCGCCAGCGGCGCCGCGCCCCGCGTGCTGTTCGCCCCGCACCTCGTGCCGACCGTGCGCGGCGTGGTCACGACCTGCTACCTGCGCCTGCGTGAGGGCGCGAGCACCGAGGATCTGACCGAGGCGCTGCGCGCGTCCTACGCGGGCCGCGCGTTCGTCCGGGTGCTGCCGGCCGGCGGCATGGTCGACGCGAAGCGCACGACGGGCACGAACCTGGTCGAGCTGCAAGCGGTGGCCGATCCGCGCTCGGGCACGGCGGTCGTGATCGGCGCGATCGACAACCTGATCAAGGGCGCGGCCGGCCAGGCGATCCAGGCCGCGAACCTCGTGCATCGCCTGGACGAGGCGACCGCGCTCCCGACGACGGCGGGCTACCCGTGAGCACCGGCGTCACGTATCCGCGGGGGTTCCGGGCGGCGGGGATCGCGGCCGGCTTGAAACCGAGCGGCCGCCCGGACCTGGCCCTGCTGATCGGCGAGCCGGGCACGACGACGGCCGGGCTGTTCACCACGAACGCGATGGCGGCGGCGCCGGTCGTGCTGGGCCGGGAACGGCTCGAGCGCGGCCGCGGCCGGGCGGTGCTCGTGAACAGCGGCCAGGCGAACGCCGGCACCGGCGCGCGCGGGATCGAGGACGCGGCGGTCACGAGCGGCGCCGCGGCCGAGCTGCTGCGGCTCGACCCGCTCGACGTGCTCCCGTGCTCGACGGGGGTGATCGGCGAGCCGCTGCACGTCACGCCGATCGTCGAGGCGCTCCCGCGGCTGATCGGCGCGCTCGGCGAGGACGGAGGCGAGGCGTTCGAGCGCGCGATCCTCACGACCGACACCGTGCCGAAGTCGGCGACGGCGACCGCGGCCGGGATCCGCGTGGGCGGCGCCGCGAAAGGCGTCGGCATGATCAGCCCGAACCTCGCGACGATGCTGACGTTCGTCACGACGGACGCGCGCCTGGATGTCGAGGCAGCGCGGACGCTCGCCCGGTCCGAGCTGGCGCCACGGTTCAACGACCTGTCGGTCGACGGCTGTACGAGCACGAACGACACGGTGCTGCTGTTCGCGAGCGGCGCGGCCGGCGAGGACGCGGTCAGGCCGGGCACGGCCGCGTGGTCGCAACTGGCGGGTGCCCTCGGCGAGGTGGCCGATGCGCTCGTCGCGCAGCTGATCCGCGACGCCGAGGGCGGGACGCACGTGATGATCGTGCAGATCGACGGCGCCGCTGACGACGTCGCGGCCCGGGTCCTTGCGCGCGCCGTCGTCGACTCGCCGCTCGTCAAGACCGCGGCGTTCGGCGGCGACCCGAACCCGGGGCGGGTCTTGCAGGCGGTCGGCGCGGCCGGGCCGGCGCTCGATCCCGCGTGCGTGGACGTATGGATCGGCGAGGCGAAGCTCGTCGACGGCGGGACGATCCCGCCGACGTACTTCACCGGCGACGGCCGGGAGGCGGCCGCGCGCGCCGCGATGGCGGCCGACGAGTTCACGATCCGCGTCCGGGTCGGCGACGGCCCCGGCACGTCGCGGACGTTCGGCTGCGACCTGTCCTACGAGTACGTGCGGATCAACGGGGAGTACACGACGTGAGCGTCCCCGAGCTGCCGCCGCAGATCCGCGAGCGGACCGTGGCGAAGGCGCGCACCCTGCTGGAGGCCCTGCCGTTCATGCGAGCCCACCAGGGCAAGGCGATCGTCGTGAAGTACGGCGGCGCCGCGATGGACTCGGCCGGCCTGGCCGCGTCCTTCGCCCAGGACGTCGCGCTGTTGCAGTCCGTCGGGATCCGGCCGGTGATCGTGCACGGCGGCGGACCGGCCGTGACGAAGCTCTCGGCCCGGCTCGGGATCGAGACGACGTTCGTCGACGGCCTGCGGGTCACCGACGCCGAGACCCTCGACGTCGCGACGATGGTGCTCGCGGGCAAGCTCAACACGGAGGTGGTCGGCTCGCTCGTCGCCGGTGGCGTCGACGCGGTCGGGCTGTCCGGCGTCGATGGCCGGCTGCTGCTGGCACGGAAATCCGAGGGGCCGGACCTGGGGTTCGTGGGCGAGGTCGTGCACGTGGACGCGCACGTGCTGACGACGCTGCTGGCCGAACGGTTCGTACCCGTCGTCGCCTCGATCGCGATCGACGAGGTCGGGCAGGCCTATAACGTGAACGCCGACGTGGTCGCCGGCGAGCTCGCCGTCGCGATCGGCGCGGAGAAGCTCGTGTACCTGAACGACGTGCCGGGCGTGATCGGGCCGCACGGCGAGCTGCTGTCCGAGCTTTCGGCCGCGCAGTGCGGCGAGCTGCTCGCCGACGGCGTCGTCGACGGCGGGATGATCCCGAAGCTCGAGAGCGCGGCGCGCGCGCTCGGCGCCGGGGTCGACCGCGTGCATCTCGTGGACGGCCGGGTCGAGCACTCGCTGGTCTTGGAGCTGTTCACGCCCGAAGGCGTCGGCACGATGATCGCGCCGGACCCGGAGGGGCCATCGTGAGCGGCGCGGTGATGCACACGTACGCGCGGTTCCCCGTGACGCTCGTGCGCGGCGAGGGCCTCCGGGTCTGGGACGAGACGGGGCGGGAGTACCTCGATCTGATCGGCGGCCTGGGCGCGCTGTCGCTCGGGCACTGCCATCCGGCGTGGGTCGAGGCCGTGGAGCGGGCCGCGCGCACGATCGGGATGACCTCGAACCTCGTCGCGACCCGGCCGCAGGCCGAGCTGGCCGAGCGCCTGGCGGCGCTCGTGCCGATCGAAGATCCCCGGATCTTCTTCTGCAACTCCGGCGCCGAGGCGAACGAGGCGCTGCTGAAGCTCGTGCGCAAGCACGGGCTGCGGCGTGGTGCGCCGACGATCGTCGTCCTGGACGGCTCGTTCCACGGCCGGACCGTGGCCACGCTCGCGGCCACCGGCCAGCCGGCGAAGCGCGCGGAGTTCGAGCCGCTCGTCGACTGGTTCCGGTTCGTGCCGCCGGGGGATCTCGCCGCGTTGGACGAGGCGCTCGCTCCCGGCGATGTGGCGGCGGTGTTCCTGGAGCCGGTGCTCGGGGAGGGGGGCGTGATCCCGCTCGAGGCCGCCTATCTGCGGGGCGTCCGCGAGCGCTGCGACGCGGCCGGCGCGCTGCTGGCGGTGGACGAGGTTCAGGCCGGCGCCGGCCGCGTGGGCGAGTGGCTGAGCTGCTCGCTCGCGCGCGTGCGTCCCGACGTGGCCTCGCTGGCGAAGGCGCTCGGCGGCGGCCTGCCGATCGGCGCCCTGATCGCGCGGGCCGACCTCGCGTTCGAGCCCGGCGAGCACGCCTCGACGTTCGGCGGCGGGCCGGTTCCGTGCGCGGCGGCGCTCGCGGTGCTCGACGTGATCGAGGCCGAGGGGCTGCTCGGGGCGGTCCGCACGATGGGGGCGCTGCTCCGGCGCGAGGTGGAGCGCTTGGCGCCGGCGGGCACGTTGGCGGAAGCCCGGGGCCGCGGATTGCTGCTCGGGTTCGAGACCGCCCCCGGCGTGGAGGCCGCCGCCGTCGTGGAAGGGCTGCGCGATCGCGGCGTGCTCGCCTCGACCGCCGGCCCGGCCACCGTGCGCTTCACCCCGCCGTTCACGATCGCGGCCGACGACGTCGACGTGGCCGCGAAGGCGATGGCCGGAGCCCTCGCGGGAGCCGCGGCGTGAGCGCGGGCAACGGCGCGGTGAAGGCCCGGCGGCAGCAGGCGATCCTGGACCTCGTCGACCACGAGCGGCTCGGGAGCCAGGGGGAGATCCGGGACCGGCTCGCCGCGCGGGGGATCGAGGCGACGCAGTCGACGATCAGCCGCGACATCGAGGAACTCGGGCTGGCGCGGGTCCACGCGCCCGAGGGGATCCGCTACGTCCAGCCCGGCGGCGCGAACGGCCGGGCGCCGGTCGGTCCTTTGCAGCGGCTGCTCGCGGAGTTCGCGCTCACCTTCACGCGGACCGACGCAGGCCTCCTGGTCCGCACCCCGCCCGGCGCGGCGGCGGCCCTCGCGGAGGGCCTGGACCGGGCGGATCTCCCGGAGGTCGCCGGCACGATCGCCGGCGACGACACGATCTTGATCCTGGGCAACGAAGGCGTGCGGGCCGCGGCGTTGGAGACCGCGCTCGCGCAGATACGGGAAGGCGGCGTGCGATGAGCGGGAGGGCGGTGCTCGCCTACAGCGGCGGGCTCGATACATCGGTCACGATCCGGTGGCTCAGCGAGCAGGGCTACGACGTCCACGCGATCGTCGTGGACGTCGGTCAGCGGGAGGACTTCGCCGCGATCGCCGAGCGCGGGCGTCGCGCCGGCGCCGCCGAGGTCCGGGTGGTCGACGCCGTGGACCGGTTCGCGTCGGACTTCCTGACACGGGCGATCGCCGCGAACGGCCTGTATGAGGGGACGTATCCGATGGTCTCGGCGCTCGCTCGGCCGTGCATCGCGGAGGAGATCGTGCGTGTGGCGCGCGAGGTCGGCGCCGACACGCTCGCGCACGGATGCACCGGCAAGGGGAACGATCAGGTCCGCTTCGAGCTGTCGTTCGCGGTGCTCGCGCCGGACCTGCACGTGATCGCGCCGATCCGCGACGCCGGGATCGCGCGCGAGAAGGCGCTGGCGCTGGCCGCCGAGTGGGGGATCGAGATCCCGGCCGTCGCCACGACCTACTCGATCGACCAGAACCTCTGGGGCCGCACCGTGGAGTGCGGGCCGCTCGAGGACCCGTGGGTCGCGCCGCCCGAGGACGCGTTCGAGCGCACCGCGGCGCCGGCGGATCGGCCGCACGAGCCCGACGAGCTCGTCCTCGGCTTCGAACGGGGCCTGCCGGTCTCGATCGACGGCGAGGGCGCCGGCCTCCCGACGATCGTGCGGACGTTGGACGTGCGCGCCGGCGCGTACGGCTTCGGGCGGGTCGACATGATCGAGAACCGCCGGGTCGGCATCAAGAGCCGTGAGCTCTACGAGGTGCCGGGAGCCCTGGCGATCATCGCCGCGCACCGCGCGCTCGAGGATCTGACGCTCGAGCGCGAGGTCGCGCACCACAAGCCGGCGATGGAGGCGCGGTGGGCCGATCTCGTGTACGACGGGCAGTGGTTCGGGCCGCTGCGACGGGCGATCGACGCGTACGTCGAGGCCACGCAGACGAGCGTCACCGGCGAGGTCCGGCTGCGTCTCGAGCCGGGATCGTGCACCGTGGTGGGCCGCCGTTCGGCCGCGTCGCTCTACGACCTGTCCCTCGCGACGTACGGGTCGGGCGACGCCTTCGACCAGTCGGACGCGCGGGGCTACCTGCGCCTGACGGGGCTGCCGCTGGCCGTCTGGGCCGCGAAGCAGGCGGCGCCGGCGGACGGATGAGCCGGTGAGCGGCTCCGGCGCGCTCTGGGGCGGCAGGTTCTCGGCATCGCCGGCTCCCGAGGCCCACGCCCTCGGGAGCTCGATCGCGTTCGACCGGCGGCTCGCGCCGCAGGACGTGGCGGCCTCGGCCGCGCACGCGCTCGCGCTGCGCGACGCCGGGCTCCTGTCGGCGGACGACGCCGATCGCCTGATCGCCGCGCTCGGAGAGGTCGGCGCCGAGATCACCGCGGGGCGCTTCGTGTTCGATCCGGATGACGAGGACGTGCATTCCGCGATCGAACGCGGCGTGACCGATCGACTCGGCGACCTGGGCGCGCGCCTGCACGCCGGCCGCTCCCGCAACGACCTCGCGATCACGGATCTGCGCTTGTGGATGCGCGACGCGGGGGAGCGGGTGAACGCCGCGTGCGCGGACCTGGCCCGCGCCGTGGTGGATCGCGCC
>Ga0187785_10000958_pt1 | contig 10244 bp, 9 predicted proteins | sample 0815_BV2_4_20_MG_FD_132466 | JGI IMG/M metagenome (GOLD analysis project Ga0187785, IMG submission 132466) | Tropical peat soil microbial communities from peatlands in Department of Meta, Colombia - 0815_BV2_4_20_MG | ecosystem: Environmental > Terrestrial > Soil > Wetlands > Peat | place...
CAAGACCTCATTTTTACCTTTGACTCGCAAACTCCGGTCAGTCCCCACAATCTCGTGACGTGGGCTCAAACTGATCGACGCATGCGGTTGCTGTCCGGCGACCGGCTGGCAATGAGAGTCGGTGATGTTACGCCGGATTCCCGCATTAGCCAGTGCTTCGGGCTGCTTGAACGTCTTGGAGCGACAGGTGAGGACGCGGATACATCCGCGCCGCTCCCGGCATCCAACCCCACCATCCGAATTCGAAAAACCGGAGGCTTGAAAAACGTATAGGTTTGGATTAAAAGGGTTACCATTCCATTTCGGAATCCATGAAGCCGAGAACTTCATATGATGATTCAGGTCGGACCAATCCCGGCACAGTTCCAACATGATTCACGAGGAATCCGGAAGGTGTTTTCGATGAACGGACGTTCCCATCGTGCCGAACTGCCCCGCAGGCAACCGGCAATATAAGACAAGGAAATATGAAACGAAAAACGGTCACCCTACTGTCGGTGCTCTTCGCGTTTTCCGCGTATCTGTCGCTCGCTCACGGTCAGCTGCTTTCCGACAGGATAGCAGCTATCGTGAACGGAGACATCATCCTGGAATCGGACATAAAGATGCAAAAGCAGCCCATCATGAGGAACTTGTCCAATCTGCCCCTCGGAATAATCCCTCCCGGGAAATGGCCTACGGAAAAGGAGATTCTCGATGAGCTTGTGGTTATCCGTCTCCTGGAACAGGAAGCCGCCAGGAAGGGAATCAAGATAGACGAAAAAAACGTCGACGCGTCCCTCGATTCAGTGAGAAAGCGCAATAATCTGGATTACGATCAATTTGTCATTTTCCTGTCCGGCAACGGACTGACCGTTCCGGAATACCGCAAGGTCATGAAACGTCAGTTCACGCTCACGAAATTGATCGGCTCCGAAGTAATGCAGAAGATTCCCCTCAGTGAAGAAGATGCGGTGCAGTACTTCAAAAAAAATAAAGAAAAAGTCGACGAGAACTACCGGAAACTTTTCGAACAGTCCATGCCCGTCCAGCCGCCGAAAGAAACCAAGCCCCAGGAAATACCGACTCATGAGGAGATATTCACGGGAGGAAAGATCAGGCTCAAGCAGATAGCCATTAAAATGGAGTCCAACAAGCCCAAGAGCGTCGCCCAGGCTATGGACAAAGCCAAACTCGTATATCGCCAGGCTGTCACCGGCGCGGATTTCGGGCAACTTGCCAAGAAATATTCCGATGATCCCAGTGCGGCCAGTGGTGGAGACCTGGGATTGATGAACTACGACAACCTCGTGCCCGGGCTCCAGAAACTCGTTCAACGACTGAAAGAAGGCGATGTCTCTCCCCCGATCACGACGCCGAACGGAGTACTTATTTTCAATCTTGCAGAAGCCAAGAACAGAAAAATTAAGAAAATACCCATTCCTGAAAAAGCTCGTAAAGAATTGGAAAAGCAACTGAAACAGCAGCAGGAACGCCGGGCGGAACAGCCGCGTAAAGAAGCTCACCGAAATCCCAGGGGCTCTGACAGCGAAGAAATGGATCCCAAGGACAAACCGAAAATTCCGGCCGGCATGCTGACACCCGAAGAAGAAAAAGACTATCTGAAGGTGCGCAGGAAGGTCATAGAAATCGTGAAATACGAAAAAATGCACAGTCGTATGAAGGAATGGATTGACGACCTGAAAAAGAATGCAATCATCGAAGTCAAGATATAGCTTTCAGATTATTTCATGTCTGTGATGTGTCTTCTTTGCACCCAATCACGGATCATCGCTCGCCAAAGGGCAGCACATGCTTTTTAATTTCATATCTTCAAAGATATCGAAAGATCTCGCGATAGACCTAGGCACAGCAAATACCCTGGTCTATGCGAGAGGCAGAGGCATTGTCCTGAACGAGCCTTCGGTTGTTGCAGTCCGAAAAAAGGATCGGCGAAGCTCCGAGGTCTGGATCGGCGAAGACGCAAAAAAGATGATCGGCCGCGTGCCGGGATCCATAGAGGTTTTTCGACCCTTGAGAGAGGGGGTCATCGCAAATTTCGAGATGGCCAGCCTCATGCTGAAATTCTTTATTCACAAGGTCCACAATCGCAAAGCATTCGTCAGGCCGCGAGTGATCATATCAGTGCCTTCGGGAGTCACGCCGGTTGAAAGAAGGGCTGTGAGGGATTCCACCCTGAGTGCCGGCGCTCACGAGGTATTCATCGTGGAAGAAGCCATGGCAGCGGCTATGGGAGCGGGGTTGCCGGTTACCGAGCCCATGAGCAACATGATTGTGGATATCGGCGGCGGAACCACCGAGGTTGCAATAATCTCTCTCACCGGTGTGGTTTACAGTAATTCCAGCAAAATAGCGGGCGATCGCCTGGATACGGACATACTCAATTTTATTCGCAAGAACTACGGAATCCTGATCGGCCCGTCCACTGCCGAACAGATCAAAATTCTCGTAGGAAGAGCCTATATCGATGACCGAACTGAAGAAGTGGACATCAAGGGCAGAGATCTCATGGACGGTATTCCCAAAACCATAACCGTCAATTCCAACGACATAACCCATGCGATCATGGATTCGGTCAATTCCATAGTCGATAGCGTAAAAATGGCCCTGGAACAATGTCCGCCGGAACTGGCCGCCGATATTATCGATACCGGAATAGTGCTGACCGGGGGAGGAGCACTGTTGAAGAACCTTGACAGACGAGTGAGACGTGAAATAGGCGTTCCGGTCATAGTTCCGGACGATCCCCTTACCACCGTTGCTCGAGGCGCGGGGAAAATGCTGGACGATATCGATCTCCTGCGAGAGATCACCAATACGTGAAATGCAAATGGCTTCCGGCATTGCCGAGAGACATACACGAATTGCCCTTCGCCGCAATCGCATTCTTGGCTCTTGGCTAATGAGAGATTGCTTCGTCGCGTCGCTCCCCGCAATGACACTGATTCGCGTGCCCGCCAAGTCACTGATTTGAACGCTACTTGCGGCGCACCACACTATAATCAGCGTTCCAATGAATCCAGAAAGCTTCTCAGCACTGCGTTGAATTGTTCCGGCTGCTCCATCATCACGAGGTGTCCGGCCCGGGGAAGAACTGCCATGCGAGATCCATGAATGGCATTGTTGAGATGCGTGGAATATTTTACGGGAGTCAGTTTGTCATCCTCACCCACCACGATGAGCGTGGGCAGGCGGATCTCTCCGATCCTGTCCATGACATCGAACTCGTTGCACGCGCTCAAATCGCCGTGTATCAATTCCGCCGGAGTTCTCATATATTTTTCTTCCAATTTTCCGAGCAGAGCCGCATCGGGGGTGCCGGAGAGGCAAAACGAAGCCAACAGCCTGCGGGCAGTGTCCTCGTCCGCAATCAGCCCTTCAAGAAAATCCGGATGCACGCGCAATCGAGCCCCTGCTCCCACGAGCACGATTCCCTTGAGCCACGGGGGTGCGGCAAAAAGAGCGATCCATTGAGTAATGGCACTGCCCAGGGAGCATCCCGCGAGCACCACCTTTTCCAGGCCCAGCGCGGCCACGAAATCCATCACACAGCGGGAGAAAGCCGGGACAGATGTTTCGCCGTGAGCCTCTGAGGTGCCGTGACCGGGAAGTTCCACCGCAATCAAGGTGGCTGCGTCGGACAGATTCTCCAGCTGAGGTCTCCAGTCTTCTCTGTCTCCGCCGGATCCGTGGATGAAAACCACTGAAAGATCGGCTTTATGAAACTCGACCGGCCGGACTTCGTATCCGACCCGTCTTCCATTGACCTGTATTTCCGGCATGATGAAGACCTCGTCCTTCGATGATCTGCATGATGTGACAGCATGAGTCCTGCGTCGGAGTCGGCGGAAGCTGTCCTGCGTACTGTTGGTACAGGGACGCAAACTGCAGCGAAATGCTCTTGCTTGGGTTACCCGAGACTGATCCCGCGGGGTACAATTACCACCCCGCCCGGAGAAATCGTGAACCTCGCCTTATCTTTCTCATTGTCGTGACCGATGACGAATCCGTCCGGGACTGCAACTTCCTGATCGATTATTGCCTTGCGTACCCGAGCCCGTCTCCCTATTGTTACGCCGTCGAGAAGCACTGAATCTTCCACGGTGCTGCCTGCGTTCACCCGGACATAGTGGGATAGGACGCATCGCTTGACGTCTCCGCTGGATATGACGCATCCACCCGATATGAGGGAGTTCAGGACGGTTCCACTCGCAGATCCTGCCGTGTCGGCCGAAACCGTGCGAGCAGGAGGCACCTGTTCCTGGTACGTGCGAATGGGCCATGACGGATCATGCAGATTACACTGGGGTTTTACCCCGCACAGGTCCATATTTGCTTCCCAATATGCGTCCAACGTCCCTATATCCCGCCAATACCTTCCCTCAGGATTGTTCGCTTCTATAAAATTGTGCACAAATACCCGATTCTTATTCTCGATCATCCTGGGGACGACATTTTTTCCGAAATCATGAGAAGAAGCCGTGTCCTTGGCATCCGCGATAACAGTTTTCACCAGTGCGTCGGTATTGAAAATGTAAACGCCCATAGATACGAATGCCTTGTCCGGTTTGCCGGGAACGGATTTCGGTTCTTTCGGCTTCTCTTCCCAGTCGATGATTCTGAACTCCGGGTCGCTGCCGATTACTCCGAACGCGCTGGCCTCCTTGCGGTCAACTTCCACGCCGGCAACGGTGAGTTCCGCATTTTTTTCCAAATGGTAGGCCAGCATGTCGTTGTAGTTCATCTTGTATACATGGTCACCGGAAAGGATCAGAACGCGTTCCGGCCGTTCCCTCTGCAACAGGTAAATGTTTTGGTAGATACTGTCAGCCGTTCCGCGATACCATCTGTCCACATTCCTCTGCTGGGGCGGAACGCATTCGATGAATTCATCCAATTCATGGTTGAATATGCTCCAACCCAGTCGCACGTGCCTGTCAAGCGATAACGACCTGTACTGGGTGAGGACATAGATCCTGCGAATGTTCGAATTGAGACAATTTGAAAGCGTAAAGTCTACGATGCGGTAAATACCGCCGAATCTCACAGACGGTTTTGCTCGGGCTTTCGTCAAGGGGTACAACCGTTCGCCCTTGCCTCCGGCCATGAGGATGCACAGCGTGTTTCGCATTTCCCGTTGGAGATTCATTCTTGCAGCAACCTCTTGATCTCCTCCTTGAGCGTGGAGGTGTCGGACGATTTCACCACATACGCATCCGCTCCCCACGTAGTGAAGTCATCCTTATAGTGGCTGTATGCCGTATTGAGAATGATGGGGATACCTTTGTCCCTGCCCAGGAGTTTTTCCAGAGTTTCGATTCCGTCCATTCCCGGCATTTGAATGTCGAGCACGATCAGGTCAGGTGGGTCTTTCTCCACTTCCGACAGAGCTTGCTCGCCGGAATTCGCTATACTAACCGTATATCCTTCGTCCTCGAGTTCACCCTTGTACAGCTCGCAAATATGTATCTCATCATCCACCACAAGAATATGCTTCATCTATTTCCCTCATACGTTTTCAATTGCAGTCTTGTGTGGGGCCCCATGCATCTCCATAACGCCCGAGATAAAGCATAGCAACCCTCATGGGAAAGAGCAACTTTTTCAGTGCGTCGGCGGCTGGCGGACGGCGAATCGTCCGGAACCGTCCGCAACTGCTATATCGGCCGCAGAGCTGCTAACGATTGTGATGTTCGAATATGCGGCTGTGTTCGATCCAAGGCTCCGGTGGGACTCAGCGCTGATCTGACATCATGGCGAATGTTCTCCGATAATTGCTTAACGGCGCTATTCAGCCCCTTCATTATGGATTCCGGCTTGCTGTCCGCACTCGGCACTTCGATCAAGTAACTCTTTTTTACTATGGTCTTCGGCGCTCCTTTCGGAGCCTCGAAATCCGTTACCGTCACATCCGTTTCCAGGACCGCAAGAGCCTTTCCGTTCCTTATGGAACCCTGAAGTGTGCGTATCGTGCCTTCCACCGAATATCTGTAGCGAACCGTCCCTAGTTGATCTACGGCCCTCTCGAACATATCGGAACTTTGAAAATCCCTCAGTACAAGATCGGTTATCATGTCCGCTGGATTTTCTTCCCATCGGTAAGAATTCAGGGTCTGGCGGCCGTCGGTGGATTCGGATATCGCCAGGGAATCAACGGGGACCGAACGATCGAGAAGGAACCTGTATACCATCAGGGTTTCACCGATCTGAGGGCCCGGCATCTTGGGGGGGGACGGGTAATCGAACGCGTAATAATGTATCGCCTTGGCGTGCCAAGCACAATTGGCACAAAGAAACGTAATGCCCAAGCCGAAAGACCACGCCACGAGCTTGTAACAGAAGTCAGCCATTCATATCATTTTTTCTGGGACTTTTCTTCAGTCCCGAACAGGATACTTGATGGCTTTAGCTTAATCATTCTCGTAAAATCAATAAGATTGTCTGCGCTGCGGTCAAGTTTTTGCGTCAGGCGGTTCAGGTTGTTGTCTGTCCTACGAATCAAGCGATCCGTACTGCGGGCTGTTTCCGTGCTTTCCTGGAAGAATTCCGACGCCTTTTCCATCGTTTTGTTCAGCGATTTTGAAATTTGAGCACGGTTGATTTCTTCGTGCAGTCTTCGCGAAGTCTCCCGTATTTCCCGCAGAGTGTCCGATGCCTGGACGCCCAGAGATTCCAATTTCGAATCCGCCAAAATCTTGTCCATTCTGCCCGTCACTTTTACCAGGTTATCGGATATGCGCTCCACGTCCAGGGCTTTGACCTTCCGGAACACGCTTTCCAGCGCTGTGCCGATTTCCCGAATGTCCGAAGGATGTGTTGCAATCACTTTGTATTTAGGGGTGAAATCCAGATGTATCGCTTCCCGTTGCTGTTCCGGCCGGAATGTATCCATTTCCAGGTACTTCATTCCCGTGAGCCCCACCAGGTCCATTTTTATGCCCAGATCCTCGGTGATCTTGAAACTGCTGTCCAGCCCCATGAGCACTTCGATAAGCTTGCCGTCAGGCGCCATGCGAATCATCTTCACGCGTCCCACAGGTACGCCCCTGAATTTCACGGGACTTCCGACTTCAAGTCCCTGGACGCTCTCGCTGAAATACGCTGCAACAATATTTGATTCTTCGAAATACCGAGACGCTCCAAGCCATACCACGGCGATCACGGCAAGCAGCAGGCTGCCTACGACAAACAACCCGATCTTAAATTTGTCCGCTTGGCTTGACATGGTCCACTCCTTGAAAATCGGGATCTTGACGCTGGTTGAAGCAGTGACCGGTGTTCCCGAGGTCCATAATCCCTCAGAAACAGGAAACTGCCGTGCTTTTGATGCACAGGGCTGAACCCCGCGGTTACAGGCGGTTCGCCTCTTCCGCCGGCGCGCGGTTGAAAAAATCCCTCACGCGGGGATCTGTCGATTTTGCCTTAAGTTCCTGCGGCTTTCCCTCGGCTATGATTCTTTTCTCATCGGAATCGAGCATGATGATTCTGTGGGCAATGGCAAAAATGCTTGGCAACTCGTGAGTGATGATCACCATCGTTGTGCCCAGGGTCTCGTTGATCTTGAGGATTGTCCGGTCCAGCCCGGCGCTGGTCACGGGATCCAACCCTGCCGACGGCTCATCAAAGAAAAGAATCTTCGGATCCAGCGCCATAGCGCGAGCCAGCGCAGCTCGTTTTTGCATGCCACCGCTGAGCTCCGCAGGAAGGAACTGCTCATATCCCGCGAGCCCCACTTCATTCAGTTTCAGGAGCACCAGATGTTCGATAGTTTTCTCCGGCAGGGCAGTGTACTGCCTGAAAGGCAGAGCCACGTTTTCAGCCACGGTCATGGAGCTGAACAGCGCGCCCGACTGAAACAGCACGCCTATCTTGCGCATGATTTGCTGTGAGCCGCCCTCCGCTACCGGGAGTACCTTGTCGCCTTCTATGACTACTTCTCCCCGCTTCGGTTCCAAGAGCCCGATCAGCGCCTTGAACAGGGTGGTTTTCCCGCAGCCGGACCTGCCGAGAATGGCCAATACCTCTCCTCTGTTCACGTGAAAGGATACATCCGTGAACACGATTTCGTCGCCGTACCCAGCAGCAAGATTCTCCACCCTTATGATGGGGTCTTTACCATTGTTGTCATTGGCCGCGACGTTCACGTTCATCCAAACCCGCGCATGATCGAAATGTGAGAGATACGTTGACCGTGGCTACTCCCGGAATCACATGTTCCAGACCACCGGAAAATAATAGTACAGGACTGCAAAGACTGCGTCGGTCACCGTCAGAATAAAAATGCCGGTCACCACGGCAGACGTTGTCGCAGAGCCGACGCTTTCCGCACCGCCCCGCACCTGAAAGCCCCTCAGACACCCGATGGTGGCTATTTCAAGTCCGAACACAAAGCTTTTTGCCAACCCTTTGGTGACATCCGTGATCTCCAAGACCTTGTTCACCTGATTGAAATATGCCACCGGAGTCAGGTCCAGCGAAAATGCGGCAACGAGACATCCACCCAGGACTCCCATAAGATCGGCAACGAGCGTGAGGCACGGCGTCACGCACGCGACGGCCAGCACTCTGGGTGACACGAGATAGCGGATGGGATCTATCGCCATGACCCTGAGTGCGTCCACCTCTTCGTTCACCTGCATGGTTCCTATCTGAGCCGCATAGGCTGCTCCCGATCTGCCGGCGACGATGAGCGCAGTCAGGAGCGGTCCCATCTCCAGGCAAATGGACAAACTCACCAGGTCGGCCACAAACAAGTTCGCGCCGAATTTCCGGAGTTGAATGGCGGACTGAAAGGCAAGAATCGCGCCCATGAGGAAGCTGAGAATGGTTACTATGGGGACCGCGTCCGAGCCGCTTCTTTCCACTATATTCCACAGACTGTCCCATTTGAGCTTGCGAGGATGTGCGAGGTCCTGGGCCAGCGCAATGATGGTCGCGCCGATGAACGTAATAATATCTCGGCCATTTCTTCCCACATCCAGCAGTCCTCCGCCGATCTGAACCAGCAGATTGGGCGGGCGCGTAGGTTCGAGAATAGCTCCGGTTTTCAACCGTTGTGCATCCACCAGATCCATAAAAGATTGAATACGGGCTGGAACATTCTTCAATTCCAGCGAACGTCCCATCTCCCTGCACATTTCTCCAAGTTCCGTAAGGATAGCCGCACCCGAACTGTCGAAGTATTCGACCTTTTCAAGATCGATAATGAGATTTCTTATTCCGTGGGGCTGAACGATTCTCAGGAGCTGTGTCCTGACGTCACCTGCGCTGTTCATGGAAATTTCACCCGCGATGCTCACCTGAACTTCGTCATCCGCGGGATGGTCCAGTGTCAGGAAGAACTCGGGAGCCCGCACCCCGGCAGCTGACGGTACGTTTCCGGTACCGGAAGCGAGTCTTTTCCTCAGTTTCAGCACTATTTCCGTGATCCGTTGCACAGCATCTCCCCGTGTTCCCCCAGAAATCGGGTTCACTCGACAGGCGGTTGCTTTCCTCATTTCATATCGGTCGCGGCATCCTTATAGTGTGCCGGGCCCTATCCATCAAGAAAATTCTAGCACATGGACTAATTGTCGAAAATGCATGAGAGAACGGCTTGCACTTTGTTGTTCTCACTCCAAAGGCTCCTGATTATATTTCGCAAGCAAAACGGAAGAATATAGGGATTCCCAAAAGTAATGCAGGTTCTGATTACGCGAAAGGATTGAAGATTGTCATTGGGAGGGCACAACCCGAAGCAATCTCCAATTAGCCAAGATTGAGATTGCTACGTCGCTCCGCCCATCGCAATGCCACAATTGGCTGTTCGGAATGCGGGAGAACGTCATGGACTATATTGCTGCGCCTTGAAAGTGGTGCTTTCCGTTCGCAGTCAGCCAGGTCGTCCTCGCAGCGCAAGTAAGGCAGACCGCCCGAAGCGAACGCGACACCCGGACGGTAGACGCATTCCTCATGCGTAGCACTATAATTCTACAGAATTATCGAGAACCCTATAGTGGCGGTCATACGCTTTCATGACAACACGAAGGAGCGGGTTTCTGCGCGGTCCAGGAGTTTTCCGCAAACGATCTTTCTTATGCGGCCCTGCCCGCGGCGAGCAAGTACATCTGCAAGAACGGCGATGATGGAGTAATCTGCCAGCAGGTCCAGCTTATTGAGAAACGGTATGACCATGGCTTCCGGAGGTACTCCTTTGAGACTTCCTTCGCAATGAAGCAGCACGTTTGCGACAGCTTCCGGAACTA
>Ga0187785_10000961_pt1 | contig 10225 bp, 8 predicted proteins | sample 0815_BV2_4_20_MG_FD_132466 | JGI IMG/M metagenome (GOLD analysis project Ga0187785, IMG submission 132466) | Tropical peat soil microbial communities from peatlands in Department of Meta, Colombia - 0815_BV2_4_20_MG | ecosystem: Environmental > Terrestrial > Soil > Wetlands > Peat | place...
CTCCGATATTGGTGCTCTCCAACCCGTACCAGAGGACAGCAATAATAGCCGTACCCAGCACTATCAGGAACGCGCGATAGCTGGGGAAATAGCGAAAACCCAAATTGACGTCGCCTTGCAGCCAGTCCGGCAGCGGCACCGACTTCGGGATGGGCCCATAAATATAGGTCGCGGTGGCGATCGCCATGAACGCCAGCCCGATGGTGAGCAACACCTGCTCAAGGTCGGTCGATTTATAGAGACGGCGATAGAGCACGCGCTCGAACACGATACTGACCGCGCCGACGACAACCGCAGCGATCACCAGGGAGGGGACAAAACCGACCCCGAGCGTGCGCGTGAGAGTGACGACGACATAGCCGCCCGCCATGGCAAAGGCGCCATGCGCAAGGTTGACGAAACCCATCAACCCCATCGTGACCGAAAGGCCGACGGAGGTGATGAAGAGGAACATGGCGTAAGCCAGGCCGTCGAAGAGAATGCTGACAGCCACGATAGCGAAATGCGGCACGAGCCCCACCTCGTGTTGAAGAAAACGCCGCCGCGCCTTTATGCGCGGCGGCGACGCTGAGTGTCAATTCAGGTCAGGCGATCAGGACCCGCAGCGGCCAACCTTGAGCGCCTTGCACTCGTCCTTCACACCCTTGGTCGTGCTAAGGATCCTCTCGCCGAGCTTGCCGTCAGGCTTGCGATAGACCTCCATGGCGTGCTCGTCCTGCACGATGTCGCGCGTGGTCGGGTCGATCATCACCCGCCCGCGCGGACCGTCGGTCGACCAGCCCTTCATCGCGTCGACCACTTTGGCGCCATCTGACAAATTGCCGTTGAGCTTTTTGATGGTGTCGAAAATGGCATGCATGGTGTCCCACCCTGCCGCCGACATGAAGTCCGGATAGGAGTCCTTGCCGTAAGCCTTATGCCATTCTTCGTTGAAGACCTTGTTCTGCGCGTTGTTGAGATCGACCGCGTAGTGGCCCATCACGATGGTGCCGATGGCGGCATCCCCCATATCCTGCAGCTTGTTGTCGGGGATCAGATCCATCGGACCAATCAGCTTGATGCCGGCCTTGCGCATGCCGAGCTCGCCATAGGCCTTCATCACGCCAGTCGCATGAGCACCCGACGGGATGAACACGTACATACAGTCGGGATGCTCGTCCTTGATCTTCTGGAAGAATGGCGTGAAGTCCGGCACCTGCACGGGGCTACCCATCGGAATGGCGTCTGTGATCTTACCGCCGGCTTTTTCAAAACCGGTCTTGAAGGCTTCAGTGGAATCCTTGCCCGGCGGAAAGTCCGTGTAGGCCATCGCCGCCGTCTTGCAGCCAATCTTGTCGTGAGCATAGGCACCCATCGGAAACGCCGGGTGCCACATGCTGAATGACAGACGCACGATGTAAGGCGATAGATTGGTGATCCAGGCCGTCCCGGCGTTGGCAATCACCATTGGCACCTTGGCCTGGGTGATCACCGGCGCAAGCGCAATCGCCGATGGCGAGAACACGAACCCGGTAACGAGCTGCACCTTGTCGTTGGTGATGAGTTCGGTCGTTACGGTCTTGGCCTGCGCGCCTGTTGGCGGGCCTTCATCCCGCTTGATCAGTTCAACCGTATTCGGCGCGATATCCTTGGCGTGGAGCTTGACGTACAGATCAAAGGCCTTGTCGATCTGGTGGCCCAGGTCGGCATTGGCCCCGCTGAACGGAAGAACCACGCCGATTTTGACGGTTTCGGCCTGGGCGGCCCCGCCCATCGTGAAAGCCAAGGCGGCTAATCCCAGCCAGCCAAGTATGCGCATAACGTCCTCCCTACATCCTTGAAATAGTTTGGAATCCCACTAATCAATGAGCCGGCGGTTCGGCCCACTCGTCGCTAAACTGGACCAATTTTCAGCTGTTGGTCAATCGGGATTGGGGTCGCAGCGCGGTTTGAGTGCTGTTCAGGCCGCGCTTTTAGCGGTGATTGCGGTAACCGAGGTCGGGGACGATGTCCCCTCTCCCCTGCGCTCGAGCATTTCGGGCGTGGCGATCTCGACGCGGTTGCGGCCGCGCTCCTTGGCGAGATAGAGGGCATGGTCGGCCTGGGTCAGCAGATCAGGAATATTGAGCGTTCGCTCCTGGCAATGAACCAGCCCGACGCTCACGGTCGCGCGGACGGGATGGCCGTCGACCTCCTGCGCCACATGCTCAAAGCTTTCACGAATGCGCTCTGCCACTTCGACAGCCTTCTCGCGGCTGGTCTCGGTCAGGATTGCGGCGAATTCCTCGCCTCCCAGTCGGCCGACCAGATCAGACCCACGCATCGATTTGCGCGCGGCATCTGCGAAGATTGCCAGCACGCGATCACCGACCGCATGACCGAAGCGATCGTTGATCGACTTGAAATGATCGAGGTCGAGCACCAGAACGCCAATTGGCCGCGGATTGCCGACGTGACATTTGGCGAGCACCGAGGCATCCTGCAAGAATGCCCGGCGATTTGAGATGCCGGTAAGCGGATCGACCATAGCGGCGGTGCGGTGACGCAACTCCGTGCGCTCCTTCGCCATCGCAAGCAGAATGAAAGCGCCAGAGATGGTGAGCAGCAGCGCCTCGAAGCTCAGCACGGTCATCCACACGCTGCCGAAAACGGCGTCGTTCGCCGAGCCCGGCAGTAGCGCGAACATCGGGGTTCGCAACATGAACAGCGCGCCATGCGCGAAGAACATGATGATGGCCGGCCAGCGCGATACCAATGGCTCATCGCGGCCGCGCCAAAATTCGAAAGCCGTGAGCCAGGTGTAGCCGGAGATAATGGCGGAGGCGATGAGCGAACGCAGATTGACATCGTCCGCCAAAATCGGGAGGCGGCAAATCAACAGCCAGAGAACGGCACCCGTTACGAGATAGACCGGCTCGACCGGACGGCCATCGAAAACGCGCGCGCCCGTCCAGGTGACAGCAAAGGCGATGAAAAGCAGCGCATTGGCGAGATCGATGCTGATCAGATCCGGCACCTCGCCGTACATTCCGAAAAGACCAATCGATGCCAGCCGGATCAGATGGGCGAAGCCCCACCAGCAAACAGCGTGGAGCGTCATGTTCTGCGCCCACACGAAGAGCAGCAGCAAGCCGAGAATGGCTTCGATGTAGATGGTGACTAGAAAGAGCGTATGGAGGTCGAGAGTCATTGGTCGGTGGCCAAAATCTGCCTAAGGCCCTGGTCTGGCATTGGCGCCTAACCGCCACGGATAGACCGGCCGCCTGAAACAACTGATGAATGCCTTTATTCCCGTACCCTCAATGCGCGCTTATGGTTTCGAAGACGTTTCCACAGCCGCCGCAATCACTCCAAATTGGTGGCGTTTCCTGGCGCAATCGGCGGTCTTGTGGGGCAATTTGGCCTCTACTACGTTCAAATTCCCCTCACCAGCCCCAGGACCGGGCATGCACATCCGCAAAGGCATCATCGAAGCGATCGGCCACACCCCTCTGATCAAGCTTCGGCACGCCTCCGAGGCGACCGGATGCAACATCCTGGGCAAGGCGGAGTTCATGAACCCGGGCGGGTCGGTTAAGGACCGCGCCGGCCGGCAGATGATCCTTGAAGCCGAGAAGCGCGGCGAGTTGCGACCGGGAGGCCTGGTCGTTGAATCCACCGCGGGGAATACCGGTATTGGCCTCGCGCTGGTCGCCAATGCCCGCGGCTACCGGACACTGATCGTCATTCCGGAAACGCAGAGCCAGGAAAAAAAGGACATGCTGCGCCTGTGCGGGGCCGAGCTCGTGGAGGTTCCGGCTGCCCCATACTCCAATCCGAACAACTATCAGCACGTCGGGCGGCGTCTCGCCGAGCAATTGAAGAAGACGGAGAAGAACGGCGTCATCTTTGCGGATCAATGGAACAATCCCGACAACCGCAAGGCGCACTACGTCTCGACCGGCCCGGAAATCTGGGAAGAATGCAACGGACAGATCGACGGTTTCATTTGCGCCATTGGGACCGGCGGCACGATCGCGGGTGCCTCGACATTTCTGCGCGAGAGGAACAAGGCCATCACCATTGGGATCGCGGATCCGCGCGGCGCCGCCATGTATCATTTGTTCAAGGACGGTCAGGCGAAAGCAACGGAGGGCGGCTCGATTACCGAAGGCATCGGGCTTGGCCGTGTCACGCCGATCATCGAAGACATAAAAGTTGACAAGGCCTATCTCGTTCCCGACGAGGAGGCGCTGCCGCTTCTTTTCGATCTGCTCGAGCACGAAGGCCTTTGCCTCGGCGGCTCTTCGGGCATCAACATCGCCGGCGCGATCCGATTGGCAAAGGAGCTTGGCCCCGGCAAGACGATCGTGACGATCCTTGCTGACTACGGCTCGCGGTATCAGTCCAAGCTGTTCAATCCGGACTTCCTGCGCGCGAAGAAATTACCCGTGCCGGACTGGCTTGAGCGCAAATCCGACATCAAGCCTCCGTTCATACAGAAGTGACGATGCCGACCGAGTGCCTCTTTCGCGACGACTCCTATCTCAAGAGTTGTGACGCGCGCGTCGTGGCGGTCACCGAGCAGGGCGGCATCGTGCTCGACCGCACGGTGTTCTATGCCACCTCGGGCGGCCAGCCAGGCGACAGCGGCGCGCTCACCGCGGCCAATGGCACTCGCATTCCAATCGAGACGGCCATCTATACGGATGCCGCCAAGAGCGAGATCGCGCACGTCCCCGCCGCGGGGGCACCGCCAGTCAAGGTTGGCGATGCCGTGACCGCACAAATCGACTGGGGCAAGCGCCATGCCCGTATGCGCATGCACACGGCGCTGCATCTTCTGTCGGCGGTATTGCCTTATGCCGTGACCGGCGGCTCGGTCGGCGAGAGCGAGAGCCGGCTTGACTTCGATATACCGGAAGCCGGCCTTGATAAGGACGCGATCACGGCAAAGGTTGCGGAGATGATTGCATCAAATGCGCCGGTGAGCAGCCGCTGGATCACCGATGCCGAGCTCGACGCAAACCCCGGCCTGGTGAAGACCATGTCGGTCAAACCGCCGATGGGCACCGGCCGTGTGCGGCTGATCGAAATCGCCGGGCTCGATCTGCAGCCCTGCGGCGGCACACATGTCCGCGGCACGGGAGAAATCGGCGCGGTTCGCGTCACGCAGATAGAAAAGAAAGGCAAGCAAAACCGCCGCGTGCGGCTCGCTCTCGCCTAGTTGCCCCGAAGGAACGATTGGGCGATGGTGCGCATTGACATCATCGATTGGTCGCAACCATGAACGTAACAAATCCCGCAAGCCGCTGGCTCAAGTCGACCGAATGGCTCGCGAGCCAGCTCGATAACAAAGATCTCGTCATCGTCGACGGTTCTTATTACCTCCCGGCGCAGAATCGCGACGCGAAGGCGGAATACCTCGCCGCACATATTCCAGGCGCGGTGTTTTTCGACATCGATAAGGTTGCAGACGATTCCACTGACTTGCCCCACATGTTGCCGGGGCCCGACCAATTCGCCAAAGCGGCCGGCGGCCTCGGCATTTCTGAAGGCGACACCATCGTCATCTATGACGGCCTCGGGCTTTTTTCGGCCGCGCGCGTGTGGTGGACGTTTCGCATCTTCGGCGCTCGCGATGTCTTCATTCTCGACGGCGGCATGTCGGCCTGGAAGAAGGAAGGCCGCCCGACCGAAGCGGGCGAGGTCAAACGCCAAAAGCGCACTTTCAATGCCAGCATGGACACCGGCGCTGTGGCCATGCTGACCGACGTGCAGATGGCTCTCAACAATCGAAGTGCCCAGGTCGTCGATGCCCGCTCGGCCGGGCGCTTCGCCGGGCGCGAAAACGAACCGCGCGCCGGACTTCGCTCCGGCCACATGCCAGGTGCGTTGAATTTGCCCTACACCGAGATCGTCGAGAATGGCCGCCTTGCTTCGCCCGAACGTATCGCGCAGGCGTTCAAGAAAGCGGGCGTCGACCCCGACAAGCCCGTGATCACGAGCTGCGGGTCCGGCGTTACCGCAGCGATCCTGACCTTTGGTCTTGACGCGCTGGGAAAAAAGCCGGGCCGCATCTACGACGGCTCGTGGGCCGAATGGGGTTCGCGGCCCGACCTTGAGGTCGTTAAAGACTGACCGGGCGTCAGCGCAAGATCTGACTCAAGAACAGCTTCGTCCGCTCATGTTGCGGATGAGCGAAGAACTCTTCCGGCACGTTGGCTTCGACAATCTGTCCTTCGTCCATGAACACGATGCGGCTCGCCACCTGGCGGGCAAAGCCCATCTCGTGGGTTACAACAAGCATCGTCATGCCGTCGTGGGCGAGCTCCACCATGGTGTCGAGAACTTCCTTCACCATTTCGGGATCGAGCGCCGACGTCGGCTCGTCGAACAGCATGATCTTCGGATTCATGCACAAGGCACGCGCGATGGCGACACGCTGCTGCTGGCCGCCGGACAATTGACCGGGATATTTGCTGGCCTGCTCGGGGATCTTTACCCGTTCCAGGTAGTGCAGCGCCACTTCCTCGGCCTGTTTCTTTGGCATCTTGCGAACCCAAATCAGGGCCAGCGTGCAGTTATCCATAACCGTCAGATGCGGAAAAAGGTTGAAGTGCTGAAACACCATGCCAACTTCGCGCCGTACCTCATCGATTTTCCTGAGGTCCGCGGTCAATTCAACGCCATCTATGAAAATGTGGCCGGACTGATGCTCTTCGAGACGGTTGATGCAGCGGATCATGGTCGACTTGCCTGATCCCGACGGCCCGCAAATGACGATACGCTCCCCCCCCATGACTTTGAGATTGATATCGCGCAGGACGTGAAAGTCACCGTACCACTTGTTGACGTCGACCAACTCCACGGCGACTGCCGTGTTGAGGTTTGCCGGCTTGAGCAATGATCCGTGATTTCCCGCGACATTCATGGGCGGTCCTCAACGACGATCGCTTTTGGCGAGCCGAGTCTCCATGGCGCGGGCATACCGCGACATGCCGTAGCAGAAAATCAGATAGAAGATAGCGGCGACAGCATAACCCGTCGTACTGGTGACGGGCGTCGCCCATTTAGGGTCGATGCGCGCCACTTCGATCGTGCGCAGGAGATCGAATATCCCGACGATAAAGACAAGCGTCGTATCCTTGAACAAGCCAATGTAAGTGTTGACGATGTTCGGGATCGTCACCTTCAAGGCTTGCGGCAATATGACCAGACGCATCATTTGCCAATAGCGAAGGCCGACCGCCATCGCGCCCTCGTGTTGACCTTTCGGGATGGCCTGCAGGCCCGCGCGCACAACCTCTGCCATATAGGCGGATGCGAAAATGGCGATACCGACGAGTGCGCGTACCAATTTGTCGGGCGACAATTGCTCGGGAACGAACAGCGGCAGCATCACGCCTGCCATGAACAATACCGTCACGAGCGGAACGCCACGAACGAACTCAATGAAGATAACCGACAGCAATCGCACCGCCGGCATGCGCGACCGCCTGCCGAGCGCCAGCAGTATTCCGAGCGGCAACGAAACGACGATGCCGACCGAAGCGACCACGATGGTCACCAGCACGCCGCCCCAAAGCACCGTATCGACGGGCCGCAGGCCGATCGCGGCCCAACCCGTCAGCAGGATGAACGACGCGATGGGCAGAATCACGAAGAAGTAGATGGCACCAAGATCGCGTCTGGGAGCGTTGAGCCACAAAAGCCAGACAATCCCCACGGCCAGCATCGCGAAAAAAACATCGACGCGCCAACGATCGGGAATCGGATAGGAGCCGTAAATAAAGTAAGGCAAACGCTCCCAGACGAACGGCCAGCAGGCGCCGATCTCACGGTGTTGTACAAATTCAAGACACGCGTCGCGGTCAGTGCCGCTCCACACCGCATCGATCAACAGAAATTTGACCAGTTCCGGAATGGCCCAAGCAAGCAGCAGCACGATGATGACGGTGAGCACGATATTGAACGGCGTCGACAGCAGGTTTTCGCGCAGCCACCCGAGTGCGCCCGCCATCGCAGCCGGCGGCGGCCGCGGCGCGATGCTGGTCCAGCGAACAAAAGCCAGTTCGGCAACAGCAAGATTGCCTTCGGCCGTGGTCATAGGAAGCCCCTCACCGCTCAGCCAAGGCCATTCGACTGTTATAGATGTTCATCAGCAGCGAGGTGACGAGACTGATAACGAGATAGACAAGCATCGTAATCGCAACGACCTCCACCGCCTGGCCGGTCTGGTTCAGGACCGTGCCAGTGAAAACCTGCACGAGGTCGGGATAACCAATCGCCACGGCCAGCGACGAGTTTTTGGTCAGGTTGAGATACTGGCTGGTGAGCGGCGGAATAATTACCCGCATCGCCTGCGGTATGACGACCAAACGGAGCGTCGGGCCCGGCCGAAGTCCGAGCGAATAGGCCGCCTCGCTTTGTCCGCGCGACACCGCCAAGATGCCGGCGCGCACAACCTCGGCAATAAATGCCGCTGTGTAGATCGACAGGCCGAAAAGCAGCGCCAGGAATTCCGGCAGCACCTCGATGCCACCGGTTATATTGAAGCGCCCGGCTTGCGGAAACTCGAAGCCAAGCGGAAACCCGGCGAGCGCAAACACAACGAGTGGAAGGCCAAAAACCAGCGCAAGCGCCACCCACAAAACCGGGGCCTGCTGCCCCGTCCGCTCCTGCCGCTTACGCGCCCAGACATAGAACGCGACGGCCCCGAGGATACCGGCAAGCAACGCAATCTCGACTGCACCGAATCCACTTTTGGAAACGGGCAACGGCAGAAAAAACCCGCGATTGTTGAGGAATGCACCGCCCGGAATGACGATACTTTCGCGAATGTCGGGAAGCGCCTTAAGCACCGCGTTATACCAGAACAGCAGCTGAAGCAGCAGCGGAAGATTTCTAATCGTCTCGACGTATCCACCCGCGACCTTCGCCAGCAGCCAATTGCGCGATAGTCGCGATATGCCGACCCCGAATCCGAGAATGGTCGCAAAGATGATGCCCAGGCCAGCCACCAGCAGGGTGTTGAGCAATCCGACCCAGAAGGCGCGGCCGTATGTGGAAGCTCTTGGCGAATATTGAATCAGCGTCTGACTGATGTCGAAGCCAGCGGTCTCCTTCCAGAAACCGAACCCCGAGGCGATATGAGAGCGTGCAAGATTTTCAATCGCATTGCTGGCAGCGCCATAGACAAGAAAGGCGACAACGGCGCACAGCACGAGCTGGTAGGCGATGCTGCGAAATTTCGGGTCGTTGTAAAATACGACCTGCGCCGGCCGCGCCCGCGCAGAAAGCTCACTCGACATGTGCCCCTCGCCGGGCCTGCCGCGCGGCCTCCGCTCGGAGGAACCGCGCGCCTGCCGCCCGCATCATGCGCGTCGGTTTGCCGTCAGCGAATAGGCGGCGCGTATTGTATGCCGCCCTTGTTCCACAATTTGTTTAAGCCGCGTTCGATCTTCAAGGGCGACCCTAGTCCAACATTTCGCTCGAAGGACTCGCCGTAGTTACCGACAAGTTTGACAATGCGGACCGCCCAATCCTTGGTCAGGCCAAGCTGTTCGCCATAATTCCCGTCGGTTCCAACAAAGCGCATGATTTCCGGATTGGTGGACTTCATTGCTTCGTCAAGTGTCTTCGAGGAAATGTTCAACTCTTCGGCATTGAGCATCGCGAACAATGTCCACTTCACGATATCAAACCATTGGTCGTCACCGTGCCGCACGGCTGGACCGAGCGGCTCTTTTGAAATGATTTCGGGAAGGATGATGTGATCGTTCGGGTTGGTGACCCTCAGCCGTTCCGCATACAGGGCTGAGGCATCGGTCGTATAGGCATCGCACCGGCCAGCATCGTATGCCTTCACCGCCTCGTTCGCTGTGGCAAACGTCACCGTCTTGAGCTGCATTTTGTGCGCACCAAAATAGTCCGCAAGATTAAGCTCGGTGGTGGTGCCCTGCTGCACACAGATGGCCGCGCCGTTGAGCTCCAGCGCCGAATTCACCTTGAGCGCCGTGCGCACCATGAATCCCTGGCCGTCATAATAATTGACTCCGGTGAAGTTGAGGCCAAGCGAGGTGTCGCGCGACGACGTCCAAGTCGTGTTGCGCACGAGCACATCCACCTCACCCGATTGCAGGGCGGTAAAACGATCCTTGGCAGACAATGGTACGAACTTAACCTTCTCGGCGTCGTTCAAGACCGCAGCGGCGATCGCCCTGCAGAAATCTACGTCCAATCCCGTCCATTTTCCCTGAGCATC
>Ga0187785_10000964_pt1 | contig 10215 bp, 11 predicted proteins | sample 0815_BV2_4_20_MG_FD_132466 | JGI IMG/M metagenome (GOLD analysis project Ga0187785, IMG submission 132466) | Tropical peat soil microbial communities from peatlands in Department of Meta, Colombia - 0815_BV2_4_20_MG | ecosystem: Environmental > Terrestrial > Soil > Wetlands > Peat | place...
AAACAATGCGGAAAAGGTTGCCCATATTTATTTGAAAAAGGGTTTAGCCTGCTTAGATACGAACTATTATACCATAAAGAACCTGTGCAGCTTTGCGTGCCTGAACCTCTCAGGGTACCAACCCCACACTACAACACCTTGATCGGCACAGGATTAAACGTCAGTATAAATATCACGAGAGACAACCATCCGATGAATGCCCGTTTCCTGTCCAGAGGCACTTCCCAATATATCACCGGCGGGTGCCGCAGGCCAAGGACAAGGAGGAGCAGGGACCATACAAGCCATCCCTGCCAGAGGAAAATCCCAAGGATGGCCATCAGCAGTACGAGGATGAATGAAAACCTTCCATGTCGTTCTCCTAAAAGGGCGTAAGCAATATGCCCTCCGTCCAGCTGTCCGACAGGGATCAGGTTCATGGAAGTTACAAGAAGCCCTATCCAGCCGGCAAAGGCGACGGGATGAAGCAGGATGTCATAACCGTCGGCAACAGGCCCGAGGGTAATGTTTGAAAGGAAAGAAAACAGCAGGGATTCTCCAAAGACAAACGTGCCCGGCGTCTTTGGGACAAGCATAACCTTGGACATGCCCAGACCTATCGCGGATGCCAGCACCGAGAGGATGAACCCGGCAATCGGGCCCGAAGCCCCGATATCTATGAGAGAGCTTCTTGTTGTGATAGGAGACTGCATCTTGATGAATGCCCCGAATGTACCGAGGATTGTCGGGGCCGGAATGAAATACGGCAGTGTGGCCTTTACACCGTGCCTCTTTGAGGCAAAATAATGGGCAAATTCGTGGCTCAGCAGAATTGTCATCAAAGTCATGGCAAAAGGCACGCCCTTATATATATCTCCCGGCTTGCCGAATGGGTCAACGCCGGCCTGCATAGCGCCCACAATCAGTGTCGACAAGAAGGTGAGGGCGAAGAGGACCAGGTTCAGATATGGAGACTTTTTTATCCTATTGTATACTTCGATAATCTTCATAGGCATTGAGGATTCCTTATTATAGTCTATCCTTACCGTCCAAAACAGATATCAAGCCGCTTGAAGCAAAAAAAAAGGGCCCTTGAAGCAGGCCCAAAGCGAGGTGTCTGAGGAAGGAGTTCTATTGTTTCTTCACTATGTAAACAGAACAGGGCGCATGTGTCGCCACCTTTGACACAACACTTCCCATAAACAACCTGGTTGCAGTTCCTCCAAGGCCTCTGTTCCCTATTATGATCAGGTCTGTCTTGTCTTTCTCGGCAACATCCAGAATCTCCTCGGCAGCTGATACGGCGGAAGAGAGTATGGTTTTCGAATTCACTCCTTCCGCCTTCAGTATGTTCTGGGCGTCCTCAAGAACGTCGCTGGCACGTTGATTCATTTTTTGCGTCAGACTCTCCAGCTCTTTGGCGGAGATCTCCAGGTCAAGACCCGGCACAAAGGGATTGACAGTCATGATCGTTATATCGGCGCCTTTTGCTTTTCCATATTCAAGCGCTACTTTGACGCCTTCCAGTGAATATTTCGAGCCGTCTACAGGAACCAGTATTTTCATCTCTTCCTCCTTAGACTTCCTTCTTTACTTTTGCCTTTGTCATGGTCAGGCCAATTCCCTCAAAGATGAAGAAGATCGCGAAGCCCCACCACATGGTATACGCGACATAGAAGACGAGCAGCCCCGTCATCAATACGGCTTTGTCCTTGACACTGACCGCATCCACTTTATAGAAATTGTACGACGCCTCAATGGCCTTCTTTGTGACATCGGAGACTATCTGTGACTCTTCAATCCTGCCTTCCTTCTTGAATACTTTGTCTATCTTGGGCAAAACGTTGTACCACTGCCTGAACATCTGTTTCTCATCGTCAACCGCATATTTTGCCTTGATCTTCTCTCCTTCGTTCCTGAACATAATATCTGAATCATCCAAAGCCGCTTTCAGCACAAGCCCGAGGTCTCCTTCGATCTTTAGTTGAGAGCCATTGACTTCAACCTTTGCTCCCGGATTAATTGTGAAAAGCTTAGCTGCCCGATCCGCCCTCTTCTCGGCATCTCCGGGCTTGTCCTCGGGTTTGTCCATCTTTATGACTGCTGAAAACATCCGCCCCATGAACTTCTCATTGCTCTTTGCGACCTTGGGGATAAAATATGATGATCCCTTGGCAAGCGTATTGAACATTTCATCTGCGAACTCGAGCCCGTTCCTTCCCTGACCGAACAGTGGTGAAAAAATCAGGAACAGGACGCACCAGAATGTTATCGCAAGAATGATCCCGACACCTAAGTGGCCCTTATGCCCTCCAGCCATGTTAGCCCTCCTCTCTTAACTTCCCGATGTTAGTGACAAACTTGCTGATGATCCAGAGCCCAAAGAAAGCCACAACGATCCAGAATATGATATTGCCTACAAACTCTATGTTCGCTGTCAGCGACTTATCCATATTTATATATTCAAGCTCTGTCAGTTTCTTGGGAAGGGTCGAGGCCCTGTTGACAAAACCCGCTATAATCGACATCGCATAGAACCCTCTGATATGGATGCCTTTAACAACCTTTGTCGTGAGGGCACCCACCTGGATGCCTATCAGCGACCCAATAAGCATACCCATGGCGAGCGTATAAAAAACATAACCGTAAATTGCATATTGTGCTATGGACGCAAGACCCGCGGTAAAGATTATCTGCAGGATGTCTGTGCCAACTGTTGTCGCAGTTGAGACTCCGAAGATGTAAACGAACATTGGGAAAGTGACAAAGCCTCCGCCGACTCCCATAATAGCTGCTAACATGCCTACGATTACGCCGCCTATAGCCACAAACAGCCAGGATATTCTCCTGCCGCCGAAGTCCTCATCAAAGGTAATCATTGGCGGGATATTGATCTTCTGAATGCTCACTGCCAGCCCGGTCATACCCGAAGGACCGCCATGCGCATCATGTCCTCCGCCTCCTCCACTGCTTGCGGTGGCTCTTGAGGACTTTATGAAGTCTGTAAGGGCATAAAAGCCAAGAAAACCGAGGAGAGTCGCATAAACCAGACTTATGAAAGCCTCGCTTAGAAGGGGGTCTTTGTTATAAAGGCCTTTATTGATTGCCCCGCCGATGAACGTACCGCCTCCCGAGCCCACGAGGAACGCTATCGCAAGTTTCACAGAGACGTTTCCGAGCTTCTTGTGAACGGTCGTTCCCATAATGGCTTTTGCAAAGATATGAAAGACGTCCGTTCCAACTGCAAGTATGCCTTTGACGCCGGCCGCCATTAAAGCAGGCGTGATAATAAACCCGCCTCCTGCGCCGATACACCCGGTGATAAGACCCGCTGCCAGCCCGACCGCGATCGAAACAATGAAGATCAGGTTAGAGTAATGCGCCGGGGCGTATGCGGTCTTGCTGCCGATCATGTCCGCCGCCTGAAGGAACGAGACTCCCAGTATCGGCAGCAGCATAAGGCCAAGGAACAGGAGTTTCTTGCGGTTTTTTATGATGCTCATCGAGACCTCGTAATCCCATTTCGCGTGAGCTATTGACGCCATCTTGAGAAACTCGTACACCTTTCTTGGAAAAGTCATGGATAACCCTCCTTTTTGTTGCCCGGATGACTCAGAGCGTTTGTTTATCTCAACAAGCCGTTATTCACCTCCTCTCAAGGGACTTAACCTGTGCTAAATCGGCAGAAACATCATTATTACCTAAATCTTTATGACTTTAGCACATTAAGCAGTTGCAATATAAATTGAGGGGAAGCAGAATGTCAAGGATTTTATTTAGCTTCTCTGTTGTTTTGCAGCTCAAGAAATATGTCATACAGGATCTTCCAAAATGGCTTGAGGCTGAAACAATGTGCATACGAAGTCAGCAGAAAGTCTTATGAGCTGGGATCCGGAGAGAAAAAAAGGGGGCCTCCTTGGAAGAGGCCCTCAAGCGATGCTACTTTGGGAGGGGATTAATCGTAACTCTATGTCATCTTTACTATATAAACAGAACAGGGCGCGTGGGCCGCAACCTTTGCGGCTACGCTTCCCATCAGGAACCTTGTGGCAGCACCTCCAAGACCCCTGTTGCCTATGATGATCAGGTCTGTCTTGTCCTTCTCGGCAACGCCGAGAATCTCGTCCGCCGCGGAAATGGCTGAAGACAGGATTGTATTGGAATTTACTCCCGCTGCCCTCAATATGTTCTGAGCGCTCTCAAGCACTTCTTCGCCGCGTTTCTTCATCGACTCGTTCAGACCGGCCATTTCTTTGGCCGAAATCTCGAGGTCCAGACCCGAGACAAAGGGAGAAACTGTTATCAACGTGACATCAGCTCCCTTTGTTTTGGCTAAATCCAGTGCCACATTTACGCCTTCCAGCGAATATTTTGAACCGTCTACAGGGACCAGTATTTTCATTTTATCCTCCTTAGACTTCCTTCTTGACTTTGGCCTTTGACATGGTCAGTCCAATTCCCTCAAAGATAAAGAAGATCGCGAAGCCCCACCACATGGTATAGGCGACATAGAACACGAGAAGGAATGTCATCAGACCGGCTTTCTCACTGACCTTCACCGCTTCGACCTTGTAGAAGTTGTAAGAGGCTTCAACAGCTTTCTTCGTCACGTCGGAGACTATCTGCGACTCCTCAATCTTGCCTTCCTTCTTGAATATCTTGTCTATCTTTGGTAACACATTATTCCACTGCCTGTACATCTGCTTCACATCATCCGTTGCCATTGCCTCTGCGTATTTGGCCTTTATTTTGTCTCCCTGGTTCTTGAACATAACATCTGAATCTTCCAGCGCCGCCTTAAGCACCAAACCGAGGTCGCCGTCAATCTTCAGTTGAGAGCCATTGACTTCAACCTTTGCGCCTGGATTGATCATAAACAGCTGGGATGCCCTCTGAGCCCTCTTCTCGGCCTCTCCGGGTTTATCCTCAGGCTTGTCCAGTTTTATGGTAACCGCAAACATCCTTCCCATGAACTTTTCATTGCTCTTCGCAACCTTTGGAATAAAATAAGATGAACCTTTGGCAAGGCTGTTGAACATTTCATCAGCCCACTGTAACCCGTTCTGTGGTTGTCCATCTGAAGTTTTCGGGAAGATAGGCGAAAACATCAGAAACAATATCACGAAAAAGGACAGCGCCATGACGACACCTAACCCTAAATGTTTTTTCGATGAACCTGCCATGTTAGCCCTCCTCTCTTAACTTTCCGATGTTAGTGACGAACTTGCTGATTATCCATAGTCCAAAGAATGCGACAACGATCCAGAACACAATATTGCCGATAAACTCTATGTTCGCGGTCAGTGCCTTGTCCATGTTGATGTATTCAAGCTCCGACAGTTTCTTTGGAAGGGTTGAAGCCCTGTTGACAAACCCGGCAATGATCGAAAGGGCGTAAAACCCTCTGATATGTATTCCCTTTACGACTTTTGTCGTAAGCGCCCCAACCTGGATGCCTATCAGGGAGCCGATTAGCATGCCCATGGCAAGCGTGTAGAACACGTAACCATAAATGGCGTATTGAGCTATGGACGCCAGACCCGCCGTGAAAATGATCTGGAGGATGTCCGTGCCGACTGTTGTCGCGGTCGAAACGCCGAAGATGTAGACGAACATCGGGAAGGTGACAAAACCGCCGCCGACTCCCATGATCGCTGCGAGCATACCTACGACACAACCTCCCATAGCAAGGAAAAGCCAGGAAATTCTTCTTCCGCCGAAGTCCTCATCAAAGGTAATCATCGGAGGGATATTGATCTTCTGCAAGCTTATTGACAGGCTTGTCATTCCAGAAGGTCCTCCGTGAGCATCGTGACCACCGCCTCCTCCCCCTGCAGTCTTCCTTGTTGACTTGATAAAGTCGGCCATGGCATAGAAACCGAGGAACCCGAGCAGGACGGCATAGACCGTGCTGATAAATGCCTCACTTAAAAGTGGGTCTTTGTTGTAAAGAGTCTTGTTGATCCAACCGCCTATGAAAGTTCCCCCGCCTGAACCAACAAGAAACGCTATTGCCAGTTTGACGGAAACGTTACCCAATTTCTTGTGGACCGTGGTCCCCATTATCGCTTTTGCAAAGATATGAAAAACGTCTGTTCCTACTGCAAGAATGCCTTTGACTCCGGCCGCCATCAGCGCCGGGGTGATGATGAACCCTCCCCCTGCTCCGATACACCCGGTGATAAGACCCGCGGCCAGACCCACCGCAATCGAAACCATGAAGATCAGGTTCGAATAATGCGCCGGGGCATACGCGGTCTTGCTGCCGATCATGTCCGCCGCCTGCAGAAACGTCACCCCCAGTATGGGCAGCAACAACAGCGCGAGGATTAGCAGTTTCTTGCGGTTTTTGATGATGCTCATCGAGACCTCATAGTCCCACTGGGCATGGGCTATGGACGCCATTTTGAGAAACTCGTACATTCTTCTTGGAAAACTCATCTCAAACCCTCCTTTTCGATGTATTTACTTCGATCACTTGATTCTCTCGAATTCCATCTGGAACTTTTGCTTAAGCCCTGTGCCGGAAAGCCTTGAATAAGCAATGGGTATTCCCTCAGAACTGAAGATAGTCCTGCTGACAAGCAGCCCCCAAACAGTGTCCCGTCCAGAAGGGGCCGGCGCGTCCCCGGCTATCTTTGTCGCTTCCACTGTCTGTATGACCTTAAATATCTTTTTTGAGCCTTTGTCTTCTATCAAGTCATAAAGTGATCCCAGAGTCAGGTCATCACTTTCAATATCCGGCAGGATAGATTGCGGGATAAAGAATTCTTCCCTGTATGATTCTTCATTAACGATCTTCTTACAAAGGATGTAGTAAATTTCTCCCTCATTCACAAGGATCTTCCGAATGTCTTCTGCCACCCCCAGGAAGCCCCTCTCCAAAATCTCCTTTTCCGCTTTCACCTCCTCTCCAAAAATGTCCTCCGATAGTCTCGTCCTCATGACAATGCCCGACTGGGGTTCAGACATCATTACAAAAGTGCCCTTCCCCTGCAGTCTTCTGAGATATCCTTCCCTGACGAGTTCCTGAATGGCTTCACGGACCGTCACCTTGCTCACATCGTATATCTTGCAGAGTTCATCTTCAGCGGGAATTTGGCCCCCCGCAGGCCATTCTCCGTTCTCGATCTTTTCAAGAAAGATCGAGTAGATCTGCACGTACAGTTTTTCCTTGCTTCCTCTGTCTACTGTTTTTTCAATCTTCATATGCTTATTAATTCATGTCTTTATAACTAGTTGGAAATGAGCAATAAATATGCCACTTCTGTAACATGCTGTTACTAAAGTGTTATTTTATTTATTGGCGCATATATTGCAACTACTTGTTGCAGATATATTTGGTAACACGTGAATGATAGGCTGTTTTAGGTATGCAATGATATGTTGCAGAGAAATATTATGTTTCTATCTTCAGGACTCTGAGTTTCCTCTGAAGTTGCTGTCTGTGAATGCCGAGTTCACTTGCCGCCTTGGAGATATTGCCCCCCGATTTCTGAAGAGACGACCAGATCAACTCCTTTTCGACATTCCTCAGGGTTTCCTTTAGCTTCAGAGACGGGTTGATCTTCTGGGACGGAAACTGGCTAATGCCCGGGGGCAGATCAGAAGGCAGGATTTGCGGGCTGTCAGCGAAAGATACAGCGCGCTCGATGATATTTTCGAGTTCCCTGATATTCCCGGGATACGAATAGGTCTTCAGGATTTCCATCGCATCCTCGGTTATGTCCTTAATCAGCAGGTCTTTTCTCTTGTGCGCGTGCTTCTCGATAAAGTGTTTGACAAGGGCAGGGATATCTTCAATCCTGTTCCTTAACGGCGGCAGATGGATGTTTATCACATTCAGCCTGTAGAAAAGGTCCTCCCTGAAGATACCCTTTTTGCAGGCAATGTCGAGCTCCCTGTTGGTTGCTGAAATAATCCTGAGATCTACATTAATAGCTTCCGAACCGCCTATCCTCATGATCTCGCCCTCCTGCAGAACCCGCAGGATCTTGGCCTGGAACAGCGGAGACACGTCCCCGATCTCGTCAAGAAAGACTGTTCCCTTGTCGGCGATTTCGAGCAGCCCTTTCTTTGTATAGTTGGCGCCTGTGAAAGAACCCTTCTCAAAGCCGAAGAGTTCTGATTCTAGAAGCGTATCAGGGATGGCGCTGCAGTTGATAACTGCAAAAGATCTCTCGCTTCTCGGGCTCCATTTATGGATGGCCCTGGCAACAAGCTCTTTCCCTGTGCCGCTTTCTCCTGTAATCAATACGTTGCTCTCGCTCGCGCCCGCCCTCTTGATAAGGCCGAAGACCTCCTGCATCAACCTGCTGGTTCCTATAGTCTCATCGAAGCCGTACTCTGAATTGAGCACCTTTTTCTTATGTCTCTTGATGACATCGGTCAGGACTTCAGAGGTCAGGGGTTTTTCGAGATAGTCCGTGGCCCCGAGTTTCATTGCTTCCACGGCCCTCTTAAGATTGGGCGTTGAGAAAGCTATTACCGGTATGAATTGCCTGAGATCCATCAGCCGCTGCTTCCATTCCTGGACGTCGAGGTCGAGCAGGGCAAGATCGTATTGAAGAGGATTCAGATGGTCCGTGCCTACAGGAATACTTTTCGGCTTCATACCCTTTTCGCCCGCGGAAATCTTAATGGATTTGAACAATCCCGCTATCTCTTTCGATTCACCTGATATGACAAGAACATTACGCATGCACTATATTAAACCAGAAATTCAGGAAAATCATAGAAAATTTGGCCCTTCGCAAGTCTTCTCCACTCGCCGGCAAAGACTCGTTGATGATGAGTCCATGATCAGCAACATATTTAGACAGCCTCCCCTTGATCAGATCCCCCCGTTAGGTGATAATAAAGGCATGAAAACCTCGGCTTGGTCGGTCGCCCCGTTTAAGGGTCTGAAAGACGCTCTCGATAATCGCAATATCGTGCTCAGCGAAGAGAGGGTCAAAAAGACTGCGGACCCGCGGACTGATGAGGAGGTATTCTCCGAAGCCATGGCTGACGTCAGGGAGATTAAGGAATTCAGGGAGATACCGGTAACGAGACAACGCAGAGCCAGGAGAATTCGGGTTGTAAAGGACGATACGATTCAGATACTGAACCAGATTGTAAAAGGCCAGAGGAGGATCACATTGTCCGACACCCCGGAATACATAGAATGGGTCCATCCCAGAGTCAGAAAGGATGTGGCGAGAAAACTTCATCAGGGACAATACGCGGTGCAGGATTTTATCGACCTCCACGGCATGTCCGTTGACGAAGCCGACGAGGCCTTGTTCACATTCTTTCAGGATGCTTTAAGGAAGCGCTTGTCCTGTGTGAAAGTGATTCACGGGAGGGGCCTGAGGTCGCCGAAGGGTCCGATCCTTAAAGAAGCAGTAATCAAATGGCTTCACGGTCAGTTCAGCAAATGGGTGCTGGCTTACTCTTCTGCAAAGGCCCGCGACGGCGGACTGGGAGCTACTTACATAATACTCAAATCGAAATAGGGACTGAATGAATGACGAAACCTCTCAACGTAAAGATATATTACGAAGACACTGATGCCGGCGGCGTCGTCTATTATGCCAATTATCTGAAGTATATGGAACGGGCACGCACCGAATATCTCTCGGATCACGGGGTCAGTGTTGCGGAGTTCCACAACCGGGGGTGCATGTTTGCGGTCGTGGATGTGGAAATACATTACAAAAGACCTGCAAGACTGGGAGAGACCATCCAGGTGATGACAGAGATCGTAAACGTAACGCCTGTTACGATGTCAATTAAACATCATATCACAAGGGACAATATCCTGTTGGTTGAAGCCGACGTCAGAATTGCCTGCCTCGACCCCACCGGCAAGCCGAGAAGGATCCCGGAGGAGATGAAGATAACAGCAGGATAAGAGTCAAATCCCGCCATATCGTGAGTACCTTTTTTTGCAGGACTGGCAGTCATAGCATAACATTCACAAATTGGCTCAGAAGCCCGCTCTCGCAGCATCCCCATCTCAATATCATAATGTTTATTGTCGCCTTGCAGAAAAGTCTTCACTTACCATTCAAGCTTTTGCTATATTATTTCGGCGATTGCCTCAGGACAAGTCTGTTCTATTACGGAGGGGTCAATGAAAAAGATCTTCTTATTATGTTCAGTGCTTGCCATGCTTAGTCTCTTCTCATCAGGCGCATTTGCCTTGTCGTTTGAAGCTGCGATGAACTTCAATGTGGGAAGAGGTCCGAGTTC
>Ga0187785_10000965_pt1 | contig 10210 bp, 10 predicted proteins | sample 0815_BV2_4_20_MG_FD_132466 | JGI IMG/M metagenome (GOLD analysis project Ga0187785, IMG submission 132466) | Tropical peat soil microbial communities from peatlands in Department of Meta, Colombia - 0815_BV2_4_20_MG | ecosystem: Environmental > Terrestrial > Soil > Wetlands > Peat | place...
GGGCAGTTTAATTATAACCACATAACCGGGTTGAAGCTCTATAATTCCGCTTAATTTGGTTAAAGCCACATCTTCATCTTTCCGTGCATCGTTTAGCACTTCTGCATGTGCGGATGTTTCATGTGAGGTGGCGTAGAGAACCCCCTGGTCCATCTCTAGCCAGACTTCATCACCGGTGTTAAGATCTTCCCTTGCTATGGCAGGCCAGGTGGATTTATAGGTATCCATAGTATCTAGAACAGTGTCAGCATATTTCCTGAGATTCACAGCTTCACGCTTTACCCTTTCAATACCCCTTTTGGTGATCTTATAATGTACGAGTCCTTTGCCCGTTTCAACCAGCCCATCATCGGCTAAATTTTTAATATTTTCTGATACAGCCTGAATAGTTATGCCAAGTTTTTCTGCAATGTCCTTCTGCCGAAGATGAGGCTCTTGTCTGGCAATTTCGGCAAGTATCTGAAAACGGGTGAGTTCACCTTTCTTTTTAAAGACCATCAAATCACCTTAAATATTTAAAAAATAATCTAAATAATAGTTTATTATTCTTTTAATAAATATTAATTAAATTATAATAAGAATTAAACTACACCATTCAAACTGCTATCAATCAGATCCAGAAATTTATCCAGATTAGATTCAGGTATGTAAGCTCCACATGCCACTGAATGCCCTCCTCCGACACCACCAACTTTTTGAGCTACTTTTTTGATGATGTTTCCAAAGTGAATACCATCATAAGCCAGTAAACGTGAACACCTCAAGGAAACCTTAAAACCGTCTTTTTTATCACTTACATCAGTAAAACCTATTATAGGTTTTCTCCAGTCACCATAACTTAAAAGCATACCAGTTATGGTTCCAATAACTTCACTCTTTATTTCATTGCCCTCAAAATATTGCAGGTTATCCCGATGATTGATTCTATCTCCTTCTTTCACCCAACTCATCTTCTGAGCAAGATATCTCCTGTGCTGACGGGCCAGCTTTTCCATATCCTTAATTGCACTGTCTCTATTTCCTTTTAAAACATCCATAGCTATTTGGTGTTTTTTGTTACGGCTGCAGGCATTGATGGCAGTTGAAAATTCACTGGCATCCCGCAGTGGGGTGTATAATTTTTCGTTTAGAAATTCATAGGCATCCCCTGAGACCAGGCGGGGAATATGTTTAACGTATCTCTGGGGAACCTCCCGGGATAACATTCTAACCAGTTCAGAGAATAATCTCTGCTTCTCAGCCATGCTCAGATCGTAGAGAGTTCTCTGTTTTCCCTGCTCATTAACAGTTTCAATTTCCAGTTTCTTTAATAATAATCTAGTTTCATCCTGATTATTGGTAATGGGGAGTTTCACATCTCCAAAATAGGACAGGGCCACAAAAAGGGGTCTAGTCTGTCTTCCATAGATGGAGAGATCATAAGAAGAATGCACCTGGCCTTTGGAAATACTGTCCTGGAGTATCTCCTGATTTAAACCCTGAAGTTTGCCATTGAAACTATCCTGCATATCTCCTATGGCACTTAAAACTCCTATCCAGCTTAGATCAACATATCCAAAGGTTTTTGCCAGTAAATATGACATTCCGCCACCAGAAATCTCAAATGAACCATCAATACCATAATGATGAGGGTTAAGCTCTAAGAAAGTTCCATTATACTGGTTTTTGGTACGAAGTGGCGGATGATGGTCTAAAATCAGGACCTTCCTGGTGGAGGTTGTGAAATTCTCTAGATTCTGGCCGGATCCCAAGTCAGAGAAGATAGTTAACTCATTTTCAGCATGTAGATCGTCAAGCAAATCTAAGCTTAAAAAATCGAATTCATGGTCAATTCCAAGTTTATCCAAAGTCGAGGAAAGAATAGCACCAGCAGATAAACCGTCACAATCTATATGGCTGTATATTTTCACGTCTTCTGCATTTTCAATCATCTTATGTGCTTTATCAAATCCTTTCTTCATCTGGGATTTCTGGTTATTGTCCATACATAAGCTCCTACTATAATAAAGATTACACCATAAAATAAATCTTTAATCAACTAATTTAACTCATAGTTGTTTTTGATAACTTAAATAGGTTACTAAAATAAGTTAATTTTATTATAAGAATAATATTAATCTGTTAAAAACAATTAATTAATGATTAAATGAATAATCAAAAAGAATTTTTTATTTAAAATTGACCAGAAAGCTATTTACGAAATCCTTTAATGGTTCTGCTTATTTTTATTAAAATTTCCCTCTTGGACTGTTTTTTATCTACAATAACCCTTCCGGTGTTCTCCCACCAGGATTTTGGGTAGGATTTATCATTTTCCACATCTGGGTTTAGGCCTAGTTTGTTTGCTGCACGGGAGATTTCCCTTAACTTGGGGGTGTTAACAGCATATTTTTTAGGAATTTTCCTTCCTTCCTTTTCGGTTTTATTTAAATCAATATTAGCAGGCCAGATAACAGCTTTCATAATATCACCTTATATTTATGGTACCTTATATTTATGTATTATTTTTGTTAAATAAATTATTTAATTCCAGGAATTCTTTTTTTAATCCATTTCTTCCCTTAACCGGTCTAACATGGCTTTGACAGTGTATTCATCAGGTATTATAGTGGGAATGTTATATTTTTCCAGGGCTTGGGAAGTGATAGGACCTATCGCCGCCACCAGAACCTCACCACTGCGGAGGGGTTTCAGTAGTTTCTCTTTATCTTCTCCTTCAACCATTTCAAAAAGGTTGCTGGCAGTTAATGTGCTGGTAAAGGTTACAGCATCCAATTCCCGGTTTATTATGCTTTTAATAAGTTGATTGACCTGGCTGCGGTCATGTGGTAAATCTGATTTATAAGCTTCCACCAGAAATACATGAGCTCCCATCTTTTTTAAACCTAAGGGTAGGACATCACGTGCTGCCAGTGTTCTGGGAAGACCTATTTTCTTGTCTTTAATATCTATATTTTTAAATAGTTCCAGTAAACCTTCGGCGGTGTAATCTATGGGTATTAGGTCAGCTTCCAATCCATATTCAGTCAGGTTATTAGCGGTGCGCGGTCCTATTACTGCAATTTTACATTTAGGATTCAACCGGCTTTTAAGGTCTTGGCAATGCTTAAATAGGGATAGAATTGCAGTGGGGGATGTGAAAATTAACCAGTCAAGTTCATCCGCTTTTCTGCATAAATCTTTAAGAGGTTGGGTGTTGGTAATTACCAGTTCCAGTGTAGGGGCTACCAGAACCTCGCCGCCATATTCTTTAATTATCTTTATTGCTTCTTTACTTCTTTCTATGGGGCGGGTTATTGCAATCTTCTTTCCTTTAAAACTTTTTAAACGGGCCTTTTTAAATATATCTACTACCTGACCGATTATCATCAGTGCAGGTGGTTTAATGTCTTTTTGATGTATATTATCCAATATTCCGGTTATGATTCTCTGATCAGGTAGTGTACCCTTCTCTATTACACATACAGGGGTTTGAGGGTCTTTATATTTCATTATTTCTCTGATGTTATCTTCCAGTCTGCCCACACCCATTAGAATAATGATGGTATCTGCTTTAAAATCCCATTTTACCTGTTTATCACTTTTTGTGGGATCTTCATGGCCAGTCACAATGGTGAGTGAGGTGGCTACTCCTCTATGGGTTACTGGGAGCCCTACGCTGGTGGGTACACCCACTGCGGAGGTTACACCCGGTATTATTTCAGAACGGATCCCTTCTTCTAGAAGGGCCAGCATTTCTTCTCCGCCTCTTCCAAAGACGAATGGATCCCCTCCTTTAAGTCTTACCACTATATCGTTGTTTTTTGCTTCACGGATAAGGATCTGGTTAATTTCTTCCTGGCTCTTGTAGTGTTCGCCTGCTTTTTTACCGACGTAGATAAATTTGGCTTGTGGGGCATGTTCAAGTATTTTTTCATTGGCCAGGCGGTCGTATATTACTACATCTGCTTTTTTTAGAGTTTTAACTGCCTTTAATGTGAGGAGATCTGGATCGCCCGGTCCAGCGCCCACTAGATATACTGTCATATGTTCACCTATTTTAAAAAAAATTCTATTTAAAAATAGTATCTAATAATTGACCATTCCCTTAAAGAATTTCAATCCGTCCTTTGATCCCAGGATTTCCTCTGATGCTCTTTCAGGGTGAGGCATTACTGCACATACCATACCATCCTCGTCACATACCCCTGTAATTGCCAGGAGAGATCCGTTGGGGTTTTCTCCATCAAAGGCCAGTATTATCTGGTCCTGGTCCTGCAATTTTTCTATTTCATCGTTGTAGTAGCGGCCTTCAGCATGGGCTATGGGCATTGTTATTACTTCGTTGTTTTTATACATGCTGGTGAAGGGTGTTCTTTTGGTTTTAACCTTTAAATCTGTCCATTTGCATATGAATTTTGCATTGCTGTTATTGGTGAATATCCCAGGGACCAATCCTATCTCTGCCAATATTTGGGCTCCATTACAAATCCCCAAAACAGGTTTATCATCCTTAACAACGTCTTTAATTCCTTCAATTACAGGGGTGATGGCTGCAATTGCTCCTGCTCTTAAATAGTCTCCATAGGAGAATCCGCCAGGAATTATTATACCATCGAATGATGAGAGGTCTCTCCGGTTCCACCAGACATATTCTGGTTCACCTCCGGCCAGTTCAAGCGCGTGGTACACATCACGGTCGCAGTTGGACCCCGGAAATCTGATAACACCTACCTTCAATTTCAGTCCTCCAGGCTTATTCCAATCTCGTAGTTATGGATCACTGGGTTGCAGAGCAGTTTCTGACACATTTCATTCACTTGCTTTCGGACTGATTCTTCATTATCTGCTTCAACTCTGAATTTAATTATCTGGAGGGTTTGTGTATTCTCTACTTTATATTTTAGAAGCGCCAGTGCTCTTTGTATAGTTGCTGCTTCAGGGTTCAGCATGCCTTTTTTTAAACTTATCTTGACCTCTGCATCAAATTTCATATATTCACCTAAATGATTTCTGCCATATCCATTATTTCGATTTATATGATATTCAAACTTTTATATTCCATTTTTCTTTATCATTTTTTTCCAGTATTCGGGATGCTACTTCTCGGTAAGCGTTTAGAACCCCTTTTTCCCCTTTTCTAAATAAATCCTTATCCAGAACTTCACAGGTTTTCATATCCCAGAATCTACAGGAATCGGGGCTTATTTCATCTCCCAGAACTATTTCATTTCGGTGGTTTTTCCCGAATTCAATTTTAAAATCTGGGAATATTATCCCTTTTTCTTCTAAAAAGTTTTTAAGAACCTTATTAATCTTTAGGGTGGTTTGTCTGATTTCGTCCAGTTCATCTCTAGTGGTAAATCCCAGGGCAACGGCTATGTCGTCGTTTATCATGGGGTCATGAAATTCATCGCTTTTAAAATCCATTTGGATGATGGGTGGTTCTAATTCCTGTTTTTCCTGGAAGGGGAATTTACGAAGCAGACTTCCGGTTGCTATATTTCTGGTTATAACTTCTAGCGGAATCATATCCAGTCTGTGAGAAAGCATCATTCCAGGTTCTAAAAGTTCTATGTACTGAGTTTTTATTCCAGAAGCTTCAAGGATTTCGAAGAATTTGGCTGATATTATTGAATTGTAGTATCCTTTATTTAGAATTGTATCCTTTTTATCGCCATCTCCTGCTGTTATGTCGTCCCTGAATTTAACCAACACTATTTCAGGATCATCTGTTTTATATACGTCCTTGGCTTTGCCTTGGTTAATTAATTCAAGATTTTTGAGGTTCATATGATGCTCCAATGTATATTTCTTAATTTTTGATTTTTTAAGACATTATTTATTGGAATTTCAAATAATTATCAATTTGGAAGTATAATATTTAATTTACTCATCATCAAATATTTATATACTTATTAATTTACAATTAGTGTTAATTGAAACCGGGTTAAATAAGAATATAATTATTATTTGTTTAATTTCATACACCTATGGTGAATAATATGTGCGGGATTGTAGGATGCATACTTAAAGATCAAGAGGCAGCACCAGTATTGTTGGAGTGCGTTAAAAAATTAGAATACAGAGGGTATGATTCGGTGGGTATAGCCACGTCTGCCAGTGAAATCAGAATCCAAAAGGATAAAGGTAAAATTGATAATTTCAAAGAAAAACTGGATTTAAAAGCACTAACTGGAGTATCAGGTATAGCACATGTAAGATGGGCGACCCACGGACTCCCCACCAAGAACAATGCTCATCCCCACACAGACTGTAAAAATAGAATAGCTGTGGTTCATAACGGTATAATTGAAAATTTCAAGGATTTAAGAACTGAACTTCAAAATTCAGGACATAAATTTAATTCTGATACAGATACGGAGATAATACCTCATCTTATAGAAAAATATATGGATAGAGGAATGGATTTAGAAGATGCAGTGCGATCTGCTGTGGCTGAAATCAAAGGGTCCTATGCCCTGGCCATCATGTGCCAGGATGAGCCCCGTAAAATAATTGGAGTGAGAAAGGAAAGTCCTCTCATAGTGGGCAAGGGTGAAAATGAATATTTCTTAGCTTCCGATGTACCGGCAATTTTAAACCATACCAATCAAGTGATCTACCTTGATAACAGGGAGATGGTAATTCTGGACAGTAAAGGAATCACCATCAAGAATCTGGATGGAGATGTAATATCTAAAGAAATTAATACCATTGATTGGACTCCCGATATGGCTGAAAAACAGGGATATGATCATTTCATGCTTAAAGAGATACATGAACAGCCAGATGCCGTTAAAAATACGTTGATGGAAGAAAAAGAAATCAGGAATGTGGTTAAAGAGTTAACTGATTTTAAAAAGATTTGTTTTGTGGCTTGTGGTACATCATATCATGCTTCACTGGTTGGTAAATATTTATTTGAAACATTAGCAGGCTTGCCTACTGATATAATTCTTGCATCTGAGTTTGAGTATTCAAGCGGAGCTTTAAATAAGGATACGCTGATAATTTTTATCTCCCAATCTGGGGAAACGGCAGATACACTGAAAGCCCTTAAAATTGCCAATAAAAAATCACAGACCCTGGCCATAGTAAATGTTCTGGGTAGCACAGCCACCAGAGATGCGAAACATGTAATATATACTCAGGCAGGACCTGAAATTGGTGTGGCAGCTACAAAAACTTATGTAAGCCAGCTCACAGCCATTTATCTCCTGGCAATATTAATTGGGGGTAAGGAGGAGTTGTTGGATACCCTTCAAAAAGTGCCAGGTTATATGAAGAAATCCCTTGATAGTGAGGAACAAATAAAGGAAATTGCTAAAAAATATAAGGATACCAGTGATTTTTTCTTTATTGGCAGAGGTTTCTCATTCCCTACAGCGCTGGAAGGAGCTTTGAAATTAAAAGAAATTACTTACATACATGGTGAAGGATATGCCGCTGGAGAATTAAAGCACGGGCCTTTAGCATTAATCGATGACGATGTTCCGGTTGTAGCAATTACTCCACCAGGCCATAGCCATGATAAAACACTGAGCAACCTGGAAGAAGTTAAAGCCCGAGGTGCGAAGGTTATAGCACTGGGATCTAATGAAGATCAGGTGTTGAAATCTGAATCAGAAGAATTTATAGGATTTTCAAGTGAAATAAATGAGATGTTTTCACCATTACCCTACGTGATTCCATTACAGTTATTGGCTTATTATATCAGTGTTGAAAGACATATAGATCCTGATAAGCCAAAAAACCTGGCTAAATGTGTTACTGTTGAATAAGAATATAGATTAGATGAAAAGATTATATTGTTAAACATTCTGGAGTCTTTATTTAATTCTTCATCAAATTTAAATATTTAAATATATAAAGAATTACACAATCATTTATTATTTATTAAGGAGAGATTGTAACCCCAGTTTTTGATTTAAAAATTAGGTGATATACTTTGAATCCTAAAAAAAGTGGAACAATATTCATTGTATTGATGATAGCGTTTGTAGCTTTTGGCTCTGGTTCAATAGCTGATGCTCTGAATTTAGATGGAGATGCTATTATAAATTTGATCCCAGCTAATTTCACCACCTTAAATCAGCAACAAATAACCCAGATTGATGATCCTAGCTTTCAACCAGTAAATTTAATGACCCACATAGTGATAAACCAGACCAACAACACTAATACCAATAATAATAACAATAATAATAACACAATTGATAATCAGACAAATCAAGGCACCGGTTAAATTAGGTCTTTTTTAAATATTTTTTTGCAGATTTACAGGGAATCATGATAAAAATTTAATGATTAAATTTTAAAAAAATTAAATTGTGATTAGATGTCAGAGGATAATAAAATAGGTAAAAAAATTCGCCAGGTAAGAGAAAGCAAGAAAATGACTGTGGAAGAGCTTGCAAAAGCCAGTGGAAACAGTGTGGAACTTATAGAAAGCCTGGAAGAGGGATCCTTTATCCCTTCCATGACTCCGCTTTTTAAAATTGCAAGAGCACTAGGAGTGCGTTTAGGAACATTTCTGGATGATATGCCCCAAACGGGACCATTCGTAGTTAAATCAGGCCAGTCAGAAGAAATAATCCATTTCACAGGCAGTATAAGTAACCTGGAAGAAAGCACCATTGATCTTTATTCCTTGGCCTATGGAAAAGGCGACCGACACATGGAACCATTTATCGTAGATCTGCATCCCAAAAAGGTGGAGAAATATGAACTATCCACACATGAAGGAGAAGAATTTATCTATGTAATGGGTGGACAAATTGAACTCCTATATGGACAGGAAAGATATCTGTTAAACACCGGTGACAGTATTTACTATGATTCTGTTATACCCCATGATCTACACGCTCATGAAAAAGAAGCTAAAATATTAGCAGTAATATATTCACCCCTATAAAAAATTATTTTATTGGGACATCGAAACTTTTTTAGAGGATAAAAATAACTTTAGAGGGATTAAATAATTTTAAAGATTAAAATAAATTAAATAAATTAATAGATTTTTAATTAAAATAAATTAAGGGGATTAAAAAAATAAATTTTTAATTAAAATAAAATTTAACAGATTTTTATTAAAACACTTTAAAGAATTTAAAACAGTTTCAGAGGATTAAAAATGTTTACAACAAAAGTCACCCCCAGATTTGGAGATACGGATGGGCTGCGGCATATAAACAACATAGCACTGGTTGAATGGTTCGAAATAGGAAGAAATCCCATATTTCGTCTGTTCACTCCTGATCTGGATTTAAGTTACGATAAATGGAAATTAATACTGGTGCGCACAGAATTTGATTACATTGGGCAGATGTTTTATGGTGAAGACGTGGAAATAAGAAGCTACATCACCAAAATCGGTAACACCTCCTTTACCATTGGACATGAAGCCTGGCAAAAAGATGAATTAAAGGCACGTGGAAAAGCAGTACTGGTATGCTATGATTTTATTGAAGAAAGATCCAAACCTATATCAGATTCAATACGAAAATCACTGGAAAAACATTTAATAAAAGAAGATAACCTGGAAAATAGCCAGGGATTAATTGAATAATTAAATTAAAAATGTAAAATTAAAATTTAGATAAGAGGTTTTTAAATGCTTTTCACTGAGGAAACACTGGGTGATTTCTTTGAAAAAATGATGGAAAAAAATCCTGATCATGACTTTCTGGTTTATCCAGATCGAGATCTGCGTTTCAGCTATAAAGAATTCAATGAACGCGCTAATTTACTGGCGAAGGGCTTACTATCATTAGGAATCACTAAGGGTGATCATGTCGGTATCTGGGCTAAAAACGTGCCGGACTGGCTTACATTTATGCTGGCCACCGCCAAGATCGGAGCAGTGCTGGTAACAGTTAACACTGCCTATAAAAGTCATGAACTGGCATATGTACTAAAACAATCAGATATGAAGCTTTTAGCTATGATAGACGGATTTCAGGATGTAGATTATATTGAAACTGTCAATTCCCTGGTACCTGAACTAAAAACTCAGGAAAGAGGCAACCTTAATAGCGAAGAATTCCCCCAATTAAAATACATAGTTTATGTAGGACAGGAAAAACACAGGGGAATGTACAACACCAATGAATTATTGCTTCTGGGTAAACACACCCCAGACGATGAGTTTTTAAAGATTAAGAAGACCCTTAAAAATGATGAAGTAATCAACATGCAGTACACCTCGGGAACCACAGGATTCCCAAAA
>Ga0187785_10000966_pt1 | contig 10210 bp, 6 predicted proteins | sample 0815_BV2_4_20_MG_FD_132466 | JGI IMG/M metagenome (GOLD analysis project Ga0187785, IMG submission 132466) | Tropical peat soil microbial communities from peatlands in Department of Meta, Colombia - 0815_BV2_4_20_MG | ecosystem: Environmental > Terrestrial > Soil > Wetlands > Peat | place...
CCGTCGGCTTGACCGCGCCGGCATGGCCCGGCCCGAGCGATACCGGCATTTCCGGATCGCGCACGGGCATCTTGAAGAACGACACCTTGTTCGTCTTCGGATCGAGGATCGGCATGTTGTCCGTCGAATATTCCGGCGAGCCGTACAACGGGCCGTTGGCATTCACCGTTGGATTGCGACGGTCGGATGAAATCAGATCGTGCAGATACTTGTCCGGTTTTGACCATTCCCACGACGTGACGACGACATTGCGCTCTTCGCCTTCAGGCCGTGGTGGCTTTGCCTTGGGTAATTCACCCTTGGCGACGCGGTCGGTCCAATCGCCGAAATATTTATACGGCACGCCGCCGAACTGGCCGGCGATGCGGTTTGTCATCATTTCACCGGACTGCCCGGATAGAAGCCGGCGTTGCCATGCCTCTGCGCCCGACTCGAATTTGCCGAGCGAGGCAGGAATCGTGCGCGTCGCCTCCTGGCCGAGCTGATGGCAACCGATGCAATCCACGTTGTTCACCTGCCGCAGCCAGTTATCCTGCGTGATGTTCTTGGGAATGTCGGTTGATCCGCCAAAATCGCTTGCCGGCGGAATTTTCATCATCGTGTACCAGTAGATTGCCGGATAGTAGTGAGCAGCAGCCGCTTCGCTCGGTGCGACCGTCGCTGCAAGGTTGAGAGTTGTTCCCGGCTTCGCTCTCATCTTGGGAGAATCGACCAGCCCGTATCCGCGCACCCAAACGCTGTAATCTGCAGCTGGCAGATCGGGGATCAGATAGCGGCCCTGGTCGTCGGTCACGACGATGCGGGCAAATTTCGTGGGCAACTCTGTTGTCTCGGCAATGACCCAGACGCCCGCTTCCGGACCTTTCGTGCTGGTGACAACGCCGCCGATTTCATTCGTGCGGACCTCCACGCTCTGCTGCGCGTGCAGTCCGACGGACGATGCAAATGTCAGGATCGAAAGGAAAACAAAAGCCCGCAAGCGCCGAAGCGCTTCCGCCAAAAACAACATAGTCGCCTCCCTGGCACCGAAGCCGGCTAGCCGCCGGCCTTTTATTCGCGCGAGCTTAACAAGGCCGGTGGGCAGCGTCCCGTAATTTCTGCCTTGAGAATTTTTCAGCCGGCGAAACCGCCACCGTCGAGGAATGCCTGCTCCTCCGGTGTGGTGGTACGGCCGAGGGCGGCATTGCGATGCGGGAACCGGCCGAAGCGCCGGATGATGTCGGCGTGAATTTCCGCCCACTTCAGGTTGTCGGCGTCGCCGATCGCCTTGTTGAGAGCAACGCAGCGCTCCTGGTCGGCGAGATCTTCCGAATGCTCGAACGGAAGATAGAAGAAGCTGCGCAAGTCCTTCGGCACCTGGCCATCGAAGCCGCGAACGATGGCGCCCGCGGTAATTGCGCGCGCCAACGGGTCGGTGGCAAAGGCGCGCGCGTCGCCGCGGAACATGTTGCGCGGGAACTGGTCGAGCAGGATCAGCAGCGCCAGCGCGCCTTGCGCGCTGTGCTCCCAATCAGAGAGCTTCCCGGCCGCCGCCGCTTCGTACGTCTCGAGGAACCGCTCGCGGATCTCGTTGTCGAAGGCATCGTCCTTATTGAACCAGCGGTCCGGTCCGGCTTTTTGCCAAAACGACACCACGTCAGCGGCACTCGCGACCATAAGTATTCCGTGTCAGGTTGCAGACGTTTGCAGGGCTTCATCGCGCAGGGCGCGCCGCAGGATCTTGCCGACATTGGTCTTTGGCAGCTCGCTGCGGAACTCAATGTACTTCGGCACCTTGTAGCTGGCGAGCCGGCTGGCCAGGAAGGCGCGCAATTCGTCGGCGGTGAGATCCGGGTTTTTCTTCACCGCGAACATCTTGCCGACTTCGCCGGAATGTTCATCGGGGACGCCGACAACCGCGCATTCCATCAAGCCGCCCTGACTCATCGCGACATCTTCGACCTCGTTGGGAAATACCTTGAAGCCTGAAACGGAAATCATGTCCTTCTTGCGATCGACGATACGTATGCGGCCCTGGATATCCATCACGCCGACGTCGCCGGTGCGGAAAAAACCGTCTGGCGTCGTCGCCTCGGCCGTTTCATCCGGGCGCTGCCAATATCCTTTCATCACCTGCGGACCACGCGCGCAGATTTCACCCTGCTCGCCATTCGAAAGCTCGCGGCCGTTGTCGTCGCGGATCGAAATCTCCGTCGAAGGCAGCGGCAATCCGATGGTACCGGTCCATTCCCGTATGTCCCCACGATTGCAGGTAAGCACCGGCGACGTCTCGGAGAGACCGTAACCCTCAATGATCGGCTTGCCGGTGGCCTTGATCCACGCGTCGGCAACGGATTTCTGCACCGCCATGCCGCCGCCGACCGCGGCCTTGAGCATGCTCCAGTCGATCTTGCCGAAGTCCGGATGATGCAGCAGCGCGTTGTACAGCGTGTTCACCGCCGGGAAGAAATTCACCTTGTAGTGACGCAGCTCTTTGATGACGCCGGCAATATCGCGTGGATTTGGGATGAGAAGACACATGCCGCCGTTGCGCACGCCGAACAGGAAACAGGCCGTCAAAGCAAAGATGTGATAGAGCGGCAGCGCGGTGACGATTATCAGATGGTCGGTTCTGGGCGGGACATCGACCATCGGCTGATTCCACGCCTCCACCTGCAACATGTTGGCGACGAGATTGCGGTGCGTCAGCATGGCGCCCTTGGCGACGCCGGTCGTGCCGCCGGTATATTGCAGGAAGGCGAGGTCGTCAGGCCCGATGTTGACGGGCGCAAAGCCGGATTTGCGGCCGGCCGCGAGCGCATCGTTGAACCGAATGGCGCCAGTGATTGAGTAAGCCGGCACCATCTTCTTGATATTGCGGACCACGGCGTTGACCAAGGTGCCTTTGATGCTGCCGAGCATATCGCCCAGACTGGCGACCACGACATGTTTGACCGGCGTGCGCGGGAGTGCCTGCTGGAGCACCGCCGCAAAATTTTCCAGGACGATGATCGCCTCGGCGCCGGCGTCGCTGAGCTGGTGTTCCAGCTCACGCGGCTTGTAGAGCGGATTGACATTCACCACGGTATAGCCGCCCCGCAGAATGGCGGCGATGGCAACCGGATACTGCAGGACATTCGGCATCATGATGCCGACGCGGGCGCCGCGCTTCAGTCCGCGGCTTTGCAGCCAGGCAGCAAAGGCGCGTGAGGTCTCGTCGAGCTCGGCATAGGTCAGGGCCTTGCCCATGCAGACACAAGCGTCACACTCCGAATAGGCCTTGAAGCCTTCCTCGAGCATCGCCACCAGCGAGGGGTAACGCGACGGGTCAATTTCGGCGGGCACGCCCGGCGGGTATTGCCGCAGCCAAAGCCGTTCCATGGCGCTTCCCCCGGGCCGGCCTTTTGAGCATGCCGGCGAACCGATTCCCCATCAGCATGAGTCTAACCAGCCCGGCATGCAAGACCGGCCACGGCAGGCCGCAACGAGTTATCGGCCGGCGAACGGTACCAGCGGATTTTCAGTGAGCGCCGCGCGATCGGGGCGGTCCGGAGCCACAACGCCGAGAAAGGCCGCGAACAAGTCGCGCACCGTGCGTTCCGGCAGGTCGCGGGTAATGAACACAAGCCGGGTCCGGTGGTCCTCGTCCGGCCAGCCGTCCAACCGCACGGTCGGATGAAAGATGTGCTGAACGCCATGCACGACGACCGGGGTATCGGGCATTTCAGCGAGCTTCACGATGCCCTTGATGCGCAGAAGCTTGGCGCCATGCGTGGCGCGCAACAGCTCAAGGAACATGTCCAGCGTGCCCGCAGGGATCGCCTCGTCGCTGGTCAGGACGAAAGACCCGATATGCTCGTCGTGCCGGTTGACGTCATGATGGTGGTGATGGTGACCGCCTGCATAGGCCTCGGCTGCGAGCCATTTCTTGACGTCGGGGATCTTTTTATCGGGATCGTAGAGGCCGCTGCCGAGGAGCCGGCCGGGCGTCGCCTCGCCTTTGGCCGCGTCGAGGATGGGCGCCGCCGGGTTGAGTGCCCGCAACCGCCCCATGATGCGCTCGCATTGTGACGGGTCCGCGAGGTCGGTCTTGGTCAGCACGATGCGATCCGCGACGGCCGCCTGCTTGACCGCTTCGGCATGCGCGTCGAGCGTTGCCTCGCCGGTGAGCGCATCGACCACCGTGACCACGCCATCGAGCCGATAGCGGAGCAGGAGGTAGGGATGCGACATCGCGGTGTGTAACACCGGCGCCGGATCGGCGAGCCCGGTCGTTTCCAGCAGGACACGCCGAAAATTGCAGCGGCGGTTGTCGAGATCGCGCAGCAGCGTTTCCAGTGCATCGACGAGATCGCCGCGCATGGTGCAGCAAAGACATCCGGATTGCAGCACCACCATGTTGTCGCTGACATATTCGACCAACAGGTGATCGAGCGATACCTCGCCAAATTCGTTGATGATGACGGCGGTCTCCGCCAGCGCCGGATCCTTCAGCATCCGATTGAGCAACGTGGTCTTGCCGGCGCCAAGAAAACCGGTGAGGACGGTCAGCGGTATCGGCGTCGGCGGTTGACGCCGCTCGGCGCTTTGGCCGGGCTCGCTCATTGATTGGCCGAGCTGACTTTCGGTTTGGCCGGCTTGGCCTCCTTGGCCGGCTTGGCGGTTTTAGCGGCTTTGCCTGAATCGCCGGTCTTGGCGGCCTTGTCATTGCCCTGGGTCTTGGCGGCGGCTTTCTTTTTCTTCTTCGGTGCGGCGCTTGCGGTCTGCGCAACGGGATCCGGGTGATCGGCCGGTCCCGTGAACACGACGACGGGTGGAGTGGTTTCCACCGGCGGGCCGAGCACGAATTTGCCATTCGCGGGCTTCAGGCTCGACAGCAAGAACGCTCCCTGCTGGCCGCCCTCGGATTCGCCGCTGGCCGCCGTTGTCGATTCCTCAGGCTCCTCCTCGTTCTCTTCTGAAGGCGGCTTGCGGCGATGACCTCCACACATTTCTTCACGCAGGTTGGGTGGCTGCGCATCGATCGGCGCCAGCGCGTCGACGGTGCCAAGCGAAGGCGTGAGCCAGGACAGGCCGGCGCTGTTGAAGCCGCGTTCGAGCAACTGGGCCGCCTTCTGTGCGCGCACCGCGCCCGACCACGATCCGAGGACAACCGCGATCAGCCGGCGGCCGTTGCGCGTAGCGGAGGCAACAACGTTGTAGCCGGAGGCGCAGATAAAACCGGTCTTCATGCCGTCCGCGCCGGGGTACCGATCGATCAGCGCATTATAGTTGCGCATCACGCGGTTGCCGTAGCGAATCGAGGAGATGTGCCAATAGCTGTCATATTCGGGAAATTCGCGGATGAGCGCGCGCGCCAATATCGCGAGGTCGCGTGCAGAGGTCACGTGGTTTTCCGCCGGCAGCCCGTTCGGGTTGACGAAGTTGCTTTGCGACATGCCAAGCCGCCGGGCATTGGCATTCATCAGATCGGCGAAGCCGCCGATCGAGCCGCCGACACCTTCGGCAATGGCAACCGCCATGTCGTTGGCGGACTTCACCATCAACATCTTCAGCGCATTGTCGACCGTGACAGTCGTGCCGACATTGAAACCCATTTTTGTCGGTTGCTGAGCTGCCGCGTTCCGCGACACTGTCAGCAATGTGTTGAGCGACATACGACCCTCTTTGATGGCGCGCAGTGTCGTGTACGCGGTCATCAATTTGGTCACTGAGGCAGGGTACCAGGGGTATGTAGCGTTCTCGGCGTGCAACACCTTGCCGGTGGAAGCCTCGATCAATAGTTGTGCTTCGGCTTGTGCGCGGTTCGCGCCGGCGAGCGAGAGCAAGCCAGCAGCGAGGCCAAGGATCAGGACGCAAGAGCTGCGGCTCGAATTGGCAGTCATTGTTCGCGATCCGGCGGCCTCAGAAACGGGATGTTCCATAGGTGGCTGCGCTAGGCTATCTAAGCTTTGGATGCTAGGCAAAGCCAACGAAGTGCAACTGTAGATTTATGGTGACTCGTAGCTCATTGCCGAGGAAAGCGACCAAAGTTCGGCAAAGGAGGCATCAATGACGGCCTGTATTGTCGGGTGGTCCCACACCCCCTTTGGTAAACTGAGCGGCGAGACCGTCGAAAGCCTGATCGTGCGGGTGGCCGGCGAGGCTCTCGCCGACGCCGGGATCGGCGCCAAAGACGTCGATGAAATCGTGCTCGGTCATTTCAACGCGGGCTTTTCTGCACAGGATTTTACCGCCTCGCTGGTTCTGCAAGCCTCTCCGGACTTGCGATTCAAGCGGGCGACGCGGGTGGAGAATGCCTGTGCCACGGGCTCAGCCGCGGTCCATCAAGGAATCAAGGCGATCGAAGCGCGTGCCGCGCGCGTTGTACTCGTCGTCGGCGCTGAGCAGATGACGGCAACGTCGGCGCCGGAGATCGGGCGTAATCTGCTGAAGGCATCGTACGTGCGCGAGGAAGCCGAGATCGACGGAGGCTTTGCGGGAATTTTTGGCAAGATCGCCGGGCTGTATTTCCAGAAATGGGGCGACCAGTCGGATGCGCTGGCCATGATCGCCGCCAAGAACCACAAGAATGGCGTCGGCAATCCCTACGCGCAGATGCGCAAGGATCTCGGTTACGATTTCTGCCGCACCGAGAGCGAGAAGAATCCGTTCGTCGCCGGCCCGCTCAAGCGCACTGACTGCTCGTTGGTGTCGGATGGCGCGGCCGCCGTCGTGCTCGCGGACGTCGATACCGCGCTCAAGTCGAAAAAGGCGATCGCGTTTCGCTCCGCCGCGCACGTACAGGATTTTCTGCCGATGTCGAAGCGCGACATCCTGAAGTTCGAGGGCTGCACCCACGCCTGGCAACAGGCGCTGGCGAAGGCGGGACTCAAACTCGGCGATTTGTCGTTCGTGGAGACGCACGACTGCTTCACCATCGCGGAATTGATCGAGTACGAAGCCATGGGCCTGACCGGCGAAGGGCAGGGCGCGCGTGCCGTCATCGAAGGTTGGACGCAGAAAGACGGAAAACTGCCGGTGAACCCCTCGGGAGGATTGAAGGCGAAAGGCCACCCGATCGGCGCGACCGGTGTTTCCATGCACGCGCTTTGCGCGATGCAGCTCACGGGGACTGCCGGGGACCTTCAGGTGAAGAACGCCCGTCTCGGCGGTATCTTCAACATGGGTGGAACATCCGTGGCGAACTACGTGAGCATTCTCGAGCGCATCAAATAGCGCGGCAATCTATTTGAACTTGCGTTCAGCGGGCGAGGGCAGGAACGACGCATCGAAAACGTCGTCGAGCTTTGGCTTTGCGGCCTTGAATTTATAGGTGAGCGCGATCTGCTCGACGGCGCGGGCAAAACGATCCTGGTCGACGCCGCCAAAGCCATTCATCTTGACCTCGGGCGTGACGATGTTGTCGCGGAGCGCCATCGTCAGCCGTTCCAGCTCGACATTTTTTTTGGCCTGGGCATTGCGTTTGAGCACCGACTCGATTGCGATCGAAGGTTGCCTCACCGTGTCCTTCAGGCTTTTCAGGTAAGCACGCAGAAACCCTTTGACGGCGTCCGGATTCCCGGCCGCGAACGCCGAGTTCACGATGATGGCAGTGCCGTAGAGGACAACGCCATAGTCGGCCATCAGCAAGACGTTGATGTCGTCGACCGGAACGCCTTTGTCTTTAAGGTCGACATAGGTGGAGAACGAAATGCCGGTAACGGCGTCGACCTGGCCGGCTGCCAGCATCGGCTCGCGGACAGGGAAACTGACGTTTTCGATTGTCACCTTGGACGCGTCGATGTTGTTTGCCTGCACAAAGATCGGCCATTGCGCAAACGAACTGTCAGCTGCCGGCGCCCCCAGGATTTTGCCTTCCAGATCCTTGGGCATGTAAATTCCGCGGCTTTTGCGCCCGATCACCGCGAAAGGCGGCCGGTTGTAGACCATGAACACCGCCTTGATCGGAGTGCCTGGCTTGGTGTCGCGGAACTTGATCAATGCATTGATGTCGGCAAAGCCGATATCGAATTCGCCCGATGCCACGCGCTCGATCGATTCGAGTGAACCCGCCGATGGCTCAATGCTGACGTTGAGGCCTTCGGCTTTGTAATAATTCCTGTCGATTGCCAGCAGGAACGGCGCCGAGGGTCCTTCGATCCTGAAGTCGAGCGTGAACCTGACGGCGGTTTCAGCCGCCGCGGCGCCGGTCATGAGCGTTGCGGCGAATATCAGCGCCACCCGGGCCCATCGGCCAATGTGGCGAGCGCTCATTACTCACTCCCTCTCAAGCGGCCTGCGCATCAGGCGAGGCTGATTGACTCAGCAAAGGATACGCCGCCGCAAAGGGCAAGACATCGACGCCCAGCCATCGAACAATTTGCCGCGATATGACTAACGCTACGACGCTCGGTCGCGGGACCGCTAATCTCGAACGCGATAAAGGCGCATTTGGGATAGACTTGCCGACCTAACGCGGAGAGTCAGCCGATGACACCGGTGACGGCCAACAGGGTTGCGCGCGACATTCCGCCGCTGCGGGCGCCCTACGCTCCGCCGGACGAAACGATTGCGAGAGCGCTCCTTGCGACAGCCGCCCGTCCCGAGAATGCCGAAGCGCGGATCGACGCCCGTGCGCGGCGCTTGGTCGAGGCCATTCGCGCCCGCACGGGGGGCCTGGGTGGGGTAGAGGATTTTCTGCACGCTTATGCTCTGTCCACCAAGGAAGGTCTGGCGCTGATGGTGCTGGCGGAGGCGCTCCTGCGAGTGCCTGACGCAGAAACCGCCGACCGCTTGATTGAAGACAAGCTCAAGGCAGGCGACTGGACGCATCACGAGTCGCGAGCGGCCTCGCTTCTGGTGTCGGCCTCGGCCTGGACGCTCGGTCTCACCGCCCGCGTCATCCATCCAGGCGAGACGCCCGAAGGAATCGTTGAATCGCTGGTCAAACGGCTCGGATTGCCGGCGGTGCGCGCGGCCACGCGTCAGGCCATGCGTTTGCTCGGGTCGCATTTCGTGCTCGGGCAGACGATTGAGGAAGCCCTGTCGCGCGCCGGCGCGCACCGGGAGTTTCTCTATTCGTTTGACATGCTGGGCGAGGCCGCGCGGACCGGCGACGATGCCGGGCGTTACTTTGAGTCGTATGCCAATGCCATCGATGCGATTGGCAAAAGCGCCGGCAATGACGCGCTGCCGAAGCGGCCGGGGATCTCCGTCAAATTATCGGCGCTGCACCCGCACTATGAGCCGCTATCGCGCGACCGCGTGCTCGACGAACTGACGCCCAGGCTGCTCGAATTAGCTCAACTTGCCAAACGCCACGAGCTTAATCTTACCGTCGATGCCGAAGAAGCCGACCGGCTCGAACTGTCGCTCGACGTAATCGCGGCGGCGTTGCGCGATTCCTCGCTCGCGGGCTGGGACGGTTTTGGTCTCGCGATACAGTCCTATCAGAAACGCGCCGGCGCCGTGATCGATTGGGTCGCGCAAGCGGCGCAGACGCTTGACCGGCGTTTGATGGTTCGCCTCGTCAAGGGCGCCTATTGGGATACCGAGATCAAGCGAGCGCAGGAGCGCGGGCTTGCCGACTATCCTGTGTTCACGCGCAAGGCGATGACCGACCTTTGCTATCTCGATTGCGTGCGCAAGTTGCTGGCGGCGCGGCCGCGACTCTATCCGCAATTCGCAACTCACAACGCGCTGACCGTGGCCTGCGTAATCGAGGACGCCGGCGGGACAAGCGGCTACGAATTTCAGCGGCTGCACGGCATGGGCGAGACTCTTTATGAGGCGTTGCTGGACGATCTGCCGGATATGACATGCCGGGTCTACGCGCCGGTTGGAGGGTATTCCGATTTGCTTGCTTACCTGGTGCGCCGGCTCCTGGAGAACGGCGCCAATTCATCTTTTGTGTCGGTCGCAGCCGATTCGAGTGTACCGATCGAAACCATTCTGCGGCGGCCGCAGAGCTGGATCGTCGAGGAATCTCGTGCGCGTCATTCGCATATTCCGCTGCCGCGCGATTTGTTTGGCGCTGTCCGGCGCAATTCGGCCGGCGTTGAATTCGGCGACCGCGCTTCGCTCGAGAAGCTGCTTTCCGAGGTCCGCGCGGCGCCGCAAAATACGCGCGCGCAGGCATTGATCGACGGCGTGGCAATCGCGGGAAGGGAACGGCCGGTCAAGTCGCCGATCGATGGCAAGCCTGTCGGCAGCGTGCAGGAAGGCGATGAAGCCGTCGTGGCTTCGGCCA
>Ga0187785_10000967_pt1 | contig 10209 bp, 6 predicted proteins | sample 0815_BV2_4_20_MG_FD_132466 | JGI IMG/M metagenome (GOLD analysis project Ga0187785, IMG submission 132466) | Tropical peat soil microbial communities from peatlands in Department of Meta, Colombia - 0815_BV2_4_20_MG | ecosystem: Environmental > Terrestrial > Soil > Wetlands > Peat | place...
AAGATGCCGTTCTCGACCGTGCCCGGTTTGACCTTGCCCGGCCAGCGGATGATTGCAGGCACACGGAAGCCCCCTTCAAACACGGTGCCCTTGGTGGCTTTGAACGGTGTCATGCCTCCGTCCGGCCAGGTGAACACCTCTGCCCCGTTGTCGGTGGTGAAGACGACGATGGTGTTGTCGGCCTCGCCGATATCTTCCAGGTGTTTCAGCAGGGCACCGATTGCGTCGTCCATCTGTGCCATGCCCGCCTCTTCCACGTTGTAGTTGCTCGTGGAATTCATGAGGGCCTGGTACTTCGGGGAGAGGTAGGTAAACACATGCATGCGCGTCGTGTTGTGCCAGATGAAGAAGGGCTTCTTGTCCTTCTTGGCCTTATCCATGAATTCCTTGGAATGCTCGACCAGCACGCTGTCAAAAGTCTCCATGTCATATTTGGCCTTGCGACCCTCCTGCCAGTTCTGCCGGCCTGCCATGTTGGGGAACGGCGCCAAAGGTCCCTCATCCACGATCTTCTGTTTTCCGATCTTACCCCAGCGCGGCTGCTCGGTCGGATCGTCCTTGTCAGTGGCCCAGCAATGGACTAGATTGCGCGGTCCATACTTGTCTATCCAGTCCTGAGGGTAGTCGAACCAGTACGGGTCCGACATCGCGTCGAGGTGGTACAGGTAGCCAAAGAATTCGTCGAAGCCGTGCACGGTCGGCAGGTATTTGTTCAGGTCGCCCAGGTGGTTCTTGCCGAACTGTCCGGTGGCATAGCCCATTGATTTAAGGGCAGTGGCGAGTGTGCAGGCCTCCGCCGGGAGGCCCACGTCGGCCCCGGCCTGACCGACCGTCGTCAAGCCGGTCCGGATCGGCAGTTCCCCGGTAATGAAATTCGCTCGGCCCGCCGTGCAGCTTGCCTCGGCATAATAGTCCGTGAACATCATCCCCTGGGTCGCAAGCTTGTCGAGATTCGGCGTCTTGCCGGACATGATGCCGCGATGGTATGCCCCCACGTTGAACCAACCCACATCATCACCCATGATGAAAAGGATGTTGGGTTTCTTGGCGTCGGCTGCTTTTGAATCCTGCGCGATAGCAGCACTGACAAAAACCAGTGCCATAATCGATGTCACCAGTAGAACCCGCAAGGTGTCTCTGAGCATGTGCATCATCATCCCCCTCTTGACGCGTAAGCGCCGAATTTGTGTTCCAGCCTTATTGCCGAATTGATGTCACTCGTTCCATAACAATACAGTAGCCGCGCCATTTTCAGGCTGTTTCAGCCCTTGGCTCACCGTCGGGCCGGCCCTCGAACATCCAATAGCCGTCTCATCGTCACTCAAGAGGCGTAACGCGGGCCGAATTAACGCAGTGCCCAAAAAATTCATTCTCAGATTCCAGCATACCTTCCCATACGGCCCCGGTCAACCATGATCTACGGAAGCCGGTAACCCTCAGTTACGAGGGGGATATTGGGTATTCTCAAGCGGAATAAGCCTGCACAAAGGCACGTTGACCTGATGAGCACATACCCACATCCCGCATAACGGAAGGATTACGAAATCCGTCAATTTTTCTGTTACCGTCGGTGAAATAGTGCTCTCATTGCGGTCGAACCCATCTCGGGTGCAACGAAACGATTTTTTTGGCGAACGGGCATGGCCGGATAGTTTGTGAAACAGTATGAGTGAAATGGTGTCTAAAGAAGAATACATAGGGTCGATCTCGAATAATGCATGCCCCTCGCCAGGGGAGTTGGGATGATCGAGCAATTAGTACCGGGGACAGCACCGTTCGCATTCGCGATCTCTCGAATTGGTTTCAGAACATCGTTACGTGGGTGATGCATCAATCTTTTGTAGGCTGAAAATGATCCAAAGTAGGCTAGCCGCTATGCTATGAACTATATTGTTGCGCATTGAAAATAGTGCTTTCCGTCAGCAGTCAGCCAGGTTGTACTCGCAGCGCAGGTAAGCAGGGCGTCCGAAGCGAAGTGGACACCTGGCCGGTAGACGCATTCCTGATGCGCAACACTATAACGGTGCCAAGTGTTTGAGAAGTTGCTTGCAGTGCAAGGGAAATTTCCAGTGACCGTTTGCATGTGACGAGGGAGGGTGCCATGAGCGTGGAAAAATTGAAATGGGCTGCGATCCTCAGTTTTGTCGTTTCTTTGGTCATTTTGATTCTCGGCGGGATTTTGGCGCAGGATCGTTTGCCGCCGTACCCCGGCAAAATTGTGGCTCAGGACGGAAAAACTCTCTTCACCAAGGCTGACATACTTGCAGGTCAAGACGTATTTCAGAGTCATGGACTCATGGACCACGGCAGCGTTTGGGGACACGGTTCCCAGAGAGGATCCGAATTTTCGGCCACGAGCCTGCACATCGAAAGCGAAGCGGTACGGGATTATTTGAGCCGGCAGGAGCATGGCAAGCCGTACAATGAACTCACGGATCTGGAAAAAGAAATTATCGATCTGAAATCAATTCGGGACATTCGAACGAATCGTTACGATCCCGCGACAGACACGTTGACGCTGACTCCCGCTCAGACGGTGGCGCTGGAAAGAGTTTTGCAATTCTGGGACACGACCTTTCAGCGGGGGGAGGTACGGTACGGGTTTCTTCCCAACACAGTGGCAACTCCCGAAGAACGGCTTCAGATAGGGCGATTTTTCTTTTGGACGGGATGGGTAGCCTCCACCAATCGGCCGGGGGAGGATCACAGCTATACAAACAATTGGCCTGCAGACAGGACTGTGGGAAACGTGCCCACTACGGAAACCTACGTGTGGTCTCTGGGCGGGATTCTTGCCTTACTGATAGTACTCGGCACATTCATTTTCATGGTGCACCATTACGGATTGTGGTACGGCCCGGCCAAAGGTGTTCAGCTAGCAGAAAAGCTTGTGGACATGCCACTCACTCCGAGCCAGAGAAAGGCTGCGAAGTTTTTCCTGGTGGTGACGATTCTTTTCCTGATGCAGACGAATTTCGGCGGGTTGCTCGCTCATTACACCATTCATCCGGCCAGTTTTTACCTGCAGCTCGTCGCCGATTGGATTCCTTACAGCTGGGCCAAGACCTGGCATTTGCAGTTGGCCATATTGTGGATCATGACCACGTGGATCGCGTCCGCCATATATATCGCTCCGATAATGGGCGGAATCGAACCAAAGAAACAGGGACTTCTCGTGGAGTTGTTGTTTTTGGCGGTCCTTCTCGTGGCAGGCGGCAGCTTGATTGGCGAAGTAGCCGGAATAAAGGGCTATCTGGGGGACATGTGGTTTTGGTTCGGGCACCAGGGATGGGAATTCCTGGAACTCGGCCGTTTTTGGCAGATCTTGTTGTTTGTGGGCTTGATCGCGTGGCTGATCATTGTGTATCGGCCGATTTCTCATCATGTGAAACTCCGCCACAAGGACGAATTTACGGGTTTGCTCTTGTTTTACGTGGTCAGCGCGGTGCTGGTGGTCGCGTTTTTTGCGTTCGGCCTGTTGTACGGTAAAGGATCGCATTTGACTCTCGCAGACTATTGGCGATGGTTCGTAGTCCATATCTGGGTTGAAAGCATTTTCGAGTTTTTCGGGATAGCGGTCATTTCCCTCTTGCTGGTGACCATGGGACTGGCGTCGGCCAGAGGCGCGTTGATGGTGGCGTACTTTACGGCCGCCATCGTCTTCTTGAGCGGGATACTTGGGACTGCTCATCACTTTTTTTGGTTTGGGCAACCTTCGTTTTGGCTTGCGATAGGATCCGTGTTTTCCTCACTGGAACCAATACCGCTTCTCGGGCTGGTCGTTCGAGGACTGTTGGAATACAAATCAATAATCAAAGAAGGCAAAGAGTTCCCCTACAAATGGCCGCTGTATTTTCTGGTGGCCTCTTCGTTCTGGAATTTCCTGGGCGCGGCCGTATTCGGATTCCTGATAAATCTACCAATCATAAATTATTACGAGCATGGCACGTACCTCACCATGAATCACGGCCACGGCGCACTATTTGGTGTCTATGGAATGCTTTCCATCGCCCTTCTGCTGTTTTCATGGAGGGGGCTGGTTGATAGAGCGCATTGGGACGATAAGATCTTGAGGGTCTGTTTCTGGGGATTCAACGGCGGGTTGTTCTTGCTGACTTTGGGGACTCTTTTTCCCGTTGGGGTGCTCCAGACTTGGACGAGCTTCAAATACGGGCTTTGGCTGGCCCGAGACGCTTCCTTCTTTGAAGGGACGTTCGTGCGCACGCTCGGGACCTTGAGGATTATTCCGGACCTCACCATAATCCTTTTGGGCGTGCTCCCGTTGTTTTACTTTCTGTTCAAAACCTATCCGCACCTGAAGGCGGTCGGCATAAAGGAAGGCGAATCCGTATGGAAAAGCCTCGGCACAGATCTCTGACACCATGTCGCTGTCAAGCACCTGAAATCGGAAAGTAATTCCTTGTGAAACGTTCGTCTCCGATTCCACACGTTTTGAAAGCAACATGGCTTGGCATCTTCGCAATGAAAGAGGAACACGAGTAATGAAACGATATATGGCTCTCGCAGTTATGTGTTTTCTTCTTGCTGCGCCAACGGCCCGTGCTTTGCCCCTGGAAGCCACTGCCATCAAGGTTTTTCCCGCCATGAAAACCGAAGCTGCATTCACAAAATTGCTGCAACTCTTGAATAAGGATGAAGTAACGGCTGCGGCAGAATATCTGAAAACCGAAGGGTTACTCTTACGAGACGGCACCGAGGTAATCCTGACCGAGGTAGGCTGCGACGGATTATGCGTGAAATTCCGCGTCAAAGGCGAGGACAAAGAGTATTGGACCGTTCCGACCATGGACGGAGGAAAGGTGTTCAAATTCAAGAAATGAATGCGTCCGGGAGAGTTTCCGATTTATAATGCGCATTAAGAATGCGTCTATCAGCCAGGTGTCCCCTTCGCTTCGCTCGCAATGACACTGCTCGGCCCTGTCATTGCGAGGAGCGCAGCGAGGAAGCAATCTCTCTTGCTCATGAAATCCGGTACCGAACTTACGAAAAGCAATACTAAGCGTTCCTGCGTTCGCCTTGTATCCAGTATGTTCACTGCTCGGCCAGAATGTTTTTGATATTTGCTCTGACCTGGAATACATTGAGCAGTACCACCCAATCAAGGGGGAGGCTTATGAAAAAGGGAACTAGCATCATTATCGGTATGCTATTGTTTTTGCTGATTCCAATGGGCGCCCATGCCACGCAAAAATCCCTCATGCAGGTCTCCATCGATGGGAGCATCCTCACGTTCAGGGACGGAACCATGTATCAGGTGGAAAGGTACGACCTTGCGAGCGTAGCGAAATGGCGCGACCGAGACGTTTGTGACGTAATCGATTCATATCGCAATGAGTGGCTTCGAGTGCCCATTCAGAATACGGCGGACGGAACTACGGTATACGGTTTCAGAATCAGGTAGCTCGCCCAGGCAATCGTTCGCGCCATGAGATCCTCATGGAAATCCAATTAGATAGAGTTTAGAGGATTGCGCTGTCAAAAAGCACGATTCCAGGGACACTCTTTACAAAAGAGCGCATCCCCGATTCCACCTATTTGAAGGGGCATTCGTATCAGGCCAGCTGCCAGGTTCCTGATTCGTTGAGGACCAGTAATCGTTTGAACTGCCGAAGTACTTCGCGATTCGAATCAGACAGTCCGCGCATCTGAAATCCGCATTCCTCGAATAGCCTGAACGTTCCTTTTGTTGCCGTCCATCTGCATTCTGCCAACACCACTATGGGATCGACATTCATAAACATGTCTACCGGGAGGAGAAATCTCCTGATTTCTCCGACACTGGCCTCTATACCGGCTACGCGAAGCCCGTCTTCCGAGAAATCTCTTAATATTCCTGTATCTGAGCTTTCCATGTCATGTATGGGGACATAGGCCATGAGATCTACCCTGAGTTGGCTCCGCGGGGTGAAACCATCAGCTTTTTCCCTGTACACGGACGACAATTCGTAAATTTCACCGTGACTGACCGCGCCGCAGGTTACCAATTTTTTCAAAATCGAGCTCAGGTGTTTCGGCGAAAGTCTGTACTTCGTTTCCAATTCCTTGTCAGACATCCCCGATTTGAGATCCAGGAGAATGCTTTTGCCACTGACTTTTCGTGTTTTCATTATTTCACCCGCGGGGAAAAACTTCCGGAGTGTGAGTCTAACAATTTCCTTAATAATTCACGGCCTTCTCATCACCATGCAGTTCTCGTGCCAGGCGAGTGCACGCGGCATAATTTCAATAGGTACTAAAATATCAGCCGATTACGTTTTAAGGCCGATTCGCAATAGAGAATTTTTTCATCTGCAGGTTTCGGTACATGAGTATATTTTACACCATGTTTCGTCCTTATTCCTCACGAGAAGCGACAATTCGTCCGGAGAAGTGACAATTCCTCCGAGAAATGGACGATTGTGCTGCGGGTGTTTTACCTCCTCATGCTGCAGCATGGATCGGCTTCGGCCCTAGATGCTGCAGCCTTTGTGTTCAAACCGTAAAATGGTATGCCTTTCATCGTGCGTTCCGATTGCCGGTCATGCTGGGTCCGGATCGTCATCAGTTCGCAGCACTGATTGACGCTAGTATGTTTGTTTTATAAAGGCCAGGGCTTCATCGATTGCGTTCAAGGTCAGTTCCAGGTCGGCTTCAGTGTGCCGAAAGCTGATATAGGCATGATGGTAGGGCGAGAAAAAGAATCCCCTGCGGATGAGCTGGGTATAGAAATCCTTACGTTTGCCCTTGTATGCGCCTGTGTCATCCTTTCTAAAGGTGATGTAGAACATGGGGGCCACGCCGGTCAGTTCAGCTCCCACATCATGTTTGTCAATCACTGCCTGGATCTTTTTCATGAACCGTTCGCCCTTTTCCCAGATGTTGTCGAGCACATGGTCCCGCTCAAGGATTTCTATGGTCTTAAGCGCGGCAATGAAGGCATCGCTGTTCGGAAAAAAGGTCGAGGATATAAAAAGCTTGTCGGCAGCTGCCATCATGACATCCTTTTTCCCGGTCACAACGGAGATGGGATATCCGTTGGCGAGAGCTTTTCCAAGAACAGTCACGTCAGGGGTGACGCCATAAAGTTCCTGGGCACCGCCCATTGAAAGCCTGAAGCAGGTACGGATCTCGTCATAGATCAACACAGAGCCACACCTGTCAGCAATCTCTCTTACACCTTGAAGAAACCCGGGTTTTGGTGTCTGCATTTCCTGATGGTTGGGATGGCCGAAAGGCGTCATGATGATGGCAGCCGTCTCGTTGCCATGTGTTGCCATCAGGTCTTTCAGCTGGTCAAGGTTATTGTATTGAAATTCAAAGACATCTTCGTAGAGTTTTGGCGGAATCCCGCCTTTCATTTCAACACACCAGTCATGCCAGCCATGGTAACCGCAGCGCATTACCTTGAGTTTATTGGTATGGGCTCTCGCAATACGAATACTTGCCGTTGTCGCATCAGAACCTGTTTTCAAAAAAATGCTCATCTCGGAAGAGGGCACAAGCTCAGTCAGCTTTTTTGCCAGCAGGTTCTGGTATTTTTGTGTCAGGGTGAAACAGAATCCCTTCTCTTTTATCTGTTGGTAAACCGCTTCATCCACCTCATCTTCACGGTAACCCAGGATGATGGGGCCGTAACCGCAGAGAAAATCAATAAATTCATTGCCGTCGACATCGATCAGCCGGCAGCCTTTGCCGCTTTCAAGAAAGATGGGATATTCTCCGTCAATAAAATCCGCGGGTTTTCTGGCACCCAGAACGCCTCCCGGTACCAGCCCGGTAGCCTCTTCAAACAGTTCTCGGCTTTTGGTGATGTTCAGTTTTTCTGTCTCTTTCACGGAATGTCTCCTGTCCTGCGCTAAACGTGGAGCATGGATGAAATCTTTTCAGTCTGATGGATTCTTGCGCCCCTCTTTAAAAAAGCGGCAAGAAATTTGGCCGGATCGATGCAGCCTTCAGGGGCGACCACACCTTTTTCGGTTACATCACCTGCATCCATCATGAGCGCTGCAATGGATGCGGGAAGTCCAGTCCCAGGGGCCATTCTTCCCACCATGTCGGCTGTGTAGGTGACCTTCATGCCGTCTCTTTCCCCTTTGACAATGACTTTGAGACCTGAAGCCTGGGGACCGTTATCTCGCCCATCCGGGATGGCCCCCCAGAGCTTGAGCGTAAGGTCATAAGGCGTTACCCCGATCCCCTTGATATCGATGGGTTCTTTGCCCAGGAAGCCCGTATCTTTCTGCTGTTTTATCAGCTCATCCACCCATTGGGGTATGAGCGCACCTTTAATTATCACATTTTTTACCCCCTTAATGTACTTGGGGATGGTTAAGGGCTGTGGATGGCCCACGTAGCGAAGATTGCAGGTGCCAAGGGGTTCCAGGAACTCTATTGCCACTTCCCCGGTCCCACCTTCCACATGGACGAGCTCACCATTTACATATTGGGGGATATTCCCAAGGGTCATATGAAGGCTGTGGTCCCAGGCAGCGCCTGCAAGTTCTGCGATGCTCACCACCCAGTAGAGATAAATCTCATCGACACTGTCCAGACGGTCTGCATACCATTTGACCAGAACATTGTTGGTTCCGGGGTCGGACCCCATGCCTGTAAGCACGGTGATGCCCGCTTCTCTGGCCATTGTGTCTATTTCGGAGTTGAAAAGGATCTCCGTTCCCTCATAATCGTCACAGATATCGATGTAGTTTACCTTTGCCTCAACAGCCGCTTTTGCCACGGGCACGGCAGTCTTGTAAAACGGCCCCGCACAGTTAATCACAACGTCAATTTTCTTGAATGTATTCACCATGCTGCCATGATCATTCACATCCATCTTGACCAGCTGTACTTTTTCACTTTCGCGCAATTTCGGAGCCAATCTCTCCGGGTCCGGGTATAAATCACCCAGTACCACACCCGTGATCTGCTGTTGTTTTATCAGATCCCGGGCTACGCCCTGACCCATGCCGCCTGCTCCGCCCAATACCAATGCACGCATATTTGATTCCTCCTTTAGTTCGGGAATATTCCGCGACCACCCGTTTCGGGGACTTGCGGACCCGTGATTAGTCGTCCGATGGCCTGCGGAACGCCGAATTGCCGTGGACTCGTAGCGTGAAACGAGCCGACGACGGGAATTCGCACACTTACGCCAGATTATCGGCTTTTTGCCCCCTTCTTGGGGTAATTCGCCTGCCTGCCCCGATGTCAATGTTTAATTCAACGGAAAAATGATCCGAAACTCTGTTCCTTCTTCTCTCACAATCTCACTTTTGCCGTTGAGCTGATTGACAAAAATTTGTATCAGCCTAAAACCCAGGGAGCTGGATTCTTCGTACTGCTTGTCCCCCGGAATGCCTACTCCGTCATCCTTCACCACAAACTCGCATTGACCCTCTCCGATGCGTCTAAGCATTACCAGGATCTCTCCATTCCCGCTTTTGGGAAAAGCATGTTGATAACAATTGGAGAGGAGTTCAGTGAGAATGAATCCGAGAGGGACAGCCGTGTCAATGCCCAGATGAACTTCCTGTATCTCCTTCTTGATCTCAATCCTCTTCCCTACAATAGAGAAAGACTCGATCAGCTGGTTCAACAGCTTGGCCAAGTATCCGCCCATATTGACGTATGTAAGATTTTCAGATTGATAGAGCAGCTCATGAGCCAAGGCCATTGACCGTATCCGATTCTGGCCATCCTCGAGCATGCGGGAAAACTCGGTGTTCCCGGCATAGCGAGCCTGGATTCGAAGCAGACTCTGTATGACTGCCAGATTGTTCTTTACCCTGTGGTGAATTTCCCGGAGAAGAATCTCCTTTTCTCTCAGCGACGCCTTGATCTGCTCCTCCGATCTCTTGCGTCCAGTGATGTCACGACTGATGCCGCCAATGGCCAGAATGTTCCCCCGATCATCAAGGATCGGAAATTTTCGTGTCTCAAAAATACGGTTTTCGCCTCGTTTGTTAGCCCAAGACTGTTCCTCAAATAGAGACTTTTTCGAGTTTATGACTTCGTCGTCGCTCATGCGGCTCGGTTTAGTCGTATCGGGAGGTATAAATTCTTCCACAGTTTTCCCGAGCACTTCCTGCCGCTTCACGCCGAAAAACCTCTCATAAGCCTTGTTTACGATCACATGTCGGCGTTCGGCGTCCTTGAAATAGATGACATCCGGCAAGGCTTCAATGAGTGAATTGAGAAGAGACGTCTTAT
>Ga0187785_10000968_pt1 | contig 10203 bp, 11 predicted proteins | sample 0815_BV2_4_20_MG_FD_132466 | JGI IMG/M metagenome (GOLD analysis project Ga0187785, IMG submission 132466) | Tropical peat soil microbial communities from peatlands in Department of Meta, Colombia - 0815_BV2_4_20_MG | ecosystem: Environmental > Terrestrial > Soil > Wetlands > Peat | place...
TATACCCCATCAGGGCAGATTACGAAAGGAGGAAAAACGGTGTTCAGACGGGTCCTTGTTGCCACGGACTTTTCCGCCCATGCAGATCATACCCTTGAATGTATTGGCGAGATCCCGGGAATGGAAGAGATCCTCCTTCTTCATGTCATTGACGAAGCGGCAACGAATGGGCGGCACCTGTTCCATAACCCTCAGCACCGGACAAACCTGGAAAACGCAACGGAAACGCTCGAGATGAAGAAAAGGTATCTTGCGGACCTGACCGGCGTACCGGTGATTGCACGCATGGCCGAATCGGTTGACGGCGATACCGCGGGAGCCATCGTCAGGATTGCGCAGGACGAGAATGTCTCCCTGATTGTCATGGGAGGGCGGGGAAGGGGACTCCTGTACGGCTCCATCCTCGGCAGCGTTTCGGAAGGAGTGATCCAGCGCAGCAGAAAAGACCTGCTGATCATGCATTTCCGCGTCACCGACAACCAAGATGGCAAAAAGCTTGAGAAATACTGCAGGAATATCTTTTCCCATGTACTCTGCCCGGTGGACTTTTCGCAGCCCTCGATCAAAACAATAGAGTATGCTGCCAGCCTGAGCGCGGTCCGGCGCATGACCCTTCTCCACGTGATGGAAGAAGACCCTTCCGGGAAAAATTTCTCCACCCTGCAGGACCAGGCCTTTCACCGCCTCGGCCAGATTGCGGACACGATCCGTGCAGAAGGGATCAGCATCTCGTCGGAAGTCCGCAGCGGCAATCCGGTGGACGTGATCAGCCGGAGTGCCGAAGAGCTCGACGCCTCGCTGATTATGACCGCCCGGGTCGGGCTTTCAGATTATGCAAAGAATATCCCGCTCGGGCACGTCGCCGCAGGCATCGCAGCATCTGCCGGGCGGCCCCTGTTCCTGGTAAACCCCCACATCAGCCTCGCCGTTACCGTCAGGGAACTGGAGGCCGGGCAGTTCGGCCTTGCCGAGAACCTCTGGCTCGATTATCACCAGCAGAAGGCTGACCCGGCGATCGACCGGATCTTCGGGGTCTTTGTCGAGGGATCCCTCGCGGCTGTGGCACGATGCCGACGGCATCCCGACGGGCTCGAAGTTGACGGCATCTTCGTACCACCCGTGTACCGCGAGCGGGACTATGCACGCCTCGCGGTCCAGGCGCTGGTGGATGCCTGCGGGCAGGAACCCCTCTTCATGCATGCGACCCTCAACCTGGTCGGGTTTTATTCCTCGTTCGGGTTTGCGCCGATTGGCGAGCATGAGCTGCCTGCTACCATCATGGAGCGCTTCAGTTTTGCCGATGGTGATCTCGAAGGGGCAAACGTCCTCCCGATGAGGAGGTTGCCGGACACCGGGAAAAGGTCATAACCGGCCCGTAAGACGCCGCCTCCTGAGCGCCGGGAACAGGAGCGACGAATCTCTCCAGGCACCGGAGGATCCAAACCTTTCAATAGTTTTTCATCCTTGATCAAGACCTGAGGAACCTTCATGGGGCGCTGTTCCGCGATCATCGATCCTGCATGTGCGGGTCACGACAATCCCCGCCACCCGGAGTCCCACGCCCGCCTTGTCACCGCGCTCGGGGGCATCCCCGCAGGAATCCCGCATGTCACACCGGAGCCTGCGACCCTGGAACAGGTCCACCGCATCCACGACCCCCACTATACCGAATTTCTCCGCAATCGTTGCGCCGAGACGGTCACACTGGGCAATCTCGACGCGGATACCTACATAACACCGCTTTCGTACGAGGCTGCGCTGCATGCGGCGGGCGGTGCGATAGAATCCGCACGACGGTCCCTGGGCGGGGAACACTCCTTTGCATTCATCCGGCCCCCGGGTCACCATGCTGAACGGGCGAGGGCGATGGGGTTCTGCCTCATGAACAACATCGCCATCGCTGCCGAAGAGATGCTCACAGGCGTTGACCGTGTCGCGATCGTTGACTGGGATGTCCACCATGGGAACGGCACGCAGCATGCATTCTACCGCTCCAACCGGGTCCTGTACTGTTCAGTACACCAGGAGCACCATTTCCCGTACTCAGGGCTGGTCGAAGAGATCGGCAACGGGTACGGCAAGGGGTTCACGATCAATGCCCCCATCGGACCTGGTTCCGGCGGGGCCGATTATACGGGGATCTTCACCGGCGTATTTCTCCCGGCCCTTGAGCGCTTCCGGCCGGATGCTGTCCTCGTTTCAGCCGGCCAGGATATTCTTTCGGATGATCCCCTGGGCGGGATGAATGTACACCCTGAAGACTTCTCCCTGCTCACATCCCTCCTCCTCCGGGTGGGCAAACCGCTCTCGTTCGTGCTCGAAGGAGGCTATGGCCCATCACACGGGGAAGCAGTCTCTCACATCTTCGCAGCCCTGCGCCGCCCTGCAGAAGATTGTACGTGCGGGACCCCGAGGGAGGATACCGCCAGGCTGATTGCCCTTCTGAAAAAGGTCCACCGGTTGCCCTGACCCTAAGGAAGGGGCAGGACATCGATCTCGGTACGGCTGATCTTTTCGTAGGTGTGTTTCAGCTGGATGATGGGCCAGAGTTCATAGAGAAGGACGGTGATCGGTTCCCACATGGCCGCCCAGCCAATGATAAGAAGGGCATCGGCAAACACCTGGGCAAGGAGGTGATTACTGATACCGGCTACCACCTGGCGGGAGAGCAGGGCGATAGCAAGGAAGGAGAGCCCGATGAGGAGCGTGGTTCTCCCGTGGCGGAACCGCTGGCGGAATTTCCGGTCCTGGACCAGCATCCGGTACTCAAAATGGTTCTTGATCGCCTGGGGGATTGATTTTGCCCGTTCGGTGACCGCAATCTCGGGAGGAAGGTAGATAACAATCTTGAACTGCGTCTTCCGGGGAAAGTCCTTGACCGTGTCCACGATATAATGTTCTGCGGCAGAGTCCAGCTCCTTTTCATGGAAGGGTGCAGGATCAAACGAATTGAAGAGCTGCATGACGGATGAGAGCTTGATCTCGATCACGATCCGTCCCTTGTCTTTCTTGTAGAGCGATTCGATATCCGCCATGCAGATCCTTCTTCTTGTATTTTCCCTTGAGATGGATAAAAATATCCAGCCCCGCTGAATCGCCGCCGACGGTTATGGCGGGAACGGATTTCTCAACGGTTCATCTCACGGCGGATGTTCTCCAGGGCCTCACCGATGATCTCCTGTGCCCACTCGTCTTCCATGCGGTACAGGCGCTGCAGCGGCGCATAGGCCCTCTGGTCACCGATGCGCCCGAGGGCCCAGGCGGCCTTGAGCCTCACCCTCGCATCGTCATCCCAGAGCGTCCCGATGAGTTCCTCCACGGCTTCAGGATCTTCCATCCGCCCGAGAGCCTCAGCTGCTTTCCAGCGGCTGACCTCATCGTCGTCCGAGAGCATCCGGATGAAATGGGCCCTTCGTTCCTCGTAGGAAGGACCGTCCGTTTCCTCCGTTCCGTTCCCGCCACCGGACCCGGGGACCGCTTCATTTCCGGGTGGTTCGTCCATGGCACAGGTCCGGGCAATTATTTCACGATCACTTTCGGGGATCGGCCGCTGCCCAGCTGCGGGTCACCGTAATAGTACTCGCCGGCATTCTGAAACGTGTAAGAGAACGTGCCTCCGTTGGGGAGCGGGTCCGAATGAAAGAGCTCTTTCTCACTGGGCAGCTGGGGGAGATGGACGACGCGGTGGGACATGGTGTCCTCGTTTGTCCAGACCACCGTAGTCCCGGGGCTGATGGTGATGATATCCGGATCGAACGCCCGCTGGCGGATGATCACGTTTTTTACGATCCCGTTCGAAACGGGAGGCGCCTGGATTGTCGCCGCCGGTGCAGGTGACGGGGTGTTCGCGGCAGTTGTTCCGGCAGGGGCCGGGGCAGTACATCCGCAGGCAGACGCTATACCGACAAGCAGGATCAGGAGGATAACCATTTCCCTCATAAAAAATAGAGTGGGGGCGCGCCAGAGTTATTCCTTTTCTTTCACGTACAGGACGCCCGATGGTTCCCGGTAATCCGTTTTTATGACAATGGTGTTGGAGATGCGGTTGAAGACCCGGAGCTTGGTCCCGGGCATGCCCAGCCACCCGATCAGGCAGTCGAGCGGGAGAAGGAATGCCTTTCCGACGCTCTCGATTGCAGCCGTGGGATAGGTGATCCGTGAACCGTCGCGGTTGACGACTTTGATGTTCATGACCATCTTGCCAATCGACTGGCCGCGGAATCCTTCCATGATTGTCCAGTACGCAAAGAAGAAGAAGGTCTGGAACCCGAATTCGGCCAGGTCCCAGTGCAGCAGATCCAGGTACAGCGGGATGGGCCAGAGCGGGGCAAGGATCCCGCGAACAATGTTCAGGAAGAGGATGACCATGAAAAAGTCGATGAGCCATGCCCAGAAGCGGGTAGTCCATCTGGCAAGGTACAGGGTCTTTTCCGCCACCGGAAGTGGTTCAGGTTCCAGGAAGGGATGTTCTTCTGGCATTGACGGATCAGTATGAGCACCGGGCATGAATCAATATTCCGATTTCTGCAGACAAAGGCAGGACGGGAAGGTGGAAACTATTTCTGGGGGAGGGCATAACGGTACAGAGAGAATACTCTGGAGGGACGTGGACTAAGATGGCAGACGCGCTGATAACGGAGCATGCAGGGACACGGCAGGGGCCGGTTACCCGGTTGTACCAGTATGGCAGTGGCGGCGTGAGAGTCCTCGATGCATCGAAGAACCTCCGGCGGCTTTATCTCTTCGACCCGGCGTCCGGCATCATGACCGAACGGGACCCGGCCCGGCAGGATACGGTCCTCCGGCGGTTTGTCTTCGACCGGTACGGTATGCTTGAAGAGACCTTCGGGTTCGGGGAACGGCCGCGGACGTTCCGGTATGAGGATGGCGCCGCACGGATCGCCGTGCGTGAGGGCGGCGATTATGGCGCTGTCGGGAAGACCTTCACGTTTGAGGGCAAGGGAGCCGTCGAAACCGCCTGGGGCCGTCACGGCGAAACAGAACGGGTGTACTCTTTCGATGCGATCAACGGGACGGTAACGCTCCGGAAAGGAGGGTGGTTCGGCGAAGTAGAGAGGACCATCGAGTTCGAAGGGCTTGATGCCGCGCTCTTCCGCGAACCCGAGGCATTCCTCCAGTTCGTCATGTTCACGGAATGGAGCAGTAAAGACCGCGACGAGGAGATCGATGCTCGCGTTGCAGAGATCCGCAGGGGAAAACCTGCCGCCGGCGGGAGTCCCTTTGCGTATACCGGTACCCGGAAGGCTTCACCGGATGCACCTGGCGGGAGCAGGGGGGTGGGATCCGGGCGCAGCCCTGCCAGCCGGAATGACCGGGCATCACTTCCTTCAGGACGTGAGGCTGACTGCGGGATCGATTTTATACCGGATGCAGACAGCCCGGGGCAGGTAGTGGCGCGGGACCGGGGAGGACAGGCCCGCAGGAGCAGCGGGATTTCCTTCGAAGAACGATATCAGCGCAACACCACAGGCGAAGCACCATTATCCCGGGGAACGAGTGCCGAGATACCCCTTGACGAGCGCTTCGGGAGCGCCCGCCAGGACAGGGAAACAGTATCAAAAGGCCGGAGTGCGGAGATCCCAATCCAGGAACGGTTTGAACGGGCACGTGGGGAAAAAGAGCCCCTTTCCCCGGGAAGGAGTGTTGAAATACCGCTGGAAGAGCGGTTCGGGAGTGCCCGCGGAGAACAGGAGCCGCTCTCCCGGGGGAGAAGCGTTGAGATCCCGCTCGAGGAACGGTTCGAAAGTGCACGGCGCGAACGGGAAAAACTCTCACGGGGAAGGAGTGCCGAGATCCCGTACGACGAGCGCAGGGGCGGCCGGCAGGAGTAGGGTTTCAGGTGAATCCGGACCAGGTCTGACTTCAGAGTCCCGCAACCATTTGCCTCCCCCCCTCGCGCCAGCCCTGCCCCCAGGGGGGGCGGGGGCGCATGCGATTGCCCGGTAGTACGCGAGATCCCGAACCTGGCAACAGGACATCATTGCCACCGGGTGCCACAGAACACTCTTCATGTTTCCCCTGTAAGAAATGGCCCCGCCGTGCCTCGGAGAGGCCCTGAGGCGGGGAACCCTCGCCTCCTGTTCGAAAATGAAGTTCTGTTCATCTTTGGTGCGAACGCCTTTTTTGTGCATTTTTCCACAAAACACGTTTTTCAGTATATCCGGCGTCTCTGCTGCCCGGGATCCCGCTCTATCCGGCATACGATTTCCCCGGGGACACAAAGAAGGGCAGACTTGGTACTCATCGGAGAATAGTACGGAAACCATGAGAAACACTATTCCATGGAGTGTTCCTGTCAGGTCTCTAAAAAAAGCGGTAACCCGGATCCGATCCGCTCACATCCCTGAACCACCGGCACTCACTGCTGGCTCAGGAGTGTGTCGAGCTGCTTCCGGCATACCGGGCAGAGCACTTTTTTCTTCCGGTCGAGCTCGTCGAGGGTGTCGGGACGGAACATGACACATTCCCGGTCCTCGCAATGGGGGAGGCCGATGAGGTGGCCGATCTCATGGGCGCCTTCCTTTGCAATCCGGTCCATGTAATCCTCATCGCAGCCGGCACGTCCGTAATACTCGTTTGCCAGTCGGGCAGTCGAGACAACACCGGCACCGACCGATTCCCGTGCAAGCCCGAAAACAAAACTGTTGCCGTTGCGGAACAGGTCCTGGCTGACGACAAGAAGGACCGGTTCGGGGATCGCATGGCGGCGCTTATAGGCCTGGACACTGTCGAGGAGCGCCTGGGCGTCGACCTGCCTGCGGGCGTCCACATACCCCATGATCCGGACCGGGTTTTCAGCGACGGTGGTCCTCACCCCGAGGATGGAGTCGATGAGACGGGAGACCGGCATCTGGAACCCGGCAGGAGACTGGCAATCCCAAAAAATATGGATATGCATCGCTATATTCTGTTGGAATGGACGGGTATAAACATATTGAGAAGTGTATCGGCAGGCATATCGCGGCCGGTTATGCCCGTGCGGTCGAAATTGGCATCGGAAGGAATACCGATGCCGCCGAGATCGTTGCCGGTGCCGGCAGGCTCCTCCGCAGCACGGATGTCAGGACCATGCCGGTCCCGGAACACCTTGCATTCGCTGTCGATGACATCTTTTCCCCGGACATGTCCCTCTACCAGGGAGCCGATGTCCTGTACGCGATACGGCCGGCGATCGAGATGATCCCGCCTCTCATCGCTCTGGCGCAGGAGATCAATGCCGATCTCGTGGTTTACCACCTCGGCTTTGAGTCCTATGGGAACGGTGGCGAAACAATTGACTGCGGGGTAACCCTGCACCGGTACCACAAACGTCAGAACCCATCAAAGAGGGTCGACTGAGTCTTCGCAGGTTTCTTTTCGGGAGGGTGTGGTTCCGTCTCCGGCTTCTTCTCCTCCATCGCAGGCTCAGGTACTGGTTTTTCAACCGGCCTGACAACCGGTTCCGGTAGTGAGACCGGAACAGGTATATCCTGTATATCTTCCCGGGGCAGTACCTGTGCCGGTTCCGCCTTCCGGGCCTTCTCCTTCTTTGGCTTTTTCTGGAGTTCTTTCTGCAGCTCTTTCTCCCGTTCCTTCTCTTCCTGGACAAGAGCTTTGACGATCTCCGCGGACCGCGAACGGTCATTCAGGAAAAAGTTCAGCTGGTCGGCATCGAACGACAGGTCACGGGAGTATCCGGCCGGGTCAAGTTCCACCAGGACGGAGAACGTCCCGAGATAGTTCTCCCTCAGGGTGTTCTGCGGGATATGCATAAGGGCGGCTACTTTATTGAGGGTCGAGATGCGGATGGATTTCTGCTTCTTTGCCGTTGCCATCTTCTGCCACCGTTCCGGGGGCATAATCCGGGCATGGATGCCTTTTCCGCCGGCGGCATCGGCCGTGCCGAGCAGCATGATGGCGGTTGCATACCTCCAGAGCGTATGGTACTGGCGGCGATACGTGTATCCGAGATATTCATCGGCACGGGAGAGGTTGCGGTACGCAAGCCCGACGCCTACCGGGTCCGGGATCAGGTGCACGCTGCCTTCCACCCACTGTTCTATGGTCTCCGGCGTATCGTCCACGTCCCGTGACAGGCGCAACAGTTCTGCATCGTCCGTTTTTGCGAAGAGTGCGGAGATCAGCGAGAAGATGGAGACCCGTTCATCTTTCTGGGAGGTATGGACACCGGTATCGTCCAGCTGCGTCCTCCCGATTGCAGAGGCATAGAGCATGTTGACCGCAGAGCGGATATCGCCTTCCGCGCTCTCGGCGATGGCGTGAAGGGCTGCATCAGAGCAGGCAACCTTCTCGGCAGAACAGAGGTACCGGAGCCGGGGTGCTATGGACCGGGCCTGGACCGCCTTGAACTGGACCGGCTCGCAGCGTGACCGGATCTCCGGGGAGATCCCGTACAGGTCGTTTGCGATCAGGACCATAGGCTGCCGGGCATGTTTGATGCATTCCACGATCGCTTTAGCTCCTCCCCGGTCCGAAGTGCCCTGGAGGTTATCCGCTTCGTCGAGAACGATCAGCTTGCGGGATGCCCCGGTTAGACTGGCGGTGACGCTGCCGGCGCCCGCGATCCGTTCGATGACAGCGGCAGTCCTCTGGTCGCTCGCATTGAGTTCGATCACCTCCCAGCCCATGTCGTTTGCCAGCGCAAGTGCGCTCGAGGTCTTCCCGATGCCGGGCTTTCCGTAGATGAGCAGGGGGCGGGACCGTGTCGTCCAGGTTTTTGCCCAGTCCGCAATCATCCTGACAGCAGTCGAGTTGCCGACGATATCTGCCAGGTGTGAGGGACGGTATTTCTCTGCCCAGTCCATACAGACACTTCTGACTGTATATCAAATAAATTATCTCTGATGACACGCTAACTGTCATAACGGAACAGATCAGTTCTCCTTTCAGGTGATGTCGTGGTCCACAGCTGCTCCACTGAGACGATTGCAAAAGTAGTCCGGGAATATGAGGGTGTAAAGAGAAAGCACGCCATCGGAGAGATGGTCAAGGCGTTAAAGATCGATGCCCCCCATGTCGTGGCCTCCTTCGGGGAAGATGCTGCGGTCATCGAGCATAACGGTGAAGCGCTCCTCCTTGCAGCTGACGGTATCTGGAGCAGGCTCATGGAAGCAGACCCGTACTGGGCCGGCTACTGTTCGGTGCTCGTCAATATCCACGACATTGCAGCCATGGGAGGCCGGCCGATCGCGATGGTCGACATATTCTCCATCGCAAAGACCACGGTCCAGGAGCAGGTTGTGAAGGGGATGCACGATGCTTCTGCCCAGTTCGGGGTCCCGATTGTCGGCGGTCACCTGCACCCGGATGCACCCTACAGTGTCATCGACGTCTCGATCCTCGGGTCGGCCCGCCTTGATTCCATCATCTACAGCCACACGGCACAGGAAGGCGACAGCGTTGTTGCAGCAATCGACCTCAATGGCCGTGTCCACCCGTCCTGCTCCCTCAACTGGGATTCGGTGACCATGAAATCCGCGTCGGAAGTGCGGGCCCAGATCTCCTTGATGGAGACCATTGGAAGAAAGCACCTCGTAACTGCCGGGAAGGACATCAGCAACCCGGGGGTGATCGGGACGCTGGGAATGCTCCTGGAGGTAAGCGGGAAGGGAGCTGACATCGATCTTGACAGGATACCCCGACCGAACCTTGCCGACAGCGGCCTTACCTTCGAGTTATGGGTCAGGATGTACCCGGGCATGGGCTTCATCCTCACCGCCAGGAAGGAGCATGTGGCCGAACTCGTCAGCCTTTTTGCCGGCGTCGGGATAACCGCCAGGGAGATCGGAACCGTGACGGGCTCCCGCGAGCTGCGGATCCGGTACGAAGGCAATGATACGCAGGTCTTCGATTTCGTGAACAATGGGATCATGCACCTTTCAGATGAGGACCTGGGATGCCAGGAGCGCTGAGGCGCATCGGTATCGGGATCGCCCACGACCCGGAAAAGGTCATTGCGAGCGCCTTCAGCGTGAGCCGGGACTTTGAGACGGTCTGTTACTGCTGTCCCGGCACGGTCGATTCCCGCAATATCGGCGCAAACGTCCACATCGCCGAATATGCAGACCCCGGGCAGGCCCTTGTCGGGGACCTGGCTTCCGGCCGGATCGATGCAGCGGTAAGGGGCACACTTCCCTCGAACTCGACCCTGAAAGCACTGAAGACCGCGATGGGGGTCGACCA
>Ga0187785_10000969_pt1 | contig 10203 bp, 6 predicted proteins | sample 0815_BV2_4_20_MG_FD_132466 | JGI IMG/M metagenome (GOLD analysis project Ga0187785, IMG submission 132466) | Tropical peat soil microbial communities from peatlands in Department of Meta, Colombia - 0815_BV2_4_20_MG | ecosystem: Environmental > Terrestrial > Soil > Wetlands > Peat | place...
GAGAATACCGGAATCTGAGTTCCCTGGCTGTCTCTGGCCACCATCCCGGTTGAGGGATTGACCAGATACCAATAGCCTGCATATCCGACAAAATCTCCAGGAGAGACCGTGAAGTTGTTCTCTCTGCCCGCCAGATCGATGACCTTTGAAGGAGAAGTCGTTGCGATGTTTGCAGCGGAGGCCCACCACCCGATCATGGTACCTTCCGGTGATGGCACGGGAACCGCGAGTGTGTCTGCTGAAGATATGGCTTCAGAAATGTCAAGACCTTCTTCACCGATAAAGATCGTTCCTCCCCGGCTGATTCGCTTCAGGTCATCATTCGCTGGTGCAGGTACATCCGGGTTGATGGACGGATGGTAAATTATCATGTTGGCGGTATCCGATTGCAGGAGGGGGGGTTCCGTCTGTGAGGTAACAAGTACGGGGACTTCATCGGAAAAGGAGCCGCATTCTGTTCGTAGTGTATACGTTCCGGGTTTTGTATCAGGAGACGTTACAAGCTCGATGGTCGCAGTACCCATGGACGAGGTCAAGACTTTGGCATAATACTGGTTCCGGGAAACAGTTTCGGAAGATGGTGGGACGTCTTCAAGAATGGACTTTCCTGCACCACCGAGAATCAAGTGGGACCCGATTGCGAAAGGTCCTTCATAGGGGTCCTGGTATACCGGTGCTGAGGCGAGGATGATCGGGGGCTGATCTCCCGGGCTGCCGGACATGGTGCCAGTATTGCCTGACCAGAGGTAGCACGCATTATTGGGCTTCCCGGAAATTGTAACGGAAAAATGGAGACCCCGGTTTACAGAATCCTTATTTGCCTCTATTTTGAGCGCTTCCGTGACAAGAGTGACTGTGTAGGCTTGTGAAACGGTTCTTCCGGTGTAATCAGCACCTCCATTCCGGTAATTTTCTTTCATATAATTAAGATATGAGTCCGCCCAAACTGTGTACGTGCCAACCGGGTACAAGGGGCTGCCCCTTTTGTCGATCCCGGTTGCCCAGGGATGGGAAGATGTCGGGTTTATGGCATCTCCCCACGTCCAAGGAGATGTGGATACATTCTGCCGGAGGAGATCCCGGGGAGTATCCGAACTGTCCGCAAGTTGGGTTAGGGTAAACCCTGATTCATTCCTCACTACAATGTCGATGTAACCATCATTGGTATCGTTGTGGACCGGTGAACGGTACAAGTTATCGAGAGCGCTGTACATGTTGGTGAGAATACGGAACCCGAGAGCATCCCCCCGAGTAACGGCTCTTCCATTCACGTCATTATTTTGGTCGAAATCCCATATTCGGACATCGAGCGTGGGATCATTGACATAGAATACCATTCTGGGCAGACCGTCAGGACCCATAAGAGCATGCCTCGGGTTTGCCGGGTTCTCCAGGTACCAGTAACCGGAATAACCAACAAAATCCGCTTGTGCAACGGCGAAGTCACTGTATCGAGAACGGATATCGAGGGTTTTTGAAGATGTTGACCCAGAAATCTCCGCAGCCGATGCCCACCACCCGATTGTTGTATTCGTCGGCATCTGGCTATCGAGCGCTGGACCCGATAGCCCACCGGCCGCGTTCAGAGCGTGAGTCAGGTTCAACCCCTGTTCGCCGATATATATTGTGGCCCCTCGGCTGATGTCAGGTGCCACGGTATAATGAAGCGGCTCCGGGACGATAGTGGCAACCCGTGTGAATTTCGTGCCGGTGACAGGATTACCGTTTGAATCGATCTCGGTAATATTAATTATGGTTACGCCCGGTGCAGAGGACACTGCAGGGGCAGTACCTTCAAGAGTTATTCTCACCGATTCGTTCACCCGGGGAGGGTAGGACAGTTCAAAACCGCTGAGGGCCAGGATCGGTCCTCCCGAGCCGGGCCGGGGATTCTCCACCCCGTCCAGGATAAGAGTCCAGTTCCACCGTGGATTTTCCAGATCGGTACCAACGTCGAGCTCTCCGATAGAAGGAAATTCAGTTATGTTAACATTCAACGAGACGGCAACTGGTGTTCCGGATAAAATAACGCCCGAATATCCTGAAATCGATGTAACATTGAATGTATCTGACGGAGTTGCACCCGCGATACCAATCATCAGGAATAAACCCAGAAAAAGTATTGCAGATTTATGGGAATGTTTCCGGAACATCATGTATAAACTCCGAACTTTCTGACGGATTTTATTTTACCAGTCATATATGATAATTCCTGTTAAATGATCCTGAATACGGTCTCGACTGGAAATATAATGATAACGAATGGAGTCATTCTCTCTGCGAATAAACGAGAATTCTGACGAATCTGCGAGCCGGTTATGATCGCGGTTGTCAAAAACCTAGCCGGAAAACCAAGTGAAAAAATACAATTGTTTAGAAATTATCTGATTTGGGTTTTAAGAGAGAGTCTCTCCACTAACAAATCATTTAATTTATACCCCGCCTTCTCGATTGCCCTTTTCATTCGGTCACCGTGCCCGCCTCCCCGAGTCTCGATCTCCATCTCCACCCTTGTTTCCAGCACCGGCACATCCTCTTCACCCTCTTCATGATGGATATGAAGGATATTTCCTCCCTCTTCAGCAATCACCCGGAGCAGGTCCGCAAGTGCCCCGGGTCGGTCCTCAAGCCGTACGGAAAATCGCAGGATCCTTCCCTGCCGTGTCATGGCCTGGCGCACGATCCGGAAGAGAAGGTGGCTGTCTACATTACCGCCACTGATAACAAGGACGACCGTGCTTCCGGAGGGGATTGTGCAGGATCCGTTCAGGAGTACGGCGAGCGGAACCGCCCCGGCTCCTTCTGCGACGAGGTGTTTTCTCTCAAGGAGCAGGAGCATCGCATCGGCAATCTCATCTTCGGATGCGAGCCCGACCTGATCGACGAGATCCCGTATCATCGGGAACGGAATGGCGCCGCTCTCCAGGACCCTGATGCCGTCAGCGATCGTCGGCTGTGCGGTGATCCTGACGGGGGAACCAGCAGCCCGGGCGGCCTGTGCTGACGGGCAGGCTGCAGCCTGTGCCCCGATGATGCGGATATCCGGCTTTATCCCTTTCGCAGCGGTCGCGATACCCGCGATGAGCCCTCCTCCACCGACCGGCACAATAATGGTTTCGACCGTCGGGAGATCGGTCAGGATCTCAAGGCCGATCGTTCCCTGGCCGGCAATAACGTCTTCGTCATTATAGGGATGGATGAATACCATCCCCCCAGCTGAAAGCTCCGCAGCCCGGGCAATACTCTCCTCGAGCGAAGACCCGGCAATCTCGACCTTTGCCCCGTACCCCCTTGTCGCTTCCTGCTTGGAAACGGATGCCCACAAGGGCATGACAATGGTCGCAGGGACACCAACAGAATGTGCTGCTACGGTAACCCCCTGGGCATGGTTTCCGCCGGAAGCCGCCACCACTCCCCGAAGCCTGACGGCATCAGTCGTCCGGAGAATTTTGTTGGTGGCACCCCGGACCTTGAAGGATCCGGCTCGCTGCAGGGTCTCCAGCTTGAGCCAGACCTCAGCACCGGTCATCGCCGAGATCGTTGGTGAGTAGACGAGGGGGGTCCGGATGATGTGCGGGGCAATCCTCTGTTCGGCATTCCGGATATCCGCCAGCGAGAGCATATGTTTGAAGAAGGTATCCGAAAGATGATGATGATTGCGGTAAGAACGGGAGTCGTGGACATCTCACCCTTACGCCAGGTGGGAGCGGACCGTCGAGAGAACAGATCTCTTCCGGAAAAAAAGAATCGGGTTACCGGGTATTTTTCTTCTTGATCATCTCGATGGCTTCGAAGGCTTCCTTCCTGACGGCAACATTCTCGTCGCTCAACAGGCCTGCCAGGTGGTCCACTGCTTTCTGGTCCCCAATCTCGCCGAGCAGGAGTGCAGCCCGCTTGCGTACATCCACCTGGTCATCCTTGAGTACCATGATCAGGGGCGTTGTCGCCGGCTGGCCGAGCATCCAGAGTGCTTCCATGGCACTGTTCCGGGTTCGTGTCTCGCCTTCCCGGAAGATCTGCATGAGCGGGGCAATCGCCGGGACAGCGAGCATTGCAAGTGCCTTGACCGCTTCAATACGGACGACACGTTCCGGGTCATTGAGAACGGCGATAACGGGGGTGATGGCCTTGGTATTCCCGATCTGACCGAGCACTTCCAGGACACCCCTGCGGATTCCCGGGTTCTGGTCTGACAGTGCGGCTATCAGCGAGTCGACTGACGATTCGCCTATGGTGACAAGAGCCAGGGACGCCCTGCGGCAGACCTCCTCGTTGGGGTCTACAAGAGCCCGGATCAGTGGCTCGACGGCCTGGTCACCCAGGGAACAGAGGGTTGCCATGACTGCCATTCGGACATTCTCTCTGGCGTCGTTGAGACACTCGATCAGGGGACCGATTGCCCGGGCATCCCCGATCCTCCCGAGGGCCACTGCACTCTCATGCCTGACTCCGGGATCGGGATCCTTCAGCGCCTCAATCAGTCGGGGTACGGCCCGGCCCTCGCCAATAATTCCGAGTGCCTGCACGACCCCGCGACGGATGAGCGGATGGCTGTGACCAGTAGACTGGAGAAGCGGACCGACCGCCGGCTCTCCGATCAGCTGGAGTGCCCGGATGGTCTCCTGGCGCACATCATCCCCGGGCTCCGCGAGTGCCATGATCAGCGGTCCAACGGCAGGTGCCCCTATTTTGCCGAGGGTATCTGCTGACCCCCGCCGGATAATCCAGTACTCGTCCTTCAATCCGTGGATCAGGGGCTGGATAAAAGGCTCTCCGAGATCCCCGACCGATCGGACTGCAGCCCAGCGGGCATCGAGATCGCCTTCGTTCAGGGCTTTGAGGAAATTTTCCGAGCGCTCTGTCTGTGCACGGAGGACCGCCTCATTCTGTTCCTTCTCTGCCTCGGGCTCTGCACTTCCCGATTTGAAGATATTGCCGAGTTTGTTGATAATACCCATGAGACTTCTCCGAACGAATATTAGTATAAAATCATTCAAATAGGTATCGGAGTGGCAATTCCTTACAAATCAGCGGGATCTGCCAATTTTTCCCTTGAAATACAGGGGACGGCCGAGAAAGGGCCGGGTCATACCCCGGACGCTCCTCGGTCGAATCCGCCTACTGGAGTACCTGCGATTCCTTTTTCTGCCTCCGGATATCTGCCCGGGACACTATTTAACGAAAGAAAAAGTCCGAAGGGGAGAGGTTTGTTGGAAACCGGAAAAAAATGGAACCTATTGTGACCTGAAACCGACCGAAAACTGGGTGTTACCGGACGATGTATTCGGGATATCATAGACATAGATGGTATAAATCCCGGTCGGGATGGTATTGTCAAGGGTATAGCGGAAGCTCCAGGTCTTGTCCGAGAGAACGGAGAAGGTGCCCAGCTCAACGCCGCTGGAGAAGCGGTCGGGTCCGTACAGGACAAGCCGGACTTGCTTGGCCCCGGTCGTACACCTCCCGGAGAACCTGAGCGTATCACCCTTTGCGGCCGAGTAACTGTTCGAGACAATCGAGACAACCCCTCCTCCGATAACGGAAAATCCGGTCCGTGCGAAGGTGGTCTTATGGGGGTCCTCGGCAACCATCGTATAATCGCCTGCCACGACCGAGGTACCGGGCATCCACGTGTAACTCCAGTCATTGATCGAATTAACATCCGCCTGAGCAAGCCCGACCCCCTGGGTATATTTGCCGGGGCCGTAGAGCGTCAGCACAACCTTGTCACTGCCGGTACTGGTGCCGGAGAACGTCATGGTATCCCCGACGATCATCGTATCCTTGTCGGTCCTGATAGTCACCGTTACCGGCGCAAGTGTCACGGGTGTTGTGCCCTGTGTCTGGATTGCCGCAAGCGGGACCAGTGCGGCGAAATAGTGGGAGGTTCCCGAGGGGACGGAGACGACCGACGACCAGCTCTGGTATCCCGGGTTCCGGAGTTCGAGGGTATGGTTTCCCGGTTCAACGTTGGCAATCGTTCCTGGTGTGCTTCCCTGGAACTGGTGGTCGATATAGAGTTCGGCGCCTGTCGGGGATGAGGTAACCTGGAGAGTACCTTTCTCAGGACTCATGCTGGTTATGCATCCTGACAGGAATATACTGCCAAGCAGGACAGAAATAACGAAATACCGGATCAAGCTCCCCTACCTCTCACGATAAGCGTTAATCCGCAGCGTTATATAGATTTCCAAGCGGGGAAAGCCTGACCCCTTCCGGGTATCAGCAACGAATTACCGGACATTCCGGTTGGGCACCTTCATAAAAAAAGTGTCAGTGTTTTTCGACCAGCCGGAGGATCTCCTTTGCCAGCGAAACGCTCTTCTCTTCATCAGTCATCAGGGTATCGAACCTGACCGAATGCCCGGTATCAACCGGGTCGCGAATATCCTGAATGAACAGATCGGAGACTCCCTCGTAGCAGTCCAGGGTACCTTTCGCGCTCGGCTCAAACCCGGCTGCTGCCATCAGGGCTCCAGCAGGTCCACTGACCGGTGCATGGTCGATGAAGGGACTTACGGCAATCACAAATTTGTCCCTGAGCGCGGCTTTCATCCCGTCACACGAGAGGATCGGAAGGATGCTGGTGATTGGGTTGGAAGGGCCGATCACGACGGCATCGCTTGCCTCGATCGTTGTCAGCACCTCCGGCGTTGCAACAGGGAGTTCGTTGTAACTCCAGACAACCTTCCGGATATCGATCTGTCCCCTCGCCCGGATCCAGTATTCCTGGAAATGCATCAGTCCGATGTCAGTCTGAACATGCGTGGTGACTTCAGTGTCTGCCATCGGAAGGACTGTCTCGCGGACACCGAACCGCTCGCAGAGGACTTTGGTCGCATTGGTCAGCCGCATCCCGTTCCGCATCATTTCGCCGCGGGCGATATGTACGGCCCGGTCCCTGTCGCCGACTGTTATGAACTCGTCGATGCCGAGGCGGGTCGTCTCTTCGTGGGTAGTGAAGGTATCGTTCCGTACCCCCCACCAGGTCTCGGTATTGAGGATCCCGGCAAACAGGTACATGACCGTATCGACGTCAGGGGAGATGTGATTTCCCGATATCCAGATGTCTTCGGCGGTATTGACAACAACTGCGATCTCATGCCGGTCCATTATCTTCTGCATGCCCCGGAGCAGTTTCGGGGTGCCAGTCCCGCCCGAAAGGAAGGTGATCATTACTCAATACTTTTATGCGATGTATATGAAGATTCTTTTAGAGAACCTGTGAAGATCATCAAGGACCCGGTCCATGGGTATGTCGAAGTGGAGGCTCTCCTTCTCCCGCTTCTGGATTCGCCACCTCTGCAGCGCCTCCGCTACGTCAAACAACTCGCTTTTTCTTACCTCGTCTATCCCGGCGCCAACCATACGCGGTTCGAGCACTCGCTCGGGACGATGTTCCTTGCAGATGTCGCAGCACGCCGGTTCGGTCTTGCTGACGACGAGCGCATGCTGGTGGTCGGTGCCGGTCTCCTCCATGATATCGGACATGGTCCTTTCTCGCACGCGAGCGAACCGCTCATGGAAGAGTACCTTCACCGGACTCACGATGATATCGATACAATCCTCAAAAGGGACATGGCCGGGTGCATAAGGGACGCCGGTTTTGATCCCGATGAGATCTGCGCGATCGTCCGGGGAAAACACCGTCTCTCGGGAATCATTCATGGTGATCTCGATGTTGACCGGATGGACTACCTGCTCCGTGATGCCTATTACACCGGCGCTCCCTATGGCACCGTGGATGCCCAGCGCCTCATACGGCATCTTGTCCACACACCTGAAGGAACGGTCCTTGATGAGAACGGCGTGAACGCCGCTGAATCGCTTTTGATCGCCCGGACCCTTATGCGCCCGAGCGTTTACTACCACCATGTCAGCCGGATTGCCGAGAGCATGTTCCAGCTGGCGGTAATGGAGCACCTGGAAGGGCCGGGCAGGCACGATCCGGCCATCCTGCTCCGGATGGACGATGCGGGATGCATGCAGGCCCTTCGTTCATCGAAGCGCCCGGTAACCCGCGGGCTGGTCTCCCGGCTGTATGAGCGCCGGTTGTATAAGCGGGCCCTGTATGCGGGGAGCGACCAGGTGAACACAACCGTCTACCATGCCGGCGTCAGTCTCGTGAAGAGCAGAGACTTTGCAACTAGGATCGCGGAGCAGGCCGGGCTGGAACCTCATGAAGTGCTGGTGGATATCCCCTCCGTACCCGGTGAGATGTCTCTCGGCGTACGGGTAAAGAACCAGCACGAAGTGGTGGGATTTGAAGAGATCTCACCCCGGGTACGGACGCTGAATGAAACGCGCCGCGAACAGTGGCGCCTCGGGGTGTATACCCTGCCGGAACACCGGGAAGCGGTTATGGATGCAGGTTGCGAAATCCTCCATATCCGGAAGCCCACCCGGCAGGATACCCTCCATTCCTTCGAGTGAGAGGATTCCTTCATCAGCCGACGCGGCCCCGGGTCGTCAATTCTGACAGTGTTGTCGGTTTTTTGTAAGGAAAACGTCACATCCTCCATCCACTGATAAACAATAATATATTACGATTCCAAAACACTCCCCATATGAACTACAGCATCGGAATTATTTTTACCCTGGTCATGGCCGGGTGCCTCGTCGCGGGGTGCACGAGTCCCGCGCCAACGCCGGTCGTCACGACCGTCCCGACAACGGTCGTTACCACGGTGACACCGACCCCCTCGCCCCAGCCCTCATTTACCATGGGCGATCATTACCTGCAGAAATCCTACTCTTTCCAGAGCGAACAGGACGTGATCACGGAAGAGTTTCGGGTGGATAATCCCTCATGGGCCATCGAATTCGATGTCCTCCCTCTTAATGACAACCTCCAGTACTGCTGGTTTGTGATGAATGTAACCAACCTGGACTCCGGCCATACCGAAACCTACGGGTACGGTCGCGACAACGGCTTTGAACTCAGGCACCTGATCCCCATGTATAACACGGGACCGTACCGCCTTGAGATGCGGGGCAACCGGGTCAAAGTGGATGTAACTGCAGCGAAGAGGAACCCATGAGGCAGGTGAAGTGACCGATGTTTGAAGACTGGCTGGTGGTGACCTGCGGAGTCGTCGTTGTTGTTATCGCGGCAACCATTGCAGTGCTGAAGCTCCGTAGTGCCGAGCGCAGGATGCACGAGAATACGTATAAACTGAAGGTCTACACCGATCTCCTGAATGCAATCACGGAGCTGAACCTCGCCGGAGGCGACCCTTACAAGATGGACGTTGCCAAAAAGAATCTCGCCATCACCCTCAACCGGCTGAACCTGGTGGGGAGCAGCGGAGTCCTGAAGAGCACCAGCGACCTGCTCGATTTCCTCAACGAATACAAGGACCGGGAGTTCGATACCCTCCGTCTCCACAATATCCTCAACACTATCGTCATCGAAGCCCGCAGGGATCTCAACCCCTCCCATGCCCGCAAAGTCGAGGAAGCCCAGGTCCGGTACCGTTTCTTTGCACCGCCGCGGAGCAAATGAATCTTTTTTTTAGCTTCTGGATTTTTTGCATTTTTCCAGATCAAGAAATCCCTAATTTCCCTGTTTCGCCCACATTGGCTGCGCTTATAATTATCCCGATCATCCGATAAAACGAAGAGGAGTGGGCACTTTTCATGAGGCCATTAAGCAGAGGATGAGATTATCCTTCTTCCGCTTTTTTATGAGGTGTTTTATGACTCTCTACTTCGTATCTCTCCGGATTGGATCCGTGATGTTCCGGCACAAACTCTTTTTGCCTTCCCTCCGACATTGGTACCACAGGAGAACGGGTTGCAACCATGGAAAAAGAGATCGTAGTCGGAGTGACCGGGGCAAGCGGGTCGATCTATGCCCGTCGCCTCCTCGACATCCTCTGCAGGGAAGCGGAGGTCCATATCATCGTCTCGGATGTCGCAGCGAAGATAGCTGCACACGAAGGGGTCTCGTTCGAGGGACTGGACGCAACCTATCACTCCATTGACAAACTCTTTGCCTCTGTTGCAAGCGGATCGCACAAATACGACGGGATGGTGGTCATCCCCTGCAGCGCCAAGACCCTTGCCGCGATCGCGAACGGGTATGCGGACAACCTGATCACCCGCACTGCCGATGTCTGCCTCAAAGAGCACCGGAAGTGCATCCTCGTCACCCGGGAGATGCCCCTTTCGAAGATCCACCTGAAGAATATGCTGGCTGCC
>Ga0187785_10000971_pt1 | contig 10170 bp, 9 predicted proteins | sample 0815_BV2_4_20_MG_FD_132466 | JGI IMG/M metagenome (GOLD analysis project Ga0187785, IMG submission 132466) | Tropical peat soil microbial communities from peatlands in Department of Meta, Colombia - 0815_BV2_4_20_MG | ecosystem: Environmental > Terrestrial > Soil > Wetlands > Peat | place...
CCACGGGCAAACTATATTTCTCCGATATTTGCTTTAGAGATTCTAAGATGTTGCTGAGACGCTCCGGGATGTCGACGTTCTCTGCTCTATGCGCCGTAACCAGGAAGTACTTGTTTTCCTTTATACCAAGCTTGTCCAGGATTCGGCTGTCCTCGATTTTATCGGTGGATGTGTTGATCACTTCGTTAATGGGATTGCCGGTGACGTAGATTGAGTTGCCGGGTATACCTTCGGCCAGTAGGTTTTCCTTGCTCCGATGGGTGTACGGCAGTAGGAAGTCGCTCGAATGATCGATGACCCTCCGGTTTACCTCTTCCGGGACTCGGTCATCGTAGCACCGGTTCCCTGCCTCCATATGGTATACTGGAATCCCCAGCCTCTTCGCGATAAAGCTTGACAGCGCGCTGTTTGTGTCTCCCAGGATCAGTATTTTATCGGGCTTTTCTTTGAGCATTACCTTTTCGGTTTCCTGTAAGATCTGGCCAACCTGCTCTCCCATGGTATTTCCGTGGACGCCGAGCCAATAGTCTGGCGTCCTCAGCTGGAAGTCATTAAAAAATATAGTATTGAGACTATCTGTGTAGTTCTGGCCGGTATGCACCATGACGTGGTCACAGTATCGATCTAGTTTTTTCATGACCAAGTTCAGTCTGATAATTTCGGGCCGGGTACCAAAGATAGTCATTATTTTCATGATTTTACCTTCGGCCTGGAAACGCTCTTCGGAAGCTTGCCCTGTTCCTTGCTCTGCTCCTTGCTCTGCTCTTGTGTTATGAAGTTATTATCGAGGAGGAGCTTTTTAAGTTCTTCCCTGGAGATGACGCTGTTTCCTGAAGAGTATTCCGTTTTTAGCACTGGTTTTTCGACCTTGATATTCAGCAGTTCCGGTAGGTTGGATTGGATCACATAGTACTTGCCGTTTTGGTATGTGTAGTTGATCTCCTCGTCGGAAATGAGGATCTCATGGGTTTTTTCGCCGGGTCTTATGCCGGTATATGTGATTTTTATGTTGTTCTGATCGCCGATCATAATGCCTGCTAGATCAACGATCTTTGCTGAGGGGAGGATCGGTATGTAGATCTCTCCGGCCCTGGCCATTAAAATCGCATCGAAGATGATGTCGACGGCCGTGTCCAGGTTGAGGAAGAACCGGGTCATATCTTTGGTCGTTAGGGTGACCGGTCCGCCATTGTTTATCTGCTCCTGGAATAGGGGGATGACCGAGCCTCTAGAGGCCATTACATTCCCGTATCTGACACATATAAATCTGGTCTTCTTGCAGGATAGGTTCGCATTAATTAGGAGGCGCTCCTGTATTGCTTTGCACATTCCATATGTGTTGATGGGTTTGCAGGCTTTGTCGGTCGAAATGCCGACCACGAGTTCGACGTGGTTATCGGTCTCTTTGATAGCTCGTATGAGATTGATATCGCCGAGGACGTTGGTCTTTAGGGATTCTTCCGGGAAGTATTCGCAGACTGGGACCTGCTTTAAAGCGGCTGCATGGATGATGATGTCAGCCTCTTTGACGGGGTCGAGCAACGATTGGTAGTCTTTTACATCGCCTATCCTGAAGCTTAATATTTCTTCGAAGTTATGGTAAAAGATATTGTCTGTCGCCACGGTCATGTTAGTCCATTCGAGCTTCATTGCGTGCTGTTTCGCCTCGTCTCGGGAAAATATGATAATCTTCTTCGGGACGTCATGACCGTTGGACATTAGTCGTCTTACTAATGCGTGGCCTAGAGAGCCTGTTCCGCCTGTGATCAAGATTACTTTGTTTTTGAATAGCATCTAATTAACCACCAATATTTTATTATTCATCATAGTATTCAGAGGCAATAAAATAAATTTTTCGTTTGTACCCTGTTTTTGTAATAATACGGTTGATCTACCATATAAAGATATATACCTGATAGAATCAGGTTCTAATGCCGGCTTTTACGCTCTGGATCGAGGATAGGGTAAGTCCTGTATATACAGAAAATGTTCCGAGCAATGTTCCAAGCATGCCTACCATAGTATACCCGATCGAGAATTTGCTGGTTTCATTGAATATTGTCAGTACTAGGAAAAGCATTGTTGTGCCGCCTATGAGTACGATCAATCCTGGTATACCGAAGAATAGTAGTGGCCGTTTCTGCGATATGAGTTTGACGATCGATCCGAGCACGCTGAAACCATGAGATATTGGATTGTAGGTCGATCCTGCCACGTCGTACCGTACATTGATTTGTACTTCGGCGATCTTCAGGTTTGCCTTCGCAGCGTCCATCAGCATCTCGCTCTCGATGGCCATGCCGTCCTGCTGGAAGGAGAATGCTCCGAAGGTCTTCTTTGAGAAGGCTCTGAAGCCGTTCTGGCTATCGGTGATGCCGGTGCTACCGCCGGCCGTAGTCGCTATGGTGAGTACCTCCTGGCCTACTCTGCGGTACTTTGGCACATGGTGCCCTCCTTTGACTAGGAACCTGGAACCGTTGACCATGTCGGCCTCGCCTTTGATGATGGGCTCGATAAGTCGAGGGATTTCGTCCGGGTTGTGTTGGCCGTCACCGTCGATTAGGACGAGGATGTCAGCATCCGCCTCTTGGGCGTACTCAAACGCGTGCCTTATGCCCGCGCCCTTGCCTTGGTTCTGCGTATGGACGACGACCTCCGCACCTGCCATGCTGGCGATCTCCGCAGTCATGTCCTTACTGCCGTCGTCGATGACTACGACATCATCGACGTGTTGCAACGATTTTAATACGACCGTGCCAATTGCGATCTCTTCGTTGTAGCATGGGATAGCCACTAGCACTTTAGGCCTTTTCACAGCTAATTTTTCAGATGTTGGCGTATCGATCTTGCGCTGATGCGCATGTCTGACATAGGATACATTGCCTCCTATGGGCGAATGAGTTTCTATGTCGATTGATTCTGGTATAGTAGCGGATGCCACTGTTTAACCCCCCTGCGCTTATTTATCTTATGAGTTTCGTTTATATTATTTATATCGGACACAATAATCCGATTAATCCTATGCTGATTAATCCATATTAAAGCTTATGGTTTTGTAATTTAAAATTTCTAATTATAATGATTTTTTATGGATTATAAGCGGTAAATTCTGCTATAAATGCGCTCTAATAGTTATTTTTCGTGATTAGGAATAAAGCGATGTTTTACTTAAACTATTTATATTGTCATCATTGTGACTTCGGACTTATCAGAAAATATTATATAATTGTTCAATTCGAAAAAAGGTATGTCCGTTAGTTAGATTTATTCATTTAGCTTCCGCTTTCCCGGTCCCGGTTTCGCTGGTCTTTATCTCTGCGCATAGCGAGGTCAGCTTTTCGATGAGGGATTCCAGTTCTGGTATTACCTTCTCTCGTTCGCCGGGGCCGGAGGTTTTCGCCATCGTTGCCAGCCGGTCGAGATTTCGGTTGATCTTTTTGAAGTAGTTGTTAAGAGCTTTGTTGCGAGCCGGTTCTGTATGATCTCTCGCGGAAGAGGCATAGGTCTCCATGAGTCCTCTGACGTCCGTAGCCATTTGCATGACCTCTGTGTCTCTTTTCACGATCCGCAGGTACTCCAGTGCTTCTTTTTTATCCATTTCCCTGGTGCGGATCGCATCATATGCAGGCCGCTGTAATTCTACGGGAAGACGTGCGATCTCCTCGATGATGTTTATGTTCATCTCATAGATCGGATTGGTATCCTCTTCGTCAGAAAATTTACTCCGAGTAAATATCGCGGCTTCTCGATCCTTTGTTATCATGTCTTGTAGTTCAGCTGTGAGTCGCTTTGCAAGGCCTACCTTGGCAGAGACATAGTGCGGTGTCTTGCCAATGATCTCTGAAATTTCATTGTACTTGTAGTTGTAGTTTTCCTTTAGCTCGACGAACGCACGGCCTAACTCGACGTCGTCAATATCCTCGCGTTGCACGTTGGCTATGATCCGTTTGAAACGCGCATCCGCCTCGGTCTCGTCAACGTCGATGATCACGTCCCGTCCGACAATAAGCTCCGGTACTTTGAGTTCTTTGAGTGCCTGCAGTCGACGCTGACCGTCGATGACCGTGTAGCCGCCCGTGGATTTCCGCACGATGATCGGCTGGAGGAGGCCTACGTCTGATATTGTATTTTTTAACTGGGAAACGTCAGACCTTGTCCTGCGTAGTTCCTTGTTACTTGGCGTCACCTGATCGATCGGTATCATCGGATAATGGCTAAATCCGCTTATCTTTTTACCCACAGCTGTGTTCCCCCATATAAACCAAATAATTGGCTTATAGTCATTATTAAGTGTTTAAGGCTTATACTTTTCTCTCTCGCCCTTGTATGTGGCTTGCTGGAGTCGCTGCTGATTGATGGCCCGCAGGTGTTACCGGCTTATTCCATCCACTACCCGACTGACCAAGGCCAATGGTATACCCGATCGATTGAGAGGAGTTATCATGGCATACTTTGGTCTGTCATCGTTATGCTATTGATATCTGTTGCCATCCACCCACCACATAAATTGAAGGCACCATTTCAATATTGTGTGAGCTGATACACCTAATCCCTTGTGGTACCGAAAGGAATATAATAAGTTATAGAGCTTGTACTCAACCATGATATTTTTCGGCCACATAGGGCTAACGTTACTGGTTGTGTTCGCCCTATCGTCGCTGATCAAAGAGGATGCGGACTACCGTCTAGTCGTCGCCGGCGCTATGCTTCCCGATATCATCGATAAGCCGATCGGCCATTACCTGTTCTACAGTACGTTTGAGAACGGGCGTATCTTCGCGCATACGATCGCCTTTGCAGTCCTGCTGACGGGCGTGTGCATTTATGCCGAGCGGAGGCGGCTGCTTGATGGCGCCCGATTCATCGCACTGGCCAGCGTCCTACATATTATCGAGGATCAGATGTGGAACACGAAACAGACGTTGTTCTGGCCGTTGCTCGGGTGGGAGTTCCCGAAGATCAACCTGGATAATTATTTTGGCAATATCCTGAACGAGCTGATCCACGACCCGAGTGTATATATCCCTGAAATCACTGGCTTTATCATCATCTTCACCTTCATCTGGTACTTCCGGCTGTACCGACCTGAAAACGCTGCTATGTTTGCCAGAACGGGCAAATTTATAAGCCCGGTCATTTGAGGTTCTTATTACTGTTAACAGAAGGCTTGGAATCATAACAAGCACAGCACGAAGGCTAAATTAAGCTTATATATTCTATCGGCTATTACATTATCCCATGCAGCATCGCTCAGTACTGGTCACCGGTGGGTTCGGGCAGGTTGGCTCGTATATTTGCGAGGCCCTGGTTCGCTCGAACGCCAAAGTCACAGTTCTCGATAATCTCTCCTCAAATGGCATCATCGAGATGCCTGGGGTGAACTTTATTCGAGGCGACATCCGGAACCCGACTATCGTCAGACAAATGGTTAAAGATGCCGATGCGATCGTCCACTGTGCAGCTCAGATCTACATCGCGGCTTCGATCGTGGATCCGATCTTCGACGCGGAGAATAACATTATAGGAACCCTAAACCTCCTAAATGCGGCGCGGGAAGCAAACGTTGAGCGGTTCGTATACTTCAGCTCCGCGGCCACTTACGGCGATCCGATTCGGCTGCCAGTCGATGAGTCACACCCGCAGAACCCGCTATCGCCTTACGGTGTCAGCAAGCTGTCGGGCGAGAAGTACGCTCTGGCGTATTCGGCGGTATATGGCATCCCTGCTACGGTGATCCGGCCGTTTAATATCTACAGCCCTCGGCAGAACCCCTCGAACCCGTATAGTGGCGTCATTTCGAAGTTCATCGATCGCACCTCACAGGGCCTCTCGCCGGTCATCTTCGGCGATGGGACCGCCACCCGGGACTTTGTCTCAGTGCATGACGTGGTAGATATGGTCCTGCTCCTGCTTAAGAAAAATTCTGCTGTAGGCAAGGCATTCAATTGTGGCACGGGAAAAGCGACGAGCGTCGGAGATCTCGCCCACACGATCATCGACCTGTATGGCTATACCAATGTAAAGCCTGAAATGCAGGCCGATAGACCTGGAGATATCAAGTATAGCTACGCTGATATTTCCCGTGCAAAAGAACTGCTGGGATATCTTCCAAAAGTCGGACTGACTGAGGGGCTACGGGAGATCATAGAAGCAAAAATGTCGAGCCGTGGATAGGCCGAGAGAGGCTGAACGGTCTTCGATGTGCTTGCTTAGCTATTATTTTTTTATATTTATGCGACTCTATAGACGATCTCTGCGCTGTATATGAGAAATTAGATATGGTGGTTATGGCCGTCTGGTAAAATTTCGGATACCAACGACTATCAGAAGGGCGCCCATGACGACGAACAGTGCCGGCACGATCCATCCGATCGGTGATACGTGCTTACTGGTAGCCGGTACTGTGGTGGAAACCGGCGATGATGTGGCGACGGTACTAGCGATGATGGCCTGATCGGACTGTATCTGGGCATCATCTTCAGGAACGCTGGTAGGAGTGGGGGCCAGTGTGACCCTGACCAGTCCAGGTATAGATTCTGGAGGCGAAGAAGGGGTCTGCACCCCTGTTGTCGATGGTGACGGGGCCGGCGAGGCAGGCTGGATTTTTGGTATCGCAGCAAGGGTGGGGATAGCATGTACTGATGGCATGGCAGTGATTTTTCCTGGTACGCCGATGATTCCTACGATCTCCATGCTTGAACTGACATTCTTTCCGGTGAGCGCGATGAGCAACACAAAGGCTGCGACGAGCCCCCACAACGCAACGATGATAAAGGGAGGTATTCTAGGAGATTTTCTCAACATCTTGACGCCTCGAGCAAGATCGACTGCTATAGTAACGCAGACCGTAGAATATATTATAATATAACAAATATATATAACACTGTCTTCGTAATATCCGATATAATGCCAGACTCTTGATACTGGGCATGAGAAAACGCTAAAAAACCAAAAAAAATATTAGGCGGCTGCAGCGTACGGCGATCAAGCTGCTGTTGCCGGTACATCGGTGGCTTACTCGATAAAAATGCGCTACAATCATCGCTTAGTTTAAAATCTTCGCGGAAGATACCAACAATTGCTTCTGAAGCAACTCGAGTTTCGACTCCACCATTGGAGGGCGGCATGGCGCCGCCCCCATCCCCAAACGATTATAATCATGTTTCTTATTTTGAAGGTGACATCTCATGGCTAAAGCCCGTGGGGTTTCGCTACCACTGAACCCAATTCTCTTAATCACCACAATGCATATTTACTGCAAACGCGCATACGATGGGTGAAAACAAGGCTGGGGAGCCGTAGACCATGGGGCGAGAGGCAGGTGGAAGGATCAACTATAAACCGTTCTTCTCAATGATAGCTGTCGGCAAATAATCGACGAAAATAACATGGAGTTGAAAATACGGTAGACAGGAGGGGCATATCGTTTGATAGAATTGCAAACTATTTTATTGATAATACAATGCGAGCTAGCGCACTTTGTTTTTGGGTTCTTCTCGGCCTTGGTGGCGGGATCGCTGGTGTACTTGTCGATGCGGATCATATTCCGCAGTGGATCTTTGGCGTTGGGGCGAACTTCGTCCCGTTCAACATTTTTGAATTCGATTCCGGCCGCTGGTTGCATCCTTATATTTTCCTTGTCGGCGTCTGCGGTCTTGCATGTGCTGGAGGACTTCTTCTTATCATGGTTCTGATAGAAATAATTAGTTCAGAAATCATCATTAGAAGGAAAAAGTTCAGAAATAAAAAGGTCTCGGTACCCGAGAGACAGTTCAGAAATAAAAAGGTCTCGGTACCCGAGAGACAGTTCAGAAATAAAAAGGTCTCGGTACCCGACAGTGAAGGGATGGTAAAAAAGGATTAACGTGTTTATCCCGCTGGTCGGTGGATCAAACGTCCGCCAGCTTTGATTTCGCCCTTAGCCAGTACACCCGGTCCGATGGAGGCGCCTGCGCCGATCGATGTTCCCACGTTGATAAGGCTACCGATGCCCGTATGGACACCGTCACCCATGATGCATCCCAGTTTGCGGCGGCCGCTATCGACCTTCTTTCCGTCGATGATGACCGTGATGGTCTTTTCGTCCAGCCGCAGGTTGGCGACCTTGGTACCGGCGCCGAAGTTACATCGTTCGCCGATCACACTGTCCCCGACGTAGCTGAGATGACCGATCTTCGTCCCGTTCATGATGATCGAGTTCTTGATCTCGACAGCGTTGCCTATGTGGACATCATCACCAATGCTGGTCGACGCCCGGACGAAGCAGTTGGGGCCGATGTCACAGTTCTCCCCGATGATACAGGGGCCGACGATATATGCGCCGCTACGAATCAGGGTGCCCTTGCCCACCGATACCGGGCCTTTCAGGGTCGCATTAGGCTCCACGTCGCCCTCGATGCACGGCTTCATATCCTTGAGTATCAGCTCGCTGGCGGTTAGCAGCTGCCATGGACGGCCGATATCGAGCCACTCATCGCTCATTACCTCGTAGCCTATAGTGTGGCCGGTGTCGATCAGGTATTGTAGCGAATCGGTGATCTCGATCTCACCCCGGGGCGACAGAGGAGTTTTCTCGATCGCCTCAAAAATACACGGGTCGAACAGGTAAATCCCGGCGTTGGCCAGGTTCGTAGGAGGGTTAGGGGATTTCTCCACGATACGGACGACATTGCTTCCGGAAGTCTCGATCACCCCAAAGGATCGGGGGTCGGCAACCTCTTTGACAGTGATCACCGCGTCGTCTCTGCGGCTCAGCAGTTTCTTGAGATGATCTGCGCGGACAGTTACATCGCCGTTCAGGGCGATGAACCGGTCGTCACAGATCTGAGCTGCCATGCCGAAGGCATGTCCTGTGCCGGATTGTTTCTCCTGGGTTACGTAGTCGATATGCACTCCGAATCGAGAACCGTCGCCGAAATAGCCGATGATCGCCTCTTTCCTGTAGCCTACGATAAGCACGAAATCGGTGATGCCCGCCTGTCTGGCCTCCATGATCGTATATTCAAGCATGGGCCGGTTGGCGATTGGCAGCATGACCTTTGGCCTGTTCTCGGTCAGTGGCCGCATACGGGTGCCTTCACCCGCTGCAAGGATTACCGCGCGCATAAGTCGATGCCCCTTTTGACGATTGACTCGGCTCTGGAATAGAGCTTTTCTGCGGCGTCTTGGTCCACAGCCTCCGCAGTAATCCGAATCTTCGGTTCGGTGCCTGATGGCCGGATCAGGATCCAGCCTTCCGGATACTCGACACGCAGGCCGTCCAGCGTATTTATGGACTTATATTTGATCCGTTCGATCTCCACCCTTATTTCCGCCATGATATCGGCCTTGGTGCCGCTGGAAAATTTCATTCCGCCTCGCTTCAACGGGTATTTGGGCAGCGCACTGATCGCCTGGGATAGGGGGCCGTGCTGGCTGACCAGTTCGGCCAGTTTCGCGGCCGCATAGATCCCGTCGGGGCAGTAGGAGATACGGGGGAAGATCCAGGTGCCGCTGGTCTCTCCACCGAAATCGGCGGTGACATGACGCACCTCCTCTGAGACAAACGCATCCCCAATGCGGGTACGATGTACCGATACTCCTGGCTTGCACCGGTCGACGACCATGGACGCGTCCACAGGACAGACGACGGAACCTCGGACCTCGAAGCGGCAGAAATATGCTAATAGTTCGTCTCCGGTGACAAGCTTCCCGGTTTCGTCGACGGCCATCATGCGGTCGGCATCGCCATCGTGGGCGATGCCCAGGTCGGCGCCGAAGGCCTTGACCGCCTTTTTCAATTCCGACAGATTCTCGTCGATCGGCTCCGGATCTCGGGCGGGGAAGAAGCCGTCCGGCTGGGCGTTAAGAGAGGTCACTTTGCAACCCATTTCCCGCAGCACATATGGCGTGATCGTTGTCGCGGCGCCGCAGCCGCAGTCCACCACTACCTTCAGGCCGCATCGGCCAACGTTTTTGAGTATAACGTCAATGTGATCGGGAATTGCACTGCCTATGGAGGAGTCTTGGCCGATGGACTGCCAGTCGACGCCGGCGATGTCACTGCTGACGATGAGGCTCTCCAGCCCTTCCTGCTGGCTGACGGAAAAGGCCATCCCGTCCGGGTTCCAAAATTTAATGCCGTTATACTCGGGCGGGTTATGCGATGCAGTGATCATGATGCCGCAGTCG
>Ga0187785_10000973_pt1 | contig 10150 bp, 6 predicted proteins | sample 0815_BV2_4_20_MG_FD_132466 | JGI IMG/M metagenome (GOLD analysis project Ga0187785, IMG submission 132466) | Tropical peat soil microbial communities from peatlands in Department of Meta, Colombia - 0815_BV2_4_20_MG | ecosystem: Environmental > Terrestrial > Soil > Wetlands > Peat | place...
CCTGGTCCAGCATAATAACATAGACTCGCTATTAACCGATATTATCGACGCGGCCATCGAGATCACCGGGGCTGATATGGGCGACATTCAGCTATTCAATGGTGAGGACGAGCTTAAGATAGTAACGGGCCGCGGCTTCGACCAGGCTTTCACCGATTTCTTCAACACAGTCCATGAATGCCAGACCGCTTGTAGCGCGGCCATAATGAGTCGCGAGCGCGTCATCGTCGAGGATATCACGCAGAGCCCTGTATTTTCCGATAAGCCAGCGCCGGATGCCGCGCTGGCAGCAGGCATAAGGGCAGTACAGAGCACACCCCTGGTCAGCCGTTCAGGACGACTGCTGGGAATATTCTCCACACACTACCGGACGCAGCGCCGTCCGGATGAGCGCGATCTCGTGCGGCTGGATTTGCTGGCACGCCAGGCAGCGGACCTCATCGAACGCAATCAGGCCGAGGAGGAGATGCGGAAAACCGAGGCACGCGTCAAGGTTGCCGCGGCGGTTGATGCGGAGCGACAGAGGCTCTATAGCGTGCTAGAGACGATGCCGGCTATGATTTGCCTGCTGACTCCTGATTACCACGTTGCCTTCGCCAACCGCGCCTTCCGCGAAAAGTTCGGCGAGGCCAACGGCAGGCACTGCTACGAGTATTGTTTTGGGCGCACCGAGCCGTGCGACTTTTGCGAGTCCCTCACCCCGCTGAAGACCGGCAAACCCCACCACTGGGAAGCCATTGCGCTGGACGGCAGTGTGATCGAAGCCCACGACCACCCGTTCACCGACACGGACGGCTCCCGTATGGTCCTGAAGATGGACCTAGACATCACCAGGTTCCGGCATGCGGAGAAGGAGCTGAAAGAGAGTCGGAAGCACCTCGAAGACCTGGTCAGGGAGCGGACCCGGAGCCTGGAAGAGGCGAAGAACCAGGCCGAGCTGTATCTCGATCTGATGGGCCACGACATCAACAACCTGCACCAAGTCGCGCTGGGCTACCTCGAGCTAGCCCAGGATATGACGCCGCGCGACGGTGAACAGAGCGAGTTCATAGACAAGTCGATAGGGATGATGCAACGGAGTGCCCAGCTTATCAATATCTTGCAGAAGCTTCAAAAACACCAAGAGGGGATGATCCAAGCCCAAGACGTCGAGGTGTGCGGGGTGCTCCAGGACGTGCAGCGGGAGTTCGGCTCGGTGCACAATAAAGCGGTCACACTGAACACGAACGGTTACGATTACTGTCATGTTCGCGCCAACGAACTGCTGCACGACGTGTTCACCAACCTGGTAGGCAACGCGATCAAGCACACCAGAGACCAGGCGGATATCACCATCGACCTAGATAAGGTGGTGGAGAACGGAAGGAAATATTGTCGTGTGATGGTCGAGGATAACGGACCGGGCATCCCCGACGACTTGAAACCCATGGTTTTTAACAGGCTGATAAAGGGCACGAACCGGGTTAAAGGCATGGGCCTCGGACTATATCTCGTGACAACGCTGGTGTACAGCTACGACGGCCGCGTGTGGGTCGAAGACCGGACGGCCGGAGACTATACAAAGGGCGCCAAGTTTGTGGTCCTGCTGCCCGCCATCGATAAAGAAATCTAACAATCCCGACTTTCTATAACTGCCGAGATTGCTTCAAGACCCGTCAGAAGACGTGATCGAGGCAGCGAAGAAAGCGAACAAGCCACGCCATCGGCAGCCGAAGCCCAATAAACAGGACCCACCACACCACTCACAATTGAGACTACCTTAAATTCACGGCCTCAGCGGCATGATCGAGGTCGATCGGGTACTAGAGACCACGCAATGGCACCCTACCGCGGTCACGCTATGTATTCTGAAATTTAGCGGAGAACGGCCGTCGCAACAACCGTATGACCATGTAGAACACTAAAAGCGCTCTGCAGCACGTCGAAAAAAATTATGCAGAATCCAACAATATATTAAAAAAGGGTGGGGGCATAGTTCCTGCCCCTTTTATTTTTCAAGCTTTTTCTTCCTCTGTTTCCCTATGATAAGAATACCCGTGCGTTAGGGGTTACTTATCCCGTCTCTGTGCAGTTGTTGACCCATACAATGAAATTGTCCGTGCTAGTGCCGGTGCGTTCGGCCATCGTGTGCCCCTGTCCCCACACCGTTTCGAAATCGACATCCTCAACACCATGGTACTGTTTAAGCGCCAGCGCCAGATTTGTCTCCACGGTCAGGGCCGTATCCCCCTGCTCGATACCTGTTCGGATCCTCCAATGTGTTGCGGGAATGGAGGTGTTATAGCCCTCGTAATAATCGCTCAGATAATACATCGGGTTGTACATATTCTGGCGGTACTGGATGTTGTTGCCTAACTTGTCTACCGCCGTCAGATCGGTCGCGTATACATTAACAAGGGAAGAATTCCAGTTATTATAAGCCGAGTAATTGTCTTTGTTTTTCTGTAACAGACCTGCCGCCGTTGCATCGAAGTGGAGTGAATCATTGGTGTTGTTGCCAAAGAGATTGTTTTCTGCCTGGGAGCGATTCAGATCATCAAATGCAGGAACAGATTTCGACGGGTTTTTAAAGTGTTTGACAAAGGCTTCGATACTCGTAACTTGCACGGTATTGGTCACGGGGTCGTATTTTACCCACTCCCCATCCGAATTCAGCGAGTCAATATACTCCTGGGTAGTATTGTACGTTATCGACGAGGTTTGCTGGGACTGGTTCATATTGCCACCGGGTGCATTACCCCCGGATATATTCCCGCCGGGAGCACTGCCGCTTGGAATACCACCGTTGGGAGCGCTGCCAGTGGGCGGGCTTCCCCCAGCAGCCATCGAATTGCCGGACGATTCTGTATATGGGAACGTTGTATCGTGTAAGAAGTTGTCTAAAGAACCCTCGATGACTGAGAGGATATACTCATAATATGTGCCGGATGTATAGATGCCTACACTAGAGTTTTCTAGTGTGAGGACCGTGCCATTACTATCTTTGAGGTGTAGCTTGTTGATATAATCGCCATATGTATTGGCCAGATCAGCAGATAGGGCGGAAGTCCACGTAGTGTTTGCCCGAGTATCGGATGAAGAATACTGTCCCATATTCCATTCGTACGCTTCATCAGCGTAATCCAGGCTGGTGATCGGACACCAGCTCATGACTCCGGAAATGGCATCGCTGATAATAGTCCCGTTGGTATAGTTTGTGGCGGCGCCAATAGAGTTCAGATAGGGATAGTACAGTTTGCTGTCGCCCGAAGCACCCATCACGGCGCTCTGAGCACCGCCACCGCTCATACCAAACGTAAAGATACGGTCAGTATCACCAGGAAGAACATTCTGATTATACCGGTAATAACGGACAGCGGCTTTTAGATCAGTCACTCCCCAAGGCGCGCCACCGCTGTAGATCAGTTTCCCGCTGCTGTCATACCCATTGTCACGGCCCCGCAACCCAGGATATAGATAGACAAATCCCGCCTTGATATAATCTGAAACATCGTTAAAACTATACGATGCGGGCGGGGTCTGTGCAGAGTAGCCTGGCGTATTCACCGGGATTACAATGGGTGCAGTATGCGCGGTGTATCCGCTGACCTGGCCGGTCGCATTAATAGTACAGGTGTATGTCCCATCGCCATTAGCAATGGCATTGAAATATTGTCCGGGGACATAGACCCCCATGTTTTCATATGCCGCGGTTTCTGGTTTAGAGCAATATCCAACCCCAATCTGCCAGAACACATTATTTATTGCATCATAATGCCAGGCACTATTGTTGATAGTCAAGTTTGAAGAGACCTGCTGGCCGCCGTTTATAGGGGTTGCAGTAGCATTTGCGGATGGCAGGGTGGTGGGAGAAGAGGAACAACCCTCAACGCACACCGCTATCACCAGGACAAGCAATAATGAAAGAACTATTTTAATCGACTTCATTTCTAACCTCCGGAGGATATCGATCCCCGCCGCTTTACCGGGACGAACAGGATACCTGTCACCATATCCCAGATACTGATTTGTCAAAGACCATTCCTCTATAGCGATTCAGCCCTATCGTTCACTCTCCAAGTGTTCCTTTTTATATTTTATGGCTAAAAAATAAAACTATGAGTTGAGTTGAGTTGAATATCTTGTCAACTACCACGCCCTTCAGGGCTGTGGCTTGTAACTATATCGGAGACACATTGATGTCAGTGATACGCTATATTCATCGGTTGACTTTGGGTTGACGAACCAGAGTCGTCGCGAAGGCGACGCGGCCAACCTATGGGGGCGCTTCAAACGTCAGTTTCGACAGCACATCGACCGTGCTCATGCTCTCGAAAGCAATAGTGTCGTCGGATACACGTGTGTGTTGCAAGCGTATGCTTGATAAGAGAAATAGTTTACTGTAAAAGAGGTGAAGCGGAACTAAGAGGCACGACGAAGTGCCTGTAGAGCCATTCACTACTCGACCGTAGGTCGAGTAAGCAATGGTCATGAAACAGGAATCAACAGCCCTTTAGGGCGTGGTAGGTTACCGAGCATAAGCGGCTGCTATTTTTCCATTTGGTTAGTAGGAGAACTTTGTCATTCTGCTCAAGTCTGTCCAGCGAGCTCATGTCCGGCGTTTTTCGTATTTATTTTTCGTATCGTTTTAATATGTTGGTCCCGATGTCATAGGTGATAATATAGGTGGGCTGAAGAAACAGGTAGAAGGTACGGCGATGGAGACCTGGTGGAAGGGAAGTCATAGAATGAGACTGTGGGGCAATCCACGATCATGGAGTGAAAGCACTGGGGAGAAAAGGAGATCGGCAGTAAGGCCGAGAAGAAGCTCAGCGATACGGGGGAAAAATCAGGCGCTGATACTGTCAGGTGCGTAGATGATGAAAAAACTAGCATGCCTAACGCTCATCTCAGCCACTTATATGTCCGAGCGTGCGATTTTATTACTCTTAGATATTCAACCGCTTTACTAGGGGATGGGTGATGGTGGAAACGTGATGACTGACAATAATAGTTCGGTAGTCTCCGGTGTTGTTTCCGGGGCTTCTGCCTCCACGAGCCCGATGTATATGATTAACGAGGCGATGTTGTTCTTAGCCGGCTTCCTCTATTATAATTGGCACCGGCTTTTATTGTCGCTATTCATCCTGGCCCTCGCCTATCTGGTGATCAGGTTGGTGAAGGGCTTGATCTTTCAGCTCGGGAAAGACTATGGCATCTCAGATAGGAAGATCCGCACTTTGGCGATGCTGGCCACGTACACGGTCCTTACTATAGCCTTTGTGAATATACTCGCGGTGTTCGATGTCCAGTTGTTTCCGCTCATTTTGAGCTTGGGTGTGCTCAGTGTTGTGGTGGTTCTCGGCTCACAGTTGCTTATCTCTAACATGCTTGGTGGTGTAGTCGTCTACATTGAGAAGCCGTTCGCTGTCAGTGATCTGATCAGGGTCGGGGATAACATGGGGACGGTGCAGAGTATCAGCATTCGGGCTACGACGCTTAAGGGTCAGGATGGCCTCGCCATCACCGTGCCGAACTCTACCTTCCTGACTACTCCTATCATCAATTACACGAGTACGAAACGCTACCGGGTCGAAGTGTCCTTCACTATGCCCCGGAACGTCGACTTGGCCGGCCTCGTGGACGCGGTATGGAAAGACGCGGCTACAGTCCCGGGCTTTATAGCCGAGATAGCTGGACAGCTGTATAAGACTGGTATTAGCGAAGGCGGCTTCAACTATGAACTGCGCTTCTGGGTCTCCGATCCCCGTAAGACAGGCGCCGCCCGATCACGTGTCATCGACATTATCAACGACTTCTACCCAGAAACTCCGGGTGAGGAGTCCGCAAGCAAAGGAGCCAGATAAAATCGACCTTAATCCGTTTATAGGATAACGAGCACGGGCGATAGAGCAACCAGGTTTTCTCTCGCTCCGTGTTCATTAACTATAACGATGGCATTATAGTCAGCTAGGTACATACGGCCTGCGTCTGTCTACCTATCACTAACGATCTTCAATAGATTGAGGTCATCGTTTCCTGGGCAGATACTATTTCATCTATCAGGCTCAACAGAGTTATCCGAAAGAACATCCGGGGGAATCCAGACGTGAAAGGTAAAGTGGTCATCTCCAAGGACGGACCGTATCTAGTATCCGGCGGTCTGCCGCTGGCGAAAGAGTTTATCGTCGCCGATCCGGTTGAAGGGTGTCCAGTCGAATGGCAGCACGGGGATATGTACCCACATCAGGAAACGTATGCTCTATGCCGCTGTGGAGAGTCGAAGAACAAGCCGTTCTGTGACGGAACGCATGCGAAGATTAGCTTTGATGGTACTGAGACGGCCGGTTTCGAAAGGTTCATAGATAAGGCGGGCATCATTTCGGGCAGGGACATTGCGCTGATAGACTATCCGGAGCTATGCGCTCTGGCACGGTTCTGTCATCGTGCTGGGGGCATATGGGACCTCGTTCTGGAGGTCAACGATAGCGGATCTAGGGCTTTGGCTGAGGAGATCGCTGGCAATTGTCCCGCAGGCAGGCTAGTCATCTGGGATAAAAAGGCCGAAAAGCCTGTGGAGCCGGTATTCCATCCATCGATAGGCCTGGTGGAAGACCTTGAAAAAGGCGTGAGCGGGCCGATATGGCTCAAGGGGGGAATACCGTTCGAGTCTGCAGATAAAGAAAAAACGTATGAGATCAGAAATCGGGTAACCCTCTGTCGTTGCGGTTTATCCGGAAATAAGCCATTCTGTGATGGTAGTCATATCAACGCCGAGTTTAATGATGGGGATGAATCGCTGAAATGAGCCCGAGTCTTAACGCGGCTGGCGCTTGAGCTTCTCCCTCAACCGAGGGCTTTCCATCTGTGGCGACGGGTCTGGTAAAGCCCACTGCTTTAGCGATAGAATGGATCCTCCCTTGAATCTTTCATGATACGTCTTTGTGCTTGCGTCCTTCTGGCTTGGGCCAGAGGAACTGTACAGTATAGAACCCCCGGTTGCTATAGTACGTCGATAGCGTCGGACTGCTGAGCTGGTATCAGTCATATCTCACGCCGCATAGCACACATCGATTGCAACAAGACATATTGTTGCAACTGGAATCTGACACTCCAAAGCGGACAATGGCTATACAGCCAACCGTAGAACCCAAAAGGCTTCAGCCATGGGGGTGGGTAAGAACAGATCATGGCAGGGCGTAAAAGCCCTGCCACACTGACATTTTTACGCTACGATATTCTCTTGTCCCAGGTTACCCGACTAGAATGATACCGGTAAATCCGGGACCATTCCTGGTCCTTCTGTTGGTATAGGTGTCGGCACTTCTGTTTGCGTGGATGTAGGTGTTGGTGCTTCTGTGGGCGCTGTTGGTGTTGGTACCTCTGTTGGTGTTGGCGTAGGTGTTGGTGCTTCTGTTGGTGTTGGTGTTGGTGCCGGTGTTGCAGTCGCCATTGGCCTCAATATTGGTGCTGTGCCGATGGATTGAATTCGGCCTGTGGAAAATTCGGCCCTGTTGATGTCTTTGAGGTTCATCGGCGGGGCGTCGTTAGGGAATGTGGCGGCGTTTGTGAATGCATAATTCAGGGTGTCGCCGATCGATTGGTATGCTTCGATAGTGAGCACCTTCCAGTCCTTGTTGTACATCACTTTGACTGGCTTGTCCAGCCGGTAGATCTTTGCGGTTCCGTCCGGCAGCAGCATGCCTATTTTGCTATATTCGTAGATAAAGAAATCGTTGCTGTCCAGGATGACATTAACGTCCATCATGGTCATTACCATGGATGCTCCGGCCACGTTGATGTTTGCGTTCTTCATTGGTCTGATGGTGATATCTGCCGAACTCAGGTTGGCGGATATGTACCCTACGCCGCGTTTTGTATTGTAGCCTCCTTTGAGTGGTGTTGGGAAGTTGATGGTGGCTGCCTTGCCATCTCTGCCTGTTATTGCTATGGTGGGTATTTGGAACATGATATTGGTACTGTTCCGCCCGGTGATGTTTTTCACCAGGTATATGTCGTGGATATGCGATCTCATCTCTGTTTTACCATTGCAATCCGACCCTTTCATGCAGGTCCCGCCGGAGTCTCGCGCCATCGCGACCGACAGCAGTGCCGTCAGAAGCACGAGCACGACGCCCGCGGTCGTTAATATTCTGACATTCCTGTCAATACGCATTTTTCATCACCAGATTTTCATCTAGTATGTGTTAAAAATAGGTTCGCAACAGTTTTAGTGTGAGATGCCTTCTTGAGTGAAATAAAATGATGTCAGGGCATAATAGGCAATTAACGCTGTTAAAATCGGCTCTGATTTTTTGTCAGAGCTGGCGGATCTGGTGATTGTCTTCGCTGCTGGAGCCGTCCTGCATAGTTAGTCTAATTTTTCCCGTGTGTCGTTACCATTGGATGGGGGAACCGTTCTCTGCTGCCTTTTAGTGCATTGATGGCTTCTGATCTCCGATGGTCACTCCCTCTTTCTCCGTTGCTTCTCGGCACACTAGGCACTTGCCTGCTTCGGCCAGTTTTGTCCCGACGTTTCTGGCTGTCTTAAGCGCGTTCTCGTCCGGGACGCCCTGTATCGCGAGCCCTGCAGAGATAATATCTGACCTGTGCACCATATCGACTTCAAAGTACTCCATGATATCTTCGATGCTCTGAATACATTTGAGTTGCCCTCCGTCGCCGGTCGCGAAGGCGATGGCTGGCTTGCCCTTGAACTTGTCCTTGCGGATTAAAAATTCGTCGAAGAACATCTTAAGTTCTCCGCTCATGTAGCTGAAGTAGGTCGGCGATCCGAAAGCCAGTGCTGAAGCTTTATCGATATCCTCCGGTGTCACGTCCCTTGCCCGTTTTAAATCGGCAGAGGTGTTCCGAGACTGCCTGGCTCCGTCCGCGAGTGCTCTAGCCAATGCCTCTGTATGCCCCGACATGGAGGTATATATTATCAACGTGAATGGTTTATCCGCCATAGTGTCACCGGTAAAAGAATTTACGTGCAAGGATAAAATAACCACCCGTGGCTCTCGTGATTCGATACGATTTGGGCTATATAAACCATAAATTACCATGCGGTGGCATAATATTCCATTATATGTAATCCATTTTGAGAACGAGATTCTGGCAACGACGGCTGATCCGCGGCATTTCCCACGATGCACGAGGGGCCGTCATTACCGAAACAGACAAGCGTCGGAGACCTGAATGTGACCGACAGTGTACGAGATTTTCATCTCGTTGCCACATGCTGCAATAGGAGAACTTAGTGTTGTTTTATAAATACCTATTGTTAGTCATGAACTTATCCGCATGGGTTAATCTATAACCATTAACAGTGCTTTTGAATACACCGATCGCCAGAAGATATACTCCAGTGCGTAAAAATAGCTATTGCCTATGGGGTAGCAGTCATTGCTGGGAAAGAAAATCGAGTAATAGGCAGCGAATCGATCGTTATAGTTAGTCTCGGGTAAGGTAGGATAATGCCCACCCACCAAATGTATTAAAATAGTTAAACATATGATGAATATTTGTTAAAAATTATAAGTATTAGCAGTAATATGGTTTAGAAAGCATCAGGGAGGCATCGATTTCGGGCAGAGAACTATACATCCGGCTGGACGCGATCGAGCGACTGGTGGGTCTAGTTGAAAACATGGTGTCCTCCCGGACTGAAAAATATCTGGGTGCTTAACGAGGCCTAGTCATCCTTAAAGTGATCCTGAATGTAGTGACACGCCGTTCTAACGGGTTTCCGACGGTCTTTCAGGATCGAGTGTCTTTCGCTTTCTTCAGCAGGTACATAAAGATGGGCGCCCCTACGACCGATGTAATGACACTTATCGGTATCTATATCGATGTTAAATCCCTGCAGAGGGTTATCCACGACGAGCATAAAGGAAGCGCCGACTAGGATGGGTGTTGGTGTCAAAGCTTTGTGATCCGGTTCTACCAGCGTCCGGCCTCTAATTTAAATGTTTTTATTAAACGTCTACCAGGTTGTTTATCAAAACATTTAAATGACTGTACGACAACCTACACCAGGTATCCAGCCGGCGCATGCTACCCTAAGGCTGTATACGACCGCCGCCATAGTATAACCCGGGTAGTCAGGGTCGATTGATCATCGTATACACCTCTCAGGCGACTGGCTGGGATGGTATGGCGGCGAATA
>Ga0187785_10000975_pt1 | contig 10129 bp, 6 predicted proteins | sample 0815_BV2_4_20_MG_FD_132466 | JGI IMG/M metagenome (GOLD analysis project Ga0187785, IMG submission 132466) | Tropical peat soil microbial communities from peatlands in Department of Meta, Colombia - 0815_BV2_4_20_MG | ecosystem: Environmental > Terrestrial > Soil > Wetlands > Peat | place...
GAAACACGGTGCAGGGATCCAAGTGCAACATACCCGCATGACGGTTGTTATTTCCTAAGTTTCTTATCTGCAACTAATCATACATAATATCTGATATAATTAGGACTAATCTGAGATGTATTGCGTAAATCTAGAAGAGAGGACTGAAGAGGCATGCTGTCCAGAGCTCTGAGCGCATATGTAATCGGCATCGATGCCCATCTTGTTGAAGTCGAGGTTGACATCGCGGCGCGCGGCCTGCCGCATTTCTCCATGGTTGGCCTGCCTGATGCAACCGTAAAAGAAAGCCGTGACCGCATAAAAGCAGCGCTTAAGAATATCGGATTTAATTTCCCGCTTAAGCAAATAACAATCAATCTTGCACCTGCAGACCTGAAGAAGGAAGGCTCATCATTCGATCTTCCCATCGCTGTCGGAATCGTAGCGGCAGAAGGGGTAATCTCGTCGGCGCTGCTTGCCGACTATATAATTGCGGGTGAATTGTCTCTGGATGGAAGGGTGAAGCCGATAAAGGGTGCCCTGCCAATTGCGCTTGAAGCGCGAAAAAAGGGGATCAGAGGAGTCATTCTGCCCAACGGGAATGTGGCGGAGGCAGCGGTCGTTTCGGGTATCGAGGTCTTTGGGATGGACAGCCTGCCGGAGGTGATCGAATTCTTAAGCGGTGTTGCGAAGAAAGAAAGTTTCTCCATCGACGTCAACGCAGCCATGGCCGAGAATTCCATATACGAAGACGATTTCTGCGACGTAAAAGGGCAGGAGCATGCGAAGAGGGCGCTTGAGGTGGCAGCAGCGGGGTCGCACAATCTTTTGATGATAGGACCTCCGGGCAGCGGCAAGACTATGCTTGCAAAACGTTTGCCTTCCATACTCCCGCCGATGACCTTCGACGAGGCCCTTGAAACCACGAAGATACATAGCGTCGCGGGGCTACTTGCGCCTGGACAGTCTCTTCTTGCAGTACGTCCTCATCGCGCTCCGCATCATACCGTATCGGATGTTGCACTTATAGGTGGTGGACAATTCCCGCGTCCCGGTGAGGTGTCGCTGGCGCATCATGGCATCCTGTTTTTGGACGAGCTTCCTGAATTTAAGCGCAATGTCCTGGAAGTGCTGAGACAGCCTCTTGAAAACGGCGTGGTTACGGTGTCGCGCGCCGCGGCAACAGTTTCTTATCCTGCCCAGTTTGTCCTCGTTGCAGCAATGAACCCCTGTCCTTGCGGTTTTTACGGTGACTCGCGGCACCAGTGCACATGTACCCCCGGCATGATAACGCGATATCGATCAAAGGTCTCAGGGCCTCTGATGGACCGCATCGATATTCACATTGATGTCCCGGCAGTGCCGTACAAGGAGCTGTCGAAGGAATATGCAGGCGAAAAATCCGAGGCCATAAGAGCGCGGGTCTCCGGGGCAAGGGATCGTCAGCTCGAACGTTTCAGCCACGACAAAATATTTGCCAATGGCCAGATGAAAACCAGACACATGAAGAAGCTTTGCATCCTCACTTCCGATGCCCAGGGGCTCCTCGATGCCGCCATGCAGAGACTGGGCCTCAGCGCAAGGGCCTATTCAAGGATCCTGAAAGTCTCGCGCACTATCGCCGATCTTGATGCTTCGGACGTCATCAACGGCAGCCATGTTGCCGAAGCCATCCAGTATAGAACGCTCGACCGCGGACAGTCCTGAAATTGCAATAAACTGTAGCCGCATTTATTATAGAGTTAATGCGGATAGGTCTTGACGTAGGCGGAACTCATACGGATGCCGTGCTTGTTGGTACGGAAGGTCTCGTTTCGATCGCAAAGGTGGAAACCGACCGTGATAATCTCTTGGCGTCAGTGCTCTCTGCGTTTCAGCAAATTCTGAATGATGCAGATCCGAAAAAAGTAGAGGCCGTTACCCTGAGCACCACTTTGACCACCAATGTCCTTCTTGAAGGTAAGGCTGAGGAGGTCGGCGTCATCGTGTCGTCAGGGCCCGGGATCGACCCTTTGCTGCACCGGGCGGGTAGCCACTTTTTTGCGGTGGACGGGTCAATAGATCATCGCGGCGAAGAACGAAGGCCGCTTAACAAAAGGCAGCTTGAAGATGCCGTTGCAGAGTTCCGGGGGCAGGGAATTCGTGCATATGCCGTAGTAACCAAGTTTTCTACCCGCAACCCCTCGCACGAACTTCTCATAGAATCGGCTATTGGAAGGGAGGCCGATATCATTACAGCGGGTCACAGGGTATCGGGAGGACTTAACTTTCCCCGCCGGATAAATACGGCATATTTCAACTCCGCAGTCTGGCGCACATTCAACGATTTCGCTTACGCAGTGGCAGAGGGCATCTGCGGCATGGGCCTTAGCATGCCCATCAACATTCTCAAGGCTGACGGCGGTACGATGACTTTCGCCTCTTCCCGCAATTTGCCGGTGCAATCTATCCTGTCCGGCCCTGCTGCCAGCATCATGGGAGTCGCCGCTCTTTGTCGGATAGGCGGAGACGCGATAATACTTGATATAGGAGGCACGTCAACTGATATTGCCATATTTGCCGGTGGCTCGCCGCTTATCGAGCCGGAGGGCATTTCTCTTTATGGGAGGCCGACGCTTGTACGTTCCCTGAGAACCAAGTCCATAGCTGTCGGCGGTGATTCGGTATTGCGGGCTGGCAACGGAACGGTAACAATAGGCCCGGATCGCTTAGGCCCATGTATGGCATCAGGCGGCAGCAGGCCTGCCCTTATAGATGCCTTTAACATGGTTTGCGAGATAGCCTTCGGAGATGTCGAGGCGTCCCGCAGGGGGATTTCGGAACTGGCAATGGAATCGGGTCGTTCTGCGGCGGAAATAGCTGCTATCGCTGTAGAAAAATCTGTTGAAGCTATTGCAACTGCAGTGCGGCATATGCTTGACGAACTCAATGAGCGCCCCGTATACACAATCCATGAACTTCTTCATACGGATAAGATAGTGCCGTCGGGACTCATCATAATAGGCGGCCCGGCACAGGCCTTTTCCAGGCGCTTATCGCAGGCGTTCGGACTTGAGGCTATTGTGCCTAAAGTCCATAGCGTTGCAAATGCCGTTGGAGCCGCTTTGACGCGGACAACTATGGACATCGAACTTTTTGCGGACACAGAGCGTGGAGTACTCCTGGTGCCGCGCCTTTCTGTAAATAGGACTATCGACAGAAATTATTCCGGTGCAGATGCTCGGCGCGATGCTGAACAATATCTGCTTGCATCGGTGGGAGCTGCTGAATCAGCTGATGCACAGGTAATAGAAGAGTCGTCTTTCAATATGATGCAGGGCCCAAGGCTTGCGGGCAGAAATATAAGGGTGCGAAGCCAGATTAAGCCAGGCCTGATTCCTGCCTATGTCAACGGAGTGAAAGCGTCATGCTAAAAGCTAAAGACAGGCTTGGCATAATATTCTTTCCGGCTTACGACTGGGCCATCAGCCCAACTCATCCGGAAAGAGAGGAAAGGCTTCTCTACACGCAGGATCAGCTTCGCGAAGAGGGTATCTTCGACATTGACGGTATCACCGAGCACAAGCCGGACATTGCGCTGCCGGAGGATGTTACAAGGGTCCATTTTCTAATTCCAAATGTAGTGGCAGTTACTACCGAGTCGCACCTCATTTCGGCCGGCGGGGCCATCAGGGCGGCAAGGCTTGTTATGGAAGGCACGACTGAAAAGGCATTCGCACTGGTGCGGCCGCCGGGGCACCACGCCATGAAGGTGGTTCACGGCAATCGCGGCTTCTGCAACATCAACATCGAGGCGATAATGATCGAGCATATCCGCGAACATTACGGACAAAAGCGCATTGCCGTCGTGGACACCGACTGTCATCACGGCGACGGCACGCAGGACATTTACTGGCATGATCCCAATACACTCTTTATATCCATGCACCAGGATGGAAGGACGCTGTATCCGGGCACCGGGTTCATTGAAGAGAGCGGCGGGCCGAATGCGCGTAACAGGACTATCAATATACCGCTTCCACCGGAAACATGCGACGAGGGATTCATCAGCGTGATTGACAATGTGGTGCTTCCCATTCTTGCAGACTTCAAGCCCGACTTGATAGTCAACTCGGCAGGCCAGGATAATCATTATTCAGACCCGATCACCAACATGAAATTTACTGCAAGGGGCTACGCGCTTCTGAACCGGAAGTTAAATCCCAATATTGCCGTGCTTGAAGGAGGCTATTCCATCCAGGGTGCGCTGCCATATGTGAATTGCGGGATTGCGCTCGCAATGGCCGGGCTCGATTTCGACAACCTGCGCGAGCCTGACTATGATGAAGCGCGGCTGAGGCAGGCAGGCAGCGTAACGGAGCGCATCAAGCAGGTGAATGACAAGGTCCTGGAGCGTTACTTCAAGCCTTTGCGGTCGGGGCAATTTGAGCCCGGTTCATTTGTTACAAGGGAAAAGAACATTTTTTATGATACCGACATGATAAGAGAGCACCAGCGCGAATCCGTCATGGCATGCGAAAAATGCGCAGGGCTTCTTGTGATTGAGACAACTTCTACAATAAACGACCTGTCCGTCTGCATTGAAATTCCGATAGGCGCATGTGATCACTGCAGGGACGAAGGCCTGAGCATTCTCGATGAGGCACGCAGGCGCGGACATTACAGCCATATCAAGTTTATTAATCGCAGGGACAAGATATATTCGTCGTAATGAGTTGACTTGAAGCTATCGGGATTGCTCTTTTACTTTATCAGCGCGTCCCAGAGGACTTCCACCGGATGCACCGGCTTTCTGCCGGTGCCGTCCGTGATGTGGTGCCTGCAGCTGGTGCCTGGAGCTGTGATAATAGTTTCACCATCTGCTGCGCGCACTGCCGGGAAGAGAACCATCTCTCCGATTTTCATCGAGATGTCGTAATGCTCGGCCTCGTAGCCGAACGATCCGGCCATGCCGCAGCATCCCGAGTTGATCTCCTCGACCCTGTAATTCACCGGCAGTGACAGGACCCTTTTCAATGCGGCGGTTGAGATCAGCGCTTTTTGCTGGCAATGACCGTGAAATTTCACCAGACGCTTTTCTTTCGTGAACTGTTCATGCGTGATATGGCCTCTGTCGATCTCTCTCGAAATAAACTCGTCGATCATGAAGACGTTCTTTGACAGTTTGTCCGCCTCTGCGTGGAAGTCGCGGTTGCACAATTCCGGATATTCATCGCGAAAGGTCAGTATAGCCGAAGGCTCGATGCCCACAAGCGGCTCCTCATGGGTTATGACATCTTTAAGAAGCCGGATATTATCGTTTGCTATCCGCTTTGCCTTCTTCAGCAGGCCCTTTGAAAGATACGCCCTGCCGCTGATGGTATGGTTCGGTATGACGACTTCATAGCCCAGTTTGGTAAGCAGCATTATCGCCCTGATGCCGATTTCAGCGTCGTTGTAATTCGTGAATTCGTCGTTGAAGAAATAGACGCGCCTGCCGGTGCCGTTCGGCATGGACTGCTTTCTGAACCAGGCTGACAGAGTGGTGTTCGACAACTGCGGGATCGACCTTTTATCCGAAAAGCCGATGCGCTTCATGAACCAGCCCATCCTGCCGAACATGAAATTGGTCAGCGAAGGCATGAGCGAACCCATCGCATTCAGATAGTGAATGTTCGCGATCAGCAGCACCCGCAAAGGCACAGGGTTAGATTCATAATAGTGCTGGAGGAATTCCGCTTTCAGCTTTGCGATATCGACGTTCGACGGGCATTCGGTCTTGCAGGCCTTGCAAGACAGGCAGAGGTCCAGCACGTCGTACAGTTCCTTATGGTCGAAGGGGTTCGATTTCGTCGTATGAGTCAGTATCTCGCGCAGCATGTTGGCTCGCCCCCGCGTAACGTGTCGCTCGTCGCGCATGACCATGAAGCTGGGGCACATCGTGCCGCCGATAATGTGAGACTTGCGGCAGTCTCCGGAGCCGTTACACTGCTCGATGGCCCGCATGATGTCCCTGGTCTTGTCAAAGTTGAAATAGGTATCGAACTTTCTCGTCTTCTTCCCGGGCTCGTAGCGCAGCTGCGAAGTCATCGGCGCAGCGTTGATAATCTTTCCGGGGTTGAATATATTGTCCGGGTCCCAGGTCTTCTTAACCAGCTTAAGCAATCCATAGTTGTGGTCACCGATCATGAATGGGATGAACTCGGCCCTCAGTCTGCCGACGCCGTGCTCTCCGCTCAGGGAGCCCCGGTACTTCTTCACGAGCCGTGCGACTTCCAGTGCGACCGTATGGAACATCTCTACGTCTTCGGGCTTCTTCAGGTTCAGCACCGGCCTGAGGTGAAGCTCCCCTGTCCCTATGTGGGCATAGTAAACGCCCTGAATGCCGTGGTGCCTTATCATCTCCTGGAAGTCCTTTATATAATCCGGCAGGAATTGCGGGCTAACAGCCGTGTCTTCGATGACCGAGACCGGCTTCGCGTCTCCGGGGATATTTGAAAGCACGCCGAGGCCTGCCTTTCGCAGGCTCCACACCTTCTTGATGTCGTTGCCCCAGATAATAGGGAAATGATATCCATAACTATGGGCCTTCATGTCAGCTATCAGATCCGCTGCCGTCTTTTCGATATCCTCTTTAGTATCACGAGCAAATTCAGCGATTAGCAGGGCCGACGGGTCGCCTTCAATGAAGAAGCGGTTGGCACGCTGTTTCCTGTTATGCGCGGTGCAGTCGAGGATGGTCTTGTCCATCAGCTCGACGGCGGTCGGATTATGCTTTAACGCCACGAGATTGGCCTTGAACGCGTCGTTTAGTTCGTTCAGATGAATCGCGACCACAGCCTTTTCCTTGGGCGGAAGAGGGTCGCAATGCAGTTTTATCTCGGTGAAAAACACGAGTGTACCTTCCGATCCGGCGAGCAGCTTGCAGAAATTGAAGGGCTCGCCGCTGCCCGTAAACGGCACGGTATCCATCAAAAGGTCGATGCAATATCCGGTGTTGCGGCGGCGGTTCGACTTCTCGGGATAATTGGCGCTGATCTGTTCGCGGTTGAGCGGGTCAGAGAGCATGTCCCTGATGTTCCTGTAAAGAGAGCCCTCGAATGTCTGCAGCCCGCATTTGCGGTCGAACTCTTCGGCTGACAACGGTCCGAAAATGAGCTCCGAGCCGTCGCTGCCGATGGCATTGATTTCGAGCGTGTGATCGCGCGTGCTCCCATAAACCAGCGAATTTGCGCCGCAGGCGTTGTTGCCGACCATGCCGCCGATCATGCAGCGGTTGGATGTAGATGTCTCCGGTCCGAAGAAGAAGCCGAACTGCTTGAGGTGTTTGTTCAATTCGTCCAGCACAACGCCTGGTTGCACGCGCACCCAATGCTTTTCCTTGTTGACCTCGATGATCCGGGTCATGTATTTCGAGACATCCACGACGATGCCGCTTCCGACGCATTGCCCGGCCAGGGATGTGCCTGCGGTCCTGGGTATCAGGGATGTTTTCTCGGTCGCGGCGAAACGGATAAGCTTTTTGATGTCGGAACTATTCTTGGGACGCGCAACGGCCAGCGGCAACTCCCGATAGACGGAGGCATCCGTGGAATACAGAATTCGGGTGGCCTCATCGCAATACAGATCGCCTTCGAGCGACCTTCCCAAATCGGCGAATCTTGTTTCCATCACTATTTTCTTACCATCGGGACGGTAAGGCTGCCCTGGGGCATGAGAACGATATCAGGAGAGCTGCCGACTATTTCAGAGGCCAGTTTCAGGGCTTGAGCCATATCTTTTGCGGGCGTGAAAAGCAACGTTTCGGCGAGTTCGGGATTCAGGCTTGAGACCAGGATAAATCGCGCCTTATTCATAAGCCGCGTAACCGCGTACGCCTTGTGGGCGCCTATCTGGAAGCTGTCTCTCAGCTTTTCGGCAACGCGATCGGGCGTCCTGCACTCGCGCATGGTCTGCTCGTAAAGTGCCGACCCTGAACCCTCGCAGCATTCACCAAGAATGATGACAACCCCGCCCTGGCGCACGGCGCACCATGCATTGTCCATGGTTTTCTGGAGCTGATAGATATTAATGTCCTTGGGAAAACCGCCGCAGCTCGCGATTACGATGTCGGCCTCTTTCTCAAGCGCGGTGCTGTAGACTCTCTCCACGAATTTGCACGCTTCCAGGTGCGCGGCTATATAATCTCCGGCAAAGACCTGCAGGAATTCGTAATCCTCGTTCAGCACCACATTCAGCAGAAACGACGGCCTGCGCATCTCTGCACCTTCGATCTGGTCTTCATAAATCGGGTTGCCGTGCAGCTTGCCGATCACTGCATCCGGGTCCATCATAAAGCTGTGGTTATGGCGTATCGTCTCATAGGCTGCGACGCCCGGGAACAGGGCCTTCCTTCCGCCTCCGAATCCGGCAAAGAAGTGGTGCACGATGTTACCAGTGCAGATTATATGATCAGCTTCAGCAGCTATTTTATGGAATAAGACCCTTGTCCCCCGCGATGTAGTGCCGAAGTAAACGAACCGGCTTTCATCCTTACAGTCCGAGTTGTACATCCTGATGCGCGAGGCAACATCATCGCCCACCGTATCAGTCATCTCTTTTTCGGTCATGGAGCGGTGAGTCCCGAGGGCAAAGATAATGCGCATATCGGAGTCTGGCACTCCGGCATCATTAAGTTCCTTCATCATCACCGGCAAGAACACATGGCTGTTGGCCACGCGCGTGGGATCGTTGACTATGAATGTGACCGTCTCTCCGGGTTTAATGATCTCACGCAGCGGGGCTGAGCCGATAGGATTTCGTATGGCTTTGCGCACCGCCTCGTCCGGATCGGCGAGCCTGGGGCAATCCTTGATCCTGAGCTCCGCCGATACCAGAGATTGATCGAGGCTGAAACCAATAGAGCCCTTTCCATAGTGCATGGAATACTCTTTTATCATTATTGCAGGTCCTTTTTTTGAAGGGGATACCCGGTCTGCGGGGTAAAAGTAAAGTAAATTAATATAAACTATAATTGCGGAAGCGAGCAAGTTTCCGCTATGTTGTATCAGGATCTGCCGGCCTATGCAACTGAAAGGAGTTATTTATGAAACAGTGCAGGGAATGCAAGCGAGAGGTTTCTGAGCAGGCGCCGTTTTGCCCCAATTGCGGAGCGCCGTATCCGGCAAGGGAAAAGTGGGACGGCTGGGGATTCGAGTACAAATCACAGCAGAACATCTGGGGCTTGCCTCTGCTTCACATCTCCTTTAAATACCGTGCAAACAGGAGGCCTGTTCCTGCCAAGGGCGTAATAGCCATCGGTCAGTTCGCTTGCGGAATCTTCACACTCTCACAGTTCGGCATCGGTTTCATCAGCATAAGCCAGTTCACGATTGCGGGCTATACCATCGCCCAGTTCGCGCTCGCCTATTCTCTGATCGCCCAGATGGGAATCTATATCCATGAGGGCCACGGGCAGATAGTGAAGAGCGTCAGCGAACTGATGAGGTTGCTCGGGGGATAATTCAGAGAGGATATCTCGCGGATTTCGGGCGACCGGTAAAAAAAGAATGGCGAAAGTCAGTCAAGATTAATTACGGGTGCTCCGCAGCGGAGGGGGCTGGTATCCTGCAAGGCCTTTGCAGTAGCGGCTTTGCGGGTCGTCTTAATCTCGTCCTTGCTCAGATGCCAACCGTATGTCTTGGACCTCATGAGATTGTCATCGGAATCCTGCCCGTGATGCAAGCCAAGGGCATGGCCCAATTCGTGGGCGGTCGTGCGGGCGGTTGGAGAATGAGCAGGATGTTCAGACGGGCCGAGAATCGGGGTATCCCTCACGTAGATCTCGTGGTCACCCCTGAAGTACCCGTTGTCGTCTCCGAACTCCTTCAGGTCGGGCATGAACCATACATCGATTCCCCTACCGAGCGGCCTGTCATGCTTCACAACATCCATCTCGAAGCATATTCCAGCCTGGGACCACCAGATATCGTTTATTTCATTCAGGATATTCCGGTATTCAGAAACCTCTCGCTCCGACTTTCCGATATGTATGCGAAGAGGAATCCGGTAAATGGGCAGATAAGGGGGTCTTTCAGGAACGGCGTCTGCAGTGCTGCCAGAGGATTGTTTTGTTTCGGCGGCAATCGAGCACTCGTTTTGCGGCGGGAGCGGCCAAAGAATAGTGAAATAA
>Ga0187785_10000976_pt1 | contig 10128 bp, 8 predicted proteins | sample 0815_BV2_4_20_MG_FD_132466 | JGI IMG/M metagenome (GOLD analysis project Ga0187785, IMG submission 132466) | Tropical peat soil microbial communities from peatlands in Department of Meta, Colombia - 0815_BV2_4_20_MG | ecosystem: Environmental > Terrestrial > Soil > Wetlands > Peat | place...
CGCAGGCGCGTGTCCTGGCGGCCATTCCCTTCGTAGCCGGCTTCTTCAGCCGCTCGTGGCTCGCGGCGGTCCTGCTGGGCACGGCCGTGTTCGTGATCGTGCTCTTCTTCGACCGCTGGGCCAGCATGAGCTACTGGCTGGCGGTGGCTCCCATCCTGCTCATCGCGGGCGAGGAGACGATCGTCAGGCTAGCGGCGCAGCGCGCTCGGATGCGACCGCCCGTGCGCGAGCCTCACGGAACTGCGCGCTAGACCGCGAGCCGAAGATCGCATAGGCCACCACCGCCACCGCGGGAGCCCCCGGGATGGGGAGCGCCATGATGACGCCGAGGAGAACGGTGGCCACGGGCAGGGCCATCGCACCGTAGTGGAACTGGCTACCGGGCCACAGGGCTGGCGTGGCCAGCCAGCCGGCCGCCCTGGTATCACGCCATGCGATCCACACGAGCGCTGCCAGGGTGGCCGGGACCAGCCAGGGGACTGCTGTCGCGGCCAGCCCTCCGGAGGTCTCCGCGACGAGCCGGGCCGTGATCGATGGCAGCGAGGACACGTAGCCGCGCCACAGGTCGGGCCAGATCAGGACCGTGCAGGCCGTGGCGACCCCGAAGAGCGAGATGCTGCGCCAGTCACGCTGTCCCAGCAACGGCAGCAGGGCGTAGATCTTGAGCGCCGCGGCGAGCGCCCCGGTCCATGGTCGGCCAACGAGCACCAGCGCGATCAGGACGATCCCCGGATTGCCGTGGGCCACGCCCTCCACCAGGGGCGGAAAGGCGAGCCACCACCAGGGCAGGCCCGCCCTGCGCACGATGTACAGGGCGGCCACGATCGAGGCCGCGATCCACGCCGCTGTGAATGCCTGCTCGCCCAGTGGAACCATCGGCAGCATGGCTACGAGGGTCGTGGGAGCTCCAGCGAAGTGGAAGACACGGCCGTCCGATCCGATCACGGCCGCGGACCACGGATCGAGGCCGTCGCGGAATGCCTGGAGGCCGGCGTAGTAAGTCCGAGCGTCGACGCCGAAGGTGCCCAGGACGATGTCGCCGAACAGGCCTCGGACCGCGACGCTGACGAACAGCACCGGGGGCGCGAAGTGCCGTAGCGCGCGCCCGACGTAGCCCCAATCGATCACGATCCGCGCAGGGTAGCGGACGGGCAGCGTCGCACACATGCCCCATCGGTCCTAGGCGGCGGGGCGCGACTCCGCAGTGCGCGCCTCGACGACCGCCGCTCCCTCGTCATAGATGCGGGCGACCGCGTCGGCCATCAGCTCCACGCAGAAGCGTTGATGCACCAGGTCGTGGCCGGCGCGCGCGAGCGTATCGGCCAGGGGATGGTCCGTCAGGAGGCGCACGATCGCCGCGGCCAGCGCGGGCGCGTCGTGGGGCGGCACGAGGAGGCCCGTGCGCCCGGGCTCGATCATCTCCGGGATGCCGCCCACGTGCGTCGCGACGACGGGGCGGCTCAGGGCCATCGCCTCCAGCACCGCCAGGCCGAGCGCCTCGCGGTAGGAGGGCAGCACGGCGACGTCGAGGGCCGCCGTGACCGAGGGCACGTCGTCGCGGCGCCCCGTGAACACGACGCGCGCTCCGGGCCGCGCACCGCGTGTGCCCACGCAGGCGTCGCCCGCGCAGTGCTGGCCGAGCAGGCCCAGTTCCGCGGCCAGCGCCTCGAGCGTCCCGCGTTGCGAACCTTCGCCGACGACCAGCAGGCGGGCCGCCGGAATGGCATCCAAGACCTCGGGCCACGCCTCGAGCAGCGTCGGGTGGCCCTTCTCCGGCTCGAGGCGAGCCACCACGCCCACCAGCGGCGTGCCCGGTGCGAAGCCGTACTCCTCCGGCAGCGTGCAGCAGGCCTCAGTGCGGTCGTAGCGCGAGAGGTCGACGCCGTTGTAGATCAGGTCGACGGGGACGCCCGTCCTCCCCTCCCGCGCGATCTTGGCCACGATGGCGCGGCTGACGGCGACGAGCCGATCCATGCGCGGCGTCAGGGCCGCCACCGCGACCCGATCCTCGGCGCTGCGCACGCGGCTCGAGTGGACCGTTCCGACCACGTAGGGCCGGCGCAGCCCGAGCTCGGCGAGGCGCCATGCGGCACGCGTTCCCACGATCTCCGCGCGGTACATGTGGTTGTGGATGACGTGCGGCGGATGAACGCGCAGGAGCTCGACGACCTGCTGCAGTGCCTCGTCATCGTCGGGCGCGTCGATGACGCTGACCTCCTCGCCCGACGCGCGCAGGCGGTGGACCGTGCTGCCGTCGCTCAGGCTGATGACCCGCACGTCGAAGTGGCTGCGATCGAGCCGGCTGAGGAGGGCCCGGACGTGCTCCTGCGCCCCACCGTTGGTGCCGGTCGCCAGGATCTCCACCACACGGACCCGGCGATCCGGGGCGAGGACCGCCCTGCGGGGGATCTCGAAGCAGGGCTCGCCGATGCCTGGCGCGGTCATGGTCTCGCAGCGCGCGTCACGAGCAGCCGCTGCACGGCCTCGTCGCGCGCCCCCCACTCGTACTTGTAGGCCTCGGCACCGCGCAGGAAGTCGAAACGACGGCGGCCCTGCTGCAGTTCCGCCCGCAGGTAGGCCGCGGCTCCGGTCACGCCCGGCGAAAGGTCGCGGGCGCTCGGGTCCATGCCCGCGTTGTAGAAGTAGCACGTCCCATCATCGAAGCCCAGGGAGGCGAAGATCAGGCAGCCGTCCACCTCGAACTGACCCAGCTGCAGCTGGCGTGCCTGACCCTCGGCCAGCTCGAGCTCCGCCAGACGGGCCACGAAGCGGCGGCTGCGCCGGCCGCCCTCGTTGGACGGGAAGAGGCCGTCTTCGCCCCAGCGCGCGGAGTGCAACTCGATGAAGCGCGACACGGCTTCGGGTGTCGGGTCGACCAGGCGGAACACGTTGGGCCCAGCGGCCTCGGCGCGCCGGATCTTGCGCCGGATCTCATGGCGATCCTTCTTCTCGAGGGTGCCCAGGTAGCCCTCCCAGTCGAGCCCCTCCGGCACGGTCACCACGGGACAGACGTCCTCCTGCTCCTGGTGCACGGTCCAGCCCTCTCGCTGGCCGAGCCGCTCGAAGGCTCCGGCCAGGGCCGCCAGGGCAGGGTCGGCCGCGGGCAGCCGCCGCAGGTCGAGGGCGTCCCACGCCGTGCCGGCGTGGCCGGGGTCGGGCGGACCGGCCAGTGCGTCCGCGGCCGCGCGGACCACATCGTGGAGGTCGGTCGGGTCGCACAGCACGGTGGCGTAGTCGGCGTGGTACGTCGCCGCGAAGTAGACGACCTTGGCCTCCGGCGGGCCAGCGGGCGCAAGGTGCGGCGAGGCATGGCGCAGCACGGTCGCGGACCCAGAATCGCCGACCTCCGTGGCGTGACGGTGCATGAGCGGCACGATGCCGCGGATGGTCGATCGGTCGAGCGGAGCGCGGGCCTGCTCGGCTGGCACGCAGGCGAGGTACTGCTCATGCGCCGTGCTGCCATAGGCATCCCACCAGGCGCGATGCCACGTCCAGCGGCTGAAGGGGGTCGCCCGCGCCGTGCGGTCGAGGAGGCCGTCCCAGGCCGCGCGAGGGATCGCCTCGAAGGCGATCGGCCGCGCGACCAGCGGACAGGCAGGCTCGGCGGAGGCTTCGGCTGCGGGTGCGACGCTGGTCACGGGCGGCGAGCATACATCGTTGCGCTCGCAACCGTCCCCGGGACGCGTGGGCTAGGACTTCGTGGTCTGGTCGAGTGCGATCTTGGCGACCTTGACGGCGATGCTGCCGCCTGGCACGAGCAGCCCCACGGTATCCGCGCCGATGTCGAAGAGGGCGTCACGGGTGACCATCCGCGTCAGCTTGGGCATGAGCGCCTCGCCGGGCCGCATCTGGCCGGTCACGGCGTCGAGCTCCACCACGCCACGCCGATCCTTGGGCTTCCAGATGAACTCGAAGGCCCAGATCGGTCGGTAGTAGAGGTCGGTCTGCTCGAGCGTGAGCGACTCCTCGGTGACCGTGTCGGCCTGGACCGGCTTCAGCATCTCGGCCAGCAGCTGGCGCACCACGTACGAGGCGCGGTGCTCCGGCGGGACGACGACCGTGTCGTCGGCGGCGAGCGTGGCCAGGTCCGCGACCTCCTGGCGCGGCCCACCGATCAGCGCCCGCGCGTCGGGGACGGGCGCGCCCTTCAGGCCGTCCGAGAAGAGCTCCTGACCGAACTCCTCGCGGCAGTGCTCGACGGTCGGCACGACGAAGGCGCGAGCCGTCCGGCCGCTGTCCGCCACCGGGTAGGTCTGCCCGTTGACCGTGACCTCGCGCACCTCCGCGCCGCTGGCCGGCACCGTGTAGTCGCGCGAGCGGTCGTACACATAGCGGGCGCGGCACGCCACGTGCCAGAACGGCTCGAGGCGGCGCTGACTCTCGAGGAGGGCGATGTCGTCCGCTTTCGGCCGCTGAAGGAGCCCCCCCAGGCCGCTGCCGAACGCTCCCGCACGCCGATCCATCGCACGCTGGCGGATCTCCTCGAACGACAGCCGCTCCTCGAGCACGAAGATGCGCTGCTCCGCGAGCTGGATGTCCATGCCCCTCGTCCCTTCTCGACCCGCGCTCCGCGGCGCGGACGTCGGCCTGGGGTGTCCCTCAGGGGCACATCATCCAGCAGGCGCGCAAGCCAGCGTGGGGTCGGCCTGCAGGGCCTTGGCGCGAGGGGCGTCGCCGGCATGGACCTGCTTCTGCGCCGTGAGCAGCGCGGTGAGCGCGGCACCCTCGCCCTTGGCGCTGCCCGACCCCGCTGCGGTGGCCAGGCTGGCCGCGGCCTTGATCACGGCCCGAAGGCCTGCGTCGTAACCCGAGGCATACGCCTTGAGCGCCCCCTGGTTCGTCATCTCGGCCGCCGCGAGGCGCATCTCTGTCGCGGTCGCACCTAGATCGGCGGCGCCGGTCGCGACGGTTGCGTGCTGGGCCGCTTTCACGGCCGCCTGCAGGGCAGCAACCCGGGCGTCGAGGTCGCGCGTCTCGACCGCGGCGATGCAGTAGGCGATCTGGGCCTGCTCGGCCGAGGTGAAATGACTGCCTCCCGCGAGGACACCCACCGGCGGCGTGCCGCTCGGGGCCACAGTGCCGCTGGCGCCGGGAGACGGCGAGGCCGAGCTCCCTGCGAGGAGGAACGACGAGGCACCCGCGAGGGCCACGGCGGCGACCAGGACGACCAGCGTGGCGGCCCCGATGACCCGCCCGTACCGACGAGTGAGGGCGCCGCGCCAGCCGCGCGATGGGTTCGCCACCTTGCTCTCGGGGGTCTCGTAGTCCGTGCCGCGGTAGCGCTCGGTGAAGGAGCCGCCTTCCGGCTGTGCGGACGGGGGCCGACTGATGGTCCGCTGCTGGGTCGGTCCGGCCTCGCGCTCCTCGGGCGCGACGCCGGTCGCGCCAGCTGCGGCCTTGCCGCCCGACCTGCGCGGCGGCGCGGTCTTCCCGGCCGTCGCACCGAGCGGCGCCCCTTCGCGCAGATCCTGGCCGCATGTGGAGCAGAACGTGGCGGCTCCGGGCCGCATGGTGCCGCAACGCGGGCAGGGTCGATCCGACTCGGCGCGACGGTAGCGCGCACCCCGCGGCTGCCCAGCCATGGCGACAGGCTAGTCCGTGCGGCGGGCGGCGGGAAGCTGGGATCCAGCCGGGCCGGACGCGGGTGCGGTATGGCGGTTCACGTCCTAGTCATACCTCAATCGAGGCACTGGGCTCGATGGCCAATAAGTCCCGTCAGCCGCTCTCCTGGGGCAGCCGCCGCGCCAGGCGTGCCATGCCGCGAAGCTGCGCGAAGTCCCACTGCAACGCGGACAGGTTGAACGCCCCCAGCACGGCCACCGGAATGACCGTCACGAAATGGGCCAGGATGCCCAGCGCGAGCGCGCTCGAGGACTCAAGGCCGGCGGCGGTGCCGACGTAGACCACCGCGAATTCGAACGGTCCCACCCCCGCCGGGGCAGACGGGATCGCGGTCCCCAGGTTGGCGGCGGTGCACATCGCCAGCAACACGACCGGGGAGACGGCGATGCCGAGCGAGGCGGCGGCCACGCCGAAGACCGCCGTCGCGGCGCTCCAGCTGACGAGCGAGAGGGCCAGCGCCTCGATCACCAGCCGTGGTGCGGCCGCGTCCACCAGCGCGTGGGCGAACGAGCCGAGGTGGGGCATGATCCGGACTCCCGGCCCATGCGACAGTCGCGCGACGCTCCAGTCGATGAGTCGGCGTACCAGCGCGTGGGGGAGGAGCGTGATCACCAGCAGCGCCGCCCAGCCGATCGCCGCGACCACAGTGAAGGCGCCCTGCACCCCGCTGTGGATGCCCACCAGCCAGGCCGCCAGCGCACCGAGCGTGGCGGCCGTGACCAGGTCGATGCCGCGCTCCAGGGCGATTGAGCCCAGGGCACGCAGCTGCCCCACCTGCGACCGCGTCCCGACGAGATGAGCACGGACGAACTCGCCAAGGCGACCCGGCAGCACGACGTTGGCGAGGTAGCCCACCGTGAGGTAGCGGAAGGTGTCGTGATAGCCGGGCCGCGGGTCCCGCGCCAGCAGCACCCGCCAACGCACGGTCCGCGCGGCGAGGTCGACCGCCAGCGGCAGCAGCGCCAGCGGCAGCAGCAACCACTGGGCCTGCCCGAGCGTGGCAAGCGCCTGGCGGGGATCTGCCTGCAGGAGCAGCAGGGCGATGAGGATCCCGCTGATGCCCAGGCCGACCGCGGCAGGCAGCAGGCGGCGCACGTGCGTCATTCGAGCGCCGCCGTGGAGCGCGGCACGAACCGCTCATCGTGGCGCAGCCCCCGGCGGTGGAGCAGGAAGCTGGCCACCACGCCGAGCGTGCCCAGGCCGTAGCGCACCGAGCGACGGAAGTTCACCGAGGAGGCCTCGGCGAAGTAGCGCGTCGGTACGGCCACCTCGCTGATGCGCAGCCCGGCCGCCACGACCTGGGCCACGAACTCCTGATCGAAGACGAAGTCATCGCTGTCGCGCTCGTAGTCGATCATCCGCAGCAGCTGCGCAGAGTAGGCGCGGAACCCACTGTGGTACTCGGAGAGGTGCAGGCCGAAGGCGCGGTTCTCCAGGCGCGTGAGGAAGCGGTTCGCGTACCACTTCCAGCGGGGCATGCCGCCAGCCAGGGGATCCCCCAGGAACCGCGAGCCGAGGACCATGTCCGCCTCGCCTCGTTCGATCGGAGCGACGACGTCGGGGATGCGCGTTGGGTCGTACTGGTAGTCGGGGTGGACCATGACCACGATGCTGGCCCCCGCCTCCAGTGCCAGGCGGTAGCAGGTCTTCTGGTTGCCGCCATAGCCGCGGTTCTGACGGTGGACCTCGGTCTGCAGGCCCAGGCGCTGCGCGATCTGGACCGTCTCGTCGCGAGAGACGTCGTCCACGAGGATCACGTGGTCCACCACGTCGTGGGGGATGTCGCGATACGTCCGCTCGAGCGTCTTGGCGGCGTTGTAGGCCGGCATGACCACGACGATCACCGAGTTCCCTCCGGATCCGGCGGGCGGGGGCGCTATCGAGGGCGCCATCGTAGCCCACTGACGTGCGCGGGCTCGCAGCATCGCTTCTGTCGGCGGCGTGACGGAACACCACCATGGTCCCGCTGGTGAAAGGTACCAGCGGGGCAGGCGAAGCCGGACGGCGGTGTGGGACGCTGCGTCCGTGCGCAGACGACCGATCGGCGGGGCCATCCTTCTGATCTTCCTGCTGTCCGGCGCGGCCGGCCTCATCTATGAGGTCGTCTGGGCCCGTGAACTCATCCTGATCTTCGGCAATACCACCCAAGCCGTCTCGGCCGTGCTCACGGCGTTCTTCGGCGGGATGGCGATCGGCAGCGTCATCGGCGGTCGAGCGGCGGACCGGGTGCGCTCGCCGCTCCGGCTCTACGCGATCGTTGAACTCGCGATCGCGGTCGCCGCGCTGCTGACACCACTCCTCTTCGGCGTCGTCCAGGGCCTGTATCGACTCGACTTCGCGAACCTCGAGCGCGTCCCGTCGTTGCTTGCCCTGGTCCGTGTCGGGCTGACCCTGCTGGCGCTCGGGCCGGCGACCGTGCTGATGGGGGCGACGCTGCCGATCCTTTCACGACACCTGGCGCGCCGGCGCGGCGAGCTGGGCATCGCCTTCGGCCGGCTCTACGCGTTCAACACGCTCGGGGCCATCATCGGCACCGCCCTCGCCGGCCTGGTCACGATCGAGCTGCTGGGCCTTCGCGCCACGCTGCTGTGCGGAGCGGCCTGTTCCGCTATGGCCGGGGTCGGCGCATGGATGCTGGCTCGCGCGCAGCAACGAGGCGAGGTTTCGAGCCCAGCGCCGGCCACGATCCAGCCCGAGCACGACGGTGCGACGGAGGTTGGGGCTGGCTCCACGGCCTCGGGGCCCGTTGCCAAGCCGGGCGACGTGCGACCTCGCCCCCACCTGGCGCTCGTGGTGGCGTTCATGTCCGGCCTGTCGGCCCTCGGCTACCAGGTGCTCTGGACGCGCCTCATCGCATCGGGCTCAGGCAACACGACGTACGCCTTCACCGCGATCCTGATCGGCTTCCTGGTCGGGATCAGCCTCGGAGCCGAACTCGCCTCGCTGATCGCACCGCGGGTGCGCCATCCCGTCGCCCTCGTGGGCATGCTTCAGGTGCTGATCGCGGTCTCGGTCCTCTGGGGTCTCGCCGTCGCCACGGGCGCCTTCTGGGCGCTGGGCTTCGGCCAGCGCCTGGTCCTCGCCCTGCTGCCCATGACCCTTGCGCTGGGGCTGACCCTGCCGCTCGCGGCAGGGCTCGTCGCCGACCGCGACGCGCAGATCGGCACCCGCACCGGCCTGCTGCTCGGTGCCAATACGGCTGGCACGGTGGTCGGCACGTTCGTGGTGCCCTTCGTCCTGGTGCCGATCGCCGGGACCCCCCACTCGGTGGTCGTCCTCGCGGCACTGAATCTGCTCCTGGCCCTGGCCCTGCTCGCCAGGAGTGATGCCCCCGCTCGTCGACGGGTACTCGCTGGCAGCCTCGCATGCCTCTTGCTGGTCGTGACCCTGCTCGGTGGTGCGATCCCGAATCGCGTGGTCGTCGACCCGGCGGTCAATGCGGTCGAAAACGTGGACGGTACCGTGTGGGCGACCGGGGAGGATGAGATCGCCTCGGTCGTGGCGGGCGAATTCGGCGGAGGACCCCGACTGATCGTTGCTGGGACCGGCATGACCACCCTGACCGTCGACGCGAAGCTGATGGCGGTCCTGCCGGCTGCGCTCCGGCCGCGTGCCGCTTCGGCGCTGGTGATCGCCTTCGGCATGGGCTCGACCTACCGGGAGAGCCTGCGCCTGGGATGGCAGGTCGATGGGGTGGAGCTGGTGCCCACCGTGCCCTCGATGTTCCGGTACTACTACCCGGACGCCGCCGCCGTACTGGCCGATCCGCGCGGGCACCTGATCATCGGAGATGGACGGAACCACGTCGAGCTGACCGAGCGAAGCTACGACGTGATCATGGTCGATCCGCCACCGCCCGTACGCAGCTCCGGAACCTCGGTGCTCTACACGCGCGAGTTCTACGAAGCGAGCCATGCGCGCCTCAACCCGGGCGGCGTGATGATGGAGTGGATGCCGTACGACAACCAGACGATCGACGAGTTCCGGTCGCAGGTGCGGACCTTCCTGGACGTCTTCCCGAACGTCCTGGTGGTTCGGGGCGCCGCCGACCAGGGCGTGCTGATGCTTGGGTCGGACGAGCGGCTGACGCTCGACGCCTCGAACGTGCGCGCGATCCTTGGCCGACCGGGCGTCATCGACGACCTGGACGCGAGCGTCGATGCGCCGGTGCGCACGGTCGACGCCTGGGCGGAGCTCATCCCACGCCTCGTGTGGCTGTCGAACGGCGCAGTCAGCACCTTCGCGGGCAACGCCAGCGCGATCACCGATGACCAGCCGAGGACGGAGTACTTCCTGCTGCGGGGGCTCTTCGGCACCGACCGATCACCGACGATGACGGCGACGACGGTCGACCAGATCGCCGCCTCGTCGAGCGGCCAGTAGCTAGGCGTCGCCGATCGTCGCGGGGCTGCCGCGCGTGGCGACCCCCCGCCGGGACAGCAGCGTCCCCCACGGCGTCAGGGCCACGAGCACCGCGATCGTGGTGGCCATCAGGTTGACGCAGGC
>Ga0187785_10000978_pt1 | contig 10106 bp, 10 predicted proteins | sample 0815_BV2_4_20_MG_FD_132466 | JGI IMG/M metagenome (GOLD analysis project Ga0187785, IMG submission 132466) | Tropical peat soil microbial communities from peatlands in Department of Meta, Colombia - 0815_BV2_4_20_MG | ecosystem: Environmental > Terrestrial > Soil > Wetlands > Peat | place...
AAAGTCTTCGTTCTTAAAATGCCCGGCTATGTTTTTAAGGCAGACATTGCTTTATCCACGCTCTGGCCGTTGGCGTATACCCTGAACTCAATCTCTTGAGGCCTTCAAGACTTAGAAGAGGGCCTCCTTGAATACAAGCTGCAGGAGAGAGCAGACTCCGGGTTTGATTATGGCAGGAACTTGCCCTTAGAATAGGTCAAAATAATTTTTAAGAGAGGAAGTTACTCGATGTTCACTTCCTTTCCGGTCCTCTTATCTGCCTTATTAACCTCAATGGTCAGGACGCCATTCTTATACGAGGCTTTAGTGCTATCTGGGTTTATGGCCTGCTCTAGCTCGATCATTTTGTAGAACTTCTTCTCGTCAGTGGTCCTGACCTGGACGCTGTTGTCGGCCGCATCAAGTTTGAGGTTCTCCTTCTCGACGCCTGGCAGCTCCACGAAGATCCTGTATTTCTCTCCTTCCTCCATGACGTCCACCAAGGGCTCCCTTCCCTCGGGCGCGGGCTGTATTCCACGGGGGGTGGGCCTTATGTTTCCGAACTCCTGGAACTGAGGGTCCTTCCCGGGCTCCGCGGAGTAGCTGAAGCCGTAAACGAAGGGGCCGTAACGTCTGATATTGCCCTGGGGGGTTTTCTCCTCGGTCACGTAGCCACGCATTTCCTCGGGCATGGATTGTTCCAGCCTTCTTATCATGTCCTCAAAGGAGGCATTGAACCAATCCTCCTCCCCTTCTCTTCCGCTGAATGGGAAGCCCCTTCCAAAGAAATCCCCGAACGCATCAAAGATGGATGGCTTTCTTCTTCCACCGAACATGTGTATCTCTCCTAACTATCTGTTACTAACTTGATATTACTAACTTAACAACTCCAATTTAAATACTTTTCGCTATGAGGGGGGTATGGGTCGAACCTCCTCCCAGATTGAGAGCTTTAACGGGGCTGTTCGACGTTGATATTCTTCTCGATCTCGCCGGTGGTGTTATCGTTCTTGTAAGTCGCATTGGTCGTGTATGGGTTCATAGCCTGAAGGAATCCTACCCCTGAATGGTAGGTTAGGTCTCCTGTCGCGTTCACCACCATACTGTCATCGCTCATTCTCAGATCGATATATCCTTCCTCCACGTTTCGTGGTCTCCAAAGATACCGATAGGCATCTCCCTGACCGATTAGATCCACGAAGGCCCACCTGCCTCTGTACCTCCTATCCATATTTCCAAGGACGCTGATAATCATCTTGTAAATTCTCTTTCTGTTTAGGGAAGTTAATCCTTGCTATCAGCTGGTCAACTTGGCATCAGGAACTGCAAAGCAACCCCTATCAGCACAAAACTCTAGCTGTCTAGATAGAACACGGTCCTTTATGGCAGCTCTTGAGTACGCCTATGCGACAGAGCTTTGCGTTTTGGATCTTACATCTAAGACTTACCTAGGGAACCATATACTCAAAGTCCAATATTTCAGATGGGTTTATTTTCGTATATAGTTACACTAATGATTAGTACGGCCTAATTGGCCAATGAACTGGCGGGAAATGGGATAGGCTTTTTAGTGAATATGAGCGGCACTTCGTTAGATCTAAAAGAACTCTGATAGGCTTTTCTGAACAGGCTGTGTCATGAGCGAGGCCTTAGGCAGCCATTCATTGGATGGGGTGAGTATCCCCTTCTCCATCTCTGCCAGAGCCACTTGGAGAGAGTCGAACTTGCAGGGCCTGTTGGCCATGGCCTGACGCGCAGCCTCCCTCACCACCCAGACCCCCAAGGGGGCCCAGTAGCTCCTGGAGATCTCCCTGATGGCCAGGATGCCAGCCTGCCTCCATTCTCGCGCCAAATATTCCAGGACGGCGAGCCTGGATGCGTAATAGCCTCCAGCCAGCGGGCTGTAGCCTTTCTTGCCTTTCAGGTCCTCGCCATCGTAGCCTATCCAGCCCTCGGGAGCCCAGGCTGACCCAGGCATCCATATCTCCACCAGCTCGAAGCTGTAGGGCCTGGGTGTTAGAAGGATCTTGAAACGGTTTCCTAGGCCTTCCCCTGAGTAGAGCAGGTAGTCTCCTATTAAGGGTGCATCTGCCAAGGATATAGCCATGGCCTTTCCCAGTATATCATCTGAAGCGGTTATGGACCACCTGGTGGGCACAATCTTCCTCTCTTTTCCCAGAAGGCCTAGGGAGAGGAGCCTGGAGATATGGGCCACTCCTACCCCTGCACTATAGAGCTCCCCAATGGCGACGGAAGCTCCTGCCCCCTCCTCCACAGCTTCATCCACTTTCTTAGGAACGGAGGGGTTGGTGGTGATCCCCAGAGATTTTATCTCTCCAGAAGGTCCCAGGGGCGCAGCCACGCTATCGAAGCTGAGATTTGGCTTTGGGGGCTTTAAAAAAGAAACCTCAGTGCCCACGGGGGTCGAGGACATGGCGATCTCCTGGAAGGATCGCAGGAGCTTTCCAGGGCTTTTAGCCTCCATGACTCCCACCCTAGCCTCGGATCTTATGGACGAGGCTCTCAGGGATATGATCTCCCCCAGGTCCATGCTCAAGGACAGCTGCTGAGGTTCTTCAGCGGCCGGCATCAAGGGAACCACAGGGCCTGCGCAAACCATGGGGTAGCCATGCCTTCCCACGAAGACCTCGGGAGGTGACAGGCCTTCTACCATGATCCCGATCCTGGGCAGGGTAGCAGCAGTCTCCAGCCTTCGAAGGATAGGGCAGATGGGCCTTCCGCACCACCCCAGGCCTTTGCAGGGTATGCACCTCATGGTCTTCAGTAATCATTTATAGAATATAGCCGTATCACTGCCCATGCGCCTCATTCCAGCCGTGGCCCAGGACTGGAGGACCGGGGAGGTTCTTATGCTCGCCTATGTGAACGAGGAGGCTCTGGATAGGACCAGGGAGACGGGCAAGGCCCATTACTGGTCCAGGTCCAGGAACAAGCTCTGGCTAAAGGGGGAAACCTCTGGCAACATCCAGTACGTAAAGGAGATCAGAATCGACTGCGATGAAGATGCTGTGCTCTTCCTCATAGAACAGGAGGGCGGAGCGTGTCACACCGGTTATAGATCTTGCTTTTACAGAACCATAGATGGAAAGGTGGTCGGGGAGAAGATCTTCGATCCCAAGGACGTGTACTGAGGATGTCTTCTTCCCAGTCCTGTTCATCCTATCCATTGTATAGTCACTTTCTCCTCAAGGCTTCGGCCTCTATCCTGGATGGAAAGGTAAAGATGTATCTAAAAGGCCCATTATCTAGGATTCCCAATGTTAGGTCTGCGGCTAGGCTCATGGAGGGCCAGATACCATGCCTCGCTGGAGAGAAGCTCTGCCTATCCACCTGGGTGCCTCCTGCCCCAAGCCCGGCCTTTGATAGGTTTGTCCAGAGTCAGGTTAAGGCCCTGGTAGGCATCAGGACTCCTGACCAGGTGACCATCTCCATCACCGAGGAGTGCCCTAACAGGTGTATCCATTGTGCTCTGCCCGACAGCGGTCACAAGTACAGGTTGGAGCCCGACGTGGCCAAGGACGTCATACGCCAGGTCCTGGGCCTGGGCGCCACCCTGGTGACCTTCGATGGCGGAGAGCCATCTCTGTACAGGGAGCTTCCCGAGCTCGTCTCTTCCGTGGGTGAGATGGCTATATCCAACATGTTCACCTCGGGTGCGGGTTTCACTCCGGATCTAGCCAGGAGCCTCAAGAAGGCAGGGCTTTACGCCGTAAACGTTAGCATCGACAGCCCTGTCCCCGAGGAGCACGACGCCATGCGCGGGAGGTTCGGAGCCTTCAAGGATGCGATGAAAGCTTTAGAGAACGCCCTGGCTGCAGGCCTTCTGGTGAACATCTACGTGGTGATAAGGAAAGGCAATATGAAGCACATCTCTGCCTTCCATGACTTGGCCAGGAGGTCAGGAGCACATGAGCTCACATTTTTTGAGGTGGTGCCCACCGGCAGATACGCCGGGAAAACCGGGATAACCCTCTCCGATGTGGATTACGCCGAGCTCAGTCACTTCATAAGTATGGCCGATAGCCCCAGGATCTTCTCAGTACCCAGGGCCCTGAGCAGTTTCGGCTGCTTTGCGGGAAGAACGTGGCTTCACATTACCCCTGATGGCCAGGTCTACCCCTGCGCCTGCCTTCCCAAGAGCTTTGGGTCCATCTTCGAGGAGCCCATTTCCAAGATATGGCGGCGCATGGGAGGGTTGCCTTATAAGGGGCGCAGAAAATGCCCCGTACGCGAGGGAGAGGTTTCTTTCGACTACCAGGGCTAATAGCACTAGTTCTCCCTTTTTAGCTCATGTAGTATGGCGATCATAAGTTGTATGGAACGTCGTCCTACCACCGTCGGCTCATTCGGGACGCCGCAGGATTTAATTCCTGGTCGGATCGAAAATGATAATTTTTCCGTTATAGCCTCGCTGATCAGGACCAAATCAAGATCCGTTTTTGTTGTATGGGATCAACAGGTCTATATAGGGCATTAATGATGAAGAATATGACCTAACTATGGAATTGACACCAGTTCAGAGGGATATTTTAACCGCATTGATCAACATCCACCGCAAGGAGGGCCGAGCCGTCAAGGGTGAGGAGATCGCCGAGCTCATAGATCGCAATCCTGGGACGATAAGGAATCAGATGCAGTCTTTGAAGGCCCTGAATTTGGTAGAGGGCGTTCCTGGGCCCAAGGGCGGATACAGGGCTACGGGCGATGCCTACGAGGCCCTCAATATCAATGCCGCAGGAGAGACGGTAGTGGTGCCTGTGATCAGGAATGGCGTTTTAGTCGATGGAACTACTGCCAGCGAGATCATTTTCAACAAGGTCATGCTCTCACACCACTGCAACGGGGTCGTACGCATCCTTGGCAACATCAGGGAGTTCAATGTGGGCGATGAGATCGAGGTCGGGCCCACACCAGTAAATAAGCTCTACATTAAGGGAAATGTCGTAGGCAGGGATGATACTATGAGCAGGCTGATCATAGGCATAAGCGAGATGATCTCTGTGCCTAAGCTCTCCGTAAAGACGGTTGCCCGCCGTGCCGTGCGCATAAGCCCCGAGGTTTCCCTTCAGGAAGCCTCCAAGATCCTGGCCCACAACGGAGTTCAGGAGGCCCTGGTGGATGGAAGCTCTCCGGGACTTATCAATCTTACAGACATCACCAGGGCACTGGCTGAAGGGAAGGCAAACGCCAGTGTAGGCGAGGTCATGACCCACGGCTTCCTGACCATTGGCTCCGAGGAAACCATATACGAGGCCATAAAAGTCCTGGGAAGGACTGGCGCAGGCCAGCTGGTGGTGTCCGATTCAGGAACTCTGTGGGGCGTGGTGAATGCCTCCGACCTTATAAAATCCCTTACGCCTGGATGATCTCTGTGCCGGTGTGGCCTCCGAAGGCCCCTTTTCTGAGATTGGCCACCTCTTTGCCGTCTACCACGGCGGTTGGGAGGGATGACCTCTCTATGATTTTTGCTGCTAGGGGATCGATGGGCGATCTGGAGCCTGCCTTCATCTCGGTTTCCATAATCAGTGAAACTAGCTCCTTGGAGGTCATGCTCTCGAACTTTTTGGCATTAGGATCGACCTCGGGATCCGAGGTGTAGACTCCATCTACCGAGGTTGCTATGACCAGGCGATCGGCGCGGACGTACTCAGCTAACATAGCCGAGACCGCATCGGTGGTCTGGCCTGGGCTCACCCCTCCCATGACCACGACTTTTCCCTCGTGGCTGAGGAGGGCGGCATTAGAGTAGGAATCAGGAATCCCCTGAGGAGCGGCGGTTCCCAAGGCTGCGATGAGCAGAGCCGAGTTGAGCCTTGTGGCTCCGATGCCTATCTCATCGCAGAAGACCTCGCTGGCACCTAAGGACCGGGCCTTAGTTATGTAGTCTCTAGCTATTCTTCCTCCGCCTACCACCACGTAGATCCTGTGCTCTTTGGCCAAGGATTTGAGCTCCTCCGCATACTTTCTGAGTCCTTCTGGGCTCTGGCCAGCCAGAAAGGAACCACCCAGGGAATACACTATGATCATGTTAAACCTCCCGATCATCATCTAGCCCGACGGCTCTAATCGTATTGCCTTCCGAGCGCGGCTACTTAAAAGCTCTGCCCCAAAAAAGATGAAAAGCGAAGGATAAGTGGTTTATACCTTCTTATCCAGGGCCTTGGAGATCTCGACGAAGATCTGCTTTATATCGCCGGAGCCGCTGATGTTGGCAATGACGCCCTTCTTGGTGTAGTAATCGATGAGGGGCTGAGTCTGCTTGTGGTAGGCATCCAGCCTCTTCATGATGGCCTCGGCTTGGTCATCGGACCTGTGATAGAGTTCTCCTCCGCAGACGTCGCACTTGCCGGGAGCCTTGGGCGGGTTGAACTGGAGGTGGTAAGAGACACCGCACTTGCACATCCTCCTTCCGCTCAGGCGACCAACGAGCTCATTGTCCGGGACGTCGATGTTCAGGACCACATCGATCTTCTGGCCCAGGCTTGGCAGCATCTTCTCCAAGGCCTCAGCCTGGGGTATTGTCCTCGGGTAGCCATCTAGCATCCAGCCGCCTTTGACATCGGGCTGGGCCAGCCTATCCTTGATGATGTTGACCAGGAGCTGGTCGGGGACGAGCTGCCCCTTCTTCATGTAGGAGTCTGCCTCCTTGCCCAGGGGGGTGCCGTTCCTGACATTTTCCCTGAGGATGTCACCGGTGGAGATGTGTTTTACGTGGTACTTGTCTGCGATCATCTTAGCCTGAGTTCCCTTGCCGGAACCCGGTGGACCTAGAAGGATAATATCCATGCCATACCTCCTTTACGCAGGATCAAGAAGCACGCAGGAATTGATCTGCATGCCCTTGTGCCCAGCGGTGTCTGATACGACCCATATGTAAAAAAACCTTTCTTAAGCCGGACTTAAGCCAGGGCTGCTATGCTCATGGCAGTCCCGGCCACGATGGGTATGGATAGGTTGTCATCGACCACCCTGTTGCGTATAAAAATCGATATGCTGTCTGCCATGGTTGCTCCAATCGCCCCTGCCAGGTAGACCTCGAAAGGAAGCCCGGTGGTCCCACTGGACGCGTACCCCACCAGTGTGCAGGTCAGAAACATGCCAAAAGTTATGGGGAGAGGCTTAATCCTCCAGCCTTTCTCTCCAGAGCGGATGTTGGAGTTTTCGAGCATAGAGCCTAGGATACCGCTTATGGCATCGCCTAGAGAAAGCATGAGCATCGCGGCGATGGCTACGGCCGGCTTGAAGATGGCTACCGTGAGGAGACTTCCTAGGATATAGTAAAAATAGCCGGCAATCTTGGCCTTTTCGTGCTCACGGACCTCTGGGAGCTTGATAATCCCTTTAAGCCTTCCTGTCTCCAGGAATACCGCCATGATCAGGGCTAGAAGGATGGCCATGGCTGTGAAGATCCTGCCGAAGACCAGTATCCCAAAGGGGACAGCCACGCCCGTGATGTGGATGAGCTTCCTTCGGACCTCTGTTACCAGCTTGGACTTCCACTCGTCATCTACCTTGGCCATCCTCCCTCCTCCTGATATCGTTACCATTGAAGCCATTAACCTCTAAGTGGCGGGGACTGCTATCATGGCCCCTGCCTCCTCGAACTTCTTGGCGCCCGAGAGGAGCTCCTCCAGGGTACCTACCAGGTCCTCGATACTGACCTTTATCTGGCGCATGCTGTCGCGATCCCTCACCGTGACAGTCCCTTTCTCCATGGTCTCGTAGTCCACGGTGACGTCGTAGGGCGTCCCTACTTCGTCATTGCGTCTGTACCTCCTGCCTATACTTCCGGAGGTATCATAGTCGGTTCTGATTCCTCTGGACCTCAAATTTTCCAGGATCCTCTGGGCCGGGGCTACAAGCTCAGATCTATCCATGAGGGGAAGGACTGCAACCTCTATGGGTGCTACGCCTGGCAGGAACTTTAAGACCGATCTGGCCTCGCCGTCCACGGCATCTTCATAGAAGGAGTGGTCTAAAACGGCATAGATTATCCTGTCTATGCCAAAAGAGGGCTCTATCACGTGGGGAACGACCTCTTCGCCCCTGATCTCCTCCTCTGCAATCTCGAAGGATACCAGGCCCTTGTCCACCTCTATCTGCTCATCGCCCAGATGGATCTTGATCACATCGCTCTGGATGTCCTCGGGCTTAAGAGCCTTCAGAGCATCTCCCACTGCCTTGGCCTTGGCCTTGAACTTTGGACCTAGGGCTTTGAAATCGGGCTTTACAACAAGCTTCTGGCGCTTTATGGGCTTATCGTAGGGCACCATGACCTTGAGGCTGACCTTGCTCTGGGCCATGTGGGCCTTGAGGTCATAATCAGTCCTGTCTGCTATTCCCACGATCTCTATCCAACCCAAGCGGTCCAACAGAACTTCGGCGTCCCAGCAGTCTGCTGCATAGTGGGCCATCTCATCGGACTTATGCTGTCTGAATCTCATACTATCCGGTGAAACACCTACTGCCATGAGGAACTGGTAGGTTCTGGCCACGTAGTACCCTAGGATCTGGTGGGCGATGATACCCCTCTCCACGGCCTCCCCCACTGTCATGGTATCAGGCTCTCCTATCTCCTGGGCTGCCTGGGAGTAGAGCTTCAGTACTAGATCTTTGACTTCACCAAACCTTGGGTGGGTCTTGTTCCTGGGATCAATGAAGATCTCGGCCTCGGCCTGGGTGAATTCTCTGAGCCTTATGACTCCCTGCCTGGGGGAGATCTCGTTTCTGAAGGACTTGCCTATCTGTACTGCGCCGAAAGGCAGATGGTCCCTGAAGTACCTAAGGAGCCTCTGGAAGTTTATGAACATTCCCTGGGCAGTCTCGGGTCTAAGGTAGCCCTGGAGCTTTCCTCCGGGTCCTATATTTGTCTTGAACATGAGGTTGAACTCATATACCTCGGAGAGCTCTCCTCCGCATTCCGGGCAAGTGACCTCGCTATCGCATATGACTTTGTAGATCTCTTGGTTGGAGAGGGCATCTGGGACTTCTATTATATGCTTTATCAGGTGATCTGCCCTGTAGATCTCACTGCAAGCCTTACAGGTGGTTAGGGGGTCTGAGAAGCCGCTCAGGTGGCCGGAGGCCTGGAAGATGCCCTCTACCCCAATGGTAGGGGCCTCTATCTCTGCAAACCCTTCCCTGATAACAAAAAACTGCCTCCAGGTATCCTCAATCCTGCGCTTGAGGGTGGCACCCAAAGGCCCATAATCGTAAAATCCCGCAGCTCCCCCATACAGCTCGAAGGCTGGCCACATGAAGCCCCTTCTCCGGGTGAGCTCGGTCACCTTCTCGTACTTATCCATGCCTATCCTCTCCAGCTTAAACCGCGGGGGATAATTTAACCTTTGTTATCCTGATCTGGAGAGGCAGGTGGTCCTTGTCTTCTCTCAAGGAGAAACCGCTCGAAGGCTAGAGTAAGTCGGTTTTATCCGGGTATACTCCGGCATTCAACGAAGGCGCATCCTTCCGTCTTGATCAGGGCCAGGATACCAAGGCACGGCAGAAGTAAGCATTAACGGCTCCAATCAGGTTTTCAGGACCGGTCATATCTACAATGGCTCGTCCTCCCAGGTGGGCCAGAGGATCAGCACTGCCGGGACCATCTAGAACATAATCCTACGCCGGTGGCTTGTTCAAAACGGCGTGGGAGCCTCCCGGGTGAACATGATCTCCATGGGCTCCAGTGATGCGGCAACCGCCATATCCATCTGCTGGGTGGATTCGGTCTTCCTGCCCTAACCAAGCCCTGCCATAATAGATATCCCGGGCAAAGGGAGGCCGGTTGTATCGGCGTGCCAGATGTGGCTCGATTCTGTAGCCAACTATCTCCCTGTCTCAGGAAGGCTCCCCCAAAAGCATCTCCTGCCTGGCAGAGCGTATCATAAGGACCCACATCAACGCTATGGACTACGCCAGTGTCCATCTCACGGAGGTGGCTGCCATTTATGCCAACAGGGCTGATGAAGATCTGTTAACCCTCGAGTCATCCTTAGGGCCTGGGATGGATGATAGATTCGCGACCCTCACGTGAGGGTCCCCTCGGCCATGGGGCGCGCTGTAGCGGACTATCCGCTCAGCTATACCTTCATCTCGGTGAAAGGAAT
>Ga0187785_10000979_pt1 | contig 10106 bp, 10 predicted proteins | sample 0815_BV2_4_20_MG_FD_132466 | JGI IMG/M metagenome (GOLD analysis project Ga0187785, IMG submission 132466) | Tropical peat soil microbial communities from peatlands in Department of Meta, Colombia - 0815_BV2_4_20_MG | ecosystem: Environmental > Terrestrial > Soil > Wetlands > Peat | place...
CCGAGCGCGCACGCGATTCCCCGGCCCGCGCCGCGCGTGGCGCCGGCCACCACCGCGATCCTTCCGGCCAGAGGCTTCATCGGGCGTGTCCTTTCCGGCCACGAGCGCCAGGCCTAGCGGTAGAGCTCGAGGCACTCCTCCTCGAGGATGCCCTCGAGCACCTCGACCGACGCCGGCCCGCGCCCGACCACCTCGCTGGCGGGGATGCGGATGCGCGTCCTGCCGAGCGCCGCGGTCTTCTCGATCGAGGCTCCGAAGGCGATGGTCGTGACGTTGGCCCAGACCGCGAGCGACGAGCACATCGGACATGGCTCGCAGGTGGTGTAAATTTCGCAGCCGGTCAGTTCAAAACTCTGCAGGCGCTTGCACGCGGTGCGAATGGCCACCACTTCGGCATGCGCGGTGGGATCGTTCGCTGATGTGACGCAGTTCGTTCCCTCGGCGACGATTTGCCCGTCCTTTACCACCACTGCCGCAAATGGTCCGCCGCGCCCGGAATGAATATTTTCGAGCGAGAGTTCAATCGCGCGGGCCATGAAGGAATTGCGCATAAGATTTCAGGCGCCACGAAGGGGCGCTTAGGCGTGCTCCTTTGCGGCTGCTGCTAGGCAAGAGTCGCTGCTGGGGCCAGACATTCGGGAGATTGTAGCTCAGCGCACCTTCCCGTGGCCGGGAAAGTCCGGGCGTTCACCCTTTGCGCTACTCGACGGCTACGGTTTCGCGCGCCGGCGCAAATCGGGTTGTGGCGAAGCTGCGCTCTTTCCGGTGCCAGAAATAGAGTAGCGCACAGCCAATCAGGATCAGCGCGACGCAAAGCCCCGTCCAAAGTCCCGGGGCGCCCCAATGAAGCCGGAAGCAGAGGTACGCCCCTACTGGCAGGCCGATTCCCCAATAGAGAAACAGGTGGCAGAGCATCGGCGTGCGCGTGTCACCGGCCCCCCGCAGCGCGCCGGTCGCCACTGTTTGCATCCCGTCGAAGAGTTGAAAGAACGCTGCCACGTAGAGCAACATCCCAGCCGCGTGGATCACGGTTGGATCAGGAGTGTAGATCTTGGCGATCGGGTCCGGTATGAGAAAGAAAAGCACACCCATGCAAAACATGAAGCCCATTCCCAGCATCAACGCCGTCCAACCGGCGCGGCTTGCCCCGTGGGAATCGTTGCGCCCCAGCGCCTGCCCCACGCGAACTGCCGCCGCAGATGAAATTCCCAGCGGCACCATGTAGGTAAGGCTCACTGTGTTCAGCGCCACCTGATGACTCGCCAGCGGCACCGGCCCGAGTTTGCCGATCAGAGCCGTGCAGACCGCGAAGACACCAACTTCCACTCCGAATTGAGTCGCCGCCGGAAATCCCAATTGAACGAGTTTCCACATGCGCAGAAAATTGGGCATCCGCGGCGTCACGCGCAGGCCGGTCTGGTAACGGTGGTCGTAATACAGCGTGTAAGCCAGCAGAACAGCCATCATGTAGGTTCGCGCAATGCAAGTTGACCACCCCGAGCCCACCGTGCCCATCGCCCGGAATCCCAGATGCCCATAGACCAATATCCAATTGCCGGCTAGGTTCACCAGATTGGCGGAAACCAGCGCGAACATCACCGGCTTGGCCAAATTCATTCCCTGCAGGTAGCGCCGGAAAACAAAGTACAGCAGCAACGGCAGGATGCCCCAATTCAATGCCCGCAGATACGGGATTGCCTGGTTCAATACGGCCGGTTGAATATCGAGCGACCGCAAAATCGGCTCGAAGAGCCACACGATTCCCATCATCACCGGCGTGATTGCCAGGCTCAGGTACACGCCGTTTACCAGTGAATGGTGGCAATCCTCCACGTCGCCGGCGCCGTAGGAATGCGACACAAGAGTGTCCAGCCCCAGCATCAGTCCTGTGCCAGAAATCGCCACGGCATTGAACAGAACGCTGCCTAAGCTCACCGCGCCGATCGCTTCGGCGCTGTTTGCCTGCCGGCCCACCATCATCGTGTCCACTATCGCCATGGTCATCCAGCCAAGTTCGGCCAGGACCAGCGGAATCGCCAGGCGCAGCATGGGCCGCGCTTCGTCGGCGATATAGTGGAGAAAAAGTCGTTTCAACATGGCTAGATTTCACATACGAGCGCAGACACGCGCTTGTATAGCGCACGTAGAGAGGATGCTCTTTCAGTTTATAAGGATTCAGTGGCGGAGAGAACACGAAACGGACGCCGGCGCGTGATGAATTGGCTTGGCGGTCGGAGTCGGCCGATTACTCCATGCGCAGCGTGTCTACCGGATCGATCGACGCCGCTCGCCGCGCAGGAAGATAGCTTGCGATGATCGCCGCTCCGCCAAGCACAATTCCAACCGTCGCGAACGTCACGGGGTCCGCAGGCGTCACGCCGAATAGCAGCGACTTCATCAGCCCCTTGAGCGCTAGCGCGCCCGCTACGCCGATGCTTAGCCCAAGCACTGCCAGCATCAGGCCTTGCCCGAGAATCATCCGCAGAATCGCCGAGGGCTGAGCGCCCAAGGCGATGCGAATCCCGATCTCGCGGATGCGCTGGCTCACCGAGAGAGCCATAATCCCGCCGATGCCGGATGCCGCGATGAGCAGCGCCAAGGCCGCGAAGAGCCCTAGCAAGCTGGCCGTAACCCGTGGCGATGCGAGGGAATCGTGGCGCGCCTGCTCGAGTGTCATCACCCGAGTGATGGCCGCCTGCGAGTCCACTTCGTGAACCGCCTTGGTGATTGCGCGTGCCATCGTTCCCGGGTCAGAGACCGTGCGCACAATGAGAGCGGCTGCACCGGGATTTTGCAGCTGCGGCACGAAGAACTCCGGAGAAGCCGCCCGGTTCAATCCGAATTCGCGCACGTCTCCCACCACGCCCACAATCGTCGCCCAATGTTCCCCGTTGTCACCCGAGACGTGCTGTCCAATGGGACTTTCGTTGGACCAGAACTGCTGCTTCATGGCTTCGTTGATAATCACCACTTGCTCGCTCTTCTGCATGTCGGTGTCGGCGAAGAAGCGGCCAGCTTTCAGCGGAATGCCAAGCGTCTGAAAATAGTTTGACGATACGGAGAACTGGCCTCCCACCGGAGGCGCCTCGCCGGGCCTCAAGTCCCTGCCCTGAATCTGAAACGGCCCGGAATAGGCCGTGGGGCCGGCGGCAATCACTTCCGCTTCGAGCGGATAACCGGTGGTAATGGCTGCTGAGAGCACTCCCGGCTCTGCTTCCACGCGTTCCAGGAGTTTCTTGATGGCCACAGCCGCCTGCTCGTTCGTCGCGTACTTGCTGAAGCTCAGCGTCGTCCGCATGGCCAGCACGCGCTGCGGGACGAAGCCCGCATCTACCTGCTGCAGTTTGTAAAGGCTTCGCAGCATCAATCCGGCACCAATCAGCAGCATGAACGAAAATGCAATCTGCGAAACGATCAGCACGCTGCGCACTCGGTTTCTGTGTTGCCCAGAACCGGCGCCGCTGCTGCCCTCTTTCAACCCGTTGGACAGGTTGATGCGGGAGAAGAAAGCGGAGATGGTGCCGAAAATCATGCTCGTGCCCAGCGCCGCAACCAGCGTGAACACCAGCACGCCGAAATCGATGCGTATTTCCCGCGCTCGCGGCGTCAGGCGCGCCGCGAAGTCAGTCAAAAGTCCCAGGCTGGCATACGCAGCCACGAGCCCTAGCGCACCGCCGAAAAGCGCCATCAGCGCGCTTTCGGTTAGCAGTTGACGCAACAGGCGGCTGCGCCCCGCCCCCAGCGCTGTGCGCACGGCCAGTTCCCGCTCGCGTTGCGACATGCGCGCTAGCGTCAGGTTCGCCACGTTGGCGCAAGCGATCAGCAACACGAAGCCTGCGGCAGCCAATAGAACAAACAACGTCGGCTTCGCATCGTGCGTTAGCTCTTCTCGCAGCGCCGTCGTCACCACGCCATAGCCCATGCTGTCCGGATACGACTTGGGATACTCGGCCTTCAGCTGCCCCGCAATCGTGGAAAGGTCGGCGTTCGCTTGCTCGAGCGAGACCCCGGGCTTCAGGCGCCCAAACGCCTCCATCATCCGCATGTCGCGGTCTTCGGCCATCTTCTTCGACGACCGGAACGGGCATGCCGACGTCGGCATAAAGACGTCGCTTTCGAGCGGATACTGCGGCACCGGAGGCAGCACACCCACCACAGTGTGCGGTTTATCGTTCAGCTCGAACGTTTTCCCTACAATTTCAGGATCGCTGCCAAACTTGTCCTTCCAGTACTCGTAGCTCAGGATCAGAACCGGAGCGGCTCCCTCTTTATCGTCATCCGCCAGAAAGGTTCGTCCCATCAGGGGGCTGATTCGAAACAGGTCGAAGTAGTTCGCGGAAACCACCGCCGTTCGCACCCGGTCCGGGTCGCCGTGGCCGTACAAAATGAACGACATGTTGTGGTACTCCACCAGACCCGCCAGCGAATGGCTCTGCTGCCGGTAATCTTCAATTTCGTGGACCGAAAACCCGGTATCGTCAATTCCCTCTTTTTGCGCTTGCTGGCGGATGAAAACCAGTTGATGACCCTGTGCGTAGGGCAGCGGCTTGATCAGCACTCCATGCACCACGCTAAAGATGGCCGTATTCGCGCCGATCCCCAGTGCCAGCGTAAGAACCGCCAGCACCGTGAAACCCAGATTCTTGCGCATCGTCCGCAGCGCATACGCGGCATCCTGCTGCAGCATTTCCCAATGTTCGCGCGGCGCCGTGGTGAAGATGCCCCTCAGCGTCTCCCACCACACGCGCGCCACTCCGGTCACACCCGAACGGCTTCGCGCCTCGCGTTCCTGGTCCTCAAACGTGTGCTCCATTTCCCGCCCATAATCAGAACGGAAGTCCTCGGGCAGAAACTTGAGCAGCGCTCGAAACATGCGTTTGGAAAGCGGAACGGGAGTGGCTTTCATCGAAGTTCTCCTTGCTATGCCAGCTCGGGTTTGCGAAACAAATTCTTGGTGCGCGCCATGGCGACAAGCTCTTCCAGGCGCCGCGCCTCGTTCACCGCCACGCGCCGGCCCGCTTCCGTGAGCCGGTAGTAACGCCGCCTTTCGTCGTCCAGGCCCGCCACCGGGCGCTTCGCGGATTCCACGATCCAGTTCTCCGCGTTCAGGCGCTTGATAATTCCGTAGAGCGTCCCGGCGCTCAGGCGAACCTTGCCGTCCGTCCTGCGCGCAACCTCTTTCAAAATCGCATATCCGTGCTTTTCTCCATCCGCCAGCGCGAGAAGGACGTGGAACATCGCGGTTGTAAGGGGCTCCTGCTTCCCGGCGTCGCTGCTCTCTTGAGAACGGCCCATTCTCCGGCTCTCCTGGGTGCTTCTATAGCGTGCGGCTGGATACTATAGCGTTGCGCGATATAGTGTCAATGGCAATGTTTGACGCGGTGCCGGCAGCAAGGTAAGCAAAACAGCTGCGGAAAATCTCATTGTCAAAGGGCTGGCTAAAAGCGGACCTTCGGGTTACTTGGCGTTCGTAGTCTTCGGCTTGTAAATGCGGATGATGTCGTCGGTAAGTTCCACCACCCTGCCCGGATAGTCGCGCGCCACCTTTTCCCGCAACTCTTCCATCGTCGGATAGTCGGTGCGCCCGTCAAACCATCGCGCGTCGTCAATTAGCAACACGTGCTCGTAGGGCGACTGCTTGTAAATCGCCTCGAGTTCCTGCTTGATGGGCGACGAAATGTCGAAGTCGTGCCCGTCCAGCCAGAAGAGGCACGGCTCCTTCAGGGCCGGAATTACCTGGGGCAGCACGGCGCCGCTGTCACCTTCCAGGACGTGAATATTGGAGCGGCCCGCGAATTTTCTCCGCGCGCTCTCCACTCTCCAGGGATCGAGCTCAATCGAATAAATCTCCCGAAAGCGGTCCTTGTTCACAAAGATCATGTGCCCATAGTTCGTTCCGGTCTCGACCAGCACCCGCAAATCGTACTCGCGCGCGTATTTTTCGATCGCTCTCTGCTTCGTCAAATGTGGCGCCTTCACTCCAGGCGAGCCTCGAAGCTTCCACCAGAAGTATTCTCCCGGCGCGGAGAGATTCTTGTACCAATGGAACAGCATGCTGTTTCGAAATGCTTTTCGCAATTCGGGAAACATTCGCCTCGAGACCTAAATGGGACTCAACATGATAAGAACTCTCTCCGCTTTCGGCCTAGCGATTTCTTCGCCCCTCCTTCGCGGCCAATCTTCGTCCGCACATCAACGGCGATGGTCCCACTCGCGTCTGCAGCAACCACCGTACGAATTGCTTTGCACCTTATTCCCCGCTCCGAGGCAACAGAGTTCCACCATCACGCATTGTCCGCAACCGAGGCCTGGTCGATAACGGGTCTATTTTCATCCATTTACAGTTTTGGAATTCTGTTTGGCTTGTAACATGCTTCACACGTGGCTGTAACTGGGTAGAAAACTATCCGATGTCGGCCCCAGGGGGTTTTGCGCCATGGTTGCAGCGCAGTTCAATGTTCCAAAGCGGGTCACATTTTCCGTTTTGATTGTCACCTTTGCACTCGCAATCTTCACTGTGGCACCGACCTACGCCGACGGCGTCCCGCACCATTTCACCATCTCGGGCGCCGGCACCACCGAATATCTCCCCATTCGTCACGGCGATCTCTGGACCAATGCATACGCCTACAGCGACTGGAGCGTTGAGAGATTCTCGACCTCGGACCTGCTACATCACGAAAATGCCGGTTTTGGCGCCGACCACACGAACTATGTCTTCGAACCGGGCAAAAAGAACACTGCGGCGTGGATCTGGTGGCTGAAGAAGAAAAACAGCAAGGAATTTCCCGATGGCGATCCGGTCCCGGCGCCTGAGCCTGCCAGCTTTCTTCTTCTCGGCTCGAGCCTGGCAGCCCTGGCTGCGTGGCGCAAACGCGCGAAGCGCTCTACGCAGCTCTAGCCAGACCAACTCCCCCTACGAGAGTTCCCTCCGGATTTCATTTCTACCGGTCTATTTCAGTTTGTCGATTTTCGCTGCGAGGATAAAGTCGCTTTCCGTCAGCCCGTCAATCTTGTGAGTCCACGTGGTAACCTCCGCCTTCCCCCACGATAGAAGAATATCCGGATGATGCCCCTGCTGCTCGGCGATTTCGCCCGCTTGGTTCACAAACGCCAGCGCCTGCTTGAAATCAGGAAACGTAAATGTCCGCGTGATGTGGTGTCCGTTCACCACTTTCCACTCCGGCACCTGCTTCGCCAGCGCTTCCAACTCCTTCCCCGCCAGCGGAGGAACCCCGCCCCTGCACGGCACGCACGTTTTGCTCGCGAGATCGCTCACTGCTTCCCTCCTGTTCTCATCGCGCCCACCGCGGCATGCGCTTCGATATACTCGCGCACGAATCCTTCAAACACCTTTTCCAGCTTGTCGGCGATCGGCGTTGCTCCAGCACCAATCTTGCGCCCGGCAATCTCCACCACCGGCAGAAGGTTCCGGTTCGTCGAGGAAATAAACACTTCCTCCGCCTTGTACAGATCCTCGGGAAATAGCATTCGCTCTTCCACCGGCACTCCTGCGCCGGCGCCAATTTCCAGCAGCACGCTGCGCGTGATCCCCTCAAGGCATCCCGCGCTCAACGGCGGCGTCGCCACTCGCCCGCCTCTCACGCAGAAAATATTCGCTGCGGTACATTCCGCCACCTCGCCGCGCTCGTTCAAGAGCACCACCTCATCAAATCCCTCTTGCTGCGCCTCGTAAAGGCTCCACACATTCGTCAGCCACGACGTCACCTTCACTCCCGCCAACGGCGACGCTGCGTGCCGTCCCTGCTCCCGCAGGCCCACTCGCGCCCGGTCGCTGTACTTCGGCAAATCCGAAGAATAGATAATCAGGTCAACGGGAGGAAAATTCTCGCCGCTGCGCCAGAAGCCTACCTGGTTGTATATGGCGTAAATCCGCGCGCAGCCTTCCTTCACGGAATTGGCCCTCACTACCTGGCCCAGCTGCTTCCGGACCGCCTCCGCATCGAATGGAAACGGGCAGTGCGTTCGCTTCGCATCGCGCACCAGCCGCTTCCAGTGCCTTTCGAACGCAAACGGCACCCCGTCGAACACGCGAATCGTGGTGAATAGCCCCCAGCCGTTTAGCAGACCGGCTTGCCCGGCAGACAGCCTGACTTCCTCTTGCGACAATAGGCGATCATTGTGAAAGATATACCGGTGGATCATGCGAATCCCTGTTGTACCGAGGCATTGTAACGCAGAAGCAGCCTCAAAAGCGGAGCCGCAAAGCGGCTGCCGGCCTGCAGGTCCAAGGGTAGCCGAACCCTACGCAGCGGCCTTGACCAATCCCCTTCGGATGATCCTGTATCCTATTGACACAGGCCCTTTCTCCGCCTAGATTGGTTGACAGCCCTCGGAGGAAGAAAGCTATGCGCCTTTGCTTCCGTGCCTGCTTGGTCGCTCTCTTGGCCGCTGGCTTATTGAATCTTCCCGCTTTAGCAGCCAGTGACAGTCCGCTCGGAATGGTAATCCAGGCCGAGGGTTTGGCTCATCTGGGCGCTGCCAAGGCCGCCATCGGTTCCACCGTATATCCGGGCGACTCTGTCTTTACCGAAACGGGCGGCACGATGCGCATGCGCGTGGGCGCGAGCCAGGTCTATCTCCTCTCCGATAGCGGTGCGTCGCTTTCCCAGGGCGCTAAAATGGTCTACGTTGTCGTGGCACATGGCACAGTCGGCTTTTCTTCCCCCGCGAATGACCCGGTCACTCTGGATACCCCGCTAGGTCTGGTGCATCCGGTGGACGGCTATGCCGCCTTCGGTCAGGTAACCCTCAACAGTCCCGTCGAGATGATCGTCACCGCTTATCACGGGGATCTGCTCGTTGAAGAAAACGGCAACGTCCACACCATCCCCGAAGGCAAGTCCTATCGCGTTACCAAGGATCTCGAGCCGCCTGCACAGCCCAGTTCGTCGCAGAGCAGTCAGGGTGCCGGCACCACGAAGAACGCGGCCGCCTCCCCTATAATGGAGAAAGTCATCATCATTGGCGGCGCTGCCATTATTTCCTGGGCAGTATGGCGGGAACTCTGCGAGAGCCCCTCTCGCATGGCCTGCATCAACTAGTTCAGCCGCTGCCTTACGGCATGTGGCAGGATTTCATGCCCTTCTTTTCGAAGTACTGCTGGTGGTATTCCTCTGCGCGGAAAAATTCCGGAGCCGGCACGATTTCCGTCACGATCGTTCCCTTGAACGCTCCCGATTTATCCAATAGCGTCTTCGAGCCTCGCGCCGATGCTTCCTGCGACGCATCGTGATAGAAGATTGCGGAGCGGTACTGCGTCCCCACATCTGGACCCTGGCGGTTCATCGTCGTAGGGTCGTGGCTCTCCCAGAAAACTCCCAGCAGTTGCTCGTAGGTAATCTGCGAGGGATCGTAGTCAACCTCTACGGCTTCGGCGTGCCCTGTCCGATTCGTACAAACATCCTGATACGTCGGATTTCTTGTCGTGCCGCCGATGTAGCCTACCGTCGTTGAATTCACGCCTTTCAGATGCCGGAACGCGTCTTCCACGCCCCAAAAACATCCTGCCGCAAATGTCGCTTTAGCCATGGCCCTTCTCCCGTCGGTAGTTCTTCTGAATGGATATGTTGCCACAAGGGCTGGGTATGGTCGAGTTCAACGCTTTCTGATAAGCGTGCAGCAGTCTCAGTCGGCTACGAGCGCGCGACCGTGTGTTTCAGCGCCGGCGCCCGCGCGTTTCCGCGCAAAAATGGTTTCGAGGATCTCGGGAATTTCAAACACGGCCCGATTGTTCATCGCAGCCGCATTGGAGCGATAACGCGCCAGAGTCGTGGGCTCGATCAGCCGGGCCGCAGCTGGGACAATCTCTTTGAAACTGCGCAGCACCTCGCCCACCTGCTTCTCCAGAACCCAGTCTGCATTGTAGCGTTCCTGCGGCAGCGTCCAGGCATTGCGCTCCACGACCACCGGCAGGTGCATCGCCAGCGCTTCACTCACGCTGCCCGGCCCCGGCTTGCCCATGAAGAAATCTGCGATCTGCATGTATTGATTCACTTTCGTTGTGAATCCCTCCACGAAGCATGGCACCCGCCATTTTCGGCCCCGCAGCTTTTGCGCCAGTTTTTCATTTTTGCCACAAATAA
>Ga0187785_10000980_pt1 | contig 10090 bp, 9 predicted proteins | sample 0815_BV2_4_20_MG_FD_132466 | JGI IMG/M metagenome (GOLD analysis project Ga0187785, IMG submission 132466) | Tropical peat soil microbial communities from peatlands in Department of Meta, Colombia - 0815_BV2_4_20_MG | ecosystem: Environmental > Terrestrial > Soil > Wetlands > Peat | place...
GAGCTAGACGGGAGCAGGAGCCATCCAGGGAACCGAGGCGACGCCGAGCCGGTCGAGGATCTCGCGGCTCTGCCGGCGGAACCGCTCCGCCTCGGTTCCCGCGGAGGCGTCCTCCAGGCGTGCGAGTGCGTCGAGGGTCAAACCGACCTCGTAGTCGGCCTCCCGCGCCCGGCCCACCTCCAGGCTGAGCTCGAGCGCGGCGCGAGCCTCGTCCAGACGGCCGGCTTCGAACAGGGCCATCGCCCGGACGCGGTGCAGCATCGGCTCCTGCACCGCGATGCCCTCCATCCCGTCCGCCGCCTCCAACGTCGCCTCGACCGCCTCGAGGGCGTCCTGCCAGGCCCCCTGCAACGCCAGGTCCTCGGCGATCCGGGCCTCGGTCTCCAGGACCATCGCGCGGTCGCCGGCCTGGTCGAAGAGGTCGCGCCCCTCCTCGAGCCAGAGCATCGCGTCGCCGTGGCGACCGGCGCGGGCGGCGACGCGACCGAGGTTGCCCGCCGCGTAGGCGGTTCCGGTCACGCTGTTCGAGCTGCGGCAGACGCGGTACACGTCGCGGAACATCTTCTCGGCCTCGTCCAGGAGCCCCTGGTCGGACCGGACCTCGCCGAGGTTGTTCTCCAGGAGCGCGGCCTCGATCTCGTTGCCGACCTTCAGCAAGATCGTGCGGGCGCGCTCCCAGAGATCGACCGCCTCGTCCCAGCGCCCCAGCCAGTACAGGTCGGTGCCGTGGTTCATCATCGCGATCGCCTCGCCGCTGAGGTCGCCGATCTCCCGGTAGATCGCGAGCGCGGGCTCGAAGTGCGTGGCCTCGTCCAGGCGACCGCGTTCGATCAGGATCCCGTCCAGCAGGGAGAGGGCGCGGGCCTTCGCCTCGAGGACCTTCGGGATCGACGGCATCCGGTCGGTCTCGCGGATCAGGTCGTCCGCCAGGGAGATCGCCTCGCCCGAGCGCCCCTGACCCATCCGCGCGCCGAGCTGGAGCGCGAGCAGCTGGGCGCGAGTCTCGGCCCCGGCGTAGCCGTCCACGTCGTCGAGCATCCGCAGCCCGCGGTTCACGAGCCGGATCGCCTGTGAGAAGGAGCTGGCGCGGAACGGGATCCGCGCCTGCTGGTGGAAGAGCCACGCCTGGGAGACCGGATCCTCGGAGAGGCCGCGGCGCGCCGCGCCATAGGCGCGGACCGCCTCCTCGTACCGCCCGAGCAGGAAGTAGGTGTCGCCGAGCTTCTCGGACAGCCGCGCGATATCGGCCTCCGGCTCACCGTTCTTCCGGCCGGCCTCGATCGCCCGGTCGAGGAAGCGGACCGCCTCGACGTTCGCGAAGATCTCCGTCGCGTGCGAGGCGGCGACGCCCGCGTACCGGTACGCCTTGTCCCACCGCGCGGCCGCCGCGAAGTGCAGGGAGAGCAGCCCGGCCGACTCGTTCGGGTCGGTGACCATCTGCTCGAACAGGCGCCCGGCGACCTCGTGGATCCGCCGGCGCACCCGGAACGGGAGCCCGCCGTAGGCGGCGTCGCGGATCACCGCACGCCGGAACCGGAGGTACCCGTCGTCCTCCTCGTCGAAGAACTCCTCGAGCCGGCCCCAGGTGGCCGCGTCAGGCTTCGGCATCCCCTCGTCGAGGATGTCGTCGAAGAACCGCGGATGGAACGCCAGGCCGAACACCGAAGCGCGACGCACCAGCTCGCGGTCGAAGGGCTCTAGCTGGTCGATCCGGACCGTCGCCGCCGCCTCGACCGACTCGGGCAGCGTCCCGACGCCCTCCCCGGCCGCGGTCATCAGGTCGAGCAGGAACTGCGGGTTACCGCCCGCGCGATCGACGCCCTGCTGCAGGACGTAGCCCGGCAGCGGCCGGTCCTCGGTCGCGAGCTCGGCGAGCTCGACCGCGACCTCCCGCCCGATCGGCCCGACGTCGATCCGCTGCACGCCGTGCGCCTCGGGCGCGACGAAGCCATCGCCGATCGTGCGGCGCATCGTCAGGAACAGCCAGGGCCGGTCCTCGACCCCGGCGGAGGCGATCGCCGACAGGAGATCGGCCGAGGCCTCGTCCATCAGCTGCGCGTCCTCGAACACGAACAACGTCGGGCCTTCGACGACCGCGTGGAGGAAGTCCCGCATCACCTCGTGGAGCTTCCGCCGCAGGAACTCTGGCCGCAGGTCGCGGACCTCCGGCGTCGGCGCCATGTCCGCGTCGGCCGCGGTCGCGATCAGCGGGAGCCAGGGCAGCAGCGACGGATCGGCCTCGGTCGCGATCGCCGTCAGGCGGGCGACGACGACGTCGGAGGTGTCCTCCCAGCTCAGCGCGAACAGCTCGCGCAGGACGCCGCGCCACGCGACGTACGGCGTCCAGGCCGTGTACGTCTCGCCCACCGCGCCGACCATCGCGAAGTCGCCGGCCGACTCGATCAGCTCGTGCGCCAGGCGGGTCTTGCCGATGCCCGCCTCCCCCGACAGCTCCACGAGCCCGGCGATCCCTCGGCGCGCGTCCTCCAGCGCCGAGCGGAGGACCTCGAACTCCTTGTCGCGGCCGAGCAGCGGGAAGCTCGTCCCCGATCCGACCTTCTCGCCGCTGCCGATCCGCGGTCCCACCGAGAAGGCCCGGACGGGCTTGGCCTTGCCCTTCACCAGGAACGGCTCGAGCTCGGTCAGCTCGAACCGCGACCCCGAGCGGTCCAGGACCGCCGCCGTCGTGTAGAGCTCGCCCGGCGGCGCCTTCGCCATCAGGCGCGCCGCGAGGTTCACCGCGTCGCCCTTGACCGAGTACGTCTTGCGGAACGGCGGCCCGAAGTACGCCGAGAAGACGTGGCCCGCGTTCGCCCCGATCTTCACCGGCAACGGCAGCGGCGTCTCGAGCACCGTGCGGAGGGTCGCCAGCATCCGGTCCTCGTCGCCGCCGGGGCTCGTGGGCGCGCCGATGATCAGCATGATCCGCCACGCGTTGCGGGAGACATCGGTCTCGAAGAACCCCACCTCGTGCCGCGCGGCCGCCTGCTGCACGGTCCGCAGGCACGCGTCGATCGCCTCGGCGGTCGCGCGGGGCCCCTCGCGCTCCAGCAGGTCGTCGGTGCCGCCGAACTCCACGAATGCCGCCGTGATCCGGCGGTGCTCGGGGTCGGCGGCGCCGGACAGGAGGTAGTCGCGCACCGCGAGCGGCACGAAGCTCGCCAGATCGATCCCGGTGGGATCGGGGGGCGGCGGCGCCGGATGCGCCGGCACCTCGGGCGCGCTCCGGAGCAGGATCGCCGTGCCCTTGTGCATCCCGAGCGCGTCCCGGTCGATCAGCGCCGCCGTCGTCTCGCTGATCGCGACCTCGCCCGCCTCGGCGGTCTGCTCCATCAGGACCGTCTCGGTCGAGGCCGGCCCCGCGATCACCAGCTCGCGATGGATCTCGGGGTCGCCGACCAGGAAGAACCCGAACGTCCCGGAGCTGATGCCGATCGACATCCTGAGCCGGACCTGACCCGCGGACGTGGTGATCTGGCCGGCGCGCTTGATCGTCCGCTGCATGTTGATCGCGGCCCGGCAGGCGTGCGCCGCGTGCTCCTCCCCGTCGAAGAGCAGGAGCGCCGCGTCGCCGCCCCACTTCACGAGGCTGGCCCCGTCCTCGTAGGCCACCGGGATCAGCTGGGCGAAGAGCCCGTTCAGGACGTCGTTCATCTCCTCGGCGCCGATCCGGCCGCGGCGGGCCAGACGTTCGGTCAGGCTCGTGAAGCCCGAGATGTCGATGAACGCGAGCGAGCCGTCGATCTGCCGTGCGGGCTCGTCGGGGGTGGTTCGGACCCAGTCGTAGATCAGGCGCGGAACGAACGGTCGGAGTTGCTCGGATGCGTCCATCGCCGCCTCCCCGGGGGTGCCCGAGTTTACCCGAGCTTCGTTTGCGTCCGGATGCGCCGAACGGCTAGCGTTGCCCGATGGACCCCGACGAGCAGCTCTCCGCGGCCCTCGACGAAGCCCGCAAGCGGCGCAAGACCCTCCACGACGCGCTGGTGCACCTCGAGGAGGCGATCTCCTCCCCCGCCGCGAACCGGATCCCCGAGTGGACCACCACGGTCACGAAGGAGATGATCGAGACGCGGGACGCCTTCGATCAGCACGTCCTGGTCACCGAGAAGCCCGACGGCTTGTACGACGAGATCCTCGAGCGGGCCCCGCGGCTGTCGGGCAACGTCCGGCGCCTCCGCGAGGAGCACCCCGAGATCGTGGCGGCCACCGTCGAGCTGATCGGCCGGCTCGAGACCGTCGAGATCGGCAGTGCCGACTGGCCGCTCGAACAGGCCCGGGACGACCTCCAGCGGTTCATCGGCTCGGTGATCCGCCACCGCCAGCGCGGCGCCGACCTCGTCTGGGAGGCATACAACGTGGACATCGGCGGGCTCGAGTAGCTCGCGCGTTCCTCTACGCTTCCGTTCGTGACCCGCCTCGCGCTCGGCCAGCTGAACACGACCGTCGGCGACCTCGACGGCAACGTCGCGAAGATGGCGACGTGGGCGGCGAAGGCCACGGCCGGCGGCGCCGACGCGATCCTGTTCCCCGAGCTCGCGGTGACCGGCTATCCGCCCGAAGACCTGGTGCTCCGCGCCCGCTTCGTCGAGGACAACCTCGCGGCGCTGGAGGCGCTCGCCGCGGCCACGGCCGGCGGCTGCGACGTGATCGTCGGGTTCGTCGACCGCGACGCGGCCGGCCTGCACAACGCGGCCGCGCTGCTCCGCGGGGGCGCGATCGTCGCGCGCTACGCGAAGTGCAAGCTCCCGAACTACGGGGTCTTCGACGAGCGCCGGTACTTCGTACCGGGAACCGCGAGCACGCGCGTCACGATCGGCGGCGCCGACGCCGGCCTGTCGGTGTGCGAGGACGCCTGGGGGCCGGGCGCGCCGTTCGACGGCTACGCCGGCGCGGCGTTCGTCGTGAACATCAACGGCTCGCCGTTCCATGCCGGCAAGGTGCACGAGCGCGCCGAGGTCCTCGCCGCGCGTGCACGCGAGACCGGCGCGTGGGTGATCTACGTGAACGCGGTCGGCGGGCAGGACGAGCTGGTCTTCGACGGCGGCTCGATGGTGGTCGCGCCCGACGGCTCGGTGGCGGCCCGCGCGCAGCGGTTCGAGGAGGACCTGCTGCTGGTCACGCTGGAAGACGGCGGCGTGGCGGCCGAGCCGCGGCCGGCGTGGCCCGAGGGCCCGGCCGAGGTCCACCGCGCGCTGGTGCTCGGCGTGCGCGACTACGCCGGGAAGAACGGCTTCGCCGAGGCCGCGCTCGGGCTCTCCGGCGGGATCGACTCCGCGCTCGTGGCCACGGTGGCCGCCGACGCGCTCGGCCCGGGCGCGGTGCACGCGCTGGCGATGCCCTCGCCGTACTCGAGCCAGGGGTCGGTGACCGACGCGCTCGACGTGGCGGAGCGGCTCGGGATCCGGATCGACACGGTGCCGATCGCGGAGGTGTTCGACGGCTTCCGGCGTGCGCTCGAGCCGGTGTTCGCGGGCGCGATCGCGCCGATCGTGGAGGAGAACCTCCAGGCCCGGATCCGCGGCACCCTGCTGATGGGCCTGTCGAACGCCACCGGCGCACTGGTGCTGGCCACCGGGAACAAGTCCGAGTACGCGGTCGGCTACGCGACGCTGTACGGCGACATGTCCGGCGGGTTCGCGCCGATCAAGGACGTGCCGAAGACGCTCGTCTACGAGGTGTGCCGCTGGCGGAACCGGCAGGCGGCCGATGCGGGCCACACACCTCCGATCCCCGACGCCGTGCTCGACAAGCCGCCGTCGGCCGAGCTGCGCCCGGGCCAGCTGGACACCGACTCCCTGCCGCCGTACGACGTGCTCGACCCGATCGTGGAGGCCTACGTCGAGGATGATCTCGGCGTGGAGCAGATCGTCGCCCGCGGACTGGGCGACCGCGCGCTGATCGAGCGGATCGCCGGGATGATCGACCATGCGGAGTACAAGCGGCGCCAGGCCGCACCGGGCGTGAAGATCACGCCGAAGGCGTTCGGCCGTGACCGGCGGCTGCCGATCACGAACCGCTATCCGGTCTGAACCCCCGCGAGGCGTCGCACGAGCCGCCGCGCCGCGGCTCGGAACCCCGCCGGACCGTCGGTGGCCCGCCCGACCAGCATCGCGCCCTCGAGTCCGGCGACGATCCCTCGCGCGGTCTCGCGCGAGGAGCCGGCGAACGCGAGCGAGCCGTCGCGCCGGCCGCGGGTCAGCACCTCCGCGAGCCATGCCTCGTTCACATCGAAGAAGCCACGGATCGCTTCTTGCATCGGATCGGGCAGCGTCTCGTACTCGGCGGCGAGCATGCCGCACAGGCACATCCGGTGGGCCGCGAACACGTCGGCGTACAGGTTCGCGTACGCGTCGAGAGCCCTGGACGGCGAGGGCTCTGCGGCGCCGATCGCCGCGAGCGAGTCGGCGAACCGCTCCGCGTAGCGGTCGATCAGCGCCCGCCCCAGATCCGCCTTGCCCGGGTAGTGGTAGTGCAGGCTCGCCTTCGTGACCGACAGCTCCTGCGCGATGTCCGCGTAGCTGAAGCCGTTGAAGCCGCGCGTCTGCACGAGGCGCTCGGCCACGTCGAGGATCGAGGCGTCGGTCCCGCCGTCGGTCTGCGCCCCCGTGCCGGCCATCCCCGGATCCTTCCACGATCGCCCGACGGCTTGACTGCTTACCTACTAGTAGGTAAGCATACACCCGACGAGGGTCGATCCGGAAGGGAGACGGTATGCAGCAGACCGAGCACGTCAGCTTCGAGCGGGCCGATGAGGTCCGGGAGTTCCCGAACGGCCGCGCCGAGATCCTGGAGGTCGGCGACAGCGAGATCGGCCGCCTGATCCTGGAGCCAGGATGGCGCTGGTCGAACGACGTGAAGCCGGTCGCCGGCACCGAGAGCTGCGAGGCGCCGCACTTCCAGTACCACGTGCAGGGCAGCCTGGCGATCCGGATGGACGACGGCACCGAGTTCGTCGCGCAGCCCGGGGACATCACGTCCCTCCCGCAGGGTCACGACGCCTGGGTCGTGGGCGACGAGCCGGTGATCGTCGTCGACTGGTACGGCGCCAGCAACTACGCGAAGCCCGCCTGAGCTCCCCGACTCACGTCAGCGCCCAGGTCACCGAGACCGTCACGTCGGTCTGGATCGTGGGTGGGTTCACGGGGGTCGGCGCGGTGGCGGCGGCCCCGAAGGCCACGCGCTCCGCGTACGGCTGCGGGCCCGGGTTCGAGGTCTGCTCCATCTTCACGACCTGGCCCACCTGCGCGTCGGCCGCGGCGGCCATCGCGTCGGCTTTGCCGCGCGCGTCCTGCACGGCCTTCGCGAGCGCCTCGTTCACGCCCTGGTTCTGATCGGACAGGGAGAACGTGATCCCGCCGGCGAGGTTCGCGCCGGCGCCGACGGCCGTGTCGATCACCGTGCCGACGCGGCCCATATCGTGGACCGTCACGTCGATCTCGTTGTCGGCCTGGTAGCCGACGATGCTGTTGCCGTTGCTGCTCCACACCGGATCCAGGCTCACGTTCGTGGTGGCCAGGTCCGCGTCGCCGATCCCCAGCTTCTTGAGCGCCGCCAGCACCGCGTTCATCTTCGCGGCGTTCTGGTCCATCGCGTCCTGGGCCGATCCGGCCTGCGTGTGGACCCCGAGCGAGACGTCCGCCTGGTCGGGCTTGGCGCTGATCGTCGCCGTGCCGGAGACCGTGACGGTCCGCTGATCGGTGGTGCCCGTGGTGCCGGGGGTGCCGCTGCTCTGCGCCAGCGAGGGCACCTGGAGCGCGACCACCGCGCCCAGCAGGACCCCCACCAGCACGAGGCCGATGCGCTTCATCGCCGTCCTCCTTGCCTGCGGGTCGGTGCCTTGGACGCTCCGCGCGGCCGATGCGGTTCCCGCGGCCGTTTGCGCCCTTCGGGCCGCGCGGGCTATAGGTACCCGCGGAACGGTTCAGGGGGATGAGGCTGGGATGACCGGCAACGAGACCGCCACGGTGACGGCCCGGGGCGACGCCGTGGTCCCCGGCACCCCCGACGAGGGCGCCTGGGACCTGCAGATCGTGGCGCGGGCGGCGACGGCGGATGCAGCGATGGCAGAGGTGCGCGACCGGAGCGCCACGCTCCAGGCGCTGTTCGACGAGCTCCAGGTCGCGAAGGACCAGCGCTCGACCACGGGGGTGAGCGTGAACGAGGAGTTCGACTACATCGACGGCAAGCAGACCAGCCGCGGGTTCTCCGCCTCGAACCAGCTGACGGTGCGGCTCGGCGATCCCTCCGACGCCGGACGGATGATCACCGAGGCGATCACGCGGGCCGGTGCGGCCGTGCACGGCCCTCGGTGGTGGATCGCGCCGGACAACCCAGCCCGCGTGGAGGCGTGCAAGCGCGCCGCGGCGGTCGCGACCCGGAAGGCCGAGGCGTACGCCGAGGCGCTCGGCCTGCGGCTCGGCCGGGTCCTCGAGGTGCGGGAGCCGTCGGTCGGCGGCGTCCCGTTCCGGAACATGCGGACGCCGATGCATCTCACCGTGGCTGCCACCGAGGAGCCGATCGACATCGACCCGGGACTCCTCGACGTCACGGCGACGGTCGACGTGACCTACTCGCTGCGCTAGCGCGGAGGTTCGAAGGCCCGGATCCCCTCCCGCCACGCACGCTCCACGTCGGCGTCGGGTGGGAATCGCCCGTTCAGCTCGAGGATCGTCATCCCGTGGGCGAACGCCCACACCGCACGCGCCCGGTCGACCGAGCCTGCGGCCTCCACGAGCGGCGCGGCCGCCCGCTCCTCCACATCCGGCGGCAACAGATCGCGACGAAGCGGTCGCTCCGTCATCAGGCGGTACAGGTGTGGGTGCTCCAGCGCGAACGCCCGGTACGCGGCCGCGAGCGCGCGGAGCGGCCGGCGACGATCGGCGACGACGGCCGCCTCGAACCGCTCGGCGGACTCGGCCAACCCCTCGGCGATGATCGCGGCCTCGAGGGTCTCCTTGTCCGGCACGTGCTTGTAGAGGGAGGGCGCCCGAACGCCGAGGCGATCCGCGACGTGCCGCATCGTGAACGCCTCGGCGCCCTCGGCCTCCAAGAGCTCGCGCGCGGCCGCCACGACCTCCCGAGCCCGCGGTGACAGCTCCTCGACCGTCGCGCTCACGCGCTCGCCTTCACCCGGTCCGCCAGCGCGCGGTTCATCGCCTCGAACCCCGCCAACGTGTGCGTGCGGAGCGACCGCCGGAACAGCGGCACGAGCAGGCCGCGGAAGTGCTCGGATTGCACGAAGCGCGTCCGACCGTCACCGGCCGGCGTCAGTTCGAACCGGTGGGCGCCGTCGAAGATGCCGTTGACCACCACCCTGCCGAGCCACGAGAACACCCGGCCCGGCTCGCAGATGATCACCGTCGGGCGGAACGTGGACCCCTTGCCGCCCGGCGGCTGCAACCGCACCCGGAGCTTGGCTCCCACGGTGGCCTCCCCCTCGATCGCCACCACGAACGGGTTCCAGTCCGGGTACGCCGCGAACGCCATCAGCGACCCCCAGACCTCCTCGGGCGTCGCATCCATCACGACCTCCGCCCGTAGATCCTCGGTGAACGCCATCTCGGACTCCTCCCTCTCGATAGGCTAACGCTGTTAGCAGCGTAGGCGAACAGCGTTAGCCTGTCAACCACGCCGGTGAACGTTCCGATCTACGGACCGTCAGATCGCTTCGCGCTCGGCACGACCGCTCCCCGACCGTCAGACGATCAGCTCGACGCCCATCACCAGGAGCCAGGCGGACCACGCGGTGTACAGGAACGGGATCGCCGCGCCGGCCAGCGGCCATCCTCGCTCCTCGTTCGGTCCCAGGAACTCGACGGACCCGACGATCAGCCCCAGGCCGATCACGACGCCGGGCCAGCCCAGCCACGACGGGATCACGTCCGTCCCCAGCACCGCGATCCCGATCAGCAACGACCACAGACCGGTGAACAGGTAGCCGAGGTGCTCACCGACGCCGACCCCCAGGTAGTGGTGTTGCGCCGTGAACACCGCGGTGTTGGCTGCGCGCCCGGCGGGATCGAGCGAGGTGTCGGCATCGGCCCGCGCGAGCACCGGCACGAGGTAGACCCATCGCAACAGCCCGAGCATC
>Ga0187785_10000981_pt1 | contig 10090 bp, 9 predicted proteins | sample 0815_BV2_4_20_MG_FD_132466 | JGI IMG/M metagenome (GOLD analysis project Ga0187785, IMG submission 132466) | Tropical peat soil microbial communities from peatlands in Department of Meta, Colombia - 0815_BV2_4_20_MG | ecosystem: Environmental > Terrestrial > Soil > Wetlands > Peat | place...
CCGCAGGTGCCGCGGGCGAGCCATCACAGAAATATGCGCTTCTGGCGATTGGAAGCTTTGGGCGGGCGGAGATGTCCGTAGAGTCGGACCAGGATACCGTGCTCGTTATCGACGACGGCGTAGACGATGTGGGACGGGTCTATTTCAAAGCGTTCTCGGAGGCGCTGGTCGATGGTCTGGCCGCAGGAGGCTTCGACCGGTGCAAAGGTAATATGATGGCCAGCAACCCGAAGTGGCGGGGTACCACAGGGGAGCTGATCTCCCACCTCGAGAACGGCTATGAGCGATCTGTGATTATGGACGCCCGCTACGTATTCGGAGATCGGCCCCTGGCGCACCGTTTTCTCAAGACGCTGCATAACAAGCTGCATATGGACCCCTACTATGCCACCGAGCTGGCGATCTCGGCGATCAACGCGGACGTCGGCTTGGAAGGCGACTCGCTGAAAATCGAGTACTTCGGGGATGCGGAGGATGCATTTAATATCAAGAAGTATGGATTCCGCATCTTTAGCGAGTCGGTGAAGGCGCTGGCGGCCCGACACGCGATCAACCGCACCAACGTCGCCGACCGGCTCTGGAAGCTTAAGGACCTAGGTGTGATCGACGCTATGCAGTTCAAACGATTTATGTTTGCCTACGACCAGCTAACCAGGGTCATGATGCTGGGTTACGTGCATAACATCAAGCGAGGCATCGTGAGCAACGAGTATGTGCAGCCTTACCTGCTATCGAAAAAGGATCGGGATGGGCTGAAGGAGGCGTTGCGAGTGGTCAAAGAAATGCAGGGCGTGGTCAGCAGCGAGTTTGCAATCGCTAGGAGTATGCTGTGAAATTTCCTGCCCTTGCTGAGGGTCCTGTGGAGTAGCACAAAAACACAATAAGACACCGGACGGCATATGGGACACCGGTCATCTATGGTACATCTATTCAAGCGCAGCTCAGCGATCGTATCGGCTAGCCGTGCCTTTATAAGGGCATACTTCACAGCCGAGTAAATCTGAATTTTCAACATGATGATCGCGTGGCAGTTTATCAGGATGAGCAATATGGCAGATAACTTTTATATCTGAATGTTGGCAATATAATATCACAAAAATTTCAATCCAATCCTTCTATTATATTTTATCGGATACTCAGGGTGAAATTGTGTCGGCTCTAGACAACAAGGCAGTAAAAGGCTATATTCATAAGCTGGTCGGCGATGAGGGCATGTCCATCGTGGAGAAAATGATCGAAGCCGTCCCGGACCAGGAGATCACAGACGAGCAGGTCGCCCAATTGAGCGGCATCAACCTGAATCTCGTGAGAAAAACCCTCTACATCCTCTACGAGAACCATCTGGCGATGTACCGCAGGGAGCGAGATAAGGACAGTGGCTGGCTGACATACCTGTGGAAGCTCGACCTAGACAACGCGGTTCACATGCTCAAAAACGAGGCGCGCAAGCTGGTCAAGAAACTGGAACGCAGGCTGGAGTTTGAGGACAATGAGTTCTATGTGTGCCAAGAGGAACAGCCCCACCGGATACTGTTCGACTACGCCGTAGAGACGAACTTCCTCTGTCCGGTAGATGAGACGCCGTTGATGTACCACGATAACTCTCTGGATAAGCTGGCTTTGCGCAACCGGATAGACGATCTCAAAAAGAATATGGCACAGTGATGAAGCCCGGAGAAGCGATCGCATTATTAAAAAAGTATGGGGTCGGCGAGGGCGTAATTGATCACGTCAAAAAGGTTAGGAATTACGCGATGGAGATCGCCCGGGATATCGACTGCGATCGGGAACTCGTGGAAGCGGGCGCCCTGCTGCATGACATAGGCAGGTCCAGATCCCACGGTATGGACCATGCAGTCATTGGGGCAGGGATCCTACGGGAAGAGGGCGTGGACGAGCGCATTGTCAGGATCGTAGAGCGCCACATAGGCGCCGGGATATCAAAAGAAGAAGCCCCACAGTGGGGATTGCCACCAAAAGACTACATACCGGAGACCATCGAAGAAAAAATCGTTTGCCATGCCGACAACATGATAGGTAGCAAAGAGCGGATATCGATCCACGATGCGGTCTCAGTGGCGAGGGAGAACTGGACGCCGGGCGGTCAGAGGCGGCTGAAACAGTTCCATTTCGAAGTTTTCAAACCCCATGAAGGGACATTTGAAAGGGGTGAGTGCTCCGACGAGATCATACGGGAGATCGTGGATGAGATGGACGTTTTGTACAAGATGCGCGAAGAGGGCGATAGATGCATTATCTCTCTATACGGTTACGACGCGGAAAAAGCCCTGAGGCGCCTGAAAAAAATGATCAAGAAGTCGGTGAAACGATAGTCCAGAACGGTTTGAATAACCTGTACACCTAGCACTTATTCGGATACTTTTTTAGATCCGACACCCACCCTTCTGTCAGGTCGTTATTATAGGTCACCGTGGCGAGGTAGGGGACATCGTCGATGTCCAGCACGATATCCTGGACCTTGCGATCTCCTTCGTTCTGTATTGGCACCACACGCTTTATGCTGTCCTTCCCGGCGATCCTACGTATTCGCTCCACGATCCTGTCCCTGACCTCGAAGCGTCCTTTGGCCGTCGGCTGATCAGGATCGGACGATTGCTGTTTGATCTCCGATATCTTTTCGATCTCTTCAAGCATAGCAGACATATCTATCTCACTGATCATTCTCACTCCGGCAAACATAAATATTCATAGCCATCTTGTGATGAAAGAAACCGAAGTCCCCGCGGATTCTGGCGTGATCATCGGATATAGGCAACTGGGGTCAACCAACCTACTGAATGGTAACGCTCCTGATGCCTTTCAGCCTCTTTAGATCGCTGACAAGCTCGCCCGGAATCGGGTCGTTGGTGATAAGCATCATCCGAGGATCGTCCGAAAAATAGGGATCATCCGTGACCGCCTGCCGGATGCTCAGGCGATAGGTGGCGACGACGTTGGTGACTTCGCTGATGATGCCGATATCCTGGGCGTTATCCACCGCGATGATAATTACGCCCAGGCCAAGCACTGGAGCGACATCTTTCAGCGAAGCGATCGAGCGTATATTCTGGAACACCTGTCGGAGCGTCACGTCGTATAGGATCATCTCGGTCGTCGCATCCACTACCCGTCGGTCCACGCCCGCCTCTTTGGCGACCTGGGTATGCGGGATCTCGATCTTGCCGGAGACGACATGGCCTTCGCCGTTCACCTGAAAACCGCGCTCCAGCAGCAGCCGGATCACCTTCTCCTGCGAGGGCATGCCCCTGAATTTGTCAATGATTTCGCTCCACATACTACCAGACACTATTTGCGACGCATAGGTAATAAATAAGTATGATATTTGGGTCGTCACGGTTCGTTAAAATTAGTATACCAGCGGTGACCCGAATGTCCACTGCTCAAGTTCGAGCGTCTTTTCCCAGAGCGCCCTGCAGCCGCAGTTCAGCCTGTCGAAGGCCTTCAGGTCCTGAGTCAACGAGTACCTGCGGATGGCGTCGGCGAAGGCGGAGTCGCATTTACCGCAGAAGTTGTGCGGACCTCTGGGCTGGCCTGCGGCCAGCGGATCGGACATGATGACCGATCCGGTTTTACCGTGCAACCGACGAAGCACCTCCACCACGCTCCATAGCCATGGCGGGCGGTATGCCTTGCGGTAAAACAGCTCATCCACCAGCGTGCCCCGCTGGACGTTGCACAGGTTGATCGAGATGGTGTCCGCATAGGGAGCAACGTCCAATGCGGATTTCACCATATCCTCGAGTGCTTCATTTTCCGTCAGGAAGGGCGGCTTCATCATGAGATAAGCCTTGGTCGTGATCCCGTGGGCCCGGGAGACTTCGCTGGCCCGGATGAAGTCACTGAACAGAAATCCCTTGTTGATGCTGTTCTGCCGTATGTCATCGTTCGAGGTTTCCACGCCAATAGCGACCTCAAGTCGATCGGTGTGAAGCTTTGCTGCAGAGATGATCCGATCGGTCACAAACTCCGGTCGGGTCTCCACGATGACCTTATCGGCGTATAAGTTGAGCGCGGACAGGATCTTATCCCTGACGAACTCGGGTACTTCGCCCGGATCGAAAAAGCTGCCGGAGGTGAAGATTTTAACGATGCCATGATCGATCCTGCGGGATACGGAGTCGAACTGTGCCAGCAGGTCCTGTGGGGAAGGAGGCCTGGCTGCAGCATCAGCGATATAGCCGCACATGGTGCAGCCGCCCTTAAGGCCCCAGAAGCAGCCTCGGGTCTGGAAAATAATGGTATGAGACTTGGTCGGCATCCCGTCGAGGATGTCCTCCCCTGTCCAGTAGGCGGCAACTTCTGTCGGCGATCGCTCGTTGATCTTCTGCCGCTTTCGCTGTTCAATCATAATATTGTTCAGGGCTGTCATTTCAGCTCCTCCATATGTCTGGTCTCGACAGCCATACCTCGGCCAGCACGGATCATCTCCCATCCGCTCATCTTCGCACGACCGACGCCGATCGCCTTCCTGCCCGTGATGAGTACATCGTCCCCTGGCCGGATCTGCGGGTCGGCGTTTATAACTCCGGGGGCCAGGATGCTGCCCCGGGGAACAAAATCCGCGATCTCCACGAAGTACTGGTTCGACAGACTCATTCGCTTCGCCCCTGCGATGGTCAGGGTCAGCGAGCCGTAGGCAGGATTGATGGTACAGAGTTGCTCTTTGTCGTCGAACAGCGTAAACCGCGGGGCTCTGCCCTTCACGGAGCCTTTCGCCGGCACCAGCAGATCACCCTTGCCTTTTCCAAATTCATAATCAGCCATCTTCCTGAAGATATCTAGCATAAACTGCTCGTGGTTTCTCGGCTGCGGCGATAGTTCATCGACCGCGAGCCGCACCTGATCAACCAGCTGACTCAGCGACTCGTCGCTCGTCACCCGGCCGGTGCTGGTAAAGATCATCTCCCGGTCCGCCTGGGCACAGACTTCGACATAGGGTCCTTCGACGTGGGCGATGACCCGTTCGAAGCGGTTGTGATCGATGAAATCCCGCAGGCATCCGGAAACCCAACTGCGTTCCTCCAGGTCCCAAGCACCGGTCACGGCCACATCGTAGTGGGCCGCGGGGTATACCAGCTCCAGCTCCCTTGGCACCACGCCCATGGGCGACGTCAGGATCACTTCCCGGACGTACCTGCGATATCTCCCGAGAGCATTGATGATGGCCATGTGAGATTGCGAGGTCGAGTAGGGCTTTCGGGCCGAGCAGGGTATGATCAGCAGGACCTTCCCATCAGACCTGAACCGCGTCCTCACCCGGTCCGCGAACCGTTTCACTTCTACCCTGTTCTGGGATTCCGAGGAGCAGGCCAGTAGCTCTGAAGAACGATAGGTCGGCGTCCGTGCCTCCAGGTAGCCGTATTCGGCATCAGCCAGCCGTAGCAGGGCCGTCAGCCAGGGCTGGGAGCGGCACTGCTTTTCCACGTACTCCCTTAACATGCCCCGTCGGATATGAAGTTTCACTCGCTTCACCTCCTCTTCCAGCTTTAGATAGTTGTGCTTGGCAAGAAGATCGTACTTTTCGACTGGCTGCAATGCCATCAAGCTTTCAATCGTGTTCCCGCGGCAGGCTTCGCAGTTGCAGGGCAGGTCAGATAGCTCTTCAAGATCGAACCAGCCGTCTGCCGTTAAATAGTGCCCTTGGTACGCCTTTATCGTCGTAAGGACATCATCAACGACATCGGCGCCTAGGTAAATTAACAGGGGAATATTTTCGGGCGTCGCGAGGGCTGGCACGTAGAGAGCGGTATCTGGCCTTGTCAAGCTCCGGATCTTGATGAAGCTGTCCAGCAGCGCTCTGGGGTCGCCTTCGATTGACCTTGCTCCTGCCATGATATATAAATCAGCGCCTTGGATCGCCTGATCAGGGTGGATAACCGCTCCAACGGGATATCCCGCTCCATCATTTTCCTTATTCGACGGGGCGAAAAAATGGACTAGATCATCACGGACATGATATGGCAAGCCTACATGCGGGGCAATATTAAATGAATTAGGGGCGCTTATGGCTTGGTCGTGGATCAGGGCGTTGCCACCATCGACGATTAGGTCATCGTGCTGGCTAGGACGCACGATATGGGGCGTCTCTATACCGCCTCTGACCATCAGACGGCCGATCCTAGCGGCACTATCCCGGTGCATGACTTCGAAAAAGCGCGTCAAAATATCTCTACCTTCGTGGAATTACATCTCGCTGCTTATTAATAATGTTTCGCAAATCACATCTCGTGACGTTCCCAGAACTAATAAAATCAGTGGGTCCCATACCTCTGCCTCCCACCACCTTAACAATTATATTAACAAGATGATAATTTTATATACGCATTTATTTTATGAATATTTTTAAATTTCAGTCTAATTATTGATATGGGCTTAATTTTTGTAGTATCTGCATCATTGATTGCTAGATTAGCCTATTTTCGCTATTTATATGGAGAACATACAATAGAATATGCGCTTAGATACTATTAAGGTGTGATCCTATGGCACGAAAGGAAACCAAAGGAGAAATGACTGTAAAAGAAGCTGGAAGAAAAGGCGGTAACACCACCAAGCAACGATACGGCGAAGGCTACTACGAGAACATCGGTAAAAAGGGCGGTCAGAAGGTCCGCGAACTCATAAAGAGAGGAAAAGAGTCGATATCAAGAAAGTAGGTAGCACTTACCTGCTTTCTCTACCAATTATTTTTAGAAAGATCTGTTTATCGTTGTTGCAACCCTATCGGAAATAATCTAGACTTTTCCATAATCCACACACTGATCTAGCTGCAACCGCTTATACGGTAAGTTATATCTCTGAGGACACATAAATTGCATTAATCTATTAATTATCAGGTGGTTGTGTTGTTATGTTTTTGAAGGTGGTAGTTGCGGCAGCCTTGCTGGCGGCCGCCCTATCCATGAGCGGGTGCTGCTCCTGCTGTTCGCCTCTCTCGAAAGGCGACTCGGATCATAATCCACAGATCGATGATGGACCCACCGACCCGGGCGATGCAGATAACCTGTTCGGCCACTGGATCTGGGGACAGTCAGCCTATGATGGATCTACGCTCGCGGAAACGGACATCGATTTTTATGAGAACGGCACATTTACATTCATCAGTGTGTTTCATAAATACGGCGGAGGTGGTACAAGCTATACTATCGTAGGCCGATACCATGTCAGCGGGGACTTGATCAAATATACGCATATCGTCAAGTACTACTACCAGGATATGAATCAACCTGATCACACGACAACGAACATCGCCGACACGTCGGGCACCTACCGGATCGAACCGGGCAATGCCTGTGATACGGTCTATCTGCAGGCAAAAGGCCTCTGGGATAATGAAACGTCATATTACCGGTATCCGTAGTGATAGTGAACTACCCCATCCTGAAGGGCGGGGCTTCCTGATTCACAGCCGACAGTCTGCAAACAACATTTCTGCTGAGCGCATTGACTATCTGCTCCGCAGGCAAACCGGCATACACCACGCCCTTCCAACCAGAGACCCACACCAACACCCAAAATATTCAACGCCGCGTTAAAATCCCTATCCAACTGAACTACAATACGGACAAATGTGTATTATATCTTTTAAGTCCTTCTTGACTATGTTTCCACACACTGAGCATTTCTGGGTGGTGTTCCCGGGGATCCACTTTGATTAGGTGTTTGCCAGCACCTTCAGCCTTGTAAACCAGCTTATCAAAGAAATCACGCCACCCAGCACCAGGATGTTACGTTTAAGAGTCTCACTAGATTTAACTGATAATTTGTTCTTGTAACTGTTATCTCGCAGCATTCCTAGTATGTCGAGGTCTTCCACAATGATGGTGTCATAGTTGTTGATGTAGTGCCTTGAGATTTGGTGGTTGCGATTGTTTCGTTGATCTGCAATGTATAATGGAAAGAGCCCGGGCTATGTGTTTATGGGCGGGTATCATGTCAGCGGGGATTCGATCAAATTCACACATATCGTCAGTACTACTATGAGGACCTCTCCAAAGCCGAGCATAGGACAACTAACATCGCCGACACTTCTGGCGCCTACCGGATTGAGCCGGGCGACGCTTATGATACGCTCTACATTCAGGCGGATGGCCTATGGGACAACGAGACGAAGCTCTACCGGCACAAGTCCTGATTGAATATCATTGTGACGGGATGTTAAATCCAGTCAAGATTGATCTGGCTGCAACTGCTTATCTAGTAAGTTATATCTCATAGTATACATAAATCGTATTAATTTGTTAATCAAGGGTGGTTGAGGTATGTTTTGGAAGGTGTTAGCATCACTGGTCCTGCTGGCGGTTGTCCTGGCCATGAGCGGGTGCTGCTCCTGTCGTCCGTTCTTACCGACTAATATTATAAATGATAATGGTAGTACAGATGGTAATCTTCAAACCAATAATACGCATGCGGATTCTGGGTCTACCGATCCAGGCGATGCAAGCATGCTTATCGGCGATGAGTGGACATCGTCGGCATATCTGAGTTACGAAGATAGCTCTGGCAACTATGTGGGGGATGATATTGCGAGTGAATCGGTCCAGTTTTTTGAGAATGGCACGTTCGTGTCCGTCGGGGCGGCCGTCCGCTGGAGCAATATGGGTTTTGTGATCAGGGGGCATTATCACGTCACTGGCAATACCATTAAATTTACTGATGTCGTCGAATATAATTATCCAGATGCAGAACAGAGCCAGTATACTACAAGGAACATCGCCGAAACAACCGGTACGTTCACTGTGGATACTACATCATATGATAATCTTGATCTGCTCGAAATACAGGTACCTGATCTATGGGCAGGTAGCAAGCAATCGTTCAGCAGATACAAGCGATAGGAGAGTCGTTTGACTTGACTCATTACACACATATCATGGGTGGGTGGAGGCGGCAAGCGTAGATGGAGAGTCCATCCCTTGATGGATAGCAGGTAGCAGTCGTGTCAATCAATATGGCAGATTTCCAATTTGAAAATCGATATGACGGCATTGAATAAGTGGCATTCTTAAAATGCCTGCCCTATCAATTGATAAACAAGCGTATTTTCGCTATTTCCATGAGTAACATACATTTATATAATTTAATATTTATATATTGTGGTTTTCATATGGCAATGAAAGGAAGCAAAGGAGATATGACCGTCAAGGAAGCCGGTAGAAAAGGTGGTAATACCACCAAGCAACGTTATGGAGAAGGCTATTATGAGAGCATCGGCAAGAAAGGCGGTCAGAAAGTTAGAGAGTTGATCAAGAAGGGAAAGGAATCTTCAAGAAGATAAAAGCTTTTTGATAGAGCTATAGAGAGAGCTATAGAGCTTTCTTTTTCCTTATTCAAGCCCCGTTGAAAAGTTAGGAGCGTGGATGGGACTTTTTGTGTTTGTGTTTTGGTGGGTTGGCGGCGTGGCGTGGTTCCCAGGGACTCGCGTACCTTAGTACAGCATGCTACGTGACCAGGCTTAACTTCCGGGTTCGGAATGGGACCGGGTGTTCACTGGTGCTTTGGCCGCCAAAACCATCAAAGAGGTCATTGTGATCCTTTGGGTCTTTGTTTTTGGATCCCTTTGGGTCTTTGTTTTTGGATCCCTTTGGGTCTTTGGTTTTTTGGTTGGTTTTGTGTGCTGTGTTTTGGTTGGTTTGCTTGTGGATTTCGCTTTGGAATGTGAATTGTGTTTGGTAGTCTTGTGTTTTTTCTTTTGGCGGGTTGGGCGGTTAGTGGTGGCTGGCTGAGCGCCTCGTTACCTTGGCGCGTACACTTCCACTCTATCAATCCCATCTTTTATGGGGGCCCAGTGATGGTCTCTTTTCAGGGTGTTTTTCGGGCTTAGATGCTTTCAGCCCTTATAACTTGGCGTGTGGCTGCCCAGCTGCGCCCTGTCGGACGACTGGTTGACTAGTGGCGCCGTTGCCTTGTTCCTCTCGTACTAAAAGCAACTTCTCCTCAGACCATCTTGCACCCCTAACAGATAGTAACCGACCTGTCTCACGACGGTCTAAACCCAGCTCACGATCTCCTTTAATAGGCGAACAACCTCACCCTTGGCAGCTGCTGCACTGCCAGGATGGAAAGAACC
>Ga0187785_10000982_pt1 | contig 10084 bp, 9 predicted proteins | sample 0815_BV2_4_20_MG_FD_132466 | JGI IMG/M metagenome (GOLD analysis project Ga0187785, IMG submission 132466) | Tropical peat soil microbial communities from peatlands in Department of Meta, Colombia - 0815_BV2_4_20_MG | ecosystem: Environmental > Terrestrial > Soil > Wetlands > Peat | place...
GGCCAAGGCTCTCCAGGAAGTCCTGGAATGGCAGATATTCGCCGAACGGGACGAGATGGATCTTGTCGTAGCCGCCGATGACCTCGCCCTTGTCGTCGATCACGAGAAGGCTGTTGTAGATACGCGTCGTGGTCAGCGCGCCCTGTGCGTCACGCTCCTCGACGAGACGCGCCGAGCCGACGAGCAGCGAAGTTCCTTGCGGCAGCGCGTCCGCGATGAGCGAGAGCGCCTCGGGTGAGTCGGCGAGAAGGAACGGCACCGCCGTCTCGGGCCATACCACGAGTGAGATGCCGGTAAGCCCATTCGGACCCGACTTGGTGAGATCGAGATAATCGGTGAAGATCTCGGCGCTGTTCTCGGGTCGCCACTTCTTGGCCTGATCGATGTCGGCCTGGACGATGCGCACCCGGAGACCAGTGCCGGCGCTGTCCGCGTGAGCGAGTCGTTGCTCGCCCCACAAGCCGCCGATGCCAAGCGCGATGAGCAGGACGCCAGCGAGGAAGATCGTGCTGCGGCCAGCGGGAGGCAAACCGCTTGGCGTGACGATCGAAGCAGGGCTTGCGAACAGGAGCACCGCGAGCAGGCTCAAGGCATAGACGCCGAACAGCGAGGCGAGCTGCATCATTCCGCCGCTGCCGAGCAGCGCATATCCGACGAGGTTCCAGGGCAGTCCCGTCAAAACATGGCCGCGGGCATACTCGGCGAGACCAAAGGCGACGGCGAGCGCGAACGCGCGGGCCATGCCCGGCCACCACATCAGTATGGCAAGTGTCGCGGCCGCGACGAAGAACAACGCCATGCCTGCGGGGAGCGCCGTCATGACGAAGGGGATGAGCCACCCGTGCCGCCAAGGCTCGACGAGAAAAGCCTCGGCGACCCAATAGAGACCAGTAAGAAAATAACCGAAGCCGAACCAGAACCCGATCAGAGCGGCGCATTTGAGCCGCTCGCGGAGGTGTTGATGGTCGCGATGGCAGCCGTCGAGCAGCCAGATCAGAGGGCCGAAAGTGATGAACAAAATGAACCAGATATGCAGCGGCGCGAAAGCAAGCACCGAGAGCGCGCCGAGGGCCGCGGCAAACAGAGCGCGACGCCATCCAGTTAGGCTCGCGACCCAAGTCGCGAGGCGCTGGCCGGGCCTCATTCTGACTTTGGACTTGGCGATGTTTCGTCGCCGGCGGCCGCGTCGCCCTCCTTCGGCAGTACGTGGATGCGAAGCTTCTTGATCCGGCGCGGATCGGCATCGAGCACCTCGAATTCGACGCCGCTTGGATGACGCACGAGTTCGCCGCGCGCCGGGATGCGCCCGGCGATGGAGAATACGAGGCCGCCTAGCGTGTCGATCTCTTCTTCGAGCTCCTCGGAGACGAGCTGAAGCCCCAGATGGTGTTCGAGATCCTCGATCGGCGTGCGCGCGTCGGCGATCAGCCCGAGCCGAGGATCGGTGCGGATCAGCGGCTCGTTCTCGACGTCGTGCTCGTCGGCAATCTCTCCGACCACCTCCTCGACAAGATCCTCGATGGAGACGAGTCCGTCGGTGCCGCCATACTCGTCGACCACGAGAGCAAGATGCAGCCGCGTCGACTGCATCTTGAGCAGGAGATCGAGCACCGACATCGAGCCCGGCACGTAGAGGATCTCGCGCGCGATGCCGCTCGAGGCGACGCTCCGCGCGAGATCGACCTTGCCGAGGTCGAGAGGCACGGCCTCTCCCGCCTCCGCCGCCGTGGTGATCCACGACATGAGGTCGCGGATATGAATCATGCCGCGCGGATCATCGAGCGTCTCGTGATAGACCGGGAGCCGCGAATGCTCGGCTTGGCGGAACACACGCATCAGTTCGTCGATGGTGACCGTGTCGTCGACGGCGACGATGTCGGCCCGCGGCACCATCACGTCCTCGACCGTGAGCTTGCCGAATCTGAGGATGCGCCGGAGCATGTTGCGCTCTTGAGCGCTCAGCGTATCGCTCTTGCTGCGGGCGAGCGCATCCTCGATCAGCTCGCGCAGGTCGGGCTCCTCGCCGAGACCGAAAGTCGCAAGCAATCGCTCGAACCAGGACGCCTCCTCCTCTGCCGAACGCTCTTCCTCCTTGGGAAGGTCGTTTTCGGCCGTCGGGGCGTTGCTCATGACGATACCTCCGTAGTCCGAATCTCGCTCCTGTCGGCGTAAGGATCGGCGATGCCGAGCGAGGCGAGCGCGCGTCTCTCGAGTGTCTCCATCCTCTCCGCCTCGTCCTCCTTCATATGGTCGAAACCGAGAAGATGCAGCACGCCGTGCACGACGAGATGGGCGACGTGATCGGAAAGCGCAGTGCCCATCGCCTGCGCTTCCTTCACGATGGTCTCGTAGCCGAGCGCGACGTCGCCGAGATACCTGGGCTCGCTCGAATCACACGCGAGCGGGTCGCTCGCGGGAAAGGACAGCACGTTGGTCGGGGCGTCCTTGCCGCGCCATTTGCGGTTCAGCGCGCGCATCTCGGCGTCGTCGGTGAGGAGGATACTGACTTCACAGGTTATCGACCGTGTTGGCGCCGCCGCGGCAACGCCGGCACGGGCCGCGCCGGCAAGCATGGCATCGGTCACGCGTGCCGTGCGCCAAGCCTCGTCATGGCGCACGACCGCGACGTCGAGCTTTGCGCTCGTCTCGCGCATGGCGCTCTTGCGACTAGGGCCACCGTCAGCCATTGCGCCCACCCTTGAGGGGAGCGGATTCGTAGGCGTCGACGATCTTGCCGACGAGCTCGCGGCGAACGACATCGGCCCTAGTGAAAGCGATGTGGTCGATCTCCTCGATGCCCTTGAGGATGTTGATCGCCTCGATCAGACCTGAATCCCTCCCCGGCGGCAGATCGACCTGCGTCGGATCCCCGGTCACAATCATCTTGCTCTGCTCGCCAAGCCGCGTAAGGAACATCTTCATCTGCACGCTCGTGCAGTTCTGCGCCTCATCGAGGATGATCATGGCGTGGGAAAGGGTACGCCCGCGCATGAAGGCGAGCGGAGCGATCTCGATCACGCCGGTAGCAAGCCCGCGCTCCACGCGCTCCGGCGCCAGCACGTCGTAGAGCGCATCGTAGAGCGGGCGCAGATAAGGGTCGACCTTCTCGCGCATATCGCCAGGAAGGAAGCCGAGCCGCTCGCCGGCCTCGACCGCAGGCCGCGACAAGATAAGCCGGTCGCACTGTCCGCCCTCGAGACAGGCAGCGGCGTAGGCGACAGCGAGATAGGTCTTGCCGGTGCCGGCAGGGCCAGTGGCGAAGACAAGGTCGCTCCGCTTCAGCGAAGCGAGATAGGCGCTTTGCGCCGGCGTGCGCGCGGTGATGAGGCGCTTGCGCGTCCTGATCTGTTCCGCCTCGGGCAGCTCTGCGCGCGGTTCCTCGCTGACCCCCGGCTCGACGACCTTCGCATGGCGGATAGCGCCGACCACCTCTCCGACGCCGATCATCTCGCCTTGCGCGAGCCTGCCGTAGAGCTGTTCGAGTACGGATTTCGCCGTCGCGCAGGAAGCCTCGGATCCCCGCAGGCTGACCGCGTTGCCGTTGACCACGGCCTCGATGCCGAGACGGTCCTCGAGGACGGCGAGATTGGCGTCGTAATCGCCTAGCAGATCGCGAACGAGTCGCATGTCGTCGAAGAACACGACGGTCGGCTCGCCACCGCCATTGGCGCGCGCCGCGGCCGAGCGCTTCAGCGCAGTTCCACGCCCCCGCGCCAATGACGATTTCCTTCCGCTGGCCTTACTGGTCACACGGCCGCCTGAACTGGCTCGCGCCATGCAAACCCCAAATTGATGACACCGTGAAGACTGTTCGGGCCCGCGGCTAAGATGTCAACCTCAACGATCTCGCCGATCAATCCCTCGGGTCCCTCTGCATGCACCGCCTGTAGATAAGGTGAACGTCCAGCCACCTGTCCGGGTTTCCGTCCGCGTCCTTCGAACAGCACCTTGAGCTTGCGCCCTACGGTTCTCTGATCGAAGTCGCGGCGGTGCTTATCGAGCAGGCTCTGCAAGGCGTGGAGCCGCTCGCGCTTCACCCCTTCTGGCACCTGGCGGTCGAAGGTTGCGGCTCCCGTACCGGGGCGCGCGCTGTACTTGAAGGAGAACGCCTGGGCAAACTGGGCGCGGCGGACAAGCGCAAGAGTGGCCTCGAAATCCTCGTCCGTCTCGCCGGGAAATCCCACGATGATGTCGGTCGACAGTGCGATGCCTGGCCGCGCCTCGCGCACCTTGCCGATCAACGCCTCGTAGTCCTCAGCCGTATGCTTGCGGTTCATAGCCGCGAGGATGCGGTCGGACCCCGCCTGGAAGGGGAGGTGCAGATAAGGCATGAGCTTTGGCTCATCGGCGAAAAGCTGGATCAACTCATCGTCCATGTCGCGCGGGTGGCTCGTGGTAAAGCGGAGACGCTCGATCCGCGGCACTTGCGCAAGACGCTTCAACAGCTTCGCGAGCGACCAGTCGCGGCCGTCGGCATTGGCGCCGTGATAGGCATTGACGTTCTGGCCGAGCAGCGTGATCTCGCGCGTCCCCGCGCGCGCGAGGCTCTCGACCTCGGCGACGATCTCCGCAGGTGAGCGTGAGAACTCCGCCCCTCGCGTATAGGGCACGACGCAGAAGGTGCAGAATTTGTCGCAGCCTTCCTGCACGGTAACGAAGGCCGAAGGCTGTGCCGCTGATCTTCGCCTCGCGGGCAGATGAGCGAATTTGTCCTCAGCGGGAAACTCGGTGGCGATTACGCCTTTGCCCGTTGTCTCGGCTTGCGTCACGAGATCGGCGAGGCGATGGTAGCTCTGCGGTCCGACTACGATGTCGACTGCTGGCGCCCGCGCCATGATCTGCTCACCCTCGGCCTGGGCGACGCAGCCCGCGACCGCGATCAGAGTGTCGCGGCCCTCCCTCTTCCTTGCTTCCTTGGCAAGGCGCGCGCGGCCGAGCTCCGAATAGACCTTCTCGGCGGCCTTCTCCCTAATATGGCAGGTATTCAGAATGACGAGGTCGGCCTGGTCTTGGTCCTGTGTCAAAGCGTAGCCGAGCGCATCCGCCATGCGCTCGCTGTCATAGGCGTTCATCTGGCAGCCGAAAGTCTTGATATGCAGGGTCTTGGGCATTTTTTTCTACAAGGGCCTTGCCCTCCTCGTTTGTTGGGCAGGGGCACCACTCTCGTCAAGGGGACCCCTCGGTAAATAATGGGCGCCCTACATTGCCTTAGAAGGGCGAAGCGTTTATCTACCCGACACATTAGATAGGGTATTGGACATCTCCTCGTGATCTCCCAAAAGGCAAAATATGCTCTTCGCGCTCTTGTCGCGCTGGCGCGCGCCGGGGACTCCATGATGATCGGAGAGATCGCCGCACAGGAACGCATTCCCCGCAAATTCCTGGAGCAGATTCTCCTCGAGCTTAAGCGCCACGGCATCCTCTTGAGCAAGAGGGGCAAGCTCGGCGGCTATGCTCTCCTAATGCCGGCCGACCAGATCACCTTCGGCCAAGTTCTGCGCATCCTCGACGGACCGCTGGCGCCTTTGCCCTGCTTGAGCCGCATTGCCTATCGGCGCTGCGTCGATTGCCGCACCGAGGAGGATTGCGAGATCAGGCATGTCTTCGCCGCGGTGGCCACGTCCGCCCGCGAGGTGCTCGACCGCACCACCATCGCCGACGCGATTCGGAGCCCGAAAAGCCTAGAATCCGGTGCTATCCGAGCCGTCCGCTAGGCCTTTCCCCCGATTTTTTTTTATTTTGAAGCGTCCAGGGCGTCTTGGCCCTGGAAACAATTTCTCTCGCCCGGGTGTTCGTTAGATCGGGGTGGCACGGGGCGTCGGGAGAATGGTACGGTCCGCCCTTGATAAACACTATAAACTAGATAGAGTTTAGGGTGTTATTCAGGAGAGGAGATCGATCATGAAACTTCGCAACACCCTTTTTGCCGGCGCGGCGCTGATCGCGTCGACGCTCGCCGCGAGCGCCGTGCTTGCCGACGCGACCCTGCTCAATGTTTCCTACGATCCGACGCGTGAGCTCTACAAGGCGGTCAACGAGGCCTTCATCAAGGACTACAAGGCCAAGACCGGAGAGACCGTCACGATCGAGCAATCCCATGGCGGCTCGGGCAAGCAAGCTCGCGCCGTGGTCGACGGTCTCCAGGCCGACGTTGTGACGCTGGCGCTTGCCGCCGATATCGACCAGATCGCCAAGGCCGGCAAGATCAAGGCCGATTGGCAGAAGCGGCTCGGCAACAACTCCTCGCCCTACAGCTCGACCATCGTCTTCCTCGTGCGCAAGGGAAACCCGAAGCACATCAAGGATTGGGATGACCTGGTGAAGGACGGCATCCAGGTCATCACGCCAAATCCGAAGACCTCGGGCGGCGCCCGCTGGAATTATCTTGCGGCTTGGGCCTACGCCGATCAGAAATTCGGTCACAGCGAAGACAAGGACAAGGACTTCATCAAGAAGCTCTACGCCAACGTGCCGGTGCTCGACACTGGGGCGCGCGGCTCGACCACGACGTTTGCTCAACGCGGCATCGGCGACGTCCTGCTCGCCTGGGAGAACGAAGCCTTCCTCGCTCTTAATGAGCTCGGCGCCGACCAGTTCGAGATCGTCGTGCCGTCTCTCTCGATCAAAGCGGAGCCGCCGGTGGCGGTGGTCGACGAGGTGGTCGATGCCAAAGGCACGCGCAAAGTCGCTGAGGCCTATCTGAACTTTCTCTACACGCCGGAAGCCCAGAAGCTCATTGCCCATAACTACTATCGCCCCTCCGATCCCAAATCGGCCGATCCCAAGGATCTCGCGCGCTTCGCCGACGTGAAGCTCGTGTCGATCGACGATCCGCTGTTCGGCGGATGGGCCAAGGCGCAGCCCAAGCATTTCGACGAGGGCGGCATCTTCGACCAGCTATATCAGCCCAAGTCGACCAACTAACCGGTCGGCCAACCTGAGGAAAACGCCATGGCCGGCGCCCGCGGCCTTGCGTTGAAGAAACCGAGCGCGCTTCCCGGATTTGGGTTGGCGCTCGGTTTCACTTTGACGTATCTGAGCCTGATCGTCCTCATTCCGCTCGGCGGACTCGTGCTCAAGTCGGCAACCCTCGGGTTGGCCGGCTTTCTCGACGTGGTGACCGGTCCGCGGACGCTCGCCGCGCTCCGCTTGAGCTTCGTCACCGCCCTGATCGCGGCCGTGATCAACGCCGTGTTCGGGGTGATCATCGCCTGGGTGCTGATCCGCTACCGCTTCCTAGGCCGCCGTCTGCTCGATGCGTTCGTCGATCTTCCCTTCGCTCTGCCGACCGCGGTCGCTGGCATCGCCTTGACGACGCTTTACGCGCCGAACGGCTGGATTGGCGGCTGGCTCGCGCCGCTTGGCATCAAGGTCGCCTATACCCCGCTCGGCATTACCATCGCGCTGATCTTCATCGGACTGCCGTTCGTAGTGCGCACCGTGCAGCCGGTGCTCGAAGAGTTCGACCGCGAGCTTGAGGAGGCTTCGGCGACTCTCGGCGCCAACCGCCGCCAGACCGTGTTCATGGTGATGCTGCCGACGCTGATGCCTGCGATCCTCACCGGCTTTGCGCTTGCTCTCGCCCGCGCCGTCGGCGAATACGGCTCGGTGATCTTCATCGCCGGCAACATGCCGTTCCAATCCGAGATCGCGCCGCTTCTCATCATCATCCGCTTGGAAGAGTTCGGCTACGCGCAGGCCGCGGCGATCGGCACGGCGATGCTGCTGATCTCCTTCGCCATTCTGCTGTTCGTGCATCTGGTGCAAGCCTGGAGCCGCAGGAGGTTCGGCCAATGACCGATGCTGCCGTCGCACCCCTGCTGGTCTCGACGCCGCAGTCTCAGGCCGTCACCACCGAGCAGCCGCTCGTCCGCTACGTCCTGATCGGCGTCGCCGTCGTGTTCCTCGTCGTGTTCCTGTTTCTGCCGCTTGCCTCGGTGTTCGTCGAGGCGCTCCGCTTAGGACTTGGCACCTATTTCGCCTCGATCACCGAGCCTGATGCCGTCTCAGCCATCGAGCTCACTCTGCTCATCGCGGCAATAGCCGTTCCCGCCAACGTGGTGTTCGGGCTTGCCGCCTCCTGGGCGATCGCCAAGTTCGACTTCCACGGCAAGAGCCTGCTCAACTCGCTGATCGATCTTCCCTTCTCCGTCTCTCCGGTCATTTCCGGATTGATCTACGTGCTCCTGTTCGGCGCCCAGGGCTATTTCGGCGCCTTCCTCAAGAGCGAGAACATTCAGATCATCTTCGCGCTGCCCGGCATGGTGCTCGCCACCATCTTCGTCACCTTTCCGTTCGTGGCGCGCGAGCTCGTGCCGCTGATGCAGGAGCAAGGAACACAGGACGAGGAGGCCGCGTTATCCCTCGGCGCATCCGGCTGGAAGACCTTCGTCAAGGTGACGCTGCCCAATATCCGCTGGGCGCTGCTCTATGGGGTGGTGCTTTGCAACGCGCGCGCCATGGGCGAATTCGGCGCCGTGTCGGTTGTCTCCGGCCATATCAGGGGCAAGACCAACACCATGCCGCTGCATGTCGAGATTCTCTACAACGAGTACAACTTTGCCGCTGCCTTCGCCGTCGCCTCGCTGCTCGCCCTGCTTGCCCTCGTCACCCTCGTTGTCAAGGTCGCGCTGGAATGGCGCTATGCCGATCAAATCGCCGCGTCGCGGCGCCACTAGGAGAAAACCATGGACGCTCCGGTCACGAACGGGATCACCTCTGGCAGCACTTGGCCGCTTTCCTGGACGAGGCGTTGGGAAAAGCCGATGCAGGTCACCATCGAGGCTGTCGTGCGCAAATTCGGCGCGACCGCGGCTCTCCATGGCATCTCGCTCGATATCCAACCCGGTGAGCTTGTCGCTCTCCTCGGGCCTTCGGGTTCCGGCAAGACGACGCTACTCAGGATTCTCGCCGGATTGGACGCGCCGACCTCAGGTCGCGTCCTGTTCGATGGCGACGATGCGCTGAAGCTTACCGTGCAACAGCGCAATGTCGGGCTCGTGTTCCAGAGCTACGCGCTCTTCCGGCATCTTACGGTGCTCGACAATATCGGCTTTGGCCTGCGCGTCCGCCCGAGGTCGCGGCGTCCAAGCCGCCAAGAGATCAAACGCCGCGCGCTCGAGCTACTCGATCTCGTGCAACTTACGGGGTTGGAGAAGCGCTTCCCCGCCCAGCTTTCGGGCGGGCAGCGCCAGCGTGTGGCATTTGCCCGCGCACTCGCCATCGAGCCGCGCGTGCTTCTGCTCGATGAACCGTTCGGGGCGCTCGACGCCAAGGTACGCAGGGAACTTCGCCGCTGGCTGCTGGAGATTCACAACAAGACCGAGCATACCACCGTGTTCGTTACCCATGACCAGGAGGAGGCGCTCGAGCTCGCCGACCGCGTGGTGGTGATGAGCGAAGGCAAGATCGAGCAGATCGGGACGCCCGACGAGATCTACGACGAGCCGAACTCGCCCTTCGTGTTCTCCTTCATCGGCGAATCGAGCACCCTCCCGGTGCGCGTCGAGCAGGGCAAGGTCTGGCTCGACGAGCACACCCTCGATCTTGACGTCAACGGCGTTCCCAATGGCCCGGCGCGACTCTTCTTCCGACCCCACGACGTTGAGGTGGGTACCGATCTGCCCGGCGCCATCCCGGGCGTCGTCCAGGGACTCCGCCGCCATGCCGGTGCCCGGCGCGTCGACCTCGCTGTCGCCAGTCTGCCCGACCGCATCGAGATCGAGCTTCCCGCCGATTACAACATTGGTCGTTCGGGGCGGATCGCCGTGCGCCCGACGCAGTTCCGTCTTTACCCCGCGACTCCACAAGACTAACAGGCCTGATGCGGCCGCGAAAAACGTTGACCACTAACGAAACTTCGCAAGCCGCGCACACGCATTAGCGCGCAGTAATCTCTAGGCTCCTGCTTTGGCGCGGCACCGGGCTGCGGCTATCCGCGGCATCCAGGCGAGACACTCGACGCGCTACGACGTGAGAAGAAGTCTGAAATTCTCCGGCATCACCGCCGGCGCGATCTGCTCGAAGGTGCATTGCCGCGGCGTCTTGTCTGGGCGGAAGCGGACGAGCTTCGTGCCGTGCCGGA
>Ga0187785_10000983_pt1 | contig 10083 bp, 8 predicted proteins | sample 0815_BV2_4_20_MG_FD_132466 | JGI IMG/M metagenome (GOLD analysis project Ga0187785, IMG submission 132466) | Tropical peat soil microbial communities from peatlands in Department of Meta, Colombia - 0815_BV2_4_20_MG | ecosystem: Environmental > Terrestrial > Soil > Wetlands > Peat | place...
ACAGCTTCCGCACCCACGCCGCGTGCTCGGCGTTGGCCTCGGAAGCCATGTATTTGCCGCCATGTCCGGTGTACCGTTTCAGACCGATTCCGTAACCCAATTTTGCCGCATTACGCTTTTCGTGCACTTCCGGAAAATTGGGATCGATGGCGGCCGTTACATCCGCGGAAAGTGCTCTGCTCTTTGTCAGCAATGCATGCAAATTGCGGGTTGAAGGCTCCATTCCGCTCGCATGCATGAGATCCATGAGAAACAGTTCCAGGAAAATAGATTTAGCACTGCTGTTTCCTTCGCTACCGATTTCTTCCTTGTCGTAGAAAACCGCAACTGCAGTGTGTTCCGGGTTTTCCGTCTCGAGCAGTGCGGTAAACGACGTATAGGCGCAGATGCGGTCATCTTGCCCGTATCCCGCTACAAGACTCCTATCAAGGCCGCAGTCTCTCGCCTGTTCCGCAGGAACGAGTTGGAGTTCTGCAGTCAAGAAATCTTCTTCGATCATGCCGTATTTCGCGTGCAGGTATTCGAGAACCGCCAGCTTGACTCGGTCCTCTGCTTCCTTGTCCTCGTACGGTATCCCTCCTGCTATCACGTTGAGCGTTTCCGCCGGTATGAATTCCGACGCCTTCTGCTCCAACTGCTTGCGCGACAAATGGGGAAGGAGATCAGGGACCGTCAAAACGGGATCACCGGGAGAAACACCGATATCCACTTCCACAGTGGAGTTATCCTGCAGCACGACCGTTCCGCACAGCGCAAGACCGCGGGCAACCCACTGGTATTTCTTTATTCCTCCATAATAATGGGTCTTCAGAAGAGCCAGCCCGGTGTCCTCGTACAGCGGATTCGGCTTGAGATCGAGGCGGGGGCAGTCGACGTGAGAGGTGACCAGCCTGATGCCCTCTGACAATGGCTTCAGACCGGTGATCGCGAGAGCGAGAATCTTGCCTCTGAGCACGAAGAGAACTTTTTTTGGCCAGGTCTCCGGCGACAGATCCTGAAATCCTTCAGCCGCAGCACGTTCCCGGAAGAACTTTACCGCTCGCCTTTCTGTTCGGCACGCGTTGAGAAATTCCATGTATCGAGTGCAGAAGGAGAACGCCTCCGTACGTTCCTGTTCGGAAAACCGATCCCACAATCGTGTGGGTTGTCTTACCAGCTTGTCTTTCAACTGCTTCGTCTTATCGGAAATCTTATCATTCGTGTCTGTCATTACATCCTCGGCAGATTGAGCGAAATTATTCAGCGGCCGAATTTCCAGGGGGGATCAAGCGGATTGAAATTCTCGGACAACGTCCTCGGCTGGTCTGCGGCGGGACCGATCGGTCCGTGGTTGGATGCAGATGCTGCCTTCACGGTTGCATGATTTTTGCGCTCCAGAAATTCTTTCGCCGTGTTGATTGGGGTAGCGAATCCTATCCCCTGGCTTTTCCAGAGCAGGATCGTGTTGATCCCTATGACGAGCCCCTCCAGATTGAACAGCGGGCCGCCGGAATTTCCCAAGTTCATGGCCGCGTCGATCTGTATCAGCGGTGGATATCCGGCACCGGGAATAACGCGTTTCTGAGCGCTCACAATGCCGAACATGAGGGACTGGCCTATTCCATACGGATTACCTATTCCCACGACCCACTCGCCCAGTTCCACATTTTCGGAATCGCCCATTTTTACTGGCTGCAGATTGGACGCGTCTATTTTTATCAGCGCCAGATCGTTCTTGCTGTCTTTGTGCAGAACCTTTGCGAGATATTTCCTGCCTCCCAAAAGTTCTACTTCGATTTGAGACCCATTGCGCAAAACGTGTTCATTGGTGATAATGTGGCCACTGCTGGAAATAACGAAGCCCGATCCGTAGCCCATGGCTTTGCCGCTGGAGTCTCCGCCGAAACCGAGATTCCCGAGGGAAAAAGACGAGCCTGCTTCGAGCATTCGGATGGACACAACAGACTTGTTGACTTTTTTCACAAGTTCTCTGATATCGGGAAAGCTTCCGTATTTGAGCGAAGGCTCCTGTCTCTGGCTTTCCGAAGGTTCCGGTTTGAACGGAACGGGCGACAAACCTATGTGGTTTCGAGGGCCAGCAGATTTGTCAGCCGGGTACGGACGGGTGTACGACGGAAGATCGCCCGTGGAAGAACGAGTCGTTGCCTTGCGGAGCATCAGATCCTCCGCACGCGTTTCGGAAACAACAGCAAACGACAAGAAACCAAAATGTGCTATGATGACAATCAGGCCCAATCGGAAAGCCTTCATTCAAGACTCCTCTGCAGGGTATCCAGCCAAGAACCGCAGTCAGAGTGCGGTTTTCCGGGGAGGTGATGTGGGTATATCCTCATCCTGGTGGCATTGTCAACGGTTTTTTGGATTTTCTCGGAGAGAATCCATAGGTTTGATTTATTATTTAAGGTCTTTGGTTAACAACCGCCATATCGACAGCAGGAGCCTTGCATATGTATGAGGTTGAAATCACCGCCTGGTTTTGTGCAGCCCACAAGTTGAGAGACTATCACGGAAAATGCGAGCACCTGCACGGTCACAATTACAAAGTCACAGTGGCTGCTCGCTCCCATCGTCCCGGGAGAGGCGGCATGGTCATCGATTTTGGCGACCTCAAGAAAGCCGCTGCTCAAGTACTCGGAAAAGTGGACCATGGATATCTCAACGAAATTCCCCCCTTTGACGAAATTGAACCGTCGGCTGAAAATATAGCATGTTTTCTGTTCGATGCAATCGCAGAGAACTTGGGCAACGAGGCAGACCTGCTCTTCAGCGTTTCCGTGTGGGAATCGGCCTCGTCGAGGGCGACCTATTTCAGAGACCCTCAGGCCCGAGTGCAACCCGAAAGTTCAAGATGAGCCTTCCCGATCGTCCCATCCGAGACGATCGCCAACATGGAGAGAAAAATTCAGTGGATTCATTACCAGGTGCAGAAATTCCGGACGTCCAGAGCCTACCCGACGAACGTCAAATTCCCATTGATAAAGTCGGAGTGAAAGGCCTGCGTTATCCCATTTGCGTCAAGGACAGGAGCAAAGGTTTCCAGCATACTGTCGGCATATTTGATCTTTACGTCAACCTGCCTCACGATTTCAAGGGTACGCACATGAGCAGGTTCATCGAGGTCCTCAATGAATTCCGAGGCGAAGTTTCCATGGAGAAGTTCCAGGATATCCTCGAAAAGATCAAGACTACTCTCAATGCAAGAAGCGCTCACATGAACGTGGAATTCCCCTACTTCATCGAAAAATCCGCGCCCGTCACTGCCACACCGGGATTGATGTCGTACACCTGCTTCATGAGCGGTTCGCTTGCGGATGAATTCGATCTTATCGTGGGAGTGGAGGTGCCGGTAACAACCGTGTGTCCGTGCTCCAAGGAAATCTCGGAATATGGAGCGCACAATCAACGAGGCATCGTGCGCGTGCAGCTCAGATTCAAGAAATTGTTCTGGATCGAGGAAATCATTGAAGTCGTGGAGTCGTCGGTCAGTTCGGAAATTTATTCTTTGTTGAAGCGACCTGACGAGAAATTTGTCACCGAGCGGGCGTTCGAAAACCCCATGTTCGTGGAAGACGTTGTCCGATGCGCACTATCTCGACTCAGGGAAAAGAATAATTTCCCCTGGTATCGTATTGAAGTGGAAAATTTCGAATCCATTCACAACCACAGCGCGTACGCAATGATAGAAAAAGATTTTTCGCCGAAGCCAGAACGTTTCAAGGGAATAACGCGGCACAACGGGCCGATCTGATTTCGGAAAACTTGCCTGCCATTAATTTCTTACCGCAGTATCCTCTCTCAGTGCACCGTTTCGAACCTATTCGTCCGGACAAGCATCTAATTTCATGGGGGACGGTTTTTTCATTTCCATCGGATGTACACGGGGATGATCATGGAACCTATTGCGATAAGTATTACGGTGGTACTGTGCGCGTTGGCGCTCGTCGGCTTACTCTTGACAGCTCGGAAACGAGCCGAGGAATTGTCTGAAGCGGACAACAGCCGCACCGGTCCACCACCGGCAGGGGAGCCTGACGGCGCGGATATGCGGGGGTACGACTCAATCGACTGCTTTGACGACTGCATGCGCGTATTCAGATGGCAAGCCAAGGAGCAGCAGGAATGCGCGAGTGCATGCGGGCTCGGGAGCAAGGCCGAATAATTGGGAAGCCGAGCATTGGACTGAATGAAACCGCGCCGGGTGCGAGCTATCGTTCTTGTTGCGCCGAGTATGGTCTGGCAATGTGAATGTAGTAGGCACGCGCGCACGCGTTTCGTACCCGTTCTCGCCTCCAACCATCCTCAACATATGGTTGGGGGTATTTTTTTCTTGAAACGTGAAAAGATTAATTGCTTTTTTTTGAAATCCAGGGTAGTAGTTGAACTCACAACCTTTTTGCTTTTTATTTGTTTTACGTAGCTCACGGACCACCGTTGAGTTTTTTCTCTAATGAATGGGAGGAGTTATGGTTTTCCGAAATCGAACTAACTTGGCGTGCTGCATATTGGCTATCAGTGTTCTCCTGATTTCAGCTCCTTCAGCCGGTGCACAGGGGCTGTTCGGGGTGGGGCTTCCCGGGATGCCCTCCCTGGGAGGATACCTTGGGGGGCCTGCCGGCTGTGGAGAAAAGGTTTTTCCCAAAGGGGCTCTGGAAGCATACGTGGGATACATGGAGTCCGGTCGAGGCATGTCGATCAGTTATGAGACCAGAGGTCTTCAGACCCCGGGGGGGTTTGATTCCGGACTGCACAGGTTTTCCTCTCGAGGTGTGTGGTTTGGTCTGGCTGATTCAGTCTGGCTGACCGAGAATCTCGGATTTTTGGCCTCCGGGTGGATCCTTCTTCCATCGACAACACAGTCCAGGGAACAGTACAATCGTGCGAATTCGGAGCGAACCTGGGATGCGGATCCCAAGTGGTGGTTCGTGGACGGACTGTTCGCCGCTCAAGTCCCTGGGGGCTTCTCTCTGCTTGCAGGCCTTCGATATGATTATTTCTCCATAAAATTCAAGAATCCTTTTAATTCGAGTGCGTTCTTTGTCAACCCCAATGCTACCGCTGACGCGATAGCGGAAAATTGGATTCCCCTCGTGGGCACGCAGTTCAGCATGGGCGGATCATATGGAAATGTGCTCGTGCGTGTAGTGGGATTTCCCGTCCTTTTGGGGAACGTGAAATACAAGCTGTATGTTGGCAACGCTGCTCCGACGTTTGCCGAGGATGTGCGTGGAAACTGGAACAACGGCTACTTCCTGGAAGTTTTTGCCGAGTATTCCAAGAAATTCGGCGCCGGTTCCGTCGGCATTTTTGCAAGGTGGAATGGGACCGAGGGCAAATCGACGGCGGATCTGACTGAGGGAACTACCGCTCAAGCCTTTTTGGGTGATCGGTCTTTCGATTTGAACGTCACCCGAACCATGTGGACTGTAGGTGGCAGTTTCGGTCTCGACTTCAATCTGCCGATGTTGGGATATTAACTGATTCAGGATTTTACCTGACTCTGTCGTTTGGCGGATATAAAAACCGATAAGCAGAAACGTGTGTACGTTTCGTACCCATTCTCGCCTCCAACTATCCTGTATATGGTTGGAGGTATTTTTTTTCTGAAACGTGAAAGGGTTGACGATCATTCAGTCTCGCGAGGAACCCATTGTTTCCGTGTCATTGCCAGGGCAAAGCCCGAAGCAATCTCCAACCGACCAAAATCGAGATTGCTTCGTCGCTCCGCTCCTCGCAATGACTTGATTGGACCACCGGCTTGGGGGCCAGAATTATGAGCAAATCCGGCACAATTTTCGAGAACCGGTATATGTAAAATCGACAGCAGAAGTGGCTGATATCAATATAGATGCCACCCCTTTTACATACAAACGGATACAAACGCTGATCGCTTTTTGTTACTGGTTGTTCTCTATGAGTTCACGCCCTCGGCTTCAGCGGATTTGTCGTCTTCGATGACGTCTTTTCTCCAGCTTTTCACCGATTCCTCCTGGCACGCGGTTCGGAAACAGCACCTTTCTTCAGTGCAATCGTCGTATCCCTTATTGAAACAATCAGAGTACCCTGCCCGCCGTTGCGCACTGTGAATCCGTTCCGTATAACGTTTGCGTATACACGCGGGACAATACCCGTGAGATATTTCCGATTCGTCGGCTTCGGAATCTCCCCATTCTATCCCGCAAAGAAGACATTTATATTTCAGCATCGCTCAAGGACTCCAGAACGCTGCACACTTTTTTCGACGTCACTGTCGAACAAGACGAAAGTCCCGGAAGACCGGGCGAAACGGCTCCAATTCCGGCGGCCGGGATCCACATTGAATAACACAAAAGACTGCCTTGCCCCCGTAATCTTCACCAAAAGTGACTCTCAACAGTTAGACTGTAAACCGCCACACGTCTTATGACCCCAGTTTCGGTTCCCGGTTCCTCGTGCAGCACTATTCGTTCCGGGGCCCGGAGAAATGATTTCAATACGTGCCAGCCGGGTCCGGGATAGTAAAGAAGAATGTGGAGCCCTTTCCGGGCTCGGATTCCACCCAAATCCTTCCACCGTGATGTTCCACTATTTTCTTGCAGTTTGCCAGGCCGATGCCCGTGCCGGGTCTTTCACGACCTCCTTCAAGCCGTTGAAAAATCCGGAAGATACGTTGAAAATCATGCGTCTCCATCCCTATCCCGTTATCCTTTACGCTGAACAGCCAGCCGGATTGCTGCCGTGTGACGCCGATGTGAATCTCGAGCGGCCGATCATCGGCAAATTTGAGTGCATTACTCAGAAGGTTTTGAAACAGCTGAATCATTTGTGAAAGATTGCCCATGACGGTGGGAAGGGGATCACTCGTGATCGCTGCTCGACTCTCATGGATTGAAGATCCCAAATTGGACAAGGCCCTTTCCAGAACGACGTTGCAGTCGATGTGCTCCAGCAGTTGGGGCTCGGTACCCAACCTGGAATAGGACAAGAGACTTTGAACGAGAGTGTCCATACGAAGCGCTATCTCCAGGGCCCGAGAAACGAATGTGTTCGCTTCGGAATCTACGCTGGTATGGGAACGCTTCTTGAGAATCTTCAAGTACGCCGCGATTCCCACCAACGGTTCTCTTAAATCATGGGCCGCAACGGAAGCAAACTCTTCCAGATCCCTGTTGCTGCGCTCCAGGGCCGCGGTCTTGGCACGAAGCATTTCTTCGGTCTTCTTGAGATAGCTAAGATCTTTGGTTATGCTCGCAATTCCGACAGGCTCTCCTCGATTGTTCCTCAAAACGGAAAGGCTGAGAAGGACGGGTATGACTTCGCCCGATTTTTTCCGGAGGAGCGCCTCCACATTCTCGACTTTTTCCCCTCGTTTGCACTGTTTCAGCAAATGGTCCAGTATGCCGGCACGCGTCGTGGACAGGGTCGTCTCGATGGGGTTGCCGATCAGTTCATCCCGGTGCGAGCCGCACGTTTCCTCAGCCGCCCTGTTCAGATCGATAAGCCTGCCTTCCAAATCCCTGATAAAAATCGGATCTATGGATTCCATAAAGACTTTGGACATCTGGAGCAGTTTTTCTTCCGCACGTTTTCGATCCGTAACATTGAAGGCGGTTCCGGAGACTCTCAGGGGCTTACCGTCTTCACCTCTTTCCACTACTTTGCCACGGGATAACACCCAGTTCCATTCTCCGGATTTTGCTTTCACTCTGTGTTCTGCTTCGTACATGGCCGTGCGGCCTTCAAGATGCGCATTCCATGCATCCACTACCGCGGGCCTATCTTCCGGGTGAAGCATATTCCTCCAGGAAGTGAGACTTGGTTGCATCTCTTCCAGGGAATACCCGAAAAGGTCCGCCCAGGTTTTGTCCACGAACGCAACGTTCGCCCGTACATCGTAGTCCCAAAGTCCAAGATCCGCACCTTTCAATGCAAGTTCCAACCTCTGCTGGCTTTCAATCAACAATTTTTGTGCACGTTCGCGTTCACGAATTTCCTGCTCCAGGGTTTCATTGAGCGTCAGCAATTCCTGGGTGCGCCGTTCTATGCGATCTTCGAGCTCGCGATTTGCCTTTTCAAGCGCCTCTTCTGCTCTCTTCCGAAGGATGAGCTGTTTCTTCTCAACAGTGAAATCCTCCACCACCAGCAATATCATCCGTTTTTCTTCAAGCCTGACAGACCGGAAAAACAATCGGCCCCAGATGCGTATGCGTCCGACCCCGAGCGCTGCTTCACACTGGTAAGGGACTCTGGTGGCGAATACGGATTCCACACACGACCTCACAATTTCAGCCACGTTATGGTCAGGGCACATGACGGAAATCGGTGACCCGACAAGGGCATTGTCGTCCGGGTCAATTTTGGTCGACATCCGGTTGGCAAACACAATTCCATGAGATTCGTCGATCAGCAACGCGGGAACGGGGAGGGCCTGCAGAAGTTTTCCGAAGGATGTGGTCCTGAACTGCTTCACATCGAAGCTCCCGGAAAAGGTCACATTCTCGGTCAGGAGGGTGGAAACATCGATGGAATCGGTATCTTCAATCGAATCTGTGACTGGCGGCTTCTTCTCGTTCATCCAAGCCTCGCCGAAAACTGTCCTCAGAATACCAACATCAGTATAGCACACTGGACACGAATAAAAAGACGAAGGTTCGGAATCGCTCGCAACACACTGCAACCAATAGGTTATAGGCAGCAACTCGCCGGGAAGGAACTTTCGGACAATCAGCGAGGTGCAGCTCTTTTTACAACTTACGTATCACCGCACTCCTGATCTGCACCGCTGTGAGGGTCCCGAATCCGGCGAATTCGGGGGAACATCGCCGAGATCAACTCCCCGGCGTTGACCGGGGAAAGCATGTGCAGTATGTTCAGACACCGCTGCGACGACCGGAAAAGGGAAGGGCGGCTGCATTGGGAAACGCAGTCTCACGAGTGCTCTGCCCCTTAAAGAACTCACATAACCGGTTACCTGAGTTCTCCTGGAGCTTTTAGGCAAAGGAGGCCGACCTTGTGATTTCGAACATGGCCAGACAATCTGAAGGCGGCGTAAAACGAGGAATGGCGAGTGCCTCGCCGCTTCGCTGCTCGCACTGACTAATTAGCGTGCCGGCCAGATCAGGGATTTTACAGCCAATACGGGACACCACACCAGCTGAGGGACAGTGATTCCCGGTCTCGAAAAAAACGTGGAGGAGACCGGAACCGGAGCGCTGATATTCGTCGTGTGCTCACGGGAACAGGGAGGTGGCTTAGGTGATTGATTTCCTGAATCTGTTTGGAACGGCGGTTTTCGCCATTGGCGGAGCGTTGGCCGCTGCCAGAAAGGGCATGGACCTGTTCGGCGTCGTAGTTGCTGCCGTTTTGACCGGAATCGGCGGTGGGACGCTAAGGGATCTGTGCCTCGGCGTGCACCCGGTGAACTGGGTCACCGATTCCGCCGGGCTGGAAGTCGCCACAGCTTTTGGTTTTCTCACTTTCATGTATATCCGGTTCAAACAACTCGAGCATATTCCCATAAAGCTCCTCAATGTGGCTGACGCAGTGGGGCTGAGCGTCTTCACGGTTCTGGGGTGCAAGGCTGCGCTTGCAAGAGAGGCAGGGCCCTTGATTACTATTATTATGGGAATGCTCACCGGATCGGGTGGCGGAATCATACGCGATGCATTTTCCGCGGAAATCCCGTTATTCTTCCGAAAAGAGATTTACGCCACCGCATGCCTCGTCGGCGGCGGAGCTTATCTTCTGCTTATCGCAGCAGTTCCTGAAAGCTGGGCGATGGTGGGCGGGGCTGCGGTCACTCTTGCGATTCGGTTGGCCGCCATTCACTGGGAATTGTCTCTCCCTGCGCTAACGCCGATATCGGATGAAGGCAAAAACTGCCGGTAAATGAATCAGGAGATCACCATTTCAAAGACAGGCCGCTGAGCCGCTCCGAGAAAGTTTCGCACCGCGCGTGTTTCATGCGGATTCGCTTTCTTACAGGTAACTCGATTCCGGGCACAGGCTGGGGGCACTTCTTCGCTGCGGACGACGCAGAGCCGTCTCATCACTTCGCTCAGGAGAGCCCCCAGCCCTGACATCTCATAAATCTTGTGGCGAATGCGT